>OAWW01000112.1_pt1 | contig 98359 bp, 88 predicted proteins | sample 1517191 | NCBI WGS metagenome assembly OAWW01 (sample SAMEA2580253, study PRJEB22360) | human gut metagenome | biome: human gut; feature: human-associated habitat; material: faeces | place: Denmark | collected 2008/2010 | reverse complement strand
TGCGCTTGCACCCAAAAGGGAACCCACCCGGTCTGTATCCGATGCAAATCAGGCGGTTATCGGTATCTACGCCAGCTACAAAAGTTCTGCATTATACAGCGGATATCTGACTTTGCTCCCTGATATTCAAGCCGACTTAGTATATGCGGTAGAAGGCTTCAGCAACACCTACGGTGATATCTGGAGATGGGACATCCTTGCCACCAACCGGGAAATAGAGGCAGTTTACAGCGCTCTTTATACCACAATAGGCCGGTGCAATTATTTCTTCGAAAGCATTGTCGATTTAGAAAACACACTCACAGACGACGAACAACTCGACAAGCTGCAAGATTTGAAAGGAGAGGCATACTTTGCACGTGCATTAGCCTACTCGGAACTCATCAAATGTTTCTGCAAAGCCTACGAACCCGCCACCGCCGAAAACGAATTGGGCGTAGCGCTGATTTCAAGCTACTACAACCCCGAACGTATGATCCGTTCTTCACTGAAAGACTCTTATGCTTTCGTCATTTCCGATTTGGAAAAGGCACTCGACCTGGTGACCCTCGATGAAACCAATAACTCTCCGTACATCACCAAGAGTACCGTAAAAGCATTGCTGGCACGTGTCTACCTCTACATGCAAGATTGGGAAAAAGCACGCGACTATGCCACCCAAGTCATTGAGGATGACTACTTACAACTGTCGAGTGCAAAAACTAAATACACCTCCAAGCTGACGCACTACCAATATATGTGGAAGTACGACAGTGCATCCGAGATTATCTGGAAGGTAGGTTTCAATACCACTTCCTACGGCGGCGCACTGGGGCGTGTATTCCTGAATTACGACAACATCTCCTATAAACCGGACTATGTACCCGCCAGTTGGGCGTTGAACCTATATGATCAGAACGACTTGCGTTCCGAAAGCTTCTTTGCACAAAAGACTACAGGATATGCACATGGTCTCACATGGCCTCTGCTCGTCAAATATCATGGCAATGAAGATTTCATCAAGCTGAATATCTATCATGTAAACATGCCGAAAGTATTCCGTCTCTCCGAGCAATACCTCATCAGAGCCGAAGCCTATTGCCACCTGAAAGAGTACACCAAAGCGGGGAAAGACATAACAACCTTGCGTTCGGCACGTTATAAGACCTACGGCACCACCGCCATAGGTGAAGATAATTGGCTGGAAACCATTTCCGAAGAACGGGTACGAGAACTCTTTATGGAAGGTTTCCGCCTGCACGACCTCAAACGCTGGCATAAAGGCTTCGAACGCGAACCGCAATCCAACACCGTAGAGGCGGCCAACTCGTTGAAGATAGAAGCCGACCATCCGCTCTTTGTATGGCCCATCCCACAACATGAGCTTGATGCACCAGGTTCAGAATTGCAACCTAACGATAGTAATAACTAATTTTTGATGCGTGTTATAATGAAACATCTATCTATATATAAATTAATTGCCACCGCCCTGCTTTCCCTTGCCTTGCTGGCGGCGTGCAGCAGCGAAGAGCAGACCTATGACGGCCCGTCTTACGTAATGTTTACCGATTCGCTGAATGTCTGTCCTGTATTCCAGGAGAACAATGACTACAAAGTGGCGCTTTCGGCAACGAAAAGTGTCCCTTACGACCGGAAATTCGGTATTGAAATCCTCCAGACAGAAAGTAATGCCATTGAAGGCTATCACTATTCCATCAAGTCGAACACCGTAACAATTCCTGCCGGAGAGCTGGCTACATCCGTCGAAATCAACGGTATCTATGAAAACATAGCAGACGACGATTCACTGAACATCCGCATGCGTATTGTATCACTCGAAGATGTGGAATGGCCTTACTATGGAGTGACCGCCAATGTTCGTCTGCAAAAAATGTGCCCGTTCGACATCAACAACTTCACGCGTTATGCCGTAGTGCAGTCCTCTTTCCTCAGCGAATTCAAACCATATAGCACCAACAAGCGTCTGATTATGACCGACCGGGTAGAAGGCGAAGACAACAGCATAATGCTTCACGACTTCCTGTGCGACGGCTACGATGTGAAAGTAACGCTGGATCATAGTGACCCGATGGTTCCCTCGGCCAGTGTACATACCGGAGATATTATCGGTACCACACAAGAATTCCTCGGCAGCTTGTACAATGACAACATGCTGCGCATCACAGATTATACGGCAGTCCCCTCAACCATTTTCCCCTGCCGCGACACAGTTGTACTCTACTCCATGGTCTATGTAAAAGATGTAGGCCTTTTGGGTGCTTATGTCACTGTGATTCGCTGGATCAGCGACGCCGAGGCAGAAGATATTTTGCATAGTGGATTTTAAACCAGTCAGATGATGAATATGAAAAAATTAGAATATATACTTTTAGGCCTATTAGTGGGCTTCGCAATGGGAGCTTGCTCATCCGATGATGAGAATGCGGGTGTCGTTGACCCCGTTTTCCCGGAAAGCCAATCCTACGAAATCATACCTGATCAGGTATGCGAAATCAGCTTTGAAGCTTCCACAGAATGGAGAGTGACTACTGACAAACAGTGGCTGAAGTTTATAGATGAAACAGGTAAATTTCAGTCGCTCACAGGAAAAGCCGGAAAACAAACGGTAAGAGTAACCGCAACGAACGGTGCTCTTGGATTTACAGATGACAAAGCGCAAGTGAAGCTGACTATGGGCGGCAAAACACAAACAATTGCCGAGATGAATCGTGCTGCAAAAGAACGTGTAGCGAAGATGTACACTGTAAAAGGATCTGACATTATCGAGATTAATGAATTTGTCGATAAAACATTCAACCGTACGGAACAAATTGGCTTTGAAGCCAATTTCGACTGGAAGATTGATATGGCCTCTTTACCCGGCTGGATTCTCAGCGAAGGCGCAGAAAGCAGTCTCATCGAGAATTTATGTGGAGAAGCCGGTCAAACCATCAGTCACAACAGAATGGGCAGTATAGACATAAAATTAGAAGAACGCTATAAAGATCTTAGCGGATATATCACCATTCGTGACATTGAAAGCGATTACACATGCCAATTTCCGGTAAGCGCTCCGGGTATAGAAGCCGGACAGATAATGTGGATAGGGCAAGTTGTAAATTTACGCAGAGGAATTACTTGGAATGATAAAGGGAAAAAACTCATTCTGGATCCAGGAAGCGGAGACGTCATTTCCGTTACAGATGAATTGGCAGCATGCCACGTTGTGATTCGTGACAACGACTTCGAGTATCGATTTATGGAATGGGACCCTATCGAAAGGACAGCAAAAGAAGTACCGGCTGAAGATATCTGGGTGGAAGTAGAAAAAGAGGGAGGAGTATTAACCTTAAAAGCAAAAGAGAACACTAACATAGATGTACGTAAGATGGTTCTGTTCCTTGTCCCTAAAAATACGGAAGTAGACTATGATTCACATTTCACTAAATATAACGGTACCTTCAATTTCAATACAAAAGGTTATGGAATAGAATTAAACCAATACGGTGCCATTACATTCAAGGTATGGAAACAAATCAATTCCATGAAATATGAATATATGGCAGAGGCGACCAAGGCAGCAAATGCAGAGGCGATTGCAGAAAATTTAGGTTTGGAAAATGCTGATAATATTTTTGAATACTCTTTTACCAAAGAACAGTGGGATATGTCCGAAAGACTTCACATTACACCGCTTGGGATGATTTCATGGCATGGAAAATTTGAATTGTTCGATGAGAATTACAAATCTTTAGGAACGAGTGCTATAAAATGGGCGGCATCTTGTGGCAACGGTAATGTATATGACGAAGCCTACAAAGCTTATCCATCCATCAAATTTGAGAATCGCATCCCCTTTGCTGACATCACCGACGATTGCCTGTACATCGTAATCCGCGACAATAACGACAAAGATTTAGGAACCTTTGTTATCCGCAAAAACAATGAAGCCACTATAAAATAAACGCTGCTATATGAGAATTACAAATATTTTAATCAAACTGGTAGGAGCCTTGGCACTCTTGGCTCTCACTTTCAGTTGTACGGACGATACGTATGATGCTCCAGCAGAAGGCTATGGATTCGTACAATTCAAGCTGGTAAAGAATGGTGGATTAACGGCCGACAAAGAAATAACTTCACGTGCCGCCAATGCCGACATTCTCGATTCACTGGCAGATGCAAAAAAGATCAAAATAACCCTGAAGTCGGCCTACGACGTAATAGAGCAAACACTCGCACTCTCGGCAACCAACGGTTCAGATACTGAAATGGGACTGTGGAGCGAGAAATGCCAACTGTTGGCAGACCATTACAACATTGCAGGCTACGAACTGCTCGACAATCTGGGTAACACTCTACTTACTTATGACGTAGAATCAGAAAAAACATTCGAAGTGGTTTCAGGCGGCATGGTAGTGGAAACAATCAATGTCAACGTCCGCCCACGCGGAACAGTCAAATTTCAACTTGTGAAAGACTTTTCAGCAATCACACGTACTGCTGAAGCCTACCGTATGGATAAGGTAGCCAAAGCAAATATCACTGTGAAGCACAAACAGACCGGTGAATTAATCACTTTCGAAAATATGCGCACCAATATAGAGTATTACTATGAAAGCGAGAGTGAAAAAACCTATCACAGCAAGTTGGTGTGCGATACAATTCTTGCTCTGAAAGCAGGCGATTACATCGCCACTTCTTTCATTGTTAAAGACCAAAAAGACCAAATTCTGGAAGCAGCCAAGGTAACTGCCCCCAACGGTTTTTCCATAGCAGACAACAAAGAGACCGTTGCCGATGTGCCTATCACCATGCAGGAAACAGCCCCCAGTATTCACGACGGCATTATCCTGAAGAAAATATGGGAAGCGCTCGACGGTCCTAACTGGAGCTTCCGCGGTGTTGTTTTCAATAAAGGCTGTAACTGGGAATTTGACCGGGACATCGATTTATGGATTGCACAACCCGGTGTCATGGTGTTGGACGACGGTCACGTAGCTTCTATCTCTTTGGGAGGATTCGGTGCACGCGGTCATATGCCCGAAGAATTGGGAGAACTGAGTGAACTGCGCAGCCTGATTCTCGGTTCACACAACGATGCCATCAACTCCTCTCCTATCAATAAAATAGACGATCCGGACGAACTGATAGCTGCCCAACGCGCCGACTTCAAGCAAATGACTTTAGACTGCAGTCTGGCAGAAATGGCTCCCGAAATGTGGAATGTCCTGCCTGATAAGTTAAACGAGCACATCAAGGACTTTAACAATTGCGGTAACCGTTCCGCGGCCGGATTGAATATGTATGCCAACAACCCCAACAATTTCTATACTGCCATCTACTCATTACCGGCAAGTATCGGCAAATTAAAGAAACTGACAAGTCTCTTCATCGCCAACAGCCCGATAGCCTCTCTGCCCGATGAGTTATCCCAGCTGGAAAACTGTACGGATGTAGAAATATACAACTGCCCCAACCTGAAGGAAATTCCTAAAGGCTTTATGAACATGCCCAAGTTACAAATGGTCTACTTCGTCAACAACAACGGTATCACAAGCGATAAGCTCTATGAAGGAATGGTAGAGTGGACAAAGAGCGCGTCCAAAGAAAGCTTACAGGGATTGTACTTCATGAACAACAACCTGAAGAGAGTACCCGACCTGAGGCCCATGAAGAAGTTAGGCTTCCTCGATATGCAGAACAATCAGATTGAAGAATTTGAAGCACCATTCGGCAAAGACCATAACCTGGGAACACTAAACTTAAGCAACAACCACCTGAAAGCTCTTCCACGCGATGACCAAGGATATTTTGCCGGATTTGAAGCGGTAGAGACATGGTCATTTGCCGGCAATGAATTTACGGAGTTCCCGGATATATTCGATGCAGACTCTCCTTTCTTGATAGGTACCATTAACTTCTCACAGAACAAAATTACTTCCTTTGAAAAACGAGGCGGTGACAAGTTCCATGGTCTTAATGTAGAGATTCTGAATCTGTCGTTCAACCCATTAGGCAAATTCCCCGGATGTATCTATGAATCCGGAACCAAAGTCAATTACCTGGTACTTCGTGCCTGCAATATCCGGGAATTTCCAGAAGAGGCATTGGAGGGAGACTATGTTTTCTACACAATGGCACTCGACCTGGCAGCGAACAGAATCAAAACATTGCCGAAGAACTTCAACGCCCTCAAGTTCCCCTATATGAGTGGACTGGATTTAACGGGCAATGCCTTCGATGGATTTGCCTATCGCGCACTGGATCTTCCCAATCTGAAGCAGTTTATCTTCCGCGGTCAGCGTGATGACAACGGATACCGCTGCATGAAAGAATGGCCTACCGCCGTTTATGCACACCATGGGCTGAGAGTGCTTTACTTGGGGTCGAACGACATCCGCAGAGTAGTTGATTACACCCTGGATAAAATACGTTTCGGTGTCGAGTTGACAGATAATCCGAATATTTCGATAGACCTGACTACAGCCTGTCCATACATAACAGCCGGTTTGGCAAGTTTCCTGTTTGATCCTGGACAAGACGTACGCGGCTGCGATGCAGTAGTTCCTAAATACTGATAACTTAATAGATACAGATATATGAAAGCAAAATATATTCTTAGCATAATGGCACTTCTGATAGGTGCCTCCTGTTCGGATGACAATGAGAATACACCCGGGTTTACTTTGGACGAGAAAGAGATCCAAATGGAAGCCGTAGGCGGAACGCGTGAAGTACGCGTCTCAGTACCGGGCAACTGGACAGCCACCCCCAGCGAATCATGGGTACAGGTTTCGCCCACCAACGGCAAAAGTTCGGAGATTTGTGTCATCAAAGTAGATACCACTATATTGGCCAACAAACAACGCGAAGCCATAATAAACTTCAAGACCCGTAACGATGCCGAAACACGTTCTCTTAAAATCGTACAAGCCGGGTTTGACAAGGCTTTAACCCTTTCTACCACCTCTGTTGAATTGGAGAACTACGCCGATTATGGTAAACGCTATTTTGATGTAGAGGTCACTTCCAATGTAGACTTCAAAGTGGACATACCACAGGATGCAGCCACTTGGCTTTCTTACGATAAATATAAATTTACGCTTGACTGTGGCGCCCGCCCCCGCAAAACCACTATCCGTTTCAATTGGGAAGGAAATACGGATGCTACAAATCGAGAAGCCAAAATCAACTTCCTCGTAGCAGAAGGCAATGAAGACATGATGAAGCATGATGCACTACTCATCAGTCAGGAGCGTGCACCCGAAATAACCCCTACACGCGAAGGTGACTCATTGGCTTTAGTCATCATTGAACGCAAGCTGAACGTAGCTGTCAAGTGGGATAAAAATGAGTCCTTAATGAATTGGCCACAGGTAAAATTGTGGGAAGAGCAGGACAAGGGGTGTACTCCGGAGAATCTCGGACGTGTACGCGCGGTTGAATTCAGCCAATTTATTACTAAAGAAGGTATTCCCGATGAAATACGTTATCTTACAGAGCTCGAAACTTTAAGTTTCTTCTCCAATGGTAACAAGTTCATGTATTCATTCGATACGGGAACCGCCATTACCCAACTGACGAAACTCAAGAACCTGCGCATCTATTCATTCGGACTTACCACATTGCCACCCGAATTTGTGAATCTGAAGAATTTAGTGACGCTGGACTTGAGTAGCAACAATTTCCAGGAAGTACCTGCCATTCTTACTCCAGAGAACTTCCCGAACCTGAGACACCTGTCACTGGCAACCAACCGTCGCAGTCATGAGATAGATTTGACAGGTACAAACAAATATCCCAAAGAAGAATGGGGAGGATTGTATGGTTCAAACAATAATAATAACTCTAATCTATCCAATCCGATGTTGGAAAGACTCTTCAAATGGGAAAACCTGGAATCACTGGTGCTTTCCAATAATATTATCAAAGGGACATTGCCTAAAATGGCTTACGGCGTACCCAAATATACAAAAGAGGAAGTGGAAGCAAACGATACACTGAAAACCGCCGCAAGTGTATTGGTAGGCAAACCCAAAGTGTTGCCCCATTGCAAGGATTTACGTATCGGCTTGAACTACCTGCATGGAGACCTTCCCGATTGGCTCTTACACCACCCCTACCTAATGTTCTGGTCACCTGAAATCAGTATATTCAATCAGAACAGAGGCAAAGATGACCAAGGGATAATGCCTGGATTCAGTAATGTCCCGACATCATTTGAATATTTCTACGAGCTTTATCCGATATTGAAGCCTAAATATTAAAACCAATGAAACAACAGAATTTTATGAAACTAAAGAATCTCATCATATTGGCAGGTGCCATACTCCTCTTCGGAGCATGTACGGACACTTATTCGCCGGTGGAGATACCGACAGCACCGGAAACTCCCAAAAGCGCAGTTATCGTAAATACGCCCGACGAGGCCATTAGCGGAGAGTTGATGATTAAATTCCGTCCGGAAGTGACAGAATTATTGAACAGAGCATTGACAAGAAACACCAATGCTTATGGAACTGCCACCCGTTCGGGTATTCCTGATATGGACCGCGCCTTGGAAATTATCGGTTCTTACAACATAGAACGTATTTTCCCTGTCAACCGCCAGGAAGAGTTAACCCGTAAGGCGGGACTCAACCTATGGTATATTGTCCGCTTTGACGAAAAAACGGACGTACGCAAGGCCGCCGAAGAGTTGGCCCAAGTAGGAGAAATTGCAAAAATTCAATACAACCGCGAACTGAAACGTCGTGATGACCAACGTCCTGCCGTAATAGTTCCTCCAACTGATGCTGCTACACGTATGATGCAAAAAGCCTCCATATTCAACGATCCGGGACTCAGCAAACAATGGCACTACATCAATGACGGCGATCAAACATTAGTTCCTAACTCCAAGCAAGGCGCTGACGTTAATTGTGCCGAAGCCTGGAAAAAATGTACGGGTGACCCATCAATCATCGTTGCCGTAATGGACGAAGGTGTAATGTGGGCACATCCCGACTTGCAAGCCAATATGTGGATAAACGAGGACGAAATCTATAAATCGGACAAAGACAACGACGGCAACGGATACAAGGGCGATGTCTACGGATACAATTTTGCACAGCAGACTCCTACCATAGACTGGTCGTCCGAGGGTGATACAGGACATGGCACTCACGTAGCCGGTACCATTGCAGCCGTAAACAACAACGGCGAAGGTGTATGCGGTATTGCCGGAGGTTCCGGCAATGGTGACGGTGTAAAGATCATGTCTATCCAAATCTTCTCAGGAAACTATGGCACCAGCCCATATAGCGAAGCGCAAGGCATCAAATATGCCGCCGACAACGGGGCGGTTATCCTGCAATGCAGTTGGGGTTACAACTCCGCACTGGCTGATGCCGCCACTTCGATGCGTGGTTTTGCCACCGATGAAGAATGGGCACAAAATTGCCCGCTGGAAAAGGAAGCTATGGATTACTTTATTCACAATGCAGGTTCGCCGAATGGCACCATAGAAGGCGGCTTGATAATCTTTGCATCCGGCAACGAATATGCTGCAGCAGCAGGATATCCCGGTGCTTATGGTGATTTTATCAGTGTGGCAGCCATGGATGCAAGTTTCATGCCTTCTTCCTACACGAACTATGGTCGGGGAGTAGACATCACAGCACCGGGCGGCGACTCCGACTACCATAAAAGCGTACAAGGTAGCGTTTACTCCACTATGCCTCCCCTGCTGAGCGACGGTGTAGGATACGGATACATGGACGGAACTTCCATGGCCTGTCCGCACGTTTCAGGTGTAGCAGCCTTAGGATTGTCGTATGCTGCCAAACTGCACAAGCACTTCACTGCCAAACAATTCAAAGAGTTAATCCTGCAATCTACGCGAGACCTTTCTCCTTATATGTCGGGCAGTAAGCTCTACTATAAATATTATGCACTGGCAGGGGAATCCACACCGGTTTTAATGGAGATGAACAAATACTATCAGGGACAAATGGGTAGCGGACTTATTGACGCCAACAAACTGCTCACGCTGGTCGAAGGAAACGGCGTAAAACAGGAACTCCCCAACATCTATCTTGCAACCGGAGAAAAAAACAGACAGACCTTGGAACCGGCACGTTTTTTTGACGGAGGTGAGAGCATGACTTTCACAGTAGAGTCGGCCAACCCAGAAATTGCGACAGCTGCCATCGAAGGAAACAAGATAATTATAACCGGTACTGCCATCGGCAGCACCTCTTATACGGTAACAGCTTCCAACGGCGAAAAACAAACCGCTGACATCACTGTGCGACGTAAAGCCAATGACAACGGCTGGCTGTAATACAAAAAAACAGAAATATGAAACGCTTGTACAACCTCTATTGCTTATGCCTTTTCTGCACGCTGTATCCCTGGAAGATACAAGCGCAGGAAGGCATTTCCCGTCGTGCTTTAGAAGAGTTGGCAGAACCGGAGCCCTTACAGCAATCAGCCTTGTTCTTCAATATCACAGAAGCGCAATTTCCGAAGATACCTGAAGAGCATGAACCGGTCACTGTGGAATACGGCTACGTCAACCGAAGTGATAAGCCGCTTACCATAAATAAAGTGACAGCTTCCTGCGGTTGTATTGCTGTAAATTATGACAAGCTGCCTATTCCTGCCGGCGGAAAAGGTACAATCAAAGTTTCTTTCAAGCCCAAAGGTTATTCCGGACCTATCTACCGTCAGGTACTCGTCTATACGTCCCTGTCGGCCGATCGTCCCACCGTAAGGCTCACCTTGACCGGCGAAGTGATTGCCTCCACCGATGCATGGCGCGGCTATCCGCACAAGTTAGGAGCGCTGCGCACCCGGCAGAGAACTGTCTCTTTCGGCGTAACAGACCGTTCGGCAAAGTTAGCGGAAGTTATAGCTTGCGGCAACAGCGGTAAAGTTCCCTTATCTTTGTCGGCAGCAGGTCTGCCTCCCTACCTGACGTTCCGTACCAGTCATCCGGTAATTGAAGCAGGCAAAGAAGCGGATTTGATATTTCTGTTTGACGGTTCCAAACTCCCGGTAGAAGAAAAAGGCACAATAACCCTGCCCGTAGTACTGACAGGATTGGAAGGCGCTCCGGAACAACGGACCATTACACTGGTCATTAAGTTAGATTAATATTTATACAAATAATTCGATAAAATGAAAAATATACTTGTTTACTTGATGCTTGCGGCTACATTCCTGTTGTCAGCTTGCGATAAAGACGAAAAGATGTTAGAACCATCGTATCTTCCCGTCACCTATGCCAACATTGCAGGTACTTGGCAACTTGCGGAATGGAATGGAGTTGAAATGAGCGAAGGACGTTACTGCTATTTGGTTATCAAACGCAAAGCCGATGAAGAAACCGGAAAACGCGCTTTGGAAATTTATACAAACATAGACAGCGACAAATCTCATCTGCTGACATCTACGTATGAACTGGAAGAAGACGAGGACTTAGGTTCGATTATCAGCGGCATCTACGACCACGCTGCCGGCTTTTGGAATAACTCTTACCTGATTAGCGAGCTCGAAGCTGACCGTATGGTATGGACTGTTTTAGAGGACGCCGAAGATGTATCCGTCTATGTGCGATGCGAAAAAGTTCCTGAAGACATAATGAACGGGACACGTGCCATAAAATAATTCTCTCAACTATTATACTCTGAAAAGGAACTCCCCGGGTATCTCCTATCCAAAATAGGAATATCCGGGGAGTATTTGTTTAACAACCTCAATCAACAAGTCATTTGGTAGCCTCGAGGGGAATCGAACCCCTATCTAAAGTTTAGGAAACTTCTATTCTATCCGTTGAACTACAAGGCCTTTATGCATACTTTCTGTATATAACAATAGAATGCGGGTACAAAGATAGTGTATTCTGCCGATTTTCCGAAAAAAGTTTTGTTAATCCGATTAACTTTACGAAATTTGTCCGTCAACAAAATGATAATATCACATTTTTTAATGTAACATATAGTAATTCGTAAGTTATGGCAAATGACATGATGGTCAAAGAACTGGAGCAAGTGGTAGTCCGCTTCTCCGGAGACTCCGGCGACGGTATGCAGCTCGCCGGCAACATCTTTTCAACAGTTTCGGCTACGGTAGGTAATGACATCAGCACATTCCCTGACTATCCGGCAGACATCCGCGCACCGCAAGGTTCGCTGACAGGCGTATCCGGTTTTCAGGTGCACATCGGTGCAAAGAAAGTCTATACCCCCGGTGACAAATGCGATGTGCTGGTAGCTATGAACGCTGCAGCATTGAAAACGCAATATAAGTTTGCCAAATCTACCGCATGTATCATCATTGATACAGATGCATTCCAAAAGTCGGATTTGGAAAAGGCGGCTTTCAAGACAGACGATCCCATTGAAGAAATGGGAATCAAGCAGGATGTCATTGCCGCTCCTATCTCCAAAATGGTAAAAGACTGCCTTGCCGACACTGGTATGGACAACAAATCCATGCTGAAATGCCGCAATATGTTCGCAGTGGGGTTGGTGTGTTGGCTGTTCAACCGCGACTTGAAAATAGCCGAAGACTTCATACGCGAGAAATTTGCCAAGAAACCCGAAATTGCAGAAGCCAATATCAAGGTTATCCGCGCCGGATACGACTACGGACATAACACCCATGCATCCGTTGCACATACTTATAAGATTGAAAGTAAAGTAAAAACGCCCGGACGCTATATGGACATCACCGGCAACAAAGCCACAGCTTACGGTTTCATTGCCGCTGCCGAAAAAGCGGGTCTGAAACTTTATCTGGGTTCCTATCCCATTACTCCGGCAACCGATGTATTGCATGAGTTGTCTAAGCATAAGTCACTGGGAGTAATGACTGTACAATGCGAAGACGAGATTTCCGGCTGCGCATCTGCCCTCGGTGCATCCTTTGCTGGGGCATTGGCTGTCACTTCCACCTCCGGACCGGGTGTCTGTCTGAAATCGGAAGCGATGAATCTGGCTGTTATTATGGAGTTACCACTCGTTGTGCTCGATGTACAGCGCGGTGGCCCTGCAACAGGTCTGCCCACCAAATCCGAACAAACCGACCTTCTGCAAGTACTTTTCGGACGCAATGGCGAAAGCCCCATGCCCGTACTTGCCGCTACCTCACCGACAGACTGCTTTGAATGTGCCTATATGGCATCCAAAATAGCTTTGGAGCATATGACTCCCGTTGTATTGCTTACAGATGCTTTCGTAGCCAACGGTTCAGCTGCCTGGAAACTGCCCAAGCTTGCCGATTATCCCGCTATCGTTCCACCTTATGTACGTCCCGACATGCAGGGTACATGGACTCCCTACCAGCGTGACGAAAAGACCGGCAGCCGCTATTGGGCTATCCCCGGAACAGAAGGTTTCACTCACGTCCTCGGTGGTCTGGAGAAAGATAACAAGACAGGAGCCATCTCTACCGACCCCGAAAACCACGATTTGATGACCCGACTACGCGCCGAAAAGATTGCCAAAATTGAAGTTCCCGATGTGGAAGTGGAAGGCGACAAAGACGACGCCGACCTGCTGATCGTTGGTTTCGGCGGTACTTACGGACATCTGCACGCGGCTATGGACGAACTTCGCGCAGCTGGCAACAAAGTGGCTCTCGCCCACTTCAAATTCATCAACCCGTTGCCCAAGAATACGGAAGAAGTGATGAAACGCTACAAGAAAGTAGTGGTGGCAGAGCAGAACATGGGACAGTTTGCCGGATACCTGCGTATGAAAGTAGATGGTTTCGTTCCCTACCAGTTCAATCAGGTAAAAGGTCAGCCTTTCCTGGTAAATGAGTTAGTACAAGCATTTGAGGAGATTATCAAAAACTAAAAACGAAAAGAACTATGTGCGAATATACAGCAAAAGACTTCAAGAAAGGGCAACCCCGCTGGTGTCCGGGTTGCGGCGACCACTTTTTCCTCGCATCTCTGCATAAGGCAATGGCCGAAATTGGCGTTCCACCGCACCAAACAGCAGTAATCTCAGGTATAGGTTGCTCCAGCCGTCTACCCCACTATATGAATACGTATGGTATGAATACCATTCATGGACGAGCTGCAGCCATTGCCACAGGTTGCAAGGTTACCAATCCGGAGCTCGCCGTATGGCAAGTGAGTGGAGACGGTGACGGACTTGCCATTGGCGGTAATCACTTTATCCATGCCAACCGCCGTAACATCAACCTGAATATGATTCTGCTAAACAACCGCATCTACGGTTTGACGAAAGGACAATACTCCCCAACATCTCCTCGCGGCTTCGTCAGCAAGTCATCACCTTACGGCACGGTAGAGGATCCGTTCCAGCCGGCAGAACTTTGCTTCGGTGCACGAGGACACTTCTTTGCGCGTGCCGTAGCGACAGATGCAGCCGGAACAATAGAGATTCTGAAAGCAGCCTACAACCATAAAGGCGCCAGTGTCTGCGAAATTCTCCAAAATTGTGTAATCTTTAATAACGGAACACACGATTCCGTTGCCAAAAAAGAAGACCGGGCCAAGAACGCTATCTACTTAGAGCATGGCAAGCCTATGCTTTTCGGCGAGAACAACGAATATGGACTAATGCAAGAAGGTTTCGGCCTGAAAGTGGTGAAACTCGGTGAAAACGGTATTACTGAAAAGGACATCCTTATCCACGATGCTCATTGCGAAGATAATACCTTGCAACTGAAACTTGCCCTAATGGAAGGTCCTGATTTTCCGATAGCCCTCGGCGTAATCCGCGATGTGGAAGCCCCTACCTACGACGATGCCGTACATGCACAGATCGAAGAGGTATCCGCCAAAAAGAAGTACCATAATTTCGAGGAATTACTGATGACAAATGACACCTGGGAAGTGAAATAGCCTTTCCCGGTACAAGTTTTCAACCTATATTCATTCCCCTTTCATCTTTCATATCCCCTTATAAACAAGGGAATATGAAAGATGAAAGGGGATTTTTTATGCCTTACACGAAACTCAGGAACTAAAGAAACATAGCTGTGGAATGACGGCGCATCCTGTGGATTTTCTCCACAACATTCCACACCATGCATACACATATTATAAGTATTTATAAAAAAATAAACATCTGAATATCACATACATAAACTATCAAAAAAACGCCCCATACCATTTTTGGCATACCGCTTGTCCCATAATATCAGCAAAAAATCCAACGGATTTTAATTATACAAGCAATAATTTGTGGAAATATGAAGTCTATCAAAAAAAAATGGAGCTGTGCTTCACATTGCAAGCTACATTTTCAAAAGGTATTAGGTATTATGATTGTAGCATTGGCATTCCTATTGACCGGAAATGCCAATGCACAGGAAAGCAAGACAATTAAAGGTGTTGTAAGAGATGCGACAGGTGAGCCGCTTATCGGCGCCAGTGTCATAGAGAAAGGCACTAACAACGGCGTCATTACGGATGTGGAGGGGAGTTTTATACTGACAGTCCCCACCGACGCAACATTATCCATTGCCTATATGGGCTATGCCACCCGCGAAATCAGATTGGCAAAACGAAAAAAACAAGGTGATCTGAAAGTGACGTTGAGAGAAGACTCGCAACAGCTGAAAGAAGTAGTTGTTACAGCCATGGGCATCAAGAAAGACACCAAACGATTAGGCTATGCCGTCAGCACCATCGAATCGGATGAAATAGTAAAGGCCGGAGCAACCAACTTCGCATCCGCCATGTACGGCAAAGCGCCGGGTATCCGCATTACACAGACACAAGGAGGTGCTGCCGGCGCAGTATCTATCAATGTACGCGGACTGACATCTATTACAGGCAACAATCAACCGCTCATCATTCTGGACGGCGTACCTATCCGTAACGGCGGAACGGGCAAGAGCACAGATTTCGCTGAATTCGGTAACGACGGACAGATACGTTCCAATGGTTTGGTAGACATTAATCCGGAGGACATCGAAAGCGTGAGCGTGTTGAAGGGAGCTTCAGCTACGGCGCTCTACGGTTCAGAAGCTGCAAACGGTGCAGTAGTCATCACCAGTAAACGCGCCAAAAGCGGTAAGCTGACAGTGGATTTCACAGCACAGGTAACCGCCAATCTGCCCGCCTACCTGCCGAAAGTGCAGACCGTATACGGTCCGGGACGTTACAACACAGAATATAGCGATTACGAGAAGCAGACAGGCGGTTTCTACCAGCGTACAATGAATGGTGAAAGTTACAAAAGCCTGTATAGCACAACCATGTCCTTCGGCCCGAAATATGACGGAAGCGACGTGTTATATTGGGACGGTAAGGTTCGCCCCTATCTTCCGACTACGGACAATCCCTGGAAAGAATTGTTCCGTACAGGGTGGAACCAAACGTACAACCTCGCCATTTCGCAAGGTACGGAGACGAGCAGTAACCGCTTCTCATATACCTTTATGGACGAGATGCCCAATTCACTGACCGGCAGTTTTACAAAGCACAACTTCAAATTGACCGGTTCCTACAAGCTGGCAAAACCGCTGACATTGGAATACTCACTGAACTATATCATACAAGACGTAAAAAACCGTCCTCAAACATCATTGAACCTATATGGCAGTTTCAGCAATATGTTCTCTTCTTTCATGGATATTCCTTATTTGAAACAGAGCTATGTCACCAGCCTGGGCTATCGCAACACCTATGCCGTAGGTGGTGACGCCACACTCACTCCGGACGAGGCATGGGCATACAATCCGGGATATTTGAATGGCGTATCGAATATGCTTTGGAACATGTACCATCATCACAGCAAGGAAACGGAGAACCGCCTCATCGGTATGGTACGCCCCACCTGGCAGATTACCAATTGGTTGAGTCTCCGCGCCCAACTTGCCACAGATATAACAGACACCAAGCAGACATTGGAATATGAAACAGAACGCCCTAACTCACTATACGACCCCAGCGGCAGTTTCCAAAGCATCAACCGCCGTTACGACATCGTATACGGTGATGTAATGTTGAATTTCAACTACAATATCCGCCGCTTCGACATTGCCGCTACGCTGGGCTGGACAGGACGTTACGAAAACATGAATAACATGCGCGTTTCCACCAACGGCGGTCTGGTTACGGAAAACTGGTTTGACCTCAACGCCAGCCGTTACACCGCCAGCAGCACACTGCAACGTATGGAACTGTTGAAGACAGGCTACATGGGTACACTGAGTCTGGGCTGGGACAACTACCTATTCCTCGAACTGACCGGACGACAAGAGCGTTCCTCCACACTGAAAGACAAAAGTTTCTTCTATCCTTCCGCCAACCTTAGTTTCCTGTTCTCGAACGCTTTCCGCATGCCGGCATGGTGGAATCATGGCAAGCTCCGCCTTTCATACGGAATCGTGGGTAACGCACCGGAAACCTATGCCGCCAATATCATCTACGAGCAAGGCTCGGACAACGGCTTCACATGGAACTATGTGCCTTCTTCATGGGGCAATGCCAACATCCGCCCTGAAAAAAAGTACGAATACGAAATCGGTCTTGAAAGCAAGTTCCTCAATAACCGCCTGGGCTTTGACGTGTCATACTACAACAACCGGGTGAAAGACCAGATACTGTCCACTCCACAGCCTTCATCCTCGGGTGTGAAGTATGTGCTGATGAATGTGGGAGAAGTAGCCAATGAAGGTTGGGACATCTCCGTCAGCGCCACTCCTGTACTGACCAAAAACTTCCGCTGGGACTTGACAGCCAACTACGGCATCTATCGCAACAAGGTTGTGAAACTTGCTGAAGGCGTGCCATACCTCGAAATATCCAACATCGGCGGAGGAGGTGCCAAGATACAAGCCGTAGAAGGCCGCCCAATGGGTGATATCTATGTACAGATGCCTCAAATGAACGAAAACGGCGATTATCTTGTATCGGACAAAGGACTTTACCTGAACCAGACAGATCTGCAAAGAGTGGGTAATATCAATCCTGACGGCGTAGGCGGTTTGTTCAGTTCATTCTCATATAAGAATATATTCCTGGATTTCAGCATCGACTTCCGCATAGGAGGCGATGTAATCAATGAAATGTACCAGTACTCCACCGCATCGGGTTTGACACCGGAATCCTTGCAATACCGCGATACAGAGCATGGAGGCTTGTCTTATTACTATCCGGGAAACAACAATGCCAGCGGCACACCTGTACAGGTGGATCCTTCATCAGGCGCCGGTCCGAACGGAGAAATTATTTATCATGACGGCATTATTCTGCCGGGTGTGGTGGCTTCTACGGGTGAAAAAAACACACGCATCATCCCCGCCGGCTACTACTACAATCAAACTTATAATTGGGGTACCCAGTCTGAACAACTCACATACCGCCACTCAGTATTCGACAATACGTATGTCAAACTGCGCGAACTGACTATCGGCTACCAGTTCCCGGAGAAGCTGACAGCCAAATTGGGAATGACCCGACTGAGCGTTTCCATATTCGGACGTAACTTGTTCTATTTCTACAAGGCACTGAAGAATTATGATGCAGAATCTTCCGTAGGAACATCCTGGGCAAGCCAGGCAGTAGTGGGCGGCTCTACTACTGCGACACGTAACTTCGGCGTTTCGTTGCGGGCGAGCTTTTAGGAAATAAAGGATAGAGAATTGAAGAATAAAAATTGAAAGTTAATGAAAATAGATATGAAAAAGATGAATATAGGGGCTTTCGTAGTATCGGGAGGGTTGTTATTGGCAGCTTCCGGCTGTACGGAGTCCGACTTTGACAGCAAATATGAAGATCCTTCAAAGGTCAACCAAGTCACCATCAGCAATCTGATGGTAGGAGTCTTCCAGAAAGTGAAAGATTATGATGTCTATGAATACGGACGTTTCTTCGGCTTCGACTCACAATTTGTGGGCAAATATGCGCAAACATTCGGTTACAGTTACTCCGGCGGCATGTATAGTCCGGGATATACACCTGCCATAGACGGGCAATGGGACAACCTGTATTCGGCACTGACTCAATACCGCAAAATGGAGTCACTGTATAATGAGGAAAACGACACTCAAAAAGCGCAGGACGAGGCGTTCATGCTGGCAGCCAAAGTGCAGTTGTATGATTTCTTTGCCGCTACCGTAGATATTTTCGGGGATATGCCCTTCTCCAAAGCATGTACCCTGCCGCTAACCAACGACGTTAACGGTTCCTACGCCCCTTACGACAAAGCCGAAGATATTTACAGAACAATTCTTGGCGAACTGAAAGAAATTGCCCCGCGTTTCCGTTTGGTAACCGTACCAAAGAATTTCAGCACTCAGGACTTCATCAATTTAGGGAATATGGAGAAATGGGAACGCTATGCAAACTCCCTGCGTCTACGCCTTGCCATGCGTGTAGCTACACAGGGGGCTTTACAGGAAGAAGGACGTGCAGCCATCAAGGAAATGCTGGAAAACCCTGCCGGTTATCCATTGGTAGAGGAGCAGGAAAACAATATCTTCATCATCAACCAAAAGTCCGGACAACTGAACTTTACCGCCGGCAGCGGGTTAGGCGACTGGACAACGAACCGCCTCGCTTCCGGCGCTATCATAGACCGCATGTTAAGCCATGGCAACTATGACATGAACAGCAGCGACCCGCAAAGCGGTGTTTATATCAAAGGTGAAGACGATCCCCGCATTTTGCTGAACTACAATCCCGTAAGCATCACCAACCGCCAAACCGGACAAGTAGACGAGCACCGCTATCTCGGTACAGACCTCACTGTGGCAGATGAACTGACAGAGTATTACAATGCCCAGGCACAGGATGAGGTGAATACAGCCAACAAAGGCTTCTCACAAATCACTCAAAGAGGGTTCTTTTGGGAAAACGATAAATTCGACATGCTGATAATGGCTTCACCCGAGATACACTTTCTGAAAGCAGAGGCTTATGCCATGGGATATGGGGTGACACAAGACATGTCGAAAGCAGAAGAAGAATTCAAGACGGCTGTCAGCCAGTCCGTCACGCTCTATTACTACTATGACTCAATCGGTTCGGGAGAGAACTGCCGTCGCTACGATGCCCCTGCCTCCGAAGAGATTGCAGACTTTGCCGATGCAAAATGGAACAGTGCTGCGTATGCGGACAAGTTGGATGCCATCATTACGCAAAAATGGCTGCACTTCGGTTTTCTTACCAGCCGCGAGGCATGGAGCGACATCCGCCGTACAGGTTATCCCTCAGGACTAATATTTCCCGAAGTATCGGGCACCATCCCCCGCGTACCGAACCGCTGGCGATATCCCAGCACAGAGGTGAATTATAATCCCTACTATAAAGACGTAGCCGACAAAGACACCTATACGGAAAAACTGTTTTGGGCTAAATAGGGAGACATAAGCTCCCCATCCGGGCAAGGTAAGACATCAATACGGATTACAACTTATCTCCGAATGACAAGTCTCCGGCATCCCCCAATCCCGGAACAATGTACGAATGTTCGTTCATCTCCGGATCAATGGCACCGCACCATAAAGAGACCTCATCACCGGGAAACAGATTCTGCAAATGCTCCACCCCTTGCCGGCTGGCAATAACACAAGCAATCTGCAATTTAGCAGGCGTACCTTTGGTGAGGAAAGCCTTCCAGGCAAGTTCCATACTCTCGCCCGTAGCAAGCATAGGGTCCACCAGTAACAGGGTCTTGCCGGTGAGGTCGGGAGTAGCGATGTATTCTATATGCACATCCACAGTGCGGCACTCTTTATCCTTATAGTAGCGGTAAGCAGAAACGAAAGCATTGTCCGCACGATCGAATACATTCAGAAAACCGGCATGCAAAGGAAGTCCGGCGCGAAAAACGGTAGCAATCACTACATCATCGTCGAACGTACTGACAGGAGCTATTCCCAACGGCGTTTGCACTTGTTTCTCGGAATAGGCCAGTTCCTTACTCATTTCATACGCCATGATTTCTCCGATACGTTCGATGTTGCGGCGGAAACGCATACGGTCGGACTGCACTTGCACGTCACGTATCTCCGCCATGTATTGGTTCAAGACCGAGTTAGTCTCGGCAAAGTTTATAACTCTCATAGTAGGACATCAATTTCATTGCAAAGTAAATGATTTCTGTCCAATTTGCAACATTCAGTTTGCAGATATTGTTATGGTTTTATAAAAGATTTCCTATTACAGAAAAATTTCTCTAATTGGATGTTTCTTTTAAAATAAAGTATTACTTTTGTAGTCGCAAAAACAAGGGGCTTACCAAAAGGTGCGTTTTTCATGAATCCTCCCCCCTTGTGATAAGGCGAAAAGAAACGAATTATAAACCAAATACCAATTTTTAAAATCTTAAAAGAAATGGCAAATTTAGATTTAAGCAAGTACGGTATCAAAGACGTGAAGGAGATCCTCCACAACCCGTCTTATGATGTATTGTTCGCTGAAGAGACCAAACCGGGTCTGGAAGGCTTCGAAAAAGGTCAAGTAACCGAACTGGGTGCTGTGAACGTAATGACAGGTATCTATACCGGACGTTCTCCTAAAGATAAATTCTTTGTAATGAACGAAGCCAGCAAGGACTCTGTATGGTGGACTTCCGAAGAATACAAAAACGATAACAAACCTTGCTCTGAAGAAGCATGGGCCGATCTGAAAGCTAAGGCTGTAAACCAGTTGAGCGGCAAGCGTCTGTTCGTTGTCGATACTTTCTGCGGTGCCAACGAAGCTACCCGCATGAAAGTACGTTTCATCATGGAAGTAGCATGGCAGGCTCACTTCGTAACTAACATGTTCATCCGCCCCACTGCTGAAGAACTTGCTAACTACGGAGAACCTGATTTCGTATCATTCAACGCTTCCAAAGCAAAAGTTGACAACTACAAGGAACTGGGTCTGAACTCTGAAACAGCTACTGTATTCAACTTGAAAACCAACGAGCAAGTTATCCTGAACACTTGGTATGGTGGTGAAATGAAGAAAGGTATGTTCTCTATCATGAACTACAAGAACCCGCTTCGCGGCATCGCTTCTATGCACTGTTCTGCCAACACCAACATGGAAGGCACTGACTCTGCTATCTTCTTCGGTCTGTCCGGTACAGGTAAGACTACTTTGTCTACCGACCCGAAACGTCTGCTGATCGGTGACGACGAACATGGTTGGGACGACGAAGGCGTATTCAACTACGAAGGCGGTTGCTATGCTAAGGTTATCAACTTGGACAAAGACAGCGAACCCGATATCTACAATGCTATCAAACGTGACGCTCTGTTGGAGAACGTAACAGTTGATGCCAACGGTAAGATCGACTTCGCAGATAAGAGCACTACTGAAAACACTCGTGTTTCTTATCCTATCTATCACATCAACAACATCGTTAAGCCGGTATCCAAAGGTCCTCACGCTCATCAGGTAATCTTCCTGTCTGCTGATGCCTTCGGTGTATTGCCTCCGGTATCTATCCTGAACCCGGAACAAGCTCAGTACTACTTCCTGTCTGGTTTCACTGCTAAGTTGGCAGGTACAGAACGCGGTATCACTGAACCGACTCCGACATTCTCTGCTTGCTTCGGTGCTGCTTTCTTGAGCTTGCATCCTACTAAATATGCAGAAGAATTGGTTAAGAAGATGAACAAAGTTGGCGCTAAGGCTTACTTGGTTAACACCGGTTGGAACGGTAGCGGCAAGCGTATCTCCATCAAAGATACTCGTGGTATCATCGACGCTATCCTTGACGGTTCCATCGACAAGGCTCCGACAAAGGTTATCCCTTACTTCGACTTCGTTGTTCCGACAGAATTGCCGGGTGTTGATCCGAAGATCCTCGATCCTCGCGACACTTACGAATGTGCTTGCAAGTGGGAAGAAAAAGCAAAAGACTTGGCAGGACGCTTCATCAAGAACTTCGCTAAGTTCACAGGTAACGAAGCCGGTAAGGCTTTGGTTGCTGCCGGTCCGAAACTCTAATAAAACCGGATTACATATTTTTAAGGCGGCTTCCGTTTTCGGAAGCCGCTTTTTTTGTTAGATTTGCGACGAAGCGAATCACCAATATAATACAGAATATGAAGAGTTTAAAGTTTATGCTGTTAGGCGCAGGCCTATTAATGTTGTCCGCATGCGGGCCGCAGGCACAGAAAGAGAGCGAAAGCACCGTTACAGAGAAAAGCAACTCGGACGCGGTGATTGAAACAATCATGTCACGCCGCAGCATCCGCAAGTACAAACCGGAAGCAGTAAATCGCGACACAATGAAAATCATCCTGGACTGTGGCATCAATGCCCCCAACGGACAGAACAAACAGTCCTGGGCAGTACGCGTGGTGGACAGTCCGGAGTTTCTCAACGGAGTGAGCGAAGTGTTCAAACAGAAGAACCCCCAAGCGGCGGGAGATCCCAATTTCAAGAATATGTTCCGCAATGCGCCCACTGTGGTGTTCATCGGCAATGACACCTCCTATGACTGTTCCCAGATTGACTGCGGGCTGCTGGGTGAGAATATGGTATTGGCAGCCTGGTCTATGGGAATAGGTTCCTGTTGCCTGGCAAGCCCCACACGCTTCATCGCCGACACGCCCGAAGCTGCCGAATACCTCAAAAGACTGGAATTCCCCGAAGGCTACAAGCTGCTCTATTGCATCGCTTTCGGCTATCCGGACGAAGCGCCTGCTGCCAAACCGAGAGATACCGCCAAGGTGAAATACATAGATTGACGTACAACAAAAGAAGGAGTGCCCCACCTTTCAGTGAAGCACTCCTTTCCATATATAACAACTAAAATATTAGAATCAATTCTTATTGGCACGTTTACGCTCCGTTTCGTCCAAAATAACCTTACGCATGCGCATGGACTTGGGAGTAACCTCTACGTATTCATCTCCCTTGATATATTCCAGCGCTTCTTCCAAAGAGAACTGTACCGGTGGAATCAAGCGTGCTTTTTCGTCAGAACCGGAAGCACGCATATTGGTCAGTTTCTTGGACTTGGTTACGTTCACCACAAGGTCGTTGTCGTGAGAGTGTTCGCCTACAACCTGTCCGGCATACACCTCTTCCTGCGGGAAGATGAAGAACTTTCCGCGGTCCTGCAGTTTGTCTATAGCATAAGCAAAAGCCGTACCGGATTCCATAGCTATGATAGAACCGTTAGTGCGGCGTTCAATTTCGCCTTTATAAGGTTGGTATTCCTTAAAGCGGTGCGCCATGATAGCTTCACCGGCAGATGCAGTCAGCACATTCGTACGCAGACCGATGATACCGCGTGACGGCATATTGAATTCAAGGTTGACGCGCTCTCCGGCACTTTCCATTTTCACCATTTCACCCTTACGGCGAGTCACCATATCAATGATCTTGCTGGCATATTCTTCGGGAACGTTGACTGTGAGTTCTTCGATAGGTTCGTTCTTCACGCCGTCTATCTCCTTAAAAATCACCTGTGGCTGCCCCACCTGCAATTCATATCCTTCACGACGCATCGTCTCAACCAATACGGAGAGGTGGAGGACACCGCGACCGGAAACCACCCATTTACCGTCTTCCTCACTTTTGCGTACGCGAAGTGCAAGGTTCTTATCCAGCTCCTTCATCAGACGGTCGTGGATGTGACGGGAAGTAACGAACTTGCCCTCCTTACCAAAGAACGGAGAATCGTTTATGGTGAACAGCATGCTCATTGTCGGCTCGTCAATGGCGATAGGCGGCAATGCCTCAGGATTTTCATAGTCGCAGATCGTATCTCCGATCTCAAATCCTTCGATACCTACCAGCGCACAAATGTCACCGGAAGAAACTTCCGCAACTTTCACACGCCCCATGCCTTCAAAAGTATGCAGTTCCTTAATCTTTGACTTGACGATCGAACCGTCGCGTTTCGCCAAAGATACGTTCATGCCTTCTCTCAAAGTGCCGCGATGCACACGGCCTACGGCAATACGACCGGTATAAGAGGAATAGTCCAATGATGTCACCAGCATTTGCGGCGTACCTTCCAGCTGCGTGGGAGCCGGGATATTCTCCAGGATACAATCCAGCAAAGGATAAATATTATCCGTCGGCTTCTGCCAGTCGGTGCTCATCCAGTTATTTTTTGCCGAACCGTAAATAACGGGGAAATCCAACTGGTCTTCCGTTGCTTCCAGGCTGAACATCAAGTCGAATACCATTTCATAGACTTCTTCGGGACGGCAGTTCGGCTTGTCCACCTTGTTCACAACAACGATGGGTTTCAGGCCGATCTGCAAAGCTTTCTGCAATACAAAACGCGTCTGCGGCATCGGACCCTCAAAAGCGTCCACCAACAAGATACATCCGTCGGCCATGTTCAATACGCGTTCCACCTCACCGCCGAAGTCGCTGTGCCCCGGAGTGTCGATAATATTAATCTTAGTGTCTTTATAATTGATAGAAACGTTTTTGGAAAGGATTGTTATTCCTCGCTCACGCTCCAAATCATTGTTATCCAACATTAATTCACCTGTGCTCTGGTTATTGCGGAAAAGATTTCCGGCCAGAAGCATCTTATCGACAAGCGTCGTTTTTCCATGATCGACATGGGCAATAATTGCAATGTTTCTAATATTTTGCATATAATACCTATTATTTGGCTGCAAAGATAGTGCAAACCGAAAGCAGATGCAAATTAATTTGCAATTTGCTAAGGTGCAGCCTCTTTTCGCGTAGCAAAGGTACGAATTTTACAGCATATACATCACAGAGAAAAGTTTTTTTTGCTGAATATCATTGCAATATAAAAGATAATGCCTATCTTTGCACGCTCGAAAGAGAAAAATTTATCAACTTTTTTAATTAAACACTATGTATTTAGACGCTGCTAAAAAGCAAGAAATCTTCGGCAAATACGGAAAGTCTAACTCTGATACTGGCTCAGCTGAGGCCCAGATAGCTTTGTTTTCATACCGTATTGCTCACCTGACTGAGCACATGAAGCTCAACAGAAAAGATTATAGTACAGAAAGAGCCTTGACAATGTTGGTAGGTAAGCGCCGCGCGCTGCTGAACTACCTGAAGGACCGCGACATCAACAGATATCGTGCCATCATTCAAGAGCTCGGCTTGCGTAAGTAATTTACTTGCGGTAAACTTATTAAAGCGGGGAAGTCTCAATAGGAGATTTCCCCGCTTTGCTTTTTAAGCACTTTTCTTGCCTTTCCCATTCCGTTCCACCATGGGATAAGTTTCTTTCCACCACGAGGCAAGTTTCTTTCCATCGTGGTGGAAAGAAACTTGCCTCGTGGTGGAAAGATTTTACTTGTGCGGAAGACTACAACAATGACTTATAGAGTACGTGTTCTTTCAACGGATGCCCGTCGGTTACGGAAGGATGCATAAAATTTTTCTCAAACTCCATTCCTATTTTCTGCATAACCCGCTGTGAAGGTTTATTGGGCAATGCGGTAAAGGCCCAAACCGTAGTAAACGGAAGATTCTCCTTTGCATAGTCCAAACAGGCTTTTGCAGCTTCAGTAGCATACCCCCTGTTCCAATATTCCTGCTTCAGCCTCCACGCTATCTCAATTCCCGGAGCAAAATCAACATCGAACGAAAAATTATGAAAGCCCGTAAAGCCGACAAAAGCCCCGTCCGACTTTTGTTCCACAGCATATCCCCCATAACCATATCGGAGAAAATCACTCCTGACAGCATCAAAAAGAACGAGTGACTCTTCTTCGGACAAAGGGTGCAAAAAGTACTTCATCACAGAGGGGCTGCTGTTCATCTCTGAGAAAACAACGAAATCCTCTTCTTTCCAATCGCGTAACAACAAACGCGGTGTTTCAATATATACCATGATCCAAGCAAGGAGTTGTCTTATTCTCCCGTACAAAGATATAGCTATTTCTCAAACTTTTCGCCGCAGAATGTTGCACCAAGTAAAAGAATATCTTATTTTTGCAACTTACTGTTATTAATTATAACCTTTTAGGCTGAAAATACTATCAAATTATGGATACAAGTAAGATTGTAGGAGAAAAGATCAAGTCGCTCCGCGAAAGCCAATCCATTAGCATGGAAGAGTTGGCACAACGTTCAGGGCTCGCTATCGAACAAATTGAACGTATTGAAAACAATATCGACCTGCCGTCACTGGCACCGCTCATCAAAATAGCCCGCGTACTGGGCGTGCGTCTCGGAACGTTCCTTGACGATCAGGATGAAAACGGTCCTGTGGTATGCCGTAAGTCGGAAGCAAAGGACAGCATCAGTTTCTCCAACAATGCCATCCACTCACGCAAGCACATGGAGTACCATTCCCTGTCCAAGTCAAAGGCCGATCGCCACATGGAACCGTTCATCATTGACGTGGCACCTACGGACGACAGCGATTTCGTGCTCTCCTCACACGAAGGCGAAGAGTTCATCATGGTCATGGAAGGAACTATGGAAATCAGCTACGGGAAGAACACCTACCTTCTTGAGGAGGGAGACAGCATCTACTACGACTCCATTGTGCCACACCACGTACATGCCTACGAAGGACAGGCAGCCAAGATACTGGCAGTGATTTATACACCGATTTAAAAAAAGTTTGAAGCATGGGATATAAGGTATAAACAAGAAAGTGCAACGACACCGCACTCATGCTTTATACCTTATATTCCATGCTTTATCTCCATACTCAAAAAGACATCATGTTATACGAAAGAACGCTTGGCCAATGGCTGGAGCATTGGGCCGCAACTACACCTGACAAAGAATACATTGTTTACTCCGACCGCAACCTGCGCTTCACTTGGAGCCAGTTCAACCGCAGGGTAGACGACATGGCAAAAGGACTTATCGCTATCGGCGTGGAACGGGGAACACACGTGGGCATCTGGGCGGCAAATGTGCCGGACTGGCTGACCCTGCTGTACGCCTGCGCCAAAATAGGCGCCGTCTACGTAACGGTAAACACCAATTACAAACAAGCCGAACTGGAATACCTGTGCGAGAACTCGGATATGCACACGCTCTGCATCGTCAACGGCGAAAAAGACAGCGACTTCGTGCAGATGACCTATACCATGCTGCCGGAATTGAAAACCTGCCAGCGCGGACATCTGAAGAGCGAACGCTTCCCCTACATGAAGAATGTAATCTACGTAGGACAGGAGAAGCACAGGGGGATGTACAACACCTCCGAAATCCTGCTCCTGGGAGACAATATCGAAGACACCCGGCTGGAAGAACTGAAAAACCGGGTTGACTGCCACGATGTGGTAAACATGCAGTACACCTCAGGCACCACCGGTTTCCCGAAAGGTGTAATGCTCACCCACTACAACATCACCAACAACGGATTTCTCACCGGTGAGCACATGAAATTCACCGCTGACGACAAACTGTGCTGCTGCGTGCCCCTGTTCCACTGCTTCGGCGTGGTGCTTGCCACGATGAACTGCCTCACTCATGGCTGTACACAAGTCATGGTGGAACGTTTCAACCCGCTGGTGGTTCTTGCTTCGATACACAAGGAACGCTGTACGGCACTCTACGGCGTGCCTACGATGTTCATTGCCGAGCTGCACCACCCCATGTTCGACCTCTTTGACATGTCCTGCCTGCGCACAGGCATCATGGCGGGCTCCCTTTGCCCTGTGGAACTGATGAAGCAGGTGGAAGAAAAGATGTATATGAAAGTGACCAGCGTCTACGGCCTGACGGAAGCTGCCCCCGGCATGACCGCCACACGCATTGACGACCCGTTTGATGTGCGTTGCAACACCGTAGGGCGCGACTTTGAACATACTGAGGTGAAAGTTATCGATCCGGAAACCGGCGAGGAGTGTCCGACAGGCGTTCAAGGTGAAATGTGCAACCGCGGCTACAACACCATGAAAGGTTACTATAAGAACCCGCAAGCCACAGCCGAAGTTATCGACAAAAACGGTTTCCTACACTCCGGCGACTTGGGTGTAAAAGACGAAGACGGCAACTACCGCATCACCGGACGCATCAAGGATATGATTATACGCGGCGGGGAGAATATCTATCCGCGCGAAATCGAAGAGTTCCTCTATCAGTTGGAAGGCGTAAAAGACGTGCAAGTAGCCGGTATTCCCTCCAAAAAGTACGGCGAGGCGGTCGGCGCGTTCATCATCCAGCACGAAGGAGCAGACCTGCACGAGTCGGATGTACGCGACTTCTGCATTGGGAAAATCTCCCGGTACAAGATTCCCAAATACATATTCTTCGTAAAAGAGTTCCCCATGACAGGGAGCGGCAAGATACAGAAGTTCAAGCTGAAAGACCTGGGACTGCAACTCTGCAAGGAACAGGGAATTGAAATCATTTAGTAAAAAAGTTAAGGGTTAGTGTGCAGCAATTGCCGCGCACTAACCCTTAACTTCCGGTTATTCATAGAAAAGCCACAAAGCTCCTATCTTATTTTTCCGGGTAACGCATGTTGGCTTCCGTCATCTGTTCCAGCACCTCATGCAGATACTTGGCAGACTCCCATTTTGCCATTGGCAGGTCGTGAAGCAAATAATTACCGCAGTCCTGCGGAGCGGCACCGGGCACTTCTCCTTCATATCCGGCAACAAAGCGGAAGGTATCTTGCATCAGAGGCACAATATCCTCTGGTTGCAAATCGCCCTTCATCAACAGATAATTGCCTGTGAGACAACCCATAGGTCCCCAATAAATAATCTTGTCCTGCCATTGCGGCTCGTTGCGCAGGTAGGTGGCCGCCAGATGCTCGATAGTGTGCAGGGCGCCTTGTCCCAATGCCGGTTCGCGGTTGGGCTCTTTCATACGGATATCAAAAGTCGTGATAACTTCTCCGTTCACTTCATCCTTGCGTGATACGTAAATACCGCGCAACAGGCGGATGTGGTCAATGGTAAAGCTGGGAATTTTCTTCATGATTTATGGTTTATAGTTTATGATTTACAAGCTATCGGGCAGAGTGGAAAGGAAAGCCCAGGTCGAGAGGAATGAACGCTCTGCCATTGTCCCCCAAAAATCGGCGTATTGCGCAGAATGGTCCTCCACTCCCGGCGTGTCACTGATGATGCGGAAGCTAAGGAAAGAAATGCCGTACAAATGGCACACTTGCGCAATGGCTGCAGACTCCATATCGACCGCAAGCCCGGCAGGAAAACGGTGCTTGATGGCACCCAGCTCGGCGCGGTCGGTGATGAAGCGGTCACCGGTACAAATCAACCCTTTGCAAATGCGGCTTTCCGGCCCGGCATTATTCAGGGACAAAGCGTGTTCCAACAAGGAAGCGCACCCTTCGTACGCGGCAGGAAGCCCTTGCACCTGTCCATATTCATTCCCCTCGCCACACCACACATCATGGTAGACCAAACGTTCGCTCACCACCACATCCATCACCTTGAGACAAGCATCGATACCGCCCGCCACACCGGTGCTGATGATACAATCCGGAGCGAAACGGCGTATCAGTTCCGTTGCGCCCACCGCTGCATTCACCTTTCCGATGCCGCACTGCGTAAGTATCACATGATTACCGCCAAGCAAACCTTCAACATAGTGCAAATGACCGTAATCCGCCACCTTCTTCTCCTGCAAACGCTCCACCAATTGGCGATGTTCGCTATCCATTGCGCTGATAACACCTATCGTCATATTCTCTTCAATTCATGCATAAATTTCAGGGCAAAGGTACAATATTTCTGCAAGATAACCCATGCCTCCGCATCAAAAAGAGGCGAGCTTATTTTGTACTGCCTGCGGATTACACTATCTTTGCCTCCGTTATAAAACCTATGATTCAAGATGATAAAAAAGACCCTTCCCGATTTGATTGCTATCCTGGCATTCATCCTGATTTCTTTCGCTTACTTCTTCCCAGCGGATATAGAAGGACGCATCCTGTTCCAACATGATACTGCCGCCGGAGCCGGAGCCGGACAGGAGGCCAAAGAATATTACGAACAGACAGGCGAACGCACCCGCTGGACCAATTCCCTCTTCGGCGGAATGCCTACTTATCAGATCGCGCCATCCTACAACTCTACCGCACCGCTGCAATGGACGCAGAAAGTATACCAGCTCTTTCTTCCCGGCTACGTCAACCTGACGTTTATCCTCATGCTGGGTTTCTACATCCTCCTGCGGGTATTCGGCATACCGGTGTGGCTGGCGGGACTAGGCGGCATCATGTGGGCTTTTTCGTCCTACTTCTTCATCCTGATTTCCGCAGGACACATCTGGAAGTTCATCACCCTTGCCTACATCCCACCCACAATAGCGGGCATTGTACTTGCCTACCGGGGCAAGCTGCTGGCCGGCGGCATCCTGACAGCCCTCTTCATCGCCCTGCAAATCATGTCGAACCATGTGCAAATGTCCTACTACTTCCTGTTTGTCATCCTGTTCATCGTAGGAGCATACTTTGAAGATGCATGGCGAAACAAGACACTCCCCAAATTCTTCAAAGCAAGTGCCGTAGTGTTTGTCGCAGCCCTTATCGGTGTGGCAGCCAATCTTTCCAACCTCTACCACACCTATACGTACAGCAAAGAGACCATGCGCGGCAAGAGCGAGCTGGTAGAAACCGGCGATGCCGCCAAGCAGACCAGCAGCGGGTTGGACCGCGACTACATCACCAACTGGAGTTACGGCATCGGCGAAACATGGACACTGCTCGTCCCCAATTTCAAAGGCGGCTCCTCCTCCGCCCCCCTCAGCCAAAGCGAAACCGCCATGGAGAAAGCCAACCCGGTGTACAGCAGCCTGTACAACTCGTTCCCGCAGTACTTCGGCGACCAGCCTTGGACAGCAGGACCTGTCTATGTAGGCTCATTCGTGTTGTTCCTTTTCGTTCTGGGCTGCTTCATCGTGAAAGGCCCTCTGAAATGGGCATTGCTGGGAGCAACTTTCTTCTCGATTGTTCTGGCATGGGGCAAGAACTTCATGCCACTGACGGATTTCTTCATCGACTATATCCCGATGTATAACAAGTTTCGTGCCGTATCGTCCATTCTTGTCATAGCGGAATTCACCATTCCCCTACTGGCAATCTTTGCCTTGAAACGCGTATTGGACGAACCCGGAATATGGAAAAAATATAAGAAAGCGTTCGGCATCAGTCTGGCACTGACCGCCGGCGTGGCATTGCTGCTCGCTGTGGCTCCGGGCAGCCTCGGTTCGGGCTTTGTGCCTGCACAAGAAACGCAGATGCTGCAAAACGCCGTCGACCGCCAGATGATACCCGCCAACGAACTGTCCGGGATTCTCGCCAACCTTGCCGAAATGCGGGGCGCACTTGTCAGCGCCGATGCACTGCGGAGCTTCATCATCATCTGTATCGGATGCGCGCTGCTTTGGCTTCATGCAACGGGCAAGTTACGCCAATCTCTGACCGTTGCCGGAATCGCAGTGCTCTGCCTGGCCGACATGTGGACAGTGAACAAACGCTACCTCCACGACGACCAGTTCGTCCCCCGTTCCATCCAGACAGAAACATTCAACAAGACCAAGACCGACGAATTGATCCTGCAAGACACAGATCCGAACTATCGCGTACTGAACTTCGCCACCGACACATTCAACGAGAATACCACTTCTTACTGGCACAAGAACATAGGCGGATACCACGCCGCCAAACTGCGCCGTTACCAAGAGATGATAGAACGTCACATCTCTCCCGAAATGCAGGCTGCCTATCAGGCAATAGCTGCCGCGGGAGGAGAAATGGACAGCGTGGATGCTTCCAAATTCCGCGTACTGAACATGCTGAACACGAAGTATTTCATCTTCCCCGCCGGACAGCAAGGACAAACCGCGCCCGTCCTCAATCCGTATGCCAACGGCAATGCCTGGTTTGTGAAGAACGTACAGTACGTGGACAACGCCAATCAGGAGATTGATGCGCTCAAGTCCATTCTGCCTGCCGAAACGGCTGTCGTTGATGTCCGTTTCAAGGATGTGCTGAAAGGAACTGCCGACGCTTACAAAGACAGCCTATCCACCATTCGCCTGACAAGCTATGAGCCGAACCGCCTGGTGTATGAAACTGAAAATGCAGGAGACGGCATCGCCGTATTCTCCGAGATTTACTATCCGGACGGCTGGCAAGCGACCATCGACGGACAGGCTGCCGAACTGGGACGCGCGGACTACATACTGCGCACGATGTATGTCCCTGCCGGCAAACATACCATTGAAATGCGTTTTGACCCGAAGAGCCTGCATGTAACGGAAAGCATTGCCTACGGAGCATTGGCGCTGCTGGTTATCGGAATCATAGCAGCGGTACTGATTGCACGAAAGAAAGCGGCATAGACCGGCAACGTGACCTTATAAGCCAAGCCCTACAATAAGGAAAAGAATGAAAAAAAAGGTATAAACAACCGGCAGAACGATATATTTCAGTAACTTTGCTTTTCAAATCAAAAAAATAATATAGTATGGAGACTACCAGACAGAACAAAATAGCCCGCCTGCTCCAAAAGGAGTTAAGTGATATCTTCCTGTTGCAAACCAAATCTATGTCCGGCATACTGATTTCGGTCAGCGCCGTACGCATCAGTCCCGATATGAGCGTAGCACGCGCTTACCTCAGCATCTTTCCTTCGGAAAAAAGCGAAGAAATCATCAAGAACATCAATGCGAACATGAAGTCCATCCGTTTTGAACTGGGCACCCGCGTACGCCACCAGCTACGTATTATTCCCGAACTGAAGTTCTTCGTGGACGACTCTTTGGATTATCTGGAAAGAATTGACGAATTACTGAAATAGTGTTTGGTGATTAACAGCTAACCGCTACCCATGAACCTTCCCTTCTTTATAGCCCGCCGCTACCTCTTCTCCAAGAAGAAGCACAACGCTATCAACATTATATCCGGCATCTCGGTGTGCGGAGTAGCCTTGGCTACATTGGCACTGGTATGTACACTGTCCGTATTCAACGGCTTTCAGGATATGGTGGCGGGATTCTTCACCGCTTTCGATCCGGAATTGAAAATTACTGTCCGGGAAGGAAAAGTCTTTGACCCGCTCGAATCACGCATCCGGCAAGTGCGCGTTCTGCCCGAAATTGATGTCTGGACAGAAACACTGGAGGAGAACGCAATGGTGCAGTACAAAGACCGTCAGGCAATGGCCGTCATCAAAGGCGTAGAGGACAACTTTGAGCAACTGACCTCCATAGACAGCCTGCTGTACGGCACAGGAAAGTTCATATTGAATGATTCCGTCGTAGACTACGGCTTCATGGGAGTAGAATTGGTTTCCGAATTGGGTACGGGGATTCAATTTGTCGACCCGCTACGGGTCTATGCGCCCAAGAGGAATGTACGTGTAAATATTGCCAATCCGGCAGCTGCCTTCAACCAAGATTACCTGTTCTCACCGGGAGCTGTATTCGTTGTCAACCAGCAGAAATACGATTCGCGCTATATCCTCACGCCATTGAGCTTTGCACGACGGCTGTTCAACTACGACACAGAAGTCTCCGCCATCGAGCTGAAACTGAAACCCGGCAGCAACACCGACGCCGTACAAAAGAAAATGGAACGCATCCTGGGCGACCGCTTTGTTGTACAAAACCGCTATGAACAGCAAGCGGATGTATTCCGCATCATGGAGATCGAAAAACTCATCTCATATCTGTTCCTCACCTTTATCCTTACAATCGCCTGCTTCAACGTTATCGGTTCTCTTTCCATGCTGATACTGGACAAGCGTGAGGATGCGGAAACGCTGCGCAACCTGGGCGCCGATGACCGGCTGATTGCCCGCATCTTCCTTTTTGAGGGACGGTTGATTTCAGTGTTCGGAGCAATCGCCGGGATTGTGCTGGGGCTATTGCTGTGCTTCCTCCAACAGCGTTTCGGACTGATATCTCTGGGAGGCGGCAACGGCAGCTTTGTCGTGGACGCCTATCCGGTGAGCGTGCATGCAACGGATGTTATATTGATACTTATAACAGTTATTGCCGTAGGGTTCCTTTCTGCATGGTATCCGGTGAGATACTTAAGCAAACGGCTGCTCAAAAAATAAAAACATCATCCCCTTTCACTTCTCCAACCCTTTGTATCATTCTTTCCAAAGGGATTTACATGTGAAAGGGGATGATGTAAACTATTTCTTACGGATAATCGTCAGCCCGTCCCGCAAAGGGAGTATGACCTTCTCCACGCGATTGTCCGCGGCAACCAAATCATTGAATGTTTTAATTCCGATTGTTTGCAGGTCCGTACGATGCGGATGTTCTTCGAGCACGTGCCCGTCCCATAAGGTGTTGTCGGCAATGATATATCCACCTTCCGAAAGGCGTGCCAACACCATTTCATAATAATCTACATAGCGGCGCTTATCGCCGTCAATGAAAGCAAGGTCGAAAGTTATGTCCATTTGGGGAACAAGCTCCAACGCATTGCCTATATAGAACCTTATCTTATCCGCATAGGGTGAATTCTCCAACCAAGGACGGGTGAAGTCTTCCTGCTCGTCATTGATTTCAAACGTGTGCAACATTCCGCCTTCCGGCAATCCCTCTGCCATACAAAGCGCGGAATACCCGCTATATGTTCCAATCTCCAACACCTGACGGGGGCGTATCATCCTGACAAACATCTTAAGCATGCGCCCCTGCAAATGCCCCGAAGCCATACGGGGGTAAAGCAACTTGAGGTGCGTGTCACGATAAAGGGCTTTCAGGTAATCTCCTTCTTCGTCAATGTGTTGTAGGATGTATTCGTCTAATGTCATATAAATCGGAAATTGAGAATTAAAAAAAACAGCCCGATCACAGGCATTTATTTTTTTAATTCTCAATTTATAATTTTACAAGTATCTGTTACTGTTGGGCAGTACGCTGTCTTGGGCATGCTTCAGGGCATCTTCTACCACGTTGATCTCAAGGAAAGAAGTTTGCGTACCGGCCTTACCGCTGCTCAGGTAGCCCACCATATCAGTGGAATGCAGACGTCCCTCTTGAAGCAGTCGGCGAAGAGCAGCGAAATAATATTCCTGCCCATTGGCAAGTTCGGGCATATAAATGGCCTCTACACCATATGATAGTGCCAAATGCCGCATTGTCTTCTCCTTATAACAAATGGCAAGCACCGGATATTTGCCACGAAATGCAGCAAGATTGCGGGCTGTACGACCACTATAACTATCGGTGATGATAGCGCGGATCTTTAATTTTGTAGTGGCCTTTACTGCCTGTTTGGCAAGGAAAGCCGTTACATCGTTACTGTTTTCATCTAAAGGAATACGGATGTCATTATCTGCCAGCTTATCCTTTTCTGCCTGTGCGGCCACTTTCGTCATGGTTTTAACGGCTTCAACCGGATATTTACCGTAGGCTGTTTCACCGCTTAGCATCAATGCATCCGTACGGTAGTAGATAGCGTTGGCGATATCCGTAACTTCCGCACGTGTGGGACGCGGATTGGAAATCATGGTATGAAGCATCTGCGTGGCAACAATCACCGGTTTCTTTGCCAAAATACATTTACGGATCAGGACGCGCTGGATACCCGGAATACGTTCCTGCGGAACCTCAATGCCCAAGTCACCACGAGCAATCATAATGCCATCGGCAACTTCAAGAATCTCGTCAATATTGTCCACACCTTCCTGGTTCTCAATCTTGGCAATGATTTTAATGTCACTGCCATGAGCATCCAAAATAGCCCGTATATCAAGAATGTCTTGTCTGTTGCGCACGAAAGAGTGAGCAATGAAATCTATATCTTTCTCAATAGCGTAGAGGATATTATTACGATCTTTTTCTGTCAGTGAGGGTAAGTTGATGCGCACCCCCGGCACATTGACACTCTTACGGTTGCCTAAAGTAGCCTCGTTCTGCACCTCACACAACAGATGATCTGTATCCTTATCCACTACTACCAGTTCCAGATCACCGTCATCAATAAGGATGTGCCCGCCGACATTCAAATCGTGCACAAAGTTGGGATAAGAAACGGAGATGCACTCGCGAGTGGTCTGCTGATCGGGATTGCCTACCACCTTTACGCGATCGCCTACCTTAAAAGGAATCGGCTCGGCAAGAACCGTCGTACGCACCTCAGGCCCTTTCGTATCCATAAGGATAGCAATGCGGTTGGAAACCGTACGCACATTCGCTATCAGTTTCTCAAAACCTTCGCGACCTGCATGGGCCGTATTCATACGTACTACGTTCAGACCTGCGTCGAACAACTGTTTTATAAAATCAACATCGCAACGTTGGTCAGAAATCGTTGCAACGATCTTTGTCTGTTTTAATAGCATAATCTTATACCTATTTATATTGATGATAAACTATGAATGGAGAAGTATGAATTACCTGCAAAAACATCATTCAATTCATCATTCATAATTGATAATTCATAATTCCTTTAAAGCCTCCAGCGCCAGACGATAGGAATCCAGCCCGAAACCGCAAATAACACCCCGACAGGCGCAAGCTATCATGGATACGTGACGGAACTCCTCACGAGTATGCACATTCGAGATATGAACCTCAATCACCGGAGAAGTGACCGAACGGATCGCATCTTGCAAGGCAATGGACGTATGGGTGTAAGCACCCGCATTCAGAATAATGCCGTCAACATCAAAACCTACTTGTTGTATCTTGTCGATCAACTCCCCTTCAATGTTGGATTGGAAGTAGTCTATCTGTACATCCGCATACCTTTTACGGAGTTCGGCAAGGCAGTCTTCAAATGTAACGCTGCCATAAATGGAAGGTTCACGCTTTCCCAACAGATTTATATTGGGGCCGTTAATAATTTGTATCCTCATAACACAATTTTTTATACCTTTGTCCACAGAGAACATTCTTTCAAGGTGCAAAGATACGAAAAAGTAATGAAAGTAAAAGAGAAATTAACGAATAAGGAAAAACAAGCGTTGATAATCAGGAAGTACCAACAATATCTCAAACTGGAAAAATCGCTTGCGCCCAACACATTCGACGCCTATATGACGGACTTACAGAAACTTCTGCACTTTCTGGAGGGAGAGAATATAGAGGTGGGCAACGTTACGCCGGATGATTTGCAACGTTTTGCAGCAGGCCTCCACGACATCGGCATCCATCCCCGTTCGCAAGCCCGCATACTCTCCGGCATCAAATCCTTTTTCCACTTCCTTACCGTTGCCGACTATTTGGAAACCGATCCAAGCGAGTTGTTGGAAGGCCCCAAAATAGGCTTCAAGATTCCGGAAGTACTCACCGTAGAAGAAATTGACAGAATTATCTCTGCCGTAGACATGAACAAGAAGGAAGGACAACGCAACCGGGCCATTCTGGAGACACTGTACAGTTGCGGGCTGCGTGTCTCGGAGTTGTGCAACCTGAAACTCTCCGACCTCTACTTTGAAGAAGGATTCATTAAAGTGGAAGGCAAAGGCAGCAAGCAGCGCTTAGTCCCTATTTCACCACGCGCAATCAAGGAAATAAAATATTGGCTCACAGACCGCAGCCTGGGAAAAATCAAAAAAGGTTATGAAGACTACGTATTTCTGGCACGATGGGGAAACAACATCTCCCGCATCATGGTGTTTCACATGATTAAAGAGCTGGCAGAGAAAACCGGTATCACCAAAAACATCAGCCCGCACACGTTCCGCCACTCCTTTGCCACCCACCTGCTGGAAGGCGGCGCCAACCTACGAGCCATTCAATGCATGCTGGGGCATGAGTCCATTGCCACCACAGAAATCTATACACATATCGACCGAAACATGCTCCGGAGTGAAATTATCGAACACCATCCGCGTAACATTAAATACCGAAAAGAACGCGGAATTTATTAAATTATAATAAATGTGATAGGAGTATTAACAAATTGCCAAGAGAATTAATATCTTTGCAAAGCTATATATATAGGAGTATAGCAACTAATTGTGAATGGACAAATTTCAATTACAAACAATTAATTTATATCTAAAATGACTAAAAAATTGTATCTGCCTTTGTTAGTGGCACTTGTTGCTGTATTGACATCATGCAGCAGCAAAATGGGTGAACTGTCTTCTGACTATTTCACAGTGACTCCGCAAGTATTGGAAGCCGTAGGCGGTAAGGTACCCGCTACAATTAACGGTAAATTCCCTGAAAAGTATTTCAAGAAAAAAGCCGTAGTAGAAGTAACTCCGGTTTTGAGATGGGAAGGCGGCGAAGCTAAAGGTCAACCTGCCGTATTCCAAGGCGAAAAAGTTGAAGGCAACGACCAGACTATCTCTTACAAAGCTGGTGGTAGCTACACAATGAAAACTTCTTTCGACTATGTTCCTGAAATGGCTAAATCCGAGCTGTACCTGGAATTCAAAGCTAAAGTCGGAAAAAAAGAAGTTACTATCCCTGCTGTTAAAGTAGCTGATGGTGTTATCTCTACTTCCGAATTAATCGGCCAGACTTTGGGCAGCGCTAACCCCGCTAACGGTGACGACGCTTTCCAACGTATCATCAAAGAAAAATATGATGCAAACATCATGTTCTTGATTCAACAGGCTAACGTTCGTGCAAGCGAATTGAAGACTGCTAAAGCATTCAACGAAGAAGTTAAGAACATCAACGAAGCTGCCAACAAGAAGATCAACAACATCGAGATTTCTGCATACGCTTCTCCTGATGGTGGTGTTAAGCTGAACACCGGTTTGGCTGAAAACCGTCAGAACAACACAGCTAAGATCATCAACAAGGACCTGAAGAAAGGTAAAATCGAAGCTGCCGTAGATACTAAGTACACTGCACAAGACTGGGAAGGCTTCCAGGAATTGGTTAGCAAATCCAACATCCAAGACAAAGAGTTGATCCTCCGCGTATTGTCAATGTACTCTGATCCTGAACAAAGAGAACAAGAAATCAAAAACATCTCTTCTGTATACAAGACTTTGGCTGAAGAAATCCTTCCGCAACTGCGTCGTTCTCGTTTGACTTTGAACTATGACGTAATTGGTAAGTCTGACGAAGAAATCGCAGCTTTGGCTGACAGCGATGCTAAGCAACTGAACATCGAAGAGCTGCTGTATGCAACTACTTTGACTAACGATCCTGCTAAGCAAGAAGCTATCTTCACTAAAGCTACTCAGATCTATCCGAATGACTATCGTGCATACAACAACCTCGGTAAGTTGGCTTATCAAGCCGGTAATCTTGACAAGGCTGAAGGATACTTCAAGAAATCTTTGTCTATCAAGGATTCTGCTGAAGCTAACATGAACATGGGTCTCATCGCTTTAACTAAGGGTGACAAAGCAGCTGCTGAATCTTACCTGGGTAAAGCTTCCGGCGCTAAAGAATTGAACGAAGCTCTGGGTAACCTGTATGTAGCTCAAGGTCAGTACGACAGAGCTGTAAACGCTTTCGGTGACACTAAGACTAACAGTGCAGCTTTGGCACAAATCCTGGCTAAGGACTATAACAAAGCTAAGAGCACATTGTCAAGCATTGCAAAACCGGACGCTTACACTGACTACCTGATGGCTGTTGTAGGTGCAAGAACCAACAACACTTCTATGGTAACTGAAAACCTGAAGAAGGCCGTTGCTAAAGATTCTTCATTAGCTAAGAAAGCTGCTTCTGATTTGGAATTCTCCAAATATTTCACGAATGCAGATTTTATGAATATCATCAAGTAATAAAGATTATAAGATGAAAAGAGATGCCCGGCATAGAAATATGTCGGGCATTTTTTTTTATTCACACCAAAAAGAACTACTTTCGCAGCAGTGTATCAGAAGAAGAAATCCATATGAAGAATAGTTATTTTGTATATTTCCTACTTATTATACTGTCTGCCTGCAATGACAAAAAATCCGGTACAGCCAGCCTAAACGGGGAAATCAAAGGATTGGGCAATGACACCATATATATATATGGGGTGGATGAGATGTATGACCGTATGGATACGCTACTTGTTGAAAACGACAAATTTTCAAAAACAGTCTCTTTAGATACTTTGATAGCTGCCCGGCTACTGTTCAGCGACGGCACTCAATATCCTTTCTTCATGGATGAAGGCAACAAAATACAAATTAAAGGCTCTGCCGCAGAACTCAACAGTCTGGAGATAAGCGGAAATACTCCCAATGAAGAATTCAGTGCTTTTCAAAAAGAGCTCAAAGGATTAGGAACACCTTCTGAAAAGGTATTAGAGGACAAAGCCGGCAAGTTCATCAATGAACATCATTCCTCCTTAGTCAGCATCTACCTGCTGGATAAATACTTCGTGCAAAAAGAAAAGCCGGATTATGCCCAAATCAAAAAGCTGACCGAGCATATGACAGGAGAGCTGAAAGACCGTCCCTATATTGATGAGTTGCTCAACTATATTCAGGAAGAAGAGAAAGCAGCCATTGGAAAAACAGCTCCCTACTTCCGTATTCCCAACCCTAAGGGCAAACAGATAAACCGTTCGAACTTCAAAGACCAATATTTATTGATACACTTTTGGGCTTCTTGGGATACGGTGAGCCGGGATAGCAATGCCGTCTACCGTAGAATCTACAAACAAGAACGAAAAAATAAGAAGTTTGCTCTTTTAGGAGTTTCTTTGGACATGAATAAAGACACTTGGCAAAAAGCAATCAAAGCAGATACTTTGGAGTGGGAACAAGTATGTGATTTTTCCGGCTGGAACGCAGAAATCGTAAAACAGCTTGCCATAAAAACCTTGCCTGCCAACATACTGCTTAATCCTTTCGGCAAAATTGAAGGTAAAGACATGACAGAAGAAGCTATCAAAAAGAAACTGAAAGATATAGAAAATACAGAGAAAGAAAAGCAGCAGAACAAGTCCAAAAGATAAATATAGCTTTTCCGCCCATTATTAATAATTTATAACTCATAATTTAACCTCGTGCTCATTAAAGTATTCGGAGCGGCTGTTCAAGGTATTGATGCAACCCTCATCACTATCGAAGTCAACAGTTCCAGAGGCTGTATGTTCTATCTTGTAGGTCTGCCAGATTCTGCCGTCAAGGAAAGTCACCAACGCATCATCTCTGCACTACAAGTAAATGGCTATCGGATGCCGACAAGCAATATTGTCATCAACATGGCTCCGGCAGATATCCGCAAAGAGGGTTCCGCTTATGACTTACCATTGGCTATCGGCATGTTAGGCGCCAGTGAAGTTATCCGCCCAGACAAGCTCAACCGCTATCTCTTAATGGGAGAGCTTAGTTTGGACGGCAGTCTGCAACCCATCAAGGGAGCATTACCCATTGCCATAAAAGCAAGAGAGCTTGGCTTTGAAGGCATTATCATTCCCAAGCAGAATACGCGGGAAGCCGCTGTGGTGAATAACCTGAAAGTTTATGGAGCCGGAAACCTGAAAGAAGTCATTGAATTCTTTAATGACAAACAGGAGCTGGAGTTAGTCCATGTTGACACCCGCAAAGAGTTCTACACCCAGCAGAACAGTTTCGACTTGGATTTCTCCGACGTAAAAGGGCAGGAAAACGTAAAACGCGCATTGGAAGTAGCAGCCGCAGGCGGGCACAACATTCTGTTAGTAGGCGCTCCCGGCAGCGGAAAGTCCATGCTTGCAAAACGCCTTCCCTCCATTCTTCCACCACTATCATTAGGAGAAAGCCTTGAAACAACCAAGATACATTCCGTTGCAGGAAAACTGGGGCAGGGGAGCGGACTAATCTCTAAGCGCCCATTCCGCGACCCACACCATACAATCTCTACCACAGCCATGACAGGAGGCGGAAGCTTTCCGCAGCCGGGAGAGATAAGCCTGGCACATAACGGCGTTTTGTTTCTTGACGAACTATTATAAAAAGAGTTTAACCGTTATAACAAATTACATATCATTTGTTTACAACAAAAAATCTTCTCCCACATAGTCACATCAGACAAAAACAGACAAAATTTATACTTCTAGTCGTTTTTTTCAGTTTGTGGTATTATCTTTTGGCGGGTTGTCGGAAGTTTTGTATCTTTGTATCAGTAGCTTACGAATAGACCGACAGATATACCCACTTCAAAGATTCCTCTTTTTTACACCTTATCTATTCATAAATTCATCATGCGACTACTCACTTACGAAGAAATCAGAGAAAAAGCGTTATCACAGGGCGTTTCAGACAACAAAGTCAGCATTGGCATGTGGGCAAGTCTGAACGGCTACATTAAAGCCAGAAAACAGATAAACAAGAAAGTTTACACAGTGTATTTTCCAATACAAGCACAATCCAGCTAAAATTTATATGAAGTGTCAGATTCTCGTTTTTCAAGTGTCAGATTCTCAAGGATAATATAAGAATATAAATAGTAAGAATACCCATAGGGTACAACCCGTTTATCTCATTTCAATATATGATACTGCACAAGCCAACTGGAAAACAGTTCAGAAACAGGAAGGAAGCCAAGAAATTCTTTGGTACTGCACGATACAGGAAGATTGAAAAGGAAAAGATAGAGATTGTTTTAATACCTAACCATGATTTCATAGCTACTGATGAATTACATAAAGGTAAACAAGGATTTGCTTCTTACACCTAAAAGCAAAAGCGCCAATATGGAAGCATTGTTGCTCTGTTATATACAGAGCAAATGCAACAGGGAACTAGCCTCTGCCATTGGAGAAGAAAAGATACAGAATGAATTAAACCTTCCACAAAGTACGGTGGAAGGGTACATTAAAAAGCTGAAAGGATATACAGACATACTATCTATAGACACCTTAAACCCCAGCAATAGGAATGACAGGGTGGAAATAGAGAGTGTTCTAGGTAAGCCTTACAGCGGTGATGAAAGAAAGAAGAACGTATATTATTTCCGTAAAGCGGAACGTTTCTACTTTTTAAATCCTCATTTCATATACAGGACAGATATTGAGAATGAATTGAAAGGATTCCTAATCCGCCTAGCTTGTCTGTGTGAGCCTTGCACTACCAAGATATATACGGCAAATTGTCGAAAAGGCAAAGCTAATATATCATCCATAGCCAACTGTTTGAATACAAGCAGGGAGAAGACTGCAATACTGTTGGATAAATGCGAGAAGCAAGGGCTTATAAAGGCGATACCCCGCGGCTATATAATACTGGAAGATTCATTTTTACTTAACATTGGCAGAAGATATGAAGATATAGTATATAATACCATATACAAGTACTGTGTACTAAAAGGAGTAGTACCCCCAGATAGATATGAATTTACTAGTAAGGGTACATCTGTGGAATGTGGCGACCTTCTAATGCTTGTACCTGCCATTGTAGGGAAATGGAATATTTATATACAGGAAGCCAAAAGGAATAAAGAAGTACTTTTACAGCTTAATGAATTTATCAGAGATGTTTTACTGCCAATGAAATTTACTATCCTTCCAGAAGAACCGCATTGGGAGTATTTCAAGAAAGCGATAATGAATATAGCACCCAAGCAATATCCGTCCCCGAACTGGCAGGCTACTTTATGACAGAAGCCTGTAACTAGTGGATATACAAATAAAAAAGCCGCATGAGAGTACACGTCCAATCATACTCAAATGCGGCTTTTTTTGTGTAAAGTCCATAATGCCTATTAGTACGTTGTATATAGCACCATTGATTTTTACACTGTTGGCAGATTTTTTATCAGCAGTGAAACGGACAGGTCAAACTACAAATGAAACTATCAATAATAAATAGGAAGATTATACCATGAATAGAAAAATATCGTCCGTTTCATGGGGATATACAAAGATAGTCATCTTTAATAAGGTAAAAAAACGAATGGCGGTTATCCTTTAAAATACGCATACACGCAGAAACGGGATTTGCACAATATCTCCATTTCTTCCACAGCCGTAAAAATACAGGGAAACACACACAATAAAGTACGGGTACTTGTATATAATCCTCCCTGCCCCCTTTTCTTGAAGCTGGAATATATATCAGCTTGATTATCCACATGTTTACAGATTGAAAGTTACGCATATATGTGTTGAGTACGCTCTAACACCCCCTTAGAGTACTTGAAGATAAACGAAATGTTTATCATTTCATTCTATCAGTTTATAAACCATTTAAAATTAATTCATTATGAACGATTTAGTAATTGGCGGTATGCCACAGGAAAGAAAGACGTTAAATTTGGGTGATTATGCGGAAGAAGCCGTTTTAATAACGGAAGAAGAACCTGCAAAGCAGAAAAGACCGCTATTCATTGAAGCCAATACGGTTGACGTTACTATGGAGCATTTAAAGAACGACTGCATTATCCCCGTATTTGCAAAGGATAATGAAGCCACCTTGTCCCACCCTGCATTTATAGAGACTGTGCAGGATGCCGCAAGCACATTCTTTCAAGGTGAAAAGATTGGATTACCCGATATAAGGGTGTCCCATGTAATTAAGGGAAGAATACCCGAAGCCATACACAAGCCAGCCAACCAACTGTTGGAAAATGACAAGACCATTTATTACGAAAGATGTGCCTTTGTGATAGAAATACCAACCGTTTATGAGACGGTAAACGGGAACAGGCTTACTTTGACCGTTGGCGGTGTTCGTGCCTATAATCACACTAACCTGTACAGCAAAAAAGGCATGGAACGGTTTAAGGTGTTTGTAGGCTTTATTTGTAAGGTATGCACCAACCTGTGTGTTTCCACTGACGGCTATTTAAGCAATTTGGAAGTAACCAATACAAAAGACCTGTATAGGGGTGTATTGGAAATGCTTCATGGCTACAATCCCGCAAAGCATATACATCTGATGCGGAGTTTTGGAGATACCTGCATGAATGAGCACCAGTTTGCCACATTATTGGGTAAGATGCGTTTGTACCAGTGTTTGCCACAAGGCTATCAAAAGCGGTTGCCACGTATGCTACTTACCGATACACAGGTTAATGCAGTGGCTAAGGCATATATCAGTGATAATGATTTTGGCGGTTTTGGCGGTGAATTGTCCATGTGGAAATTCTATAATCTGTTGACAGGAAGCAACAAAAGCAGTTATATAGACAGCTTTTTGGATAGGGCTTATAACGCTACGGAACTTGCAACGGGGATAAATGCCGCCTTGCATGGTGAGGAACGTTACAGGTGGTTTATTGATTGAGTGAACGGGAGAATATTCTTTTAAACGGGTATTCTCCTTTTTATTAACTATTTAAAGAAGAAAATTATGTTCTATAAAAGATTGCTTGTTTGGCTGTTTTGGTTAATTGTCTCACTTTTTACAGGCTGTATGCCTATTATATTGTTTGTACTGTTCTATTTTCCTATAAGACATTGGAGTATTGAGAAAAGCGAACGTGCAGCGGAAAAAGAAATGAGGAGACAGCATAGGTATTATAGCGGAATACGCAGGAACAAGGAGCGTAACGCATAGAAATGTAATCAAAAGGAAGTTGTGTTCAAATAAATCTGCAAAGACGGTTTGAACACGCTTCTTTCTGTTATCAACCAGTTCAAAGAATAATATGAAAACAAAAGAGAAAAGAGCAGTAATATACGCACGTGTCTCGTCTGCAAATGACAGACAGGATACAACAAGGCAGATAGAAGATTTAAAGAGGTATGCCGTTTTACAGGATATAGAAATAGTACGGATATTCCAAGAGCACATAAGCGGAGCAAAGAAGATTGAGGAAAGGCAGGTACTTGCGGAATGTTTGGAATATTGCACGAAAGAGAGTGTTAACTATCTGTTGTTATCCGAACTTTCAAGGCTGGGGAGAAGTACGCTACAAGTGCTCCGCTCTTTGGAGATACTGCATGATGCAAAGGTATCCGTTTACATACAGAACTTGGGCTTATACACATTGCAGCCAAACGGAGAGGTAAACCCGATTGCTTCGATTATGGTAACCGTACTTGCTGAAATGGCTAACATAGAACGGGCGAACATACAATACCGTTTGAACAGTGGCAGGGCAAATTACATTGCCAAAGGTGGAAAATTAGGTCGCAAGGTTGGAAGTATTAAGACAGAGGAAAGGAAAAGGGAAGAATACAGGGAAACGATAGCTTTATTAAAGAAAGGCTATTCAGTGAGGAATATTGCCAAATTACAGGGTATAGGTGTTTCGACTGTTCAAAGGGTTAAAAATCAGTTTATAAGATAATGGAAACAAATTATGTCATTCTCCTTGATTACAGCAGCGGGGAGATTATTAAAATCAGATTGAGTGATGAGGAAATGCAGAAATCAGAAAGTTATGAAGATTTTGAAATGTTTCTTAGTACGATAGAGAGCAAATATAACTTCCGATTAAAGGATTGCTATTGGATGTCAGTAGAATATCTGAAAGAAAGAAGTTACATTTAAGAAATACACAATTTGCCAATACAAACGCTTTTCGTATATTTGTGCCGTTCCAGTAATGGAATGACATATTTATTAACGAAAGGCGTTTTGCATTATCCTTGTTCCCTAAATTTCGCCAAAATTTGAACACTACGAGGATATGCACAACGCCCGCATCAATGTTATATACCTATCTTACTGATAGTCTGTATATCGTTTGGTGTGGGCAACTGTTGTGTATTTGTAGTGTGAGTGTTTGGCGACACTTGGGAACAGATATGCGAATAGTTCTCACACCTTTTTTATTTTGTAACGGCAACCACAGGGAACAGGTTGCAGAAACGGTATTGGACTATGAGAAACTTCAACTTCACCTACTCTAATGTAGCCTATGGTTATAAAAAGCGACACATTAGGCATTTTTATATGAAAAAGTTTGCAGAGATGTAAATTATAATAATTACATTTGAGACAAATAAAGAAATCTCTTACAAATGCCATTTCGTACAACGCAGATAGCATTTCACACAATGAGAAAGTATTTATTGTCATAACAGATTAGCTTATTCTAAATTCGCATATTATTAAAAACAACATGGTTAAATAAAATTGTATCAATATGGGATTATTTGGTTTTGGAAACAGTAACAAAACACAGATTCAGATGTGTGCTTTAAAAATCAGTACTGGCTTAGGTCAGATAGAACAGGAATTTCAACATTCTGGTGGCGAAGTAACTCCTATGATAAAGGGAATTGTATCAGCGTTATACAATGAAGCAAGAACTTTGGAGAAGTTGATGAAGCCTAACGGAAGAACAGATTGGGATTTACATAGGTCTCTTATGGTAAAATGGCATGACGGGCGTGAAATATCTTTTTCAACATTTGAATCAATGTTGAACAACGAAGCCAGAGTCTTAAAAATAAAGACAGGTATTGATATTGGAATTTGGTTGTAGAATTAAAAAAGATGAATATGCCAACACTAGAACAACGGAAAGCCGCATTTAGAACAGTTTTTGATATAGCTATCCATAATAAAAGAGAACTGAATGATAATCATAAATACTGTTTGATGAGGTGGGGACAATATATTTTTCATCTTTCTATCATTGACATGCAGGAGTGCCTATCTCCTGCTATGTCAAATGGATTCAGAAACTTTCAACTCTTAGGAAGTCTGGATAGGGAATATCAAATTGAGTTTAGAAAACTGTTATACAATGTGTTGAATTACAATCAAACTCCAACATTACAGGAGTTGCAGGATTTCAATTCCGTATTATCTGTTATAGAGAATAGGTATAACCTTCCTAACTCATATTCGGGGTTTGAAAATTCAGTATATAATACTTCTCCATTGAAAGAGTGGTGAACATTTACTGCATAGACTTTTATATTGGCGTTTCTATCTTTTCTAATAGGAACGCTAATTAAATTATTCTATAGCGGTAAAATAAATAGTTTATTATCTAATAGATGATGAAGGAGATTTTATAATTATGCTTAATGAAGAAACGAATTATTCACTGTAATTAAAAGGTTATATAGATGTCAGAAGAACTGTTTTATTCTTTTTACGTTCAAAAGCAAAATGCCTTTATTTATGAGAAAGGACGTAATAAATTTGACACTTTGTATCAAAAAGTTAAGAACTCCTCTGTACTGGCAAAACTGGAAGGAATGTCTATACATGGTAGACAAGCTCCCAGTGCAAAAGATTTTTGTGTATTGGCAACAAGTATATGGTATATATCAATCAAATTCGACCAAAAAACAAATGAAATGGGAGCATTGATAGCATTAAAGATTTGGAAAGAGAAAATCAATGATGTGTATCAATTGGCTAGTGACTACGAACTATATACCAAAGCTGTAAGTATCAGTAATCAGTTAAACAGATAAGACATGTGGGCAATATTAGGTATTATTTTCTATGCGGTAATAGCATATATGACTTGTCCCCGTAATGAAAAAGGTGATTTTGAAGAAGGGGCGGTAGCATTATATATTGTTATTCCGATTATATTCGCTGCAATTTATTTTATATGTAGTGATTGACGTATCAGCAATAATTCCCAGATGAAGAAACAGATAATCATATCGTCTACAAACGAACTGGTTAGGGTACTTCCCCAACGTATCGTTTATATCTCTTCTGACGGGAATTATTCTACTATGGTCTTGCATGACAAGACAGAACACCTGTTCACCTTCAACCTTTCACACTTCCAGAAAATCATTGAGACGCAACTGAAAGAGGATGCCTGTACATTCATACGTATAGGCAAAAGCCTTATTATCAATAAAGAGTATATATATAAAATAAACATGGGCAAGCAGTTGCTTGTGTTGTCAGATATGGTACTCAACCAAGCCTTTACGCTTTCCGCATCCAAAGAAGCATTAAGGCAACTGAAATTGTTGTTGGAAACCGAAATTACTAAATGATGATGAAACGGAACGAAGAAGATGAAATACAAGTACTGGGTACTAAACCTAAGAAGGTATGCAGGAAGTGGGTAATACTACTAGCTGTATGTACTATTATCACTACTATAGCGGTGATGTATCTGTTTATATCCAAAACTGTAGTAAATAAAGGTGAAACGGATATAGCCAGATTGAAAGAGGAAACAATGCAGGAAAGCCGTTTCCCTTCCGAAATTAGTATGATAGAAATCAACGAGGATTCAATAAACGATGTCCCTTTAAGAATTTATTCATTGGTAAACCTGCAAGCGGAGTTGTCTATGGAATTGCCAAGCAGGAAAGATACGGCAGTACTTCTTGTCGCACAGGCAGCGGATATTAGAAAGGACAATAAAGGCATAGTTGGAGACTTCATCCTGCGAGGGAAGCAACTGGCTATAGGAAAGAAGGAAACAGGATATTGCGCTATTATCAACGGTAATATATCACTGGGAAATTCCATGAGTGATGATGTGAAAGACTACTGTATAAGTAACAAAGGATATTTCTTTAGGCAATATGCGCTAGTTGTAAATGGAGAACAGCAGGAAAACAGGCTGAAAGGTAAAGCCATACGCAGGGCTTTAGCCAAGCAGGATGATGATTTATACATCATTGAAAGTATCAATCGTGAATCATTGTATGACTTTTCAGAAGCACTTGCGGATATAGGTATTACAGATGCCTTGTATCTGGTAGGCGGGGATGCCTATATGTTTTACAGGGACAAAGGGCAGCTACATGAACATGGAGAACACAAACCTTTGCCTGCAATGAATTATATTGTTTTCAGAAAGAAATAGGTACAGCTTTACAACGTTTCGTACAATACTGGCGGCATTTCATACAAGCCGTCTCGAAAAACTTCCCCATATCCTTTTTACCCTTTACTTTTACAAGAAAAAATGAATAAGATACATCCCTACATATTTGCGATTTTTCTGTTGTTTCTTTCTGCCTGTAGTGGTAATAGACAGTATGAAAGTACAAGACAGGAACAGCAGGATACTGTGGAATATTACAGTTCCTTTTCTGGAATAGACAGTGTTTTGAGTTGCCTGTATGACAGTCTTGTATATCATTCTGCAAATGGGTTATACCTTGACAGGTTTGATGCGGCATTGCAAAAATATCTGAATGATACCCTTACATATAAGAATACATTCACAGAATTAAAGCAGCGGATAAGCATCCTGCAAGCACCAGATAATGCCTTTAGGATATACAGCTATGACGATTGCATGGGCGGAACTATGCGTTCCTATAAAAGCTATATACAGTATCGTGATTCATCAGAGAGGATAAGGCATAATCCATTAGGGAGTGAATATCAGTATTTCTATGATGCAAAGCCTGTTGAAATAAAAGGTATGGATTATTACCTTCTGTTCAGTTGTTTAAGATACAGCGGTAACGGATTGACAAGAAACATACAGATAGGCAGTTTTGAAAATGGTGTGATGAAGTATCACAATGAGTTTTTCCCTAAAGAATACAGGGACAGTACTAAGATGATAACGATAGACAATATCGACCAGTTCGATTTGCGGTATGATTCTGTAAGTAAAACAATCTCATTCAAGGAAATCAAGAATGATACGTTAAACAGAACTATAAGATTACTAATATATTAAAGATAAAGGATATGAAAATAAGATTGGTTTGTATGCTGTTGGTTGCCACGACTGTTTTATCATGCCAGAGCAGGAAACAGGCAGTGCCGCAGAAAGAGGTATCAACCATTGATACAGTTCTACAGGCAAAGGTGGCGGAAATACTGAAAGATAAAATGACAGAGGTTGATGCGCTTTACGGGCAGGCTGTTGTAATGGAAGTACAGACAGGCGAGATAAAGGCAATGGTGGCTATTGACAGCACTTTCCAACTGGCAGAGGATTTAACACGTTCCCAAGAAACGGGATTGATGCACTGTATATCCTTATTGGCTGCATTGGAAAGCGGTAAAGTGAAATACACCGATACCTTAGACACCAAGATAGGGCAAAGGCTTTATAAAGGCAATATTGTGAAGGATGCGAACTGGCAGCGTGGCGGTTGGGGTAAGCTGACTGTGGCACAGGGTATCATATCAAACTCCAATATCAGCACCATTATAGAGGTGGAAAAGGCATACGGAAAAACGCCTAAAGAGTTTTATAGACAGCTTCAAAAAATGTCTTACGGAGAACCTTCACAGATAAAGGGTATTGATGCTCTGGAACAAGCAGTGTTCTTAAATCCAGATAATACCCAATGGGAAAGGGATATTTTAGGTTATTCCGCAATAGGCTGTTATCAACGTATTGCACCGATTCAAATACTGGCTTTCTATAATGCGATAGCCAATAATGGCAGGATGATAAAGCCAACTCTTTATAAAGGGAATATAGAAACGATCAATCCACAGATAGCCAGTGAGAGCAATATAGACAGTTTGAGACAGGCATTGGCACGTAATGTTATAGACGGTTTGGGTAGAGCTGCCCAATCAAAAAAGGTGCCTGTGGCTGGTATACAGGGAACTTGCCAAATATCTGTGGAAGATGATGCCATAGATGATAAATCAAATACGGAATATGCGGCAGAGTTTTACGGTTACTTCCCTGCCGTTAATCCACAGTATAGTATGATTGTTTCCATTAATAAGAAGGGATTGCCTGTTAGTGGTGGATTAATGGCAGGTGACGTGTTTAGAAAGATAGTTAATAACATCATTGAAAAATAATCATTATGATAAACAAAATAGTATATACAGTAATGGATTGCTTCTGGGGACCAAGAGAACCAATAACAATTACAAGTGATAATAAAAATTTAGAAACACTAATAGATAAATTTAGGCAGTTTCCTGTTACAGCAACTGGTTATACTTATGTGGAACTTTATGATGGAGATAACTTGGTAGAAGAATTTACTTCACAATATTTCCTGAATGAGCAAGAGATTGCTATATATAAAGATTTGAAGAATGATATTTGACTGTTTGGGATATTAATGACATAATAATATCTTTGGGAAGATAGAAGAATAATCTATTACCTTATGTATATTAAAGAAATAACCTAATGAAAGAGATACAGAACTGCATTGAAAATGTTTTAATCTCTAAAGATAATAGTCTTGAAGATAAAACAGTACAGTATTTGTCAGCTATGCCTACGGAAATTGCAATAACATATACTTTAAAAAATAAATTGCAAGGATTATTTAAAGAAGTCTATATACATCGTTTTTTTAAACTTTGCCGAGCTGTGAGAAAGTGTACTTGGAATAGTGTTTTCTGTCAATGGAATACATTAAATAGAAATGCTGATATGATTAAAATTACAAATTGTCCTCATACAGAACAGATACAAAATCATTTAAATAATGCAATAGATGATTTTAAATATGACCAGTTTGTTTTTTACCAAACTTATCAGGACGTTGTTATTCCTATATCTAAAAGATTAGGGAAATGGTTATTACTAGCTAAAATTTATTGTTATTGTCCTATATGTAAAAAGTTATTTTGCATTGGTGGTAGAAAGGATGAAAAAGATATAGTAAATTTGGTAGAATATAGTATTTTAGGAAAGCAGGTTATTAAGTATGTAGAAGAGGAAGTTTATCATCATATTGGCAGAGAGAAATATCCAGGGTACTGTCATAAGTTCTGGGATAAGAAGGAGAAAATGCTATTAAAAGAATTTGGAATAATATGGTATTCACCACAAGTATTGCATCCTGAAAGGTTTTATGATTAATTTTTATATGTACTCTTGCCTTTATCACAACTTAATTAAATACTTATATGCTCAAATGGTTTAATGAGAAGAAAACAGAAGTTCTTAAAAGTGAAAAGCCACATACCATTATTAAATGTGACATTACCTCTACATACATAAAAGTACTAAAGGAAAACGAGGTCTTTGTATTTGGAAGTAACTTGCAAGGCATACACAGTGGCGGTGCAGCACGAATTGCCAGAGAATGTTTTGGCGCAATCATGGGGCAAGGTGTAGGGCTACAAGGACAGTCTTATGCCATACCTACTATGCAAGGTGGAGTGAAAACAATAAAACCGTATGTTGATGAATTTATAAAGTTTGCTCAAATTCATACAGAATTTCATTTTTTGGTAACAAGGATTGGCTGTGGCATTGCAGGCTTTAGGGATGCAGACATTGCACCATTGTTTGAGAATGCCATAAATCTATCTAATATAAGTTTGCCAAAAGAATTTATTGATATTCTTACAGTTGACAACTTCTAATTTTATGACAAGTATTGATAATGTAGAACAGCATGTAAGAATGGTATAAGTATTAAAATGGATGTGGAAACTTTAAAAAAAACATTATCAGATATTGGAGAAAGGTTTATATATGCTACAGTACGAGGACTAAACTGGTTCTTTGCTCAAATGTTAGTATTGTTTGTATTAGGAACTGTTTCATATATTACTGGAATACTGTTTGTTGATGTGGATTCTATGACTTTAAAATGGTATTGTCTATGGATTCTTCTAGCTTCTAGCATGTTTACATTCGTATATACAATAATGTTCAACTGGTTCTATGAGTTTGTACCAATAAAGCATTTCATTAAAAGTTTTTGGATACCTTATTTGACATATATATTGTTTTGGAGTGTTGCTATAGATGATATACAAGGCAAATTGCTAGCTTATTTAATGCCTTTATATGGTATGTGCTTTGCCTATATCATATGGAAACTGACGAAACGATTTAAGGAATTATCAATAGCATTTTCTCGCATAAAGGAAGTGCTAGATGAAATAACATTAAGGAAAGTGCTATTTACCCAAACTCTTGGTGTCTTATTGATAGGATTAATGGAATACTTTAATATTCATCCTATATCTGCTTTGCTTGAAGGAACTGATAAATGGGATTTTACTTCTGAACTTATTTGGATGCTACTGGTTGTGTATCCTGCAATATATGCTATATATCATAAAGTCAAGAAAGTATGGTTGCCAATATCTATAGCTATGTTTCCTTTCATTTTGATAGGAATATTGACTATGGTTGTATTTGTAAAGGAGTATGTTTGATTTTAGTTATATAAATGAAGTTTGATATTGTGAAATAAAAAGTGGAAAGCTAAAAAGGCACTATTATTAATGCTATGAGTCTTCTATATTTATTGTATTAAATAATATGGGAATAATGCAACAATATGAATGTCCAAAATGTGGATACAAGCCACCTATATTGCATTTTGGCTGTGGCTTTCATCTATCCTATAAAGTCTATGTCTGTATGATATGTAAGGTGGTGCAGAGTTCTGTATATCATATACATTGCAGCTACAGAAAAGATGAGGAAAAGGAGTATAGAGAAAAACAGGTTTTAATTCCTAGCACCTTCAATACGATTGAGATAGAAACAGGCTTTTGCAGCCATAATTCTTTCCAAGAATTGTACTCAATACCCTATAATAAAAAAACTGACCTAAGTCTGTTTGATGATTCTATACCACATTTCAAATTCTATTATCCAACAAAGGATATAGCGGAAGTTAGTAGTATTGGACGCAGGTATTTCGTTAGATGTAATGATTGTAATAGGGAGATAGAATTTGATGTTTTTGAAGATAGTTTGAAAAACAAATGTGCCTTATGTGGTAACAAAGACTTAGAGGACTGGAACGAACCATATTGCCCAAAATGTGGCAAAGAAATGGTTTTAGGAGTTAGCGATGAAGGCTCTTTTGGGGGAGAATGGGACTAATAAACAAAATGATTAATGATAATGATAAAACTAATTAATGATATTCCGTTTTTAAACACAAAACGAATGTTTGTAGCTTTCCCTAATTTTAATGGAGAACATACATTTGATTTGTCTGATTATGATATGTTGATATACTATTATAAACTATTCGAGAATAGAACTAATGAAGATAAATTCTATATAGATAAATATGATTCTCTGAGAAAATTAGAAGAAGATATTTACGGAAAATGTACTCATATTAAAGGTGGAGACTGGACTACTAAGAACTTTAAAGATATATACAATAGTCTAGATAAAGAGGTATTTCTAAATAAAATAAATGCTTTAATTGAAGAATACGGTAATCTTATTAATACTTATACTATTGCTGTATGTATAAAGACTGATGAACCTATAAGGCTGCTATCTTTTATCAAATCAGAAATTCCAGATGTTGAAACATGGAGTGATTATAAATAAAATAAGGAGATAGTATGTATGGAATTAATAGATAATGTAGAAGATGAAATTATGTATGACGTGTTCCCAGTTATTGAAAAGGTGAATATAGTTCGTACAGATGAAGAAATACTTGATTTATATAAAGATTCTGACAAAGAGGGAGAAATCATTCCGCTAGATTTTTAATCAAGAATTATAAATGAAATGAATGAGAAAGAGCAAATATTTGGAATCTTATGCGAAACCGTAGATAGATTGCGTAGTAAAAAGGAATATGATATAATTGAATCATTGTACAGCAACCTACTCAAATACGACCTTATACATTCCATAGAAGACTTCAAAGCTGGAAAGGTTATTAAAGGCAGTATGGAAGAAGCCCTTATTTACTGGATATGGAGAGCTTTAGTACAAGCTGAATCCAATCAAATCCTTAAAGTAGAAAAGGAAATCTACCCATTCCAAACGAAATGAAAGATGATTCTTGTACACTAGAACAATTAAGCCATATATTTTAAATGGTAGATAATAATGGAAATAGTGAATCGAAGTGAAGTGGCATATGAAAGAACTTATGGATTTAATGAAAGAAATGTGGATAAGCAGACCACAGGGAAGAATAACTAAACTGTCTGATTTACCGAACGGAGTTATAGCAAGAATAAAATTTTACAATGCCAGTAAAGAATATACAGTAGATAGTTTTAAACAGATGCTTGAAGATTATAAAAGGTCTGTTTATTGTTGCCAAGATTTTATAAACCTATGTCAATCCATTAATGACTATAACCATGTTATGGATTATATAAATAATTCCCATTTCAGAAATGAATTAGATATATTTACTTCAGATTTTGAGACGAAGCGTACACATCACATGACATCTTATAAATCAAATGAAGATGTATTACAAGTAAGAGTAATTTCCAATGAAGGAGTTGTTAAGAACTATGATGTATCTGCAATTGGAATAACACTGCAAGATTTATCTAACCTCGTAGATAAAGAACGTAAACTAAATAAATGAACTATGAAAAATGAATTAATAAATGGATTAAGCAAAAATGTGCTAACTTCACTATGATACCTTTTGGACTAAAAGAGTTAGGCGAAATGAATAGAGAACAAATTTTATCAATATTTTGTGAATTGGTAGATAGATTGCGAGAAAAACGAGAATTTGAAGTAATAGAAGCTGCATATAATAGATTGCGCAGATGTGATTTTATACCTCCAGTAGAAGATTTTATAAACGGGAAATTAGTTGAAGGCAGTATAGATGAAGCTCTATTATTTAGATTTCATCTTGCGTTTGTAAAAAGTAAAACAAGAGATGATATTCCCATTCCAGATGAAATAAAGGATACTCCTTGTACACTAGAAGAATTAGGCGATATATTTAAATGATAAGAGAACCTTGTGAAAAGTATCGCCAGATTGCTAGTTCTTTATAGTAAAGATGATGTATTGTCATAAATCAGTAAGATGAATAATTTTTAATTTGTACCATACTACGATTGCGTTTTTTTACTATCATTGCAAATAAAAAGCAATGATAAAGCCAATAGATAATTTTTCATTCCAATATAGCGAGGAAGAATATAGCCTTCTTGATTATATTTATCCAGTGGCGCAAGAGTATGCACCAGACTTTGACTATAATGAAGATACAGGTGAATCCTACATGGCAGTTTCGCAAGCTCCGGATATTTTTAAAGGAAGGTATAATGCACGTAAATTGCGGCATAAATTCACAGTAGAGGAATATATGCAGGATAAAGAACTGCAAGGCTATCTGCAAGCATTGGATTTGGATAGTGAGAAGTTCTGGTATCTGTTGCTCTTTTGCTATGACTATAGTTGGGGAATTTGCATGAAAGGGATTGAAATAAACAAATTTCCAGTTGAGTACATAAGAGACTTTGTAGACGCAATCTATAGCAATTATGCAGGCAGTGGTATGCTTGGGGCTAGTTTCAACGAGACTATAAGCCTAACCTTGAAGATAGGCAGGAAAAATATCGTGATTGATAACAATAATGCCATAGCCTGTATCGCCAAATTCTGTGACGACGGATTGGAAAATAACGATTTGACTGATTTATCCAACGGGCACTTCGTGGATTTAACCCGTCAAAGTTCAGATTCCGTTTCCGTCTTGGCTTACTATTTCTCCAAGATGATAATTTCCGCTTTTAACCACCAAGAACATTTGAAAGATAAAAGGAAGAAAGGGGCAAACCTTTCGGATAAGGAAAAAATGGTTATCGCCCATTCCCTGTACCTTACTGGCATCATAAGCAATGAAAGCGTGAGGGAAAGCGATGAATATCTAAAGGCTATCTTAAAGAGATATAAGAATACAGAGATAAAGAAGCTAAACTCATTCTATCTTTAAGGAATAATTTCCCACATTAGGAACAATCCTGTTTGTCTGTTTTTATTAGAAGTCCATAAACAGATAAACAGGATTTTTTCTTGTCTGGTTTTCTGATTTTACGACATGGAAAACATTGATTGATAGATGCTTCTTGTAGGGGAACAGTATTTGTGTGTTTTTTTGTTCCTGTTAGCTCTCCGATTAAAGGGTAATCTTTGCAGTGTAAAACAAATCGGTGAGCCAGATACCCAAATAAGTCCGCAGGGCAGCGGCAGAGAACATGAGAAATAATGTAATTATGACATTGGATTTATTGAAAAATGAAAGTAAGAAGATTGCACGTTTAAGCGGTAATCGTGATTTGAATGAAAAGATTGTGAAGGCTAAGATGAAGTCACTGGAACAATACGGACAGCTAATGCCTGCCGTAGTGGTAGACGCTACTGATGCTATAAATCAAGGGCTGGAAGTCGTTGATTTTGTCACAGGCAATGTTGTAGGAAAGGAAGAAGCTGTGAATTATTTGGTGTTAGTTGACGCTAACCACCGCTATGAAGCACATTGCAGACTTTTAAAAGAGAATGAAAAATTGGACGAACCGAAATACATGGGTGAGTTTTATTTGATGTACGCTTTGAATACAGAATTGGAAATAGCTAAGATGTTATCAGAAATCAATATCTCTACCAATCCGTGGAAGGGTGGAGATTATGCAAAAGGAGCAAAAATGAGTAATCAGAAAAAGGAACTGCCTTTGTTGGATGCTATAAATGATTTAGTAAATGAAGGATATAATTTGTCCGTAGCATCGAAGTGGCTGACCTTTACTGCAAATATTGATAAAAAGGTTATGAATTGCGCTATGGACAATATTATTCTCCCACAGTTAGAGAATACCGTAGGTTTGGAAAGAGGGCAAAGATTAATAGAAGTGGCAAAAGAACATTTCACAGAGAAAGACATAAAAAGTAGATATTTAATTGACTGGATAATATCCAAGTATAACACTACTGGCGATAAGAGAAAACCCGATTTCACTGACAAAATGGAACGTTTCCTCAGAAGTATCAGCAAAGAGGATGCAGACTATATCAAAAAAGCTAAGGGTAAAACAGGCGGAGATACAAAGGAAAATCTTATCAATCAGAAATTGACTGAATTATGGAATGGATTTGAAAGATAGTCCTTTGAGAAAAAAGCCAGTGGGTATTACCTGCTGGCTCCCTAACAAGAGTAATAACTATTAAATGATATATATTATGATTAAAGAGAGTAAAGGCAATATGTATGAGTTCGTGACACACACATGGAATCCTATTAAGGGTAGATGTCTTCATGGTTGCACCTATTGTTATATGAAAAAGATGTGTTCCCGTTTGAAAGCTCCCAGATTGGATGCGGCTGAATTAACCAGCTATCTTGAATGCTCGAACTTTATTTTTGTAGGAAGCAGTATTGATATGTGGGCAAAAGACATACCAAGCCACTGGATAAAAATCGTTTTGGACTATTGCGATAAGTCTGCCAACAAATATCTGTTTCAGAGTAAGAATCCTTCCAGAATATTGGATTTTATAACTCATCCCGTATTTCATCGTTCAGTGGTTTGTACGACCATAGAAACTAATAGGTCTTATCCAGATGTGATGTGCAATTCACCAGAGATAGAGGAAAGGGTACGGGCAATGGAAAAGATTGCGGATTCGGGTATAGATACCTATGTTACGGCAGAGCCTTTGATGCAGTTTGATTTGGATGAAATGGTAGAGTACATAAGGCGATGTAATCCGAAACAGGTCAATATAGGGCGGAATACCAACAGAAAAGTAGAGTTACCAGAACCAACAGCAGATGAAGTGAAAGCACTTGTAAATGAACTGGAAAAATTCACAAAGGTGGAGATAAAGAAAAATGCGAGAATATGGTTTAAGTGAAAAGAACATATAACCTGGAACAGAAAAGCAACTATCTGTGTGATAGTTGCTTTTTTCAATTTATTCCGTATCTTTGTCTCCAACTATATAAAAATATGTTATTAGTAAATCAAATAGTATATGAACTACTACAAGAATCTGTACTTGCTATTAAAAACTATAATTTATTTCCCAACCATTCTGTTCACATATATCTATCATCTCATTAAAGGTAACAGTCAAATCAATTTCATCTGTATCAGTCACCATATTGGCATTAGAAATTACAAAGTATTCTCCAATAGGATAAGCATCGAATTTACTCTTTCCATTTTGGAATGTAGCATAATTACCACTAATATAATAGGCTACTTTATTATTTCTTTGATTACTATCATATAACACATTATAAATCCCATTTATAGTGCAAACCTCCAACAAGACTATACCATTTCTAATTATTTTCTTAGTAACTGGCGACACATAAGTACTAATCTTATAAGTATATATCTTATCTACCAATTCTACAACAAGATTTCTCTTTTTAATAGGGTCTGATTCTGCTTTTTCTATAGCATCCTTTGGTAGAGTAGGCTGACTATAGAAAGTTAAAATATTTCCCTGTTTTTGCTTTTCCACTTTTAAATCTTCTATCTTGTGCTTACATTCTACTTTCTCATTTTCACATTTAGTAAGAGTTTGGTAGTATTTATTTTTGGCTATATCCATTACATTCTCTGGTGCATCTATATAAGCACTATAAGCCCTTTCTATTAATTTATCCATATTAGATATTTGAACTATAAAATTAGCTATATTAGCCTCTAAACTGGCTATTTTATTAGTAAGTTCTTCTATCTTAGCCATTCTATTTTCATCGTTCAAATTGGCAAATCCTATTAATTCCTGCTTCACTAATCCCCAAATAATCATTTCTATTTTTTCATTATTGATTGATATACGGCTATTACAATCTGTAGCATTATTAATGCCAGACATACAAGTCCAACTGATAGCAATCTTCCCATTTATCAATCTATATTTTTCACCTTTATCTCCAACTCTTTTTTGTGGGGTTAATGAATGTCCACATATTGGACATTTAAGAAGCTTACTTAACACATAGGTAGTTTGTCTTGGATAAGGATTCTTAGTCACTCTATTTGTGGCTCTTTTAATTGCAGCTTTATGAAATACTGTTTGAGTTATAATAGTAGGTATTTTTACCTCAAATTTATCAACATCTTCTGTATCTGGATCTGTTAAAGATACAACTTTTATACCAGTATAATAAGGTTCAAAAGTCAAAATATGTTCCATAGTTCCTATACTGAATTTTTTATTAAACTGTTTACCATATCTGGCAGAAATAGTCAAAGCAGTGGATTTCAGTGTAGCACCATCTTTAATATATTCTTCAAATACATCTACCACAACTTTAGCGGCATCATCATTTATTACCCAACTATTCTTCTTACCCTTATCTCTACCGCCATATCTTTTATAGCCAAAGAAAGGCTGTCCTATACTCATTTGATTGTTATCCAATTCATCACGTCTACCAGATGCTATTTGTGTTTTCATACTCTTTATGTATTTCCAAGCAGCATCAAAGGCAGCACCTATAATAGTTTCAGCATCTCTAACTTTCTTGCCAGTTACAGGGTCTATAGTCCAAGTATCAATATCCCTAAAATACACCGGAATATCCATATTAATAAGCTGTCTAACATATAACCGACCCGACATAGGGTCACGACTCATTCGGCTAACTTCCGACACTAAAACGACATCAAATTCCTTATTAATAGCAGCATCTTTTAGACGTTGAATAGACTGCCTATCTCTCTTACTTGCATCATCTTTACCAGTGATATGCTCACCAAATATCATATTATCACTTGACGTATAACCAAACTTCTTAGCCAGTCTAGTTAGGTCATTTACCTGTCGCTCATAGTCTTGCTTCTTTGTTGAACACCTAATTAAAAATGCAGCTCTCATATCCATTACATTTAACACTATTACAATCAAGGTTATTAGCTAACTATCTATAATGCAATCTAATAGCACAGATAATAGTCCTTACCTCTCGCAAAGATAAGAAAGTTTCAACAATAGTGTAAGTATTTTAAGAATAGCGAGCTGCCGGAGTTTAATCGGAATGTACTTGAAGTATTACGCCAGCCTCTGGAGGATCGGAAAATCACAATCTCACGCGTGAAATGCAATGTAGAGTTTCCCACAAGTTTTACCCTCGTAGCATCCATGAATCCCTGCCCTTGCGGATACTACAACCATCCTACCAAAGCCTGCGTATGCAGTCCGGGACAAGTACAGAAATATCTGAATCGCATTTCGGGACCCTTACTCGACCGTATCGATAAATAACCGAAGATTTTGTAGTTTTAAATATTTTCTATATTTTCGTGTTTATAAGAACAAGAAGTATGGGAAAAGCCATTCTATTTATACGTGTATCTACAGAACAACAACATCTGGAGTCTCAGGAGGATACTCTCAAAAGGGCAGCTGTTGCCGATGGTTATAGGGAGGAGGACTTCATAATAATAGGCAAGAAAGAGAGTGCCATCAAATTGGACGAGGACAACCGCCAAGGACTGCAAGAGTTGAAAAAGCAGCTCTCCGAGGGAGATATAGACTGCATCTATATATTTGAACTATCCCGGCTCTCCAGAAAACCAATGGTGTTATATTCCATTCGTGACCAACTTCTGGATGCACGAGTCCAGTTAAAGTGTCTGAACCCCGCCTTCACCCTTCTTAACTCCGAACGTACCGGATTTGACAATACGGCTTCACTCATATTCTCATTGTTTGGAGCAATGGCCGAGCAAGAGATGATTGAGAAAAAGGAACGTTTCCGCCGTGGTAAACGAAGACTGGCAGAAGAGGGACGTTATAATGGCGGGAATATTCCTTTCGGATACAGGATTGACAAGGAACATAAAAATAAAATCGTTATCAACGATGAAGAGGCCAGACTAGTCAAAGAAATTTTTAATCTATATGAAAGCGGTATCTCACAGCCACAGCTAGCAAAGGAATATTATCGGAGAGGGGAAAGGAGACTTACCATTTCTCTCATAAATAATATCCTAAATAACGAAAGATATACGGGACGCAAACGATGCTACCGGGGCTCATCGTATGAGAGGGCATACCCCATTCTGGTCACTCCCGAACAATTCCAGCATTGTCGTGAAATAGCCAGAAAAAATAATACCACCGCCGACAAGACCCAAAACATATATTACGCAAATAGGCTAATAGTCTGCAAGGACTGTGGATGCTATTGGAGCGCTTCTGGTTCCAAAGTTTCCTACCACTGTTATGACGCTTTCAATACAATGAGGAAATATGACCATTACAAAACTCCCCAATGCCGAAATAGGAAAAGTATCAGTATCAATATCATGGACAGCCTACTATGGCATGTGGCAAAAGACGCAGAACTGGACTATATCATGAATGCGGCCTCTGAGGATAGGCAAAAATATGAGGAACGCATAAATGTTCTTGAACAAAAAATATCCTTTGTAAAGGTCAGGCTGGAAGACCTGGATAAAAAACGCGACAGAATAGTGGAGTCCTATATTGAAGGCGACCTGACCAAAGAGAAACGGGATGACAAGTTCCGTATACTGGACGAGAAGAGGAAGGAAATTCTTTTGGAACAGACATCATTCCGGAACGAGAGGGAACACCTTAAATTCCTATTGGAAGATATCAAACTGGAATATGATATTGACGATGTCTTAAAAATAACCGGACATATAGAAAGAACCATATCTCTGGAAGAAAAAATTGCCGGTATTAGCGATGACGGGGAACGCAGCAGGATAATCCACCGCCACATACAGGAAATAACCGTTGAAAACAGAGAAACAGAATATGAATTCGGGATAGGTAAAAGAAAGACGCCGACCCGTTTCATCACCATCAAGTTCTATAGCGGCGAAAAACAGTATTATCATTATCTGCCTAGTACAGGGAGAGGCGGTATAGTATTATTATCAACGTCAGACGGTCTCCCTATGGAAAAAATAAGGCTGGAATATCTCGACCGTTTTTGTGATGGGGGGAAAAGACGCCGGTATCAGGAGGCAAAGGAAAAAAAGCAGCAGGAAAGGAAAGCCAAATATCCAGACAATGAATACATATTGGGATATTCCGGTCTGGCCCGTTTTCTCAAGGTCGGAGTCTCGACAGCATACAGATGGACCGAGACCCTAGATGTACTGAAACCGGCGGTAGTTGATATATACAACAAACAGATCGTGGTTGATAAAAAGAAGTGTATAAAACTGCTCGCAGTAGCGGCAGAACATAATGTCTGGGCCAAAAAGATATTTAACAATGTAAACGACTTATATCATGAAGATGAAGACTATTGATACGAAGCCATTCAAGGAGATGCAAATCGACGTCTGGAGTTCCCTTATGGGTATGGAAGAAAGAGAGATAGCCGAAGTGTATGGTAAATATCTATCTCCTCAGGAGCTACAGACCCTTCAAGATATAGCAAAGGAAATAAAATGCATAGACTTTGGAAATAATAAAGGACGTATAGATTATCTTGATTTTAAACTGGTCGAGATAATGGCTACCTTAGCGGTCTCCTCCCCCGACTTTGAGAAGAAATATTTCAGAAGCGAAAATCCGGTGAATCATACTGATTTTTATAATCTTGGCTATCAGACAGCAGTTGACTTTATAGGCCTTGACAAGCACAGAGATTTCTTACTAGCTATGGTGGACGAGTTTGATACCGTATATCTCGGAAGGTTGATACAATATCAGGAAGGGGCAGATATCAGAATGTCACTGTCAGAGTGGGATTTCTATGACATACTCGAGGCGATGTCGCCCAGAGAAGTTTCCCAGCTCATGGAATTGCTCGGAGTTGACAGGAAGGCGAAACATAAACTGGAGAAATGCGTGTCTAAAAAGGAAATTGAGGCTTTTGTGAATATTCTCTCCTCATTATCCCCTACCGGATATGAAACGGCAGCCGCCACAACAAAGTTGTGGTACGAAATCACTCTTCTAAAAAAAGCCATTCCCAACCTATTAGAAGACACCGCCGATAATAGATGCATAACCGATACATTGTACTCTATAATAGAAGACAGACATGTCAATTCTGACAGCATGACTGTCGAGATGGTATATTCCATGGACGAAGAACCTATAGCCCCCTTCCAAATTGCAAGCTTAAACTACCATCTCATATATCAACGAATAAGTACATTATATGCAGTTCTGATTTTTCTCCATAACAATTTACAATATTGTAGTACCAATGTCGAATCGGTCAAGAGGATCAGGAGATGCATCTCCGTATGGGAATATGCAGAAGAACTGGAAAAATGGATACTGGAAGAAAAGATAGACCCGTTCGGATATGCAGACAGCGTAGAATCCCTAGAGAATTTTAAAAAGGAATTCTTGGCAGAACTGAACATTCCTAAGAGTATCGGGAAGGAAAAAAAATCCAATGAATATTTTTGTTATGCCAGTGGAAAAAAAGAAATAGATGAAGTGGAATGCCGCAAACTATACAAGGCTCTTGCAGATGAAAGATTATTAGAATGGAATGAAGAGACCTGTTTTTCCTTCATGTATAGGATGTGTCCCAGCTATACCCCTAAAAAAGACACCCCATCCCCAATCATTTGGCTGGGTACAACACGGGAATTATTCAACCTAATCTGGGAATACTATGAAGGCAGCACAAAAATATGGGAAAAAACAAGAAAATTCTTCCATAACATTAACGGAATCCCACCAAAAATCAATGGAGCAAAGAATCAAGCGATCAGTCCATCTGCCAGAATGCAAAGAATATTCGATAGTCTGAAATAACCTTCCATCCTAATAATAACATCGGCGAAGTACTTGTCATTACCATCCCATCCGTTAAAAGAAACAGGCAACCACCTATCTGCTCCAGATAGGTGGTTTTTTGTATCCCTAATTTCATAGTTTCATAGTTTTCATCACTTTTTCATAGAGGTTGATGTTTTTGGGGACAATTAATAATTTCGCCCACAGAATCAAAAAAACAAATGATTATAAGCATGGAAACAATTAACAAACAAGAATACATAGAATATCTGCAGAACCTTCTTGTAGCCAGTTATACCATGAAGCCAACCCCCTTCCGCAGCATGGAGGATGGATTGGAGGAAATAGCAACGAATCGGGGGCAAGACAAGAACCAAGCCAGAGCTGACGTGAGACAGATACTGAGCCTGAGAAAAGCTCTGATGAGATTTCTGAAAAAGATTGTGGAGGAAAGATTCCAGAATTCAGCAACGGATAAAAACTGACAAGACATGAGAACAAATAAGCATATGGACCGGAACAAAGGAAGCCCCAAAAGGTGACAGGCATAATGATGCGCCCTCATTTCCAAATCCAACAAAAGTTATAACTCAAAACATTCAAAAGAATATGAAAAAGATATATCGAAAAATTGTATTTAAGAACCTAGAACGCTCAAAAGATATCAAATATCTTGAACGTCTACCAGAGATTATCACCGGCTATTCACAATTAGGTGCATCATGGTCGGTATTCATCAGCATTGGTGTGTTCTTAACTACTTTAGGATATCTACGGAGAAAGAATCAATTAAAAAAACAGCTCGAGAATACCATTTATAAAAATGATATAGAACGTAACAAAAAAATTATAACTATAAAAATATAGCAGACATGAATAACAAAAAAGTAGCAGAATTTGGCATAGCAGCCATAGGACTTGTAGGTATAGGTGTATGGACTTATAACCGACTTATAAAAAAACATAAACAGCTTTTAGTAACACTTGCTGCAATCAACAAGATGCAAGGTAATGCGGAAGAGGCTGTGCCATCACAGGTTCCCCTCTCTACCAAACGTACCAGGACCAGAACAAAAGTTACCCGTGGTATGGTCAAAGAATGGGATATGATGGCGGGAAAAGGGATGCCCCACAGGGAAATCGCCACCATGTATGGCGTATCATTGGTAACCGTGGACCGTCATCTGGCGGATGTCAACAGAAGGCAGGCCGTCAAAACCATGAAGTCTCCGGTCTGTCTGACAGTTCCGACGGACGATGCGGTAATTAAACAAGATTTATCAATTAAAAAAAATCATATTAGTTATGAGTAGAAAAATATCACAAACAAGTGCCCCTTCCACCATTAAAGCGAGAGCGGGAATAGGACCGGGCGGAGTTAGGGGGAGCTATGAGGGTACCGTTTCATCTTTCTGGAAAATCGGTGGTCCCGTTGTCGGCATCACCGTTGCAGTCGGGCTGATCGTATTGCCCAAAATCAGGAAGAAGCTGGTAAAGGTCAAGATTGGCAACGAGATACTGAAAAGCGAACTCAAGAAGGATGAGGCACGCGAGAACAGCAGGATCAAAAAGGACGAGGCGGAACAGCAGTGCGACCTTGATATCCGGAAAGCAAAAGGGCTTAGCCAGGTAAAGATTGACGAGACGCGTGCTCTGCTTGGAATTCGCCGGGAGCTCGATCCAATGGGGAAAAATATGGGGCAAGGGCAGAACCCGCACGAAGAGACCAGTCTTGAAAAATGGTTGCAATGGTTCAATCGGGAATTCCCCATGCCGTGCCACTCCGCCATCCCCCACATCAGTACCATTCTTGACGGCTGTCCTGAAGGTTTCAGGCCTGCCATGCTCTTCCATCTGCTCGGTGGCTACGGTGCGCTGGCTTTCTCAAATGTACGGGCAAGATATCTGGACGGACGGTGTCATTCACCCAGCTTGCAGGTGATTATCGAGGGTGGGCAGGGTTCCGGAAAGAGTGTGTTCAAGGACGTGTATGAACAGGACCTCTTTCAAAGAGTGGTCATGGATAACAGGCTAAAATCGAGAACCGGCAGGACAGACCGGATTGTCCAGATAGTGGGTACCGACATTTCAAAGTCAAGGCTGATGGAGGTCATCGCCAACAGCCGGGGTCTTTCCCTCTATGCGATGGAAACGGAGATCGACACCATACGGAAATCCGCTTCGAAAGGTGGCGGACTCTCGAGTGACCTGCTACGCAAGGCATTCTCCGGTGAGACTGTCTCCCTGGACAACAAGCATACCCGTGATGACTGTCGTGGTGATTTTTCTGTTCGTTTGAACTATACCTTTACTGGTACTCCAGGAGCTGTCGGACGCTTCTTTACGGATGAGGACTACGAGAACGGTACCGCATCCCGTATCTGCTTCTGCGCGATTCCCGAACAGGACCGTTCAATTCCCGAGTTCGATCTGCCGGAGGGTGAGGAACTGGAAAGGATGTGCGACCAGTTAGGGGAATGGCGGGAGAAATACTGCCTCAAGACTGCGGAGGATGGCACAGACATTCCCGCCGACGAGTATCTTACCGACCTCTCCTATGTACATGGCCCGCTGGACAACTGGATCGGAGAACAGAAGAAGGCTGATGACAGGATGAGGAGAATAGTCTCCCCCCGTATGGCCACCATTGCCTTCCATGCCGCCATCGTACTGCACATGCTTGCCGGAGAGCCGGGAGAGGACAATCCGAAGATGCGCAAGGCAGTCTGCAAACTGACCATATACATTGCCAACCACTGCATGGAACGTTTCCTTCACAAATACTATAAGGGAGCATATCCGGAGATGGAGAAAATGGCCGACTTACCCCAAAAACGTAAGCTGACGGACGAGGAGATCGAATGCTGGTATCCTCTATGGCATACTCCCGGTGAGGACGGCCAGCCGTTGGGATACGGGAGGATAGCAAAGCTGATCGGAGTGGACCGGGACAGCGTAAAAAATGCTTTCAAAAGATATGAGAGAAGAAACGGTTTGAGATGATATATTCTAAGGAGGACATACGAAAGGTGCCCTCCTTTTTTTCTTTTTTTAGGAGGGTAAATATCATTTGCAGGTGGGTAAACGTTCAAAATTCGGCTCCTCGGAAAAAACAATATAATACGAATTTCTAAATTGGATATCAATTTATTAACCGGTGAAAAACTATCTATCCTTAGAGTGTGTAAAACGCTACCCACCTATACATGATATAAATATAGCGAAAAAGACTGACTTATCATGCCTCACAGAACGGGCATAGTATTATATGATATATAAAATATCTTACATTATTCCATCCCCCAAGTAGCCATATAACCAACACTTCATCCCAAATCCGTACGGGTAATGATAAATGAAGTGGATGAGTGGCCAATACAGAGTCCGGTTACCGGATTAGTTCCCATACTGATACTGAGATAACCCTTCTACCAATGATGAACCGACAGCAAACTACCTCTTATACTTCATCTCTTCTTCATAACTAACGGCCCGCTGTATTAAGTATTAGTCAGAGCGGCAAAAGAGTCATAATATCCTTACCGGCTGAATGATAATATCCCTTCAGTTTCATACCTTAATACTCCACAATGCGAGGGAGATGAACGGGCAATAGATAAACGTGCCTGGCGTATGTGGAGAGAGTTTTATATTTCCTCCACCTGTTTTCCGGCACTGTCATTGGTTTGCCCGTCGATTATAGCTGTGAAGTAACCATATCAGTTCTTCAATATTACTCTTTCATTCCATTCACCGGGGCAAGGACTATCTGGCAATATTAACGGGAAACATATACAGCTTGGTTTAAACCGGATCTATTGTAAGGGCTATGGGAGTGGTTTATCGGATTCCTGCTTATACTGATACACTTTTGCCCATACTTCCTAAAACAATTATGTATAGGACAAATGAGAAGTTGAAACAATGTATAAGTACTCCAATTCAGCTATGGGGGGGGAAAGGTTCATCATTCATACATTATCCAAACGGTGAGATACAAGAGTTAACTGGAAGCCCATTGTATCATACTGCTACTATAATTAATAGTAATATCCACTCAGGCGGCGTGAGCCTACAACAAACGAAAGAAGAAAGATATACAATAATTTCATGCAACTTTTTTTCTTAAAATGAGAGATTTTACTTAAAAGGAATAGATTGCATAAGGAAAAATATTGATAGCGTTCCGTTTACCCTTTCAATGATGATTTGGGAACTGGAAAAATTGATAATACGGAAAAAGTGTATTATTGCCAAACTTGCCACTTATTCTTCCGGCTGTATATTCCCAAAAAACAGCAAGAGAATTGGGATTTTATTCATTCTAGCCAAGGTATGATTGCAATAAATGAAAATATAGTAAATCGGACAATGCAATCTTTCTGTATAACCAAATCACTGTCGGATGAGTTAACGGTACGCATCATTTTTTTTCTCTATAAAACCTATTCTATTTAAGTAATTTCCCCATTTTTGAGAAAAAAAGTTGATTTTAGGATATAATATATTTCCTTTTCTTTCGTTTGTTGTAGGCTCACGCCGCCTGAGTGGATATCATAATAGAAGTTCATATAGTCATCATATAATCTGCCTGCGGTTGACTCACGAACAACAGATTGGGTTGAGTTACTTTCTCTTGTCTGGATCATATTATTGGCAGTGATATTAAACTTACAATCCACACCATAATACAGGGGAGGGCAAATTCAAGGGAGACAAATGACTGTTCATCCAGCAATTTGTTATTATACAAACAACTAAAAAAATGAAGACGGGTATTATAATTTGTCCTCCTCTTCTATATCCGGGTAAGTTGGTTATTGTTCTTTTTATATACTCCTATGATGGTAAACCGACTATATGCCATACATCACCGGGCAGGAATGGAGTGCCTATGATTTATCGGGAGAAGGCTTGTATATTACCTCCCGTTATTATTCAGGCACTCTTTACTGTTACCCGTTCTCATTTATATTCTCTTTTTTAATTGATTATTATTTCTTTTATTAGGCATAAAGTTAGGGCATCAAGAAGAAGATGGTCATACACAAATCATGGGTAAAAAAGTGAAAACGGCAGAATCGTATCTTTTCAATAGCAATACACCCCATTGCAAGCAGTTACAATGGGACGCATGTACTTTGAAGTATTACTTTTTATAACTGTTTACGCAGTTTCTTCACCGCATTTTCCAGTGATTCCGTCGGCTCTATGATATTGTAGTCCTTCCAGTAATCCTCGTTCCAGTATTCCTTCACCACGTCGTAGAATATCTGTTTGGACTTGAAGGCATCACGACGGGCAATGACACGTTCCGGATATTCCTCACGCTCCACTACCACCATTTCGGAACGGGCGGTGTAAGAAGACGAGAAGAGACGGCGTTTCCAGTCACACTTGAAACGGATTTCATTACGGATGTAATTCAGGCAAGTCTCTTTACCCTGTTGGCGATAGGTAATGAGGAAGTTCACCTCCTGCGGACGGGAAACGCAATCCGGCAGGTTTCTTGTGAAGTACGGCAGCAATCGCTTTCTCACGATCGGACAGATCAAGGGAAAACTCCGCACGGGTAAAAGCAAGTTTTTCACGGTCGATGAAGACCTTACCCTTGAATAACGCATATCCGAGACGGACACGAGGACGAAAACTGATGACGTATTGCACCCGATCATCCAACAAGGCAGACGGTTCCTGTGTAAAAGTGTAGTATTCCAAAGTTTGTTGTTCAAACAACGCATCGGCATTTTTCACCACATCCAGGTAGAGGGACAAATTGGGGCCACCAACTACTTTTACCGCCAGCGTGTCTGATTGCTTTTGACTCAAAAGACGGCGTGCCTTGGAGAGTTGCACCATGTCTCGTTCTGTGGTGCGCCAGACGTAGGAGGTCTTGTACACATCCATCATGGCTTCGGAGATACCGATGTAGCGCTGGCCTTTCTGCACGGTTTCCCGATAGAACGCACTCATCATGTTTTCGGCAGAGGGATTTTTCTTCAAAGCCTCTTCTACTATACGGCGGGCATCACCACCATAGATTACGACTTCATCCAATTGTCGGGCAACCGGTGTCATCCAAATGGTTGCAGTAAGGTCGGCACTTCCTTCAGGTGCCGTAGCGGAAAACCGCGTGTTTTGATAGCCTATATGCGATAATTCCAACTGGGGAGCAGATTGTAAATTAGGAATTTTCAGAGAGAAAATACCTTCGGCATTGGTTACTGTACCGATGGACGTACCAGCGAGTGCTACCGTTACATTCTCCAGTTTCTTACGAGTTTCCCGGTCACGAACAGTACCCGTGACAGTGAGTTCAGTTTTCCCTGCCTCCGTCGACTCTTGCGCGACAGCGGGAACAATGGTAGTACATTCTAAGATGAACATCCCGGACATAATAATAAATTGTAAACAGCTTTCATTTAAGCAATTCGTTTTTTATACAACAATCATAATTCTCTTTTATTTATCATTCTCCAATATATGTATGTTAGGCAACCATTCTCCTATTTCCTGCCGTACTGTTTTCAAATATAGTTATAAATTGGTTAAAAATCAACACCCAATTCCAAATAGGTTGATATCATTTCTTTTCAATTTCTGTAATAGCCAGATAAACAGACTTTCTCAGTGCATCATCATTTGGGAATGATAGCTTGTTTTTGGTATACTTTCTAATTTTCCCATTCTGATTTTCAATAAGATTGGTTGTATATATGATCTTTCTAATTTCCACAAGGAAGTCAAAGAATACGGTTAATTCTTCCCAGTTATTTCTCCATGAGTGTATTGCATAAGGATATTTACTTCCCCACTTTTGCTCAAAGTTATCTAACTCCATTTTTGCAGCTTCTTCCATGGGTGCATTATAGATGTTCTTCAAGTCGGAAGTGAACTCTTTCTTTTTTTTTCCAAACCACATACCGATAAGAGTTTCTGATTTGATATACCACACATATTTGAGTGGTAAAGGAGGGAAACACATTCTTGATGGTTTCTGTAATCCATTCAGATTATCAGTAACCGTAATTAGTATATCTTCTACGCCACAAGCTTTGAGATCTGCTAATATGCCCGTCCAGAAAGCAGCACTCTCATTTTTACCAACCCACATACCCAATACCTCTTTCACGCCGTCCTTATTCAGACCTACGCATAAATAAACGGTCTTGTTGATAACTTTACCATTTTCCCTAACCTTGAAACGATACCATCCAGACATCATGTATAAGCTCTCCAGGGGATGATTCTACTACTCTGAGGTAGCCTAGCTAACCTTATTGGTGATAATAGAGATAGCAGATGTGGAGAGGTTAATGCCATATATTTCCTGCATTTCCGATTCAATGTCGGATACACTCATACCTTGACATAAAGAGAAATAACAAGACTTTCAATAGATAAGTCAAGGGATTGATGCTTAGGAACTACAATAGGCTTAAATCACCTTTCCTATCACGAGGGAACCTGAATAACAGATTCACCCATCTCGGTTTGAATCCGCTTCTTATAGTTGCCATTGCATGAGTTGCCACTATGATCTCCTTGATTGGAGTGCTTCTCATAACCTAAATGGTTGTCCATTTCAGCTTCCAGCATTTGCTCATAAACGCGAGTATGAAGTTCTTTCATGAGAGCCGTAACATCTTCACCTGTCTTAAACTGGACAGAAACGCTTTACTTAAAAATTCTTTGGGAATGTCCATAAAATCTCATTTTTACAAAGTTAATACATAAATAAAAAACTACGAGAGGAATACTGTAGTTTTCTATTTACACAATCTAATGGATAGTCCCAAAAATAAGGAGACTGAACTTAATGGCTGGTCTCCTTATTTCTTTACCGGATAATGTTTAACCAGTCTAATTTTTCGGAGCCACCTCAAAAAAGAGACACCTTCTTTTGTTATATCATATTTATTTTGATTTGTTGATTTTCATAAATATTTTTACAAACACTTTTGTAGTGTAATACTATTTTCATAGTAGTTCGCGTTCACCTATGTAAAGCCTATTTAACAGTCACCTCTAATTTACCAGCTGTAAGTCCTTCAGCCTCAGCCATCAAAGTTATTGTACCTGTACTTTTATTCATAAGAGGACGCAAGATTATCAATGCCTTACCGCAGTAACTTTTGCATATAGGACTGTTGAAACTTTCTTGATCGTTGGGGCATGAGTTACCTGAACCTGCTATTTCTCCAGCTCCAGATACAGACAATTTGATAGGAATATTGGCACTGGGAATAAGATTTCCTTGACAGTCAACAACCTCAACAGTTACATAAGCCAAATCATTTCGATCATTGCGAATTTGTGCTCTATCTACCGTAAGTTTCACTTTGGTAGGCTTACCTACGGTCTTAAACTCTTTGCTGGCAACCACAATTCCATTCTCTAACGCCACGGCACGCAATACACCTGCCTCATAGGGTACTTTAAATGTGGCAATATGTTTCACACTGTGACCTGCCACCTGTTCACCAATCACCTTACCATTAAGTTCAAGGCGCACAACAGGGTAACTTGAGAAAACTCTCACATCTAGAACTTTACCTTCATGACCGTTCCAACTCCAACTCTGATGCTCTTGAGGCCACCCCCAATAGCTTACTCTCTCGCGTGCACCTTCCTCAGGAGCAGGTTCATGTACAGCCATCTCCAATTTGCTGTCACCCCAAACTACATCTTTATAATACATTTGAGGTTTCTTGAAACCACATAAATCAATGTCACCACTATTATTTACAAACCAAGGCCAAGTTCTAAGCATACCGCCGCCAAATTGTGCATTACCCTTACCTTGTTTACTTGTTCCACCAATCCAACTTGCATTACCTACCCCGTTCTCTCCCAAGTGATCCATACCTGTCCAAACGAACTCACCTACAACCCATGGATTATTGGCAATCTGATTCCAGTTATCATAAGCTTCATTGGGGTAGGTCTCAGTGGATAACATCACACGTTCGGGAAATGCTGCATGATCTGCGTTATATTGCCTCCAATTGTAATTATAACAAGCTACGTCTAAAGCAGCAAATGCCTCAGCAGTAACTGCCCAATCAGTATTAGGGTGATCCCAGAAAGTACATATACCCTCCGATACTGGACGTGAGGTATCAAATTTCTTCACTTCGGCCACAAGCAGCTTTCTCAAAGCATGGCCCGATGGTGCTACACGTTCATTAATCTCGTTACCGATACTCCAAATAATTACTGAAGGATGATTACGATCACGCATAACGATTGACGCTAAGTCTGAAGGCCACCATTCATCGAAATAGAGATGGTAATCATGCGGGTTTTTCTTGCGCTGCCACATATCAAACAATTCGTCAATAACCACTATACCAACACGATCACAAGCGTCTAAGAATTGCTGTGAAGGGGGATTATGTGCCGTTCTTACAGCATTATAACCGTATGCTTTTAATAATTCCACTTTACGCTCTTCGGCACGATCAATTGTCGCCGACCCCAAAAAACCGTTATCGTGGTGTAAACAGCCACCCTTAAGTAATACGCTTACGCCATTCAACAAGAAACCCTCTTGAGCATTGAATTCAATGGTACGGATACCAAATGTAGTGGTTACATTGTCAGTTTCTTTACCATTTACCCAAACAGTCACTTTAATCTTATACAAGTTAGGAGTCTCAAGCGACCATAAAGCCGGTCGTGCAATGGTTATAGTCTGTACAAATTCACTACTACCTTTAGCAACGTTTTTTATCGGTGTCTCAACAGTTTGCACCACCTCATCTGTAGGCGAACATATAGTCATACTGAGTTTTACATTTGCACTCATTTTTGACTGGTTATCCAATGTCGAAGCCACCTTTATTACAGCCATATCATCTATTATATTCTCGGTAGTCACATATACACCATTATGTGCAATATGAATAGGTTGCGTACGAATCAGATGTACATGCCGGTATATACCTGAACCACTATACCAACGCGAATTCTTACCTTCGTTACGAACTTTAACGGCAATTACGTTCTTCTCTCCTGCAGGTTTCAAGAATTTCGTAATATCATAATGGAATGCTGAATAACCGTAAGGATGAACACCAACCTTCTTGCCATTTATCCATACTTCACTATTCATGTAAACACCATCGAAATTGATAATTGTATTAGTATAATTGGCATTGCTGTCCAGCGTAAATGTTTTACGATACCAACTCGTACCACCGATAGTGTAAGCAGTGGCCGTTGTACCTATACTGCTTTTGTCAAAAGGTCCTACAACTTCATCTGGTTTCTGATTGGGTAATGCCTCGATACTCCAATCGTGAGGCAGATCAATAGTACGCCATTTCAGATCTTTGAAAGAACTTTTCTCTGCCCCTTTGATGTCACCTTTGTGGAACTTCCAACCATCATCAAATAACTGTTCCAAGCGTGATTGCGCATAGCTACATGTAAAAGTTGCTATGAAAAAAAATGCTATGAAAATCTTTTTTGTCATATCTTTGATAAAATTAGTAATTAATACAAGTCTATAGTTGGCTTACAGATTTAATAAATAGATATAGATCAGCATTGTATAGCCAACTTTCCAAAAGTATGTACTAACAGCCTTTTGACAGTCCTAATCTTTTACCTTTTTTTGAATTTTGTTTTTTATTCAGTCAGTTGAAAAGAATTCGATAGATGCCTGATTTTGGAGATAACCTTCGAAAACAAATCTCTGACATTTTTTCCTTTGCTTGAGTACTTATGATTCATTTTTACTTTTGAATATAATTATTTTCAAAGCGTATGGTGTGGTCAGCATCTTCAAAAAGGCATTGTTCCTACTTCTGTGCTGTCTACCATATACAGTTTTATACCATAATAACACTGTTCTTGGCAGAGCCTCCTCCCCCTAGATTATATCTATGGTTCTCGATTTTTACCCTTACAGATAGCAATCAACATAGAATCATAATGGAAATGAACGAATCATAATTTTGGAGCTGAATGATTGTATCATGGCTACCACCAACACCTTAAATGCCTATAGATTATATTAAATAATTGGCTAATAAATAATTAGGACTATAACATTAAGCGTTCTTTGGTAAAAATTATATATCCTTGATGCCAAAGTATCTCTGAGAATTACCGCAGAATAGATAGATAATAAGAATCTTCTCATCTGTAAATTCTAGATGAGAATTATTGTTAAATCTATAGCAGTAAAAACACAGAGAAAACTTATAGACATCATAGATATGCACATATAAACTAATTAATTTTAACTTCACTTGAAGACCATAATTAGAAAACAAATAAATCTAATATACAGGTTTTCAACTGTATTACAAAGCAAATAGAATAAATTAACTAAATTATAACATTTTGAGCCATAAATTAGAGTTGATTTCTCAACTCTAATTTACATAATTTTTATTTAAATCGCCAAAACCTACTGTTGATATTTTATACCTATTGTTCTGCTGGGGTATCTGCTACAAGAGGCCAATATGGGTTTTGATACAAAGGAGATAATTCTATATCAACATGGTCAAGAGCGGTCAATAAGAATTGCTTAATAGGTAACGGTTCTAGATAATGAGCCATCATCCAATGTAATCCATTCCGATACAAATTAGATTGTTCCTGAATATTTTCATAAGCAATGATATATTGCCCACGCGATGGAGATGTAACAAAAGCATCCTTACCGCCGTCATAATCGGCAGGTTTAAGATCATATTCATTTTGCATCACATCCCACAAGCGGAACCCCTCTACATGGTAAGGTTCTTTACACATTTGTTCCAAAGAGCGCCAACGAATTAAATCCATCCAACGCAAGCCTTCAGCCATTAATTCACAACGACGTTCTCTACGGATATTATATAATGTAACATCTGTTAATAGCTTTCCAGCAGTATAAGCTCCCCAATCAGCTTTTTCCTTGTCCATTGATGTATAGGTATTGGTAATTAGCGGATCAGTAGCGGTACCGACAAACCCTGCAGTTTCACGAATTAACTTCCAATATTCTAGTATATGTCCGGACTGAATATTCTTTGTTAACATATATTCAGCCTCTATATAGTTCAGTAAAGCCTCGGTTGCTCTGAAAACAATAGAACCTGTATAACTTTTCCATTGATCACATCTTGCTTTATCAAATGATCCTCCTTTCCTAATCCGATATCCAGTCAAGGAACGGTTTACTGTTCCATCGCCAACATTAAGCGGAGGATAGGCTTCATCTTTGCGGGCATGATCGGCAGGATAATCTTCATTAATAAAATAATTAATCTGCCCTGGTTGTTTCATGAAAGCTATCAACCTAGGATCTCGGTTTGATCGAGCCTTAGCGATAGTTTGATCATCATATGGGATTGAAGAATTATAAATTGGTCTTCCATCTTCCATTAAGAAACAGTCAACTAAACTTCTGGTAACATCGTATCCACCCTGTACAATCACCTCCAGATGATTTGTAATTCCTAAGCCTTTATTGTATTCTCTCCAAAGAAGAATATCCGGATAAGTACTCATATCATCATCTCCAAACATATAGAAATAGTCATTTATATCACTTACTTTTTGAGGAGTAATACCCGTATTCTTAGTTAGACTATGTTTGTATTTTTGGGCAACTAATTCAGCTGCTTCTACAGCTTTCTGAAAAAAGAATTGGGCTTCTTTATCAATATCGCCTGCTGGAAACTTATAATCTTTATTATACTCTTTGACAGCACCAGGCCATCCTTTCCCATTTGGAACAAATGGAGTATCCTTGAAATTTGTCAACCATGAGCCTTCAAATAAAGCAACACGAGACTTCATCAGATAGGCACAATCTTGAGATATACGTGTATGACGAGGTTCAAAGTTTGGAGTCATATATTCTGCTGCTAAATCCAAATCCTTAAGAATAAATCGGGCTACTTCGTTACGGGGGGAGCGTTTGTTTGCTTCGATCAAGGCAGTTTCATCATTATCAATGGCTTGTGTCAATATAGGCAAATCACCCCATTTTTGCAACATGGAAAAATATGCACAAGCACGAAGAAAGAATAATTCTCCTATGTACTGTTTCAAGTAAGTCTCATTACCACTTATTTTCCCATTTTCATAATTATCCATTATGATATTTATTCCATAATTGATATTGCGGATTTTGGTCCACGACCAGGAACTATTTTCCATCGAAACTTTCCACTGTCCAGTATTATCATATTTGTTTCCTGGAGTCTCAGTAGCCGGTTGATTATCCGTATTCTTATCTATTTCGAAAGTACTGCTATTTGACCCATGTGTAACTAATACATCGGTATATAATTGATTGGTAAATTCCTCCACTTGACTTACAGTCTGATAATAATTTTCTGGAGTAATTTGAGACATTGGCTCCATATCTAAAAAATCATTACAAGATGCGAAAAGGGCAATTAATCCCACTGATAGAGCAATATTAAAGATTTGTTTTTTCATAAGTCGATAATTAAAAAGTTAAACTTAACCCACATGATAGGGTTCTTGATAGGGGATACGCATTACCTCCACTACCACCAGAAACTGTTTCTGGGTCGAACTGTTCAGCTAGTTTCGTTCCTGTCCACAGATTCTCTCCTGATACATAAACTCGAAGATTCTGCACACCAATTTTGTTCAAAACTTTTTGAGGCAATGAGTAACCAAGTTGCAAATTTTTTAGCCGGATGTAAGCTGCATTTTGTAAATAGCCTTTTTGACATTGATAATTTTTTGCATTCCATCCAAGACTTGGACGTGGAAGATATGCATTTGTATTTTCTGATAGGAAACCGTTCTTAACTGACCAAGAGTCTTCATTCCGAAAATAATCTGCCACATCGGTAATGCCTTCAGCCCACCATACATCATTTCCTCCTCCAAAGAAAAATGGGCTTCCTTGCCAATAATCACGTTTCATAATGCCTTGAAAAAATGCACGTATATCAAATCCTTTCCAATTTGCAGTCAAGTCTATACCGAAATGATATCGTGGAGTACTATTTCCTATTACGGTCAAATCACCATGATCGCTCAATGTCTTGGAACCGGCTGAAATTCTTTTATCATTGTTTTTATCTTTATACATCACATCACCAGCTGCCCAGTTACTCCCTATTGAACTTTGGTCAACATTAGCTAAATGTTCCTGCATTTCTTCGTCTGATCTTGCTATCCCATAAGTTTCATATCCCCAGATTTCATTTGTATAGCGACCTGCAATATAAGATTCAATTAATCCTGTCGGATTATTAGGGTATTTAGTTATTTTAGTACGAGAGTCTGACAATAAGAAAGTGGCACTATAAGAAAACCCGTTGCTCAATCGATCTTGCCAACCTATATTCAGCTCCCATCCAGAAGTACGTAAGTTTGTATTATTTGTAACAGGAACGTCAGTGCCTAATATTGCTGGTAACTCAGGAGATTTTCCTACCATATTATTGGTATTTCGCACAAAATAATCGAATGATCCTGTCAAGCGATTATTAAACAACGCCCAGTCAAGTCCGATATTATATGTTTCAACTGTTTCCCAAGTCAATTCAGTTGAGACCAAAGATGGAGCGGAAGATGTATTAGGTTTGATACCGTTTTGTAACCATGTCCCTCCTGCTATATTTAGCTTAATTGTTTGATAAGTTTGATACCAATTATTTGTATTTTGATTTCCTAAAGTTCCATATGAAGCGCGCAACTTTAACATACCTACAACATCTTGCAATGGTATAAAAAATTCTTCGCGTGCAATATTCCATCCTAAAGAGAACGAAGGGAAAAGCTTCCAACGATTATTTTTACGAAATCGAGAAGACCCATCATACCTTAAATTACCTTCAAATAGATATTTCCCTTCAAAATCATAATTCAATCGTCCAAAAAAGCCAACTAATCCCCATTCTGATCGTTGTCCTCCTACTGTTGGAGAAACGACACTTCCGTTAGAACCTAACCCTGTTGTCAAATCAACTTCTGGTTTAGAGTTTAGTATTATTCCATCACGATATAAATTATGAGTTTGTCGCTTAAAATCTTCTATTTGTGAACCAACTAAAACATGTAAATTATGCTTCTCTTTGAATGAGTGAGTATATTCACTATAGACTTCAAAATTATAATAATTTTCTTTTGAAATATCTTCTCCTATTCCAGAAGTTAAATCAGAACTATACGGTTCCCCATTTATATCATGATTGTATATAGCAAATTGCTGAGAACGATTAAATACATTATTAATACGATAATTAAAGTTAATGTGTGTTACCCAATTTTTTATCGGTTCAATCATAAATCCTACCTGCTGATACAGATTGTCGGTTTGTCGCATCTTGCTTCCTTGCTCTGCTAATTTAAGAGGAACAGACGGAGCATTGAAATAATAGCCATTACGATCATAAAGTGGAATATTGGGCCATGAAGACCTTCCTACAAGTTCATAATATTCCCAATTGTCCATAAAAAAAGGATGTTCATAATCTTGACGAGTAAATCTCGTAGAAAGATTTAGCTTTAACCAATCAGTCAGAGTTATGTTCAACTTGGTTGTAGTATTATAACGTTTTAAATCATCATTTCCAATTTTCATAAAACCATCCTGATGCATGTAATTAAAAGAGACATAATAGTTTATTCTATCATTCCCACCACTTGCACTGAAATTGTGTTCTTGATTAAATGTAGTACCTTTATATATTTCATCGAAAATATTAACATTATCTATTCCGTTTGCATAGCCATCTAACCATTGTCCGTTTACATCAGGATCAATTGCATAAATTATGGTTCCATCGACTTTTCTTCTTTGTCCAGGACCGCAAGGTACAGCATTCATATAATCTTCCATCCTGTTTACATGATCTAAAACGAACTGTGGAGATCTGCCCGAATTTGTCATTGCATCATTTAAAAAACTGGCAAAATTTACAGAATTCATCATTTTCATCATCTTTATAGGTGAAGCCCAGCGAAAACTGTTATTATAATTGATAGAAATTTTGTCTTTACTTCCAGTTTTAGTAGTAATAAGAATAACTCCAAAGGGGGCACGTGAACCATAAATGGAAGAAGATGCGGCATCTTTCAATACAGAAACAGAAGCTATATCTTGAGGATTTATCATATTTAAGTCTCCTTCCATACCATCAATTAGAATTAAAGGGCTTCCACTTGATCCTTCGCCAATAGTTCCTGTACCACGAATATTAATAGTAGGGGTGTCACCTAATGTTCCGTTGGTTTGAGTTATCTGTAATCCAGGAACCAATCCTTGCAATGCTTGAGTTGCATTTAAGACTGGGCGTTCTTTTAAACTTTCTGCATCAGCAAGTCCAACTGCACCAGTCAAATTTACTTTTTTCTGTGTTCCAAATCCTACCACTACAATTTCCTCCAGCAGTCCAGTATCTTCTTTTAAGGTAATATTGACAGCTTTTCTACCAGCAATTTGCACTTCTTGGGTGACATACCCTACATAGGAAATAATTAACGTTGCAGTTGATGATGCTTCTACTTTAAAATTTCCATCGAGATCCGTTATCGTACCGTTAGTAGTACCTTTTACCATAACACTTGCTCCAATCATAGGTTCACCAATCGAACTGGAAACTCTTCCAGATATAATGTCAGTGTTTTGTGCATAAATCATATTAGTTGTAATTGCTAGTATTAAAAGAAAAAGTATACTAATACGTTTGGCAAACAATTTTATTTCCATAAATTTAAGTATTATTTTTTGATTTTGTTTTGTGTTTATATACATAGTATAATGAAAATAGATCAGTAAATTATTTACTTTTGTGCAAATTCAGTGATGTTTCATAGGCATTTTGTTTTTTATCCAACATTTATTATAATAAAATGCATTTTATATTTAAACAGCTGGTCAAATATATATATTATATAAATCATGTAAACATTAACCTCATTCAATTATTAACGTAAAGCATTACGTTGTTTTTAACAATATTTAATCATTGTAATTTTATACCCTTGTATTTTTCCCTTTTTCAGATTACTTCAATCATTCACCCTTGAAGACTTCTCCGAACGTTTTATATGATAACCCGATTAAGAGTTCAGTAATGATTTGAAGGGCTTTTTATCTTGGTATAGAATCAAGAAGCTCTTCTTTATGTTTCCAAGTTAAAGTCTGATCGTATTTCATTCTTTTCCAATATTATTACTATTCGATGATAAATCCAAAAGTAAATTGGAATGAATAGAGAATGATTGATCACAGGTATTTTCTTTCTCTTCCATACCTCAAGATAAATTACCCCATCATGCCACTTTGATGTTACCCTTCGAGCGGGCGATCCATGAAGAATACGCCATGAACCATCAGGAACAGTAAAATAATCCCCTTACACCCCAGAAACTATAATAAAAATTCTCACATACTTCTTCTGGTTGTGCATTATATTTTCACCATCAAAAGCATATCGCAAAGTCAACCAAAGGCAGGTTATATAATAATCTATACTCTAACACTATATCATAATAACCAATCATATAACCTGCCTACGGTTGACTATCGACAGGAACTTAGCGGATACATCATCTTCATTTATGGCTATTGTCCGGAGATTAAAGTGGAAGTGGGAAATATGCATTGCCGGCTAAATCATACACTGTCTTCTGCGTATTCGGTAAGAGGGGGATATAAATGGGTGTATACAATTTCTATCCCTATCAGCAACCATAACCAACTTTGCTATATAAACAGTAAAAGGATATTCAAGGGGCAAAAAGAACAAAGTGCCAAAGACTACCGGGAGATGATATACGGCTTTTCTCCCGGGTTTTACAGGCACTGATCTTTCCTGCCCTCCACTATGCAGAAAAAAAATAGAAACATCCTGTCTCTATCTGATTGTAACGTTACTCCAGAATACCCGTACAATACCATCAAAGGTTATGAAGGGAGTATTGTGATGATATTGGTAACTTTAGGCTGCATACCATCGGACGAGGTATCATACAATTTTTTTATGTCACTTGTTCCGTATTGGGTGAGTAAACAGAATGCATCAATATTTTTCCTTATACAATCTATTTCTTTTAAGTAATATTACTCATTTCAGGAAAAAAAGTTGCATTCCGTCATCATATTTTATTTCTCTTCCGTCAGTTGTAGGCCAACGCCGCCTGAGTGGGTTAATAATTCTTTTATTGTTTCCTCATACCTGGCTTTCAGTTAACTCACAAGGTGTTATTTTACAATATTTTTACCTATATCCTTGACATATGGATTCTTTATTGGCTTTGATGAAATTTTAAAGGAGAGCTTATGCAGCATCTCCTTTATCTTTCCAATCAGTCAGTACATTCTCAAATCCAGCACTTGGCATTGGATTTGACTACCACTCTGGTAAATTTCTGAAGTCCGGTTATCAATGCCTGCACTTCATTCCTTGTCGGTTCGGGAAGGGTAATGTCCTGTCGTGAGTTCCTGCCGATATTGACCTGTACAGGGGAACACATCCTGACAAGTTCAACCATTTCGGGCAAGTCGAATTGTATCAGAGGTTCACAGGTCACATAGGTTCTCATTCCAAGGTTCGCCAGTTTTTGCATGGCTTTGGCACGTTTACGGGTATTTGGAGCACTCCTTACGATGTCCGGATAAAAGGTATTGGTTTCTATGGTCGTACACAAAACCGATTTCCGCATTACCGGATGACCTATGAACTCCAGAAAACGTGAAGGGTCCTTGGATTGGAAAAGATAGTTGTTATTAAACTGGTTACAATAATCCAGGAACCGGGTAATCCAGTCCGAAGGTATATCGAAAGCCCAGGCATCCGTTCCGCTGCCTACGAAAATGAAATTGCCTTCACCCAGGTTTACTTCCAGTTCCTTGGGATCAAACCGTATAGGAAGAAGACCGTCGAATTTCTTCATTGTATAATAAATTATCGTTATAAATTTGCATAAACATTCAACATCAAAGTGTGGAATAAGACCGACTCTTCATTAGTCATAAAGACCGTGTTACATGTTCTGCCCCCACACTTTATACATCAAAAGCCGGATAGTTCAATGGGCTTTTAGACCCCGCATTCGCAATGATGGCTCACGATGTACAGATGTTGTTCAATAAATCATTAAGACTATGACCTACGTTGGAATTGATGTCAGCAAAGCGACTTTCGTAGTAGCTTATTCTTCTGCCAAGAGCAGTAAGACAAAAACATTCAAGAACACCACAAAAGGTGTTCACGAGTTCATTCAAACCTTGTCAGCCGATGATTATCATTGCGTGCTGGAAGCAACCGGCAATTACAGTTCCCTGCTCGTCTATCTTCTTTCGCAAGCAGGAATTACTGTCAGCCTGGAAAATCCTCTCAAGATAAAAAACTTCGCCCGTGTGATGCTTTCCGTCACCAAGACGGATGAAACGGATGCACGTTTGATTGCCCTCTATGGAGAGAAAATGCACCCCGCCCCTTATAAACTCCGCAGTGATGCCATTCTCATCTTGAAGCAGAAACGGACAGTCATACGCCAGCTCAAAAAGCAACTTATAGCCACCCGTAACTTGAAAGGCTCTATGGAAGCACTTCCTTTCTTCGATTCCAAGTGCAAGAAAACCATAGAAAAGACTATCGCTTTCCTTGAAAGGCAAGTCAAGGACTTGGAAGAGGAACTGGCAAATTTGGCACAAGGTGAGTATAGGAAACAGATGGGCTTGCTCACCTCCGTCAAAGGGATCGGCGTCACACTCGCGGCAGCCTTAATCATGGCTACAGGAGGTTTTGCTTACTTTGATAACGCCAAGCAGCTTACCCGATATCTGGGGCTGTCGCCCACTTACCAACAATCCGGTACGTCAGTCAATGTCAAAGGTCACATCAACCGTAACGGTGATTCATCCTTGCGCAGCCTGCTTTATGTTGCTGCAATGGCATCCCTGCGATGCAATGCCGAATGTAAGGAGTGTTTCAACCGGTTAAGGTCTAACGGCAAGCCGGGGAAAGTGGCGGTCGTTGCGGTCGCCAACAAACTCGTAAGGCAAGTCTTTGCGGTAGTCACTCAAGAAAAGCCTTATATTGATGGATTCAAGTCTGCAAAGCCATAATAGCTCCTGCGGAGGGAACGCCATGCGGCAAGGGGCTGCGCAGTCAGCCCCGACGAGCTTTCCATCCACGACAACTCGCATAATTATGCTAATTATTGTTAACCGTAGTCGGCTTTTATATTATAGTTCATGTAACAATAGGGGCAGTCATGAAAACATATCCCTTTTATCGCATTCCACGTGTGGGTAACAAAAGGATACATGTTACCCCGGCTTTTTGTCAGTGCCATAATTTCTGTTTTTAAAGGTTGATTAAATCAGTGTATTGTAAATATCAATGTTCCGAAGTTCTTCTCTTCGGTCTTATAGGCATTTCCCACATGGCTTCTGATTTCCTTTTCATCCATTGTGTCATCTTCCCAGCCATCAATGAAATACTCAGTAGCCAATCCTTCGTCAACACCCCATTTGCACATCCAGCAGGCTAACCTGAAGATGCAGTTTCCCCTGTTGCCTTTTTCCCAATACTCCGGATTGTTCCTCTTCCAGTGGGAATTCATGATGCTGATGATGCTTTTGTCCGACACTGTTCTTGTCCCGGATGATTGTGGCATCTGTACCTGTGGCTTTATGGTGGGGACATAAGGGTACGGTTCAGGATTTGGATTGACCCATATGTCCGGATCGTAGCTCAGATAATTTCTGCGTGCAAGGTCTTTACAGCCTAAATCATTCCTATCAGCCACATAGAACATGTTTAGTAGCTGCTCATATAAATCTCCATGTCTGGTCGGATCTGTATTGTCATGCAAAACCAAAGCTTTCAGTCCATTTCCACTGGGTGTAACAAAAACACTCAGGACACATTCGGTTATCATCAGCTTGTTTCGTAACCAGATCATTTCATCCGGTGTTGCTATATGGTCAAAATCCAATGCCGTCACACACGAGTATTCAATCAGCCCCGCACTGCTGAGTTCCCTGAATATACCGTTATAGGCAACAGCGGGCAGGAGTCTGGCTTTCCATTTCTGCATGTCACCTGGAGCTACACTTCTGATTTTTGCAATGGCTTGTTGTAACGTATAGTCTCCAAACTCATTGTCATGTAATTGCATGTCTCCCGTACGAATCATCTGTATAATATCATCCAATCCCGGATAAGTCAGGTTGTACTTTGTCCAATTAATCTTTTCTGTCAATGTTACTTTCATATTCCTTACCATAGACTTTATTACTTTTTTATCCATCTGAGATTATCAGCCGCATTGTTGGACATGTCACCGTCAATATGCTCCACTTCCGTATAGCTCTTCGGATCAGGATTGACCAGGAATGTCTCCGCAACGAGGAGATCGACATAAGCCTTCTCCCCGCCGATGATGATGTACTGTCTGCCGTTTGCCTCCCCGAATACCGGTACATTGCCTCCCTTTGCGGATGATGGCATTGCCAGACCGGTGCAGGGAACTTTTTCAAGGCTTTTTCTGACATCCGACCATAACCTGTATTTCCTGATGTCCCTCATGCCTCGTGAATACAGACCTTCATACAGGTCACAGAGGAAATCCACACTGTCGTATATCCCCAGTTCATAGGCCTTCTCGAACCATCCTGTCGCTTCCTTGTACATTACGGGAGTTCCATACAACCCTTTGAGGCGTATATGTCCCATTGTGAAAGCCGACAGTCCGTCACCTGAATCCGCAGCCTGCCTGAATAACCCGATGCCTTTCTGTATATCCTGCGGACATCCTTCCCCTTCCAGGTATATATGGCCCAGATTGGCTTTCGCTGTAGGTTCCTTTTCCGCGATACTTTCCAGAAGAGCGATTGCCCTGCCCACATCACGCTTTACAGCCATCCCTTTCAGGTAATACACAGCAACGGCGTTGATTCCATACACGAATCCCTGCGTTGCCGAACGGTCATACCATAGGAAAGCCTCATTGACATCCCCCTTATCCTCATAATACAGACCGGTTAAATACTGGGCCTCGGCATCACCTGCCCGGGCCTTTTCCAACATTTTTCTTGTTTCTTCTTTCATGTTGTTTGATTTTTAGATTTGATATATTGTTTAAGTCTCACACATCTAAGGATTTCGGGGTTTTGTCAGACGGTAGTTTTTTATGTGTGTAAGTTAAAAGAGGAGAATATGTGAGTGATGGCCTAATGAATTTGTCCGGCAGTTGTTTTGGTGTGTCAAGACTTCCCGGCAAAGGTTATCCGATGAAGATGATAGCCAGGACTGAAGGATGGAGTGTAAGTATGGTCTAGAGATAGAAAAAAGTTTGGAGTATAGAAATAATTATGAAAGGGACCATGCATTACGGTTGCTCCTCTATTCTTCTCGTTATAATATGAAGTGTTTCTAAAAATATGAGTGAATAATTGTTCTAGAGTATGATATAAAGAAGAGGGTCAAGGCAGAAAGATTTCTTGATGTTGGAATTAATCGTATGGTCAGTGTCATGCTATCAAGATACGTCATATTTATATAAAAATAATGAGAAAATCGTTATATGAGGGAAAGAGAACTAAAATACTATAAAACTTAAATGTTATACCAAATAATGTAAAATATCCCTAAAAATAAGAAGATTGACAAATAAAAAGTTCCTATGGTTAACAAAATAGTTTTTTATTTGTACTTTTATAAACCAAATAGAGACTAAATACATATGAAGATAGAAGAATTTTTAGCAGAACGATTAAGAAGCGCACATATTATGGCAGGCTAACACATATCATAATGTTTTTTCTGTAGCTCATTGCTTAACGGAATTGGAATTCTAAATTTTGAACTGTATTATGTGGGAGAAGTCATGCGGAAAATATTCTGTGCAAAATCGTTGTGCGTATTGTCTCGAATAATTCAGGTTTCTACTCCTCCTAATGCATGGATTTTAGATCTATTTACAGGTAGCAGTACAACTGGCATTCTTGCCAACCTATTGGGTAGATGTTTCCTTGGCATAGATCAAAAGGAAAAGTTTTTGAGACTAAGTATAGTTCTTCGTGAAGAAATCAATTATATCTCCAAACATAGAATCTGTTTGGGTAACTTCAAATACAATCACCTTTGTTTGAAGAAAAGGAAATTGATTGTCTTATGGAATCTTGTGTGTATTATAGGCAGAATTTGCCTTTTTAATGTTCATGTAGCAAATATATGTATTAAAATTGTACGTATAGAGAGATTTAAAGAAGGGGTAACAAATGAAGATAAGAACTATATTCGCCGAGTCTTGAATTGGATACATAGGTGAATTATTTAAACAATATGAGACTGTAGATATTTACAGAATCAATATAAAAAGTAGTGATTTTTTTAGCGATAATAATATGACAGCAATTGTTGGTACTATAAACAGGAGAGGTGTTGCATTTGCAGCTGATAGTGCAGCAACACATACTATTTCATCAAGGCATAAAATTACCAATCATGCCAATAAAATATTTGAATTATCTAAGTATAATCCTGTAGGAGCGGCTATTTGTGGAAATTTGGATTTTCTAGGAATGCCGTGGGAGGATATTTTTAAAATTTATCGCAATCAACTTAGAAATTCATCAAAGCCATTACTCAGCGATTATTCAAAGGATTTTTTTAATTTTATTAATCAGAAAATTATGCCGTCACTTTGTGATAAGCAAAAAAGTGATTTATCTTTCGTTATAAATAGTTTCTGGGAAGAAATTTTAAATTTAGCTCAAGATGATATTAAAAAGATAGGAGATACAGTTAATGATGAAACATTATATTCAGCTTTGCTGTTGAGACTTGACGAGTTCATTGATTTGTATTCAATAAAAGACAAATGTTATGGATTTGAAGATTATACATTGGAAAAATTTGTTATTTATGCAGAAGATATTATTGATAATACTTTAAAGGATTGCCTTTCTTCTAGTTGCCCTAAAAATTTTAAGGGAAAGTTTATTAGTGCTTTGTTTTTAATAATCACCTCAAACATTCATGTATATTTAATTACAACCGAGATTATTATTTGGGGATATGGGGAAGATGAGCTGTTCCCATCTTATGAATCTTTTGTTGTAAGTTTAGCTTTTGATAATAAAATAAAGTATACTAGTAAAAGTAAATATGTAGTTTCTAATGAAAATGTTGCTTGTGTAGAGCCTTTTGCACAAACAGATGTTGCAAACACTGTTGTTCGTGGAATTGATGCTGATTTACGTGTTCAATTCTACAATACCTATAAATCCTCTCTCAATACATTTAAAGATGAAATTATATCAAAACTACAGACGGCTAATGCACCAATGGAATTAATAAATATATTTCATACTTTAGATGTTGATGCTTATACTGATGTGTATATCCAAAATATGAATGAGTACATCCAAACGAATTATATCGAAAAATTAGTAAATACAATTTCTTACCTAAGTAAAGAAGATTTAGCGGACATGGCAGAAAGTCTTGTACGAATGACTTATTTGAAACGAAGAATTACTTCAGAAGAAGAGAGTGTTGGAGGACCTGTAGATGTTGCTGTAATAACGAAAGGAGATGGATTTATATGGTTAAAACGTAAACATTATTTTTCTCCAGAATTAAATCATCATTATTTTGAACGCTAAATAAATATTTATGATGACAATATATAGTGAAATATCAGAAATGTCAATATCCAAAGCTCAACAATTGGATACACACGCTGAAATTTATAACGAAATAAATCAATTAGAAGTAAAAAAACTAATTGATAAAGATTTTAGTTGTATTAAAAGTATTGATTGGGGTAATACACCCAAAGAAGAGATAGATAGACAAACATACTTTGCAATTACAGATGAATAACGTGTATTTTTTCGGGAACAGTAAATAACTAAAAACTTCATTTATGATATTTTCATCACATAATTATAAATATAAGCCTGTTGTTGAACAGGTTGCGATTAAACAGTGTGCTATTTACGGTCTGCAAAATACTTTCTATGATAGCTGGTCTATTCAACCTGATGATGGCATAATAAAAAAAATGGAAGAAGGACTCATAAATTATAAATTCTTTTTCCTTTTTTGTATTAATCAATAGTTTACAAAGTAATATGGTGAGAATGGCAAAATGTGAACTTTAAGGCTGCCCAGAATTTCATTAAGTTTATTTCAATCCGAATGGATAATTGCAATATGCCATTCCTTTTCACTCAAAATCTGTATATTGACTTGTTCTCAAATGGGCTAAATGTCGTTGTAAGGTAAATTATTGATATAATTAACGGCTCAAATACATATTATAACCTAGTGAACACATTTCATAATCTTATTGCAGTCAAACAAAGAATAGGTAATAAAATTTGCATAGAGCGTGTAGTAATATATTACTTAGAACCGATTTTCCGAATTTGCCTTTTCCACCCAGGTAGGACTTGATGTGATTCAGGCAAAGATAGTATCGGATGCCTATGAAATGACTCAAGTTCAAAAAGGAGCAAAATTTGAAAATGGTTACACGACAAATATTCTATTTAGAGGAATGTCACGTGGCAGATTACCAAATTTTCCTGTTATAGCCTTTAATTACATTCGTGGTATAGATCATGTATCGTAATCCAGTACAAACTGAAACTATTTGGTAAGTTTCTCTCAGTTCTCCTAAAGGTCATAAATAAGAAGTGCCTCTGAATTATCGGGAAGCGGGTTTAGATTTTATTCCCAGAGTTCAAGGCACGTTTCTGAATTACCCTAAAAAATAGAAAGAAGAGACAAGTCATTATAAACTCATCTCTTCCATTATCCTATCTATCTTCTGCATATCACATCATACACAGAACTGCCTTTCATGTAATCATCTACTCCAGGCTCGAACTCCTTCCACCATTTCCAGACATGCAGACCATAACCTTTCCATTGCAGCGTCTCTATCTCTGCCTTCCACTGATAAGACCATTGATTGTTGAGGCGTGGGCAAATAAGGATACGTAGATGTCTTGGAATACCTGCCATCAATTCCTCCGACAATACCTTTCCGCCCGTAGAGAACCATTGGAAACCTGGAAAAAGCCTCGTCATCCCTTCAGCCACGCCATCATCATCCACTATCACAATCCTCATGTCCGGGCGGTATTCCATTGTCGGGTTTGGAAGATGATAAAATGAAGGAATATTTTTTACCTTGGAGAATAACACTTTCAACCTTTCTGCCGCCCCTTCTCTTCTCAGCGTCTTACTCCCGAACCTTTCATTCCTGTATGCATTGCCGACCGTATACCTTATCTCATTGGTCGTAAAGTCAGGACATGCATAAGGGAGAAGTATATCAAGCGCCTCGTCTTTTTCAATACCATATTCACAGAGATTGCAGGCCGTATCATAGACATACCCGTTACGGTTGCCTCTCCTGAATCCCCCTTCCGTCCATGAGAGTATGATCCTGAGACTTTCATCCATATCAGTTATCGGGGCTGTGTAGTTGACTGTTGACGTTTTTTTTTCCACTGCTATCACTTCCGGTTTATTCCATACAAGTGCTCCAAGGTTGAGATAGAGGTCAGGATCGTAGGTGACGTTCGTATATCTTGCCACATCCTGAGCTCTTCTATCCTCATCCACACCAAAATCCTCAGCTATAGCCTTGTAGTAGAGTTTATGTCTTTCTGCGTCAAGACCGTCCGGCACCTTGACCAGTACCTTGAGACCCTTTCCGGAGATTGAGAGGAAGACCGAGTATACATAAGGGTTCTTCATCAACCGTTCCTTCTCTAAAAACACGTCCCCGTCCAGATGGTCTATGTCGATGGCCATGATACCGCTATGCCTTATCAGCCTGTCTTTCCCGCGTCTCTCGAATATGCCTGAGAATGAAAATCCGGGAGCGTCGAATTTAGCCCGGTCCAATTCCTCCCTGGTCTTGGCATTTCTAACCTTGTCCGCGTATTCCCTGTATCTGCCTTCCTGAATCAAACGGAGGGCATAATCCACACTCATCCTTTTTGCCGGGAGTGTGTTGTTCTTACTTGTATAAAAATCTATATCGTTCATTGTTGTTTGTTTTTATGTTATTGATGTGTGGAGGCGTTCGCTGTTTGGGAAGCGAACACCCCACTAAGATGTATATTAATTGATGTTTACCACTGATTACGGGTGTTTATGAGTGTTTATAGGTGTTTACTAGTGTTTAGCCTGTTTACCTATGTTTAGTGTGTAAATGAATGAACACCACTATCTATTTTTTTCTTTTGGGCCATTCTTCAGTCTTACTTATATGATATTGCCTTTATATAGTAGTAAGTAATAGGATATGAAAAGAAATAACCCAAAGAAAAGAAGAGAGAATGATGTTTTTTCTTTCTTTTGGGTCATTTCCTATTGAAACTACCATATACATAATAGGTATTTAGGGATAATAATAATGAATAACCCAAAAGAAGAAAAAAATCAATATAAGAGTGTTTATTCGTTTATATAGTGAACACTTGTAAACAGTATAAACACCCATAAACACTAGTAAACACCTATAAACACCTTAAACACCCGTAAACACTAGTAAACATCAGTAAACAATGCTAATCATCAGAAATCAACAGCAAATAATATACAATGTGAAGGGATTGGCCCTCAAAAGCCAATCCTTTCACTTTTAGCTATTCTTACATTCATCCATTCTCATCAACATCCATCCCTTTCAGCCTTTTTCCGACAGTGGCAGGTGATAGGTTCAGTTCCTCAGCTATCTTCCTGTTCGACATTCCCTGCCCATGCAATTTCCTGATCTGTTCGAGTTGCATATTGTCACCATTCTTCAACAAATCGCATTCCCTCACTGTCTGGATAGGAATTGGACTGTCTGTCCCGGTCTGATGAAGCTGTGCGGGCTGTATGAAACGGAGCATTGTAGGATCGAGCGTCTTGTCAATCACATAAGGTATCACATGGTTCCCGTCCCATACTATCCTGCCGTTCCTGCTCTTGAGCTGTTTCACATATCTGCCCGTCGAGGGATTGTTGCTGTCCGTTCCTATGGCGAAGACCGACTGTACGAAGTTGGTGAGCATGCTTGAGCCCAAACAGTGGTTGATGTCGAGAGTGGTGAACGGCTGAATCTTCGGGGTATGGTTGACCACGAGAATCGAATAGCCTTCCTTCGCCCAGCTACAGAACTCCTGGCAGATAGGCTTCACATCCTCCGCCTTCATTCCCCCGTTATTGACAAGAAAGGTGAGGTTGTCAAGGATCAGTACCTTTGCGTTCACCCTAGTCATCATCCTCCTTATCAACGGCAGGAACTTGTCCGAATCATAGAGACCGTCTCCGATCATGCTTAAATCCGGGCGGTGGAGATCTTCGGGCCATACATGCAGTTCACCGTCCTTTGAGGTATATCTCTCCTGGAACTGCTTCATGGAGAGTTCAAGGTCGAGGTATAATACGGTTTTCCCCAGTCGCCCGCTTATATGCTCCGCTATCTGGACCGCATAGAGGCTCTTGCCCGTATTTGTCCGCCCGAAAAGGATGGCGAACTCATTCTCGAACCATAGCGCGTTACCATTCCCGTCACCTCCCCATAATATCTCCGGTACTGGTTTCCGTTGCTCTTCCATCATCATATTGTTTAAGGATTGTCCCATTATAAAGTCAAGTTCGTCCGCTCCGTCTGCCTGTAGTGTATCTCTGGGTGTGGATGCAGGTGTTGCAGGTGTCGTGTATTCATCCTTCTTTTCCGTATGCCATTCTTTCCCGTTGCCGAAGAAGTTGAATTCCGGCACTTCTATGGGTGGCACAACAAGAGGTATGTACGGCAATGGATTTTCCGCATCATTCCAGCATTTCTCAAGACTGGCGTTAAGGGAAGCAATAGTTTTTTCATCAGGTTCTAATTTTTCAGTCATTATTTTATTACAGTTTTTAGTTATACATTGATTTAACATTCACACGTATAAGAATCTTCCGCTTTCAGCCCGCCATTTTTTGATATTAATGAAAGAAGGATGACAAAACCGGCTACTGTCCCGCCATCCTTCCCATGACTGAAAACTGAAAATTACCTGTACACAGATTAGGGCATGACTGGAAATGAAGCGCGTTTTTCATGTCCGGAGCGCTGTCATATATATGAGGTATGTTTTTTTCCGTCCTACATCTCCCCAAAGCCTTATCACTGAAGAAACAAATACTCACATGAAGGGTGTCTGAGATCCGGATACATAAGAAAGGATCAACGGCGCTCTTCTGTTTTTTCTTCTCCCTCCAAATCGCGTTTTTGCCATCCTAACCAGCTCAACGCCTAATAACTGAAACATAAATGGCACACAGCAATATGTTTGAAAATCTAATCAATAAAATATTGGGACTTGAGCGGGAGCCTATTCCCAATCGTCAGGATACTTGTACCGCACCTGATGTCACCGAAAAAGCGGTATCACACGAACCGATCCCTGAAAAATACCAAAGAGACATAGAAGCGCTCCGACAGAAATATGGAGACGCTTTTAAAACCGGTCTCTGCATCAATCTGACCCTACAAGAGGCTTTATCAATCATACATAGAGAAAGAAAACGGATTGACGCCTATTCCGGCCTTGTCTCTTATCTGAAAAGGGAATTGGGCATAACATTAACAATCACATCACAGAAATCCAAACCTAAATCATTATGAAGAATTATTTTATAGCAAACGGAGAAGTACTCAATACAAATATGAGCGCTGAGGAGATTGAATTACGGGTACAGGAATCATTGGACGAATACACCTCTGGAATGGCACAGTTCAGGATCAAGGAGATCAGCGAGAAGGAGGTCAGAATGTTCTTTGTCAGGGACTTCAACTATGATCCCGATAAACCAATTATCTACGATTCGGATATGGCCTTGATAACCGGGGTGGGAATAGGCGCATTCCAGTTACAGGCTGTCGGTGGATACCCGATGATACATCCGCTAAAATTTGCCGGGAAGAACTTCTATTCCGATATCACAAGCTTCATCAGGTTCTATAAATTCCAGCTGTTTGAAGAGGCGGGGCAGACAGTGGAGCATATAGGCCTGAGATGCTATTCGGACAGGATTTTGATGCAGATAATCTTTTAATCCTTATGAATGTCTTGGTAGCATGTGAAGAGAGTCAGACCGTATGTCTGGCTTTCAGAAAACTGGGCCATAACGCTTTCAGTTGCGACCTTCAGGATTGCAGCGGTGGTCATCCCGAATATCATTTCAAGGGGGACATGTTTGATGTAATCGCCAATCGTGGGGGAACTTTGGAGAACGGTATCAAACATTTTCTTGATAGTAACTGGGAGTTGGTTATAGCCCATCCACCCTGCACTTATCTGGCTGTCTCGGGTGCAAGATGGTATTATCACCCCGACGATAAGAACCTTCCAATAGAACAGAGAAGACCCCATCTGAAGTTTCCAGATAGAGCAAAAGACCGTGAAGATGCTGTTCAGTTCTTCATGGATGTTTCAAGGATTGGGGTGGATAGACTGGCTATAGAAAATCCGGTAGGCATAATGAGCAGCCGGTGGAGAAGGCCCGACCAAATTATAGAGCCTTGGATGTTTGGTCATGAAGCCAGTAAAAAGACCTGTCTATGGTTGAAAAACTTACTTCTCCTGATACCTGCAAATATAGTCGGGAAAGGTGAGGCCTATACAGCAAAGAGTGGAAACAAATCCCCTAAGTGGTTCACTGATATATTCTTCTCGGGGGTATCAGCGGAAGAAAGAAGAAAACTGAGAAGCAAGACCTTCCCCGGGATAGCGGATGCGATGGCTATACAATGGGGCGGTTATGCTCTCGCCGGATAATATGAATTCTATTAATTTGTTAAACAACGGATATTTATGAAAAATAAAAGTGTAAACAGTACCCAACAATTGGGTAAGAAAATATTTATAGCGGGCAAAGTGTATGACCTGCAAGTAATGGACAAGAATACGGTTGAAGCTTCGGTGCAAACGTATCTGGACAACGCAATCGGCAAGGACCGGGTCAGATTCGAGCTATGCACAATCGGCAATGCAGTTGCCATGTCCTTCCACAGGGGATTTGATTACAGTTCCTATAATGCAGATCCGACGAAAGACATAATGGATGCGGATGCCTTTATGATGACCGCCCATGAATACGAGGGTTTTATGATGCCTGTCCCTTTCCCCACACTTCCCGTTCCGGGATTCGGCTATCCCTATCATATAAACCGGACCGACTTTCTGGATGCATACTGCAAGAGTGCTAAAATTCTTGGGGCAAGCAGGATAAAGAACGCCTCCCTGGATATAAGCCCGGTATCCGTCATCTTAAGGGTACAGGTGGAATAAGGTGAGAATACGGAAGAAGTAAATTCCGGACTATAGTGTGTATCGAAAACCGTTGTGTGGGTGACATGGCGGTTTCTTAATCCTGTTAACGGCACATTACCGGCAGTAATCATAAGCATATCTGCCAATGCCTTGGATGATACATTATAGTCCTATTATCAGGTTAAATTAGAATTATAATTATAATATACTTTATATAATGGCACAATATTTCAGAATAGCGACAAAGGACTTCTGTAACATATTGCTTCCCGGAGCCTTTACCGGAGACACTATGATGTGCCCCACAAGAAGCCAGATCGAAGCGGCCGGTCTGCATATAACGAAGGGTTATACCTATGCGGCCGACCAGCTGGTTCCCGAAGACCATATAGAGCGTCTTGACTGGGAATATGCTTTCTCTGTAACTCCTGCGACAGCTACCATATCCGCGGCGGGAGGATCACAGAAATTCACAGTGACCTCGTATAAGAGACAATACAGTTACAGTAATGCAGGTAATCGTGTTTATGTAGAGGGGTCACAAACCAATGTAGGATATATCTCTAGTAACAATCAAACGGTAGGTTCCGGAACATGGACCGCCGCAAGTGATACTATCAGTTATGGAGCAAATACAGGATCAACACAGCCAAGTGGTACTATTACATGGATTCAATCAGAACCGTTTGGTACAGTTCCTAAAAAGACGCTTACAGTAACTCATTATCAAAATGCGGACTCTATCAGTAGTTATGATAATCCGGTTGTAGATGCTTTCTCCTATCCTGTCATTCCTGCCGCCGGAGGAACTGTGTCGCCAAGTTATACATATCATCAGGTAGTACATTGGGTATCGGGAAGAACCACGACAATCAGCAATACGGGAGGTTCATTAATATTTAATAAAGTTTTTGGAACTGCGGAAATTGATTCGTCTTCCGGTAGTGCAAAAGCCGGATCAAAAGGTACTGCACAATCCGATCGGACTACTGTAGCTACTGTAACTTTGACTGTCTCTATGAATGGTAAATCAGTAACCTCCGGGAACACTATTATTGAACAGGCTGCTAACTCTTATTCGGATTCTTGGGAGAATTGGACCGTCAACATATCGG
>OAWW01000109.1_pt1 | contig 100102 bp, 84 predicted proteins | sample 1517191 | NCBI WGS metagenome assembly OAWW01 (sample SAMEA2580253, study PRJEB22360) | human gut metagenome | biome: human gut; feature: human-associated habitat; material: faeces | place: Denmark | collected 2008/2010 | reverse complement strand
AAAACGGAGCCAGCCCAAAAGTGGAGGAGGATACCGCCGCATAAAGTATACCTTTAATACGATTCATCGATATATTCAACTAATTCCAGATATTCACAATGCAAAGATTATAAATATTTCTTTAATGCCACCATTAATTTCATTTTTTCAATCGGCTTAACCAGATATTCATTACAGCCGACCTTTATTGCAGCAATCCGGTCAGAATCGAAAGCATGGGCGGTAAGTGCGACGATAGGTAAGCTAGCATTAAACTTACGTATTTCAGCTGTAGCCTTCAATCCATCCAGTACTGGCATTTTCATATCCATCAACAACAAATCGACATGTTGGCTACGCGCTATTTCCACTGCCTTTTGCCCATTCTCCGCATGCAGTAAATCATAATGATCCTTCAGGATAGTAGACACCAGCTGATAATTACTTTGTATATCTTCAGCTATGAGAATTGTTTTCCGACCGGCACTCTTCTCCATCACTTCGTCATTCGCACCAAACTCTCCTCCGGAGATATTCTCTTCTTTCTTCTCTTCTACCATAGAAAGTGTATCGACTTCACAAGGTAAAAATGCCCAAAACAGCGATCCTTCATTGTGTACCGATTCAAAGCCGACTTTACCTCCCATAGCTTCTGCAATTGCCTTGCAAATAGAAAGTCCAAGTCCGGTACCTTGGGCAAACTCATCAAGTTTCTCAAAACGCTGGAATACTTTTCCTTTTTTATCATCAGCTATACCAATACCGGTATCTTTCACATAAAAATAGACGCCTCCATCCTTACATGCATATCCCATTTTAATAGAACCTTTTGAAGTATATTTGATAGCATTAGTGACATAATTCGTTATAATTTGTGCCACGCGATTACGGTCCAGAGTTACCCGACAACAGTGATAAGGATTGATTTCAGTTAACACGATATCCGGATTCTTCAGGCGCTGCTTCATGGAAGTAAACATGTTTTCAAAATGTTCGGATAAGTCGAACGGTTCGTATTTCAGTTCTACCGAACCGGCTTCCAGCTTGGATAAATCAAGTATATCATTTATCAGTTTTAGCAATAACTCATTATTACTATTAATAATCTGGATATAGTCCGCCTTTTCTTCTTCTCCGGCATAAGCCATCAACTCCGAAAAACCTACAATAGCATTCAAGGGAGTACGGATTTCATGACTCATATTCGCCAGGAACGCAGATTTCAATTTATCAGACTGCTCTGCCTGATGTTTGGCTTCCTGCAATTCCTTTATCATTTTTTCACGCTCCGTTACATCATCCACGCGAATTACAACACCATCCACAGATCCATCTTCAAGAACTACGGGAGTGGCAAACACTTCAACGGTATGCGCACTGTCCAACGAAAACTTCATCTGTTCCGTCTGTAATGAAACAAAAGCACGTTGCATCACACAATTTTCACAGGGAGAAGTACGATTATATGTACTTTTATAGCAAAGTTCACCTTTTTTGTAGGCTTCAAAAGAAAGACTTTTTGAACATAACGAAATATTTTCCCATTGAACCATATATTCCTTCGTGATGTAGGCCAACCCTGAATTCGTATTGTTAAGAACCAGTTCATTCTGTCGTACCAAAGCGTCCTGTATTTCTTTATTCTTTAGTAAGGTCAATTCAGTCTGCTTATAGGAATCGATATTTTGCGTCATACCGAACAAATACTTATAAGGAGCATCGTTCAAAGTTGTGGTTTCAACAAGGCCACGCGTTTCCCACCATTGATACATGCCATCTCCTTTAAAGTCAATGCGATATTCCACATCCCATACACCGCTTCCTAGTTCTACCGCCTTTTGCAAAGTTTCAGCAAACTTTTGTCGGTCATCAGGATGTACGAGAGTCAGATATTTCTCGACCGAATTAATTTCTGATGCCTTTTTCCCATTTTTATCAAAACCTTCACCGAAACTCACCCTGTTCTTAGCCGGCTCAAAAAACCAGGTGAAGGCATTCATCGCTTCCATAGTGACAGTTAACAGCTGTGCACGACGCTTCAGTTCATTTTGTAAACTCTGATCCCAGCGGGTATTTAACAGAAAGCGTTTGCCATCATCTTCAATTATACTTTTGCGAACAATAGTATCATAGCTGCGTCCATCCTTCAGTATAATACGTTCCATGCCGAAATAAGGGTTCCCAGTATTGTATACCTCTAAATCAGTCTTCTGAATACGCTCTACTTCTTCTTCACTTAGCACATCATAAGTAGTTTTATCTTCGCTGGTACCAAACATGAGCTTACTCTCTTCATTGCAAAAAACATAGCGGAAATCATTCTCTACATCTTTGATATGAACAGATAACGGAAGATTATTTAATATATTATAGAAGAACTGCTCCTTTTTCTGCACCTCCGTATTATTCTTTCGGGTACCAACATATTTCAATACCTTCTTATTAGAATCAAATTCATAAGGAGCACCGCTTATCGTACAAAATTGCCAGGTTGAGCTATCCGGTAACATAACCCTGCTATCAAAAGAAAAAGAAAAATCTTCCCCATTGCTCATTCTTTCCATTACTTCAGTAACCTGACTACGGTCATCCGGATGCAAAGTCTCCAGATATAGTGCCATACTAACTGGCTTAGACTGATCGTATCCATTCAGCGGTTCATTATCACTATAAAATAATTTGGCCACTGCATCAAATTCCCAAAACATGATGTTGGCTGCCTTCATAGCAAGCTCCGTTTTCCGGCGACTTTGACGGAGTACCTCTTCACTTTTCACCGTTTCTGTAATATCTTCAAAGATAAAAATGTAATTAACAAACTTGCCATCATTATCATAAAGAGGATTACCATTACATTTCAAATAGCAGGTCCGGGTACGCGTAGAGAAAAAGCGTTTATCGGTTCTCTGTTTATCGAAATCATACAAAAAACTCATCTGTACCGGAACACAACGACGAACTGCTTCCTTCACCACGTCAGGAACCACAGAATTTTCATTTATGTTGAGTTTATTACCAAGAAGCGTTTGCGAGTCAGCGCCAAAAATTCGGCAGAAGCTTTCATTGCATCTTACCAGAGTGCCATCGGCTGTGAAGAAACCTATTCCAACAGGAAGTGAATTAAATACAGTTAGTAATTGTTTGTGTTCCATTTCTTTATCCTTGAATAACTTAGAAATAAATATTTTATCTCCGCACTATGCAAATATATACACTTTTACGATTATAATATGATTTTATAGCGAAAATATTATTGCCAGGTTATAACATACAATAAGGGGCTATCCACGATATTGTGAATAACCCCTATCTCAAATGACATCCCATATATTATCATTTTAAAAAGTACATTTTAATACTCCTCAATGACTGTATTTCCAAAAATATCCTTTTTAATAATTTTCCCATGACCGTTACCATATTCAATTATTTCGTTTCCAAAAATATCTTTTTTAATAGTTGTTCTATTCCCCTTATCATCCTCGATAATAGTATTCCCAAAGATATCTTTTGTAATCGTCTTTCTATTACCTTTGTCATCGCGAATAATAGTATTTCCCAGAATATCTTTCTCTATAGTTTTTCTATTACCCTTATCGTCCCGGATAATGGTATTTCCTAGAATATCTTCTTCAATAGTCTTTCTATTGCCTCTATCATCACGGATAATGATGTTCCCCAAAATATCCTTTTCAATAGTCTTTCTATTGCCTTTATCATCACGAATGATGATATTCCCTAAGATATCCTTTTCAATAGTCTTTCTATTACCATTATCATCACGAATGATGATATTCCCTAAGATATCCTTTTCAATAGTCTTTCTATTACCATTATCATCACGGATGATGATATTACCTAAAATATCCTTTTCAACAGTCTCTCTCCCTTGGGCAACTCCCGAATACTCATAATTATCTTCAACAAGATTTGCACCATAGCCCTTTATTATATAAGGAGCCAAAATAAACTGGGCAACAAACAGGATAAATAAAATCTTTTTCATGGCGTTTTTCTTTTGGTTTAGAACAAAAGTAACGCAGGAAAATCAGAATTAATAAGTGAATTCCATAATTGTCAGTAGGGAAAAACCTAAAATAAAAAGGATTAGCGCATGCAGTAACGGTATATCCATAATATACTACCTAATTGGTCCCCAGAATGGTCCCCCAAAAAAGAAATTCCTTGAAAGTACTTGACTTTCAAGGAATTCAAAGTGTTACTTGAGGTTCCTGGCGAACCTCTTTTTCTTTATTTTCCTTATTTATTAGATAAAACATTATTTTTATAATATACTGAAATACAATAAATTATTTATCACACAAAGAAAATAGAATAAAATAAGATAAAAGTTTGTAGTACCAATGTAGTACCAAATCAAAAAGAATCTCTATCTTTGTAGTACCAACTTATAAAAGTAAAAATATGGGTGCAACATTCATTTTGAGAACTGACAAAAGCGAAGGATATGCAACCTTATACGCTCGCATACAAAACAGGGTTCCAAAGATTAACATTCGAGTATCTACCGGATTAGAGGTTGATATAAAAGAGTGGAACAAATCTTTAACAGGAGCCAAAGCTCTAACAGCTTTCAGGACAGGCAAAGGAAAAGAACTTTACCTTAAACTAGACGCTATTTCATCAACGATTGACGCACTAATAAAAAATGGTGTAGCCATAACTTCCGACATGGCTAAAGAGCGTATACATGAAATAGTATATGCTGAACAGATAGCAGCCGAGAAAGAACGAGCAGAAGCCGAAGCTAAAGCCCTAGAAGAAGAACAGGCTACCAACTTCAACGACTTCATAGCACAATTCATTCACGAATGTGAAACCGGAAAACGGAAAAAGAAAGGAGGAACCACAAATATATCTCTTGGAACAATCAAGAGCTACAAAGGCTTTCAATCCCAGTTTAAAGCGTATCAGGAAACAAGGCTAAAGGTTATTGATTTTGAGGACCTGACAATAGAGTTTTATAATGACTTCCGATCATTCCTCACAGATAAGGAATATTCCCCTAATACTATCGCTCGGATGGTGAAGATATGCAAAACGATATGTTATGCAGCCGAGCAGCTTAAACTTATGGATGCGGCAAACGTCCGGTTTGGTTTTGATGTAATCTATAAAGATGTTGATAATGTCTATTTGACTGAAGAACGAATACAGGAACTTTATGAGTACGATTTGTCCAACCGTCCGGCATGGGAAAAGATAAAAGATGTGTTTGTTGTCGGTTGCCTGACCGGGCAACGTGTAAGTGATTATAAGCGCATCAATGCAAAGATGATTGTTACCCTTACCGATGGCAATAAGTACATCAAACTTAAACAGGAAAAGACCGGAAATATCGTTTATATTCCTCTTGATTATCGTGTTGCAACTATCCTTGACAAATATAACGGTACACTTCCCAAAGTCTACGACCAAAAGATAAACGACCATATTAAAGAGATTGGCGAAGCTTTAGGATGGACGGAAATAGTAGAGTTTGACGAACAACGGGGAGCGATGGAGTATACCGCTAAAAAACGTTTCTGCGACCTTCTTAAAACTCATACCTGCCGGAGAAGTTTAGCAACCAATATGTATAAAGCCGGGGCTTCATTAAGTTCTATAATGGCTATCACCGGACACAGCAGCGAGCAGCAACTAAAAACATATCTTAAACTGGATGAATCAGAAAAGAGCATGCTAGCAGCTAAAGAGAACTATTTCACGAAATTACAAATAGCAAAATAATTATTTATGGAACATATTAGAAGCTATTGTGAATATATTGATATGTATTTTCAAATAAATGAAAATCAAGAGAAACAAAATAAATACCACAAAGAGCAAAACAAGTGTTTGGATGCTATTTCTAACAAACTATTGTTGATGGATAAAAATAATAAAGAATATTACGCAAAGATGATAGCATACTATTTAGAACATTCAGCTAGTATTGATTTTGATTTAGACACTGCTTTTCGAAAAAATGATGGTCTTTTCCCGTATGACGACGCAACACTATGTGTCGTGGAATTAGTTTTACATATCTACAGACTTTTCTTTATGTGCAATGTTGATATGAATAATTATTTAAAACGCTTCACAATCCCCAATCTTATAAGTGAAAAAGAGAATAGCGACAATAGCATTATCTTTGACGAGATCCTTATCAGCAAAGTATACAACAAGTGCAATGGAAAACAATGGGAAAACATCTCTAAAGATGATTTCATAAATATAATTAAAAGTAATGGTGAAAACAATTCCTTAAAAATAAAAGATAAAGAGATTAATAGAACAAAATGCATATTTAAAGCAATAGCATGTCGAATTGAGGACAGAGAAAAACGTAAGCTATGGATTGAAGGCATAAAAAAGCATATCTTTAATGATGTAGATTTTATGAAAGCGACACTACAAACCAATAGATATGGTGCCGGATATAGTGAACTAGATGTTAATTTTAAGCCCTTTTTAGATAACCTATAAAAGTTCCACAATAAACTCACAATAATTATTTAATAACGCATTGATATTCAGATATATCTTTGCGTTATTTTTTTATTGTGCCACAATATCCCCAATATTACCACAATATAACTTTGTAGTTGAAGATAAGGACGTGCACACCCTGACTTCATAACCATTTAAAAGAATAAGTTATGAACGGTTTAAATTCAACTCAGCAAGCAGTTATAATGAGCTTCTTTGCTCCATTTATAGATGTGATTGTAGATAGAATATCTGAAAAGGTATTATCTGCAACAGCAAAGAAAGAACCCAAGTTTTACACCCGTAAAGAAACAGCGGAGTTACTTCATGTGACATTACCTACTTTGGCAAGACTTACTAAAGACGGTCTAATAGTATCTAAACGTGTAGGTAGTAGAATCCTGTATGAAGCGGAAGCTATTGATGAGGCAGTAAAAAAACAGGTCGTATTCAAATATCGGAGGGCGTGACTATGAAAGAAAAGAAAAAGGCAGTCTCAACGACCGCCAATCTCCAACATAGATCCGGAAACAAAGATAGCAAATCATCTCGAATAATCCAACAGGTACGATCTATTTTCTTATCTGGCCGGAAAGTAACAGCAAAAGAGATCAACGCTGAAACAAATTCGAATGATGCCAGACGTGTAATCTCCACCCTTCGTAATGATGAAGGCTGGGATATTAAAGACGTCCGTCTGGACGATAGAAGAAAACTATATTGGTTAGAGCCGGACAAACGGCAAATGTCTATTGACTGGGAAGGAGGTATCAATGAGTAAACAGGAAGAGTGGATTTCAATCATATATTACAAGAGATGGGCGGAGATGTTGATGAAAATGCCAGCAGAATTACGACACAAAATCCACGACGCAGTAGATGAATATATCGTAAATCGTGCTTTACCCACAGATGAGCAGATTCTTTTCTCTACTTTTTTCTCTATAAAAGAGCAAATAGATTATGATAAAGAATTGTACAATTCTAAGGTAGTCAGAAGAAATAGAGAAAACGGGAGACTAGGAGGGAGACCAAAGAAAAACCCCAATAACCCACAAAACCCAGTGGGTTTACAAGAACCCAAAAAAGCCGATACTGTTACTGATACTGTTACTGATACTGTATCTACTGAAGTAGATATTAAAGAAAATACTATCGTATCAAAGAAAGACGAGCTTTCTTTATCATCTCCATCCGAAGAATTTATAAAATTCAATAAGTGGCTAAAAGAGAATTGCCCTTTTGTCCTGAATGTAAAAGCCCAAATGAGCGAGAGGGAGTACAACAAACTAGCGAAGAAATACACCAAGAAAGAAATTAGCGATGTTCTTGAAAGCTTAAACAACTGGAGAGACTTCCCTAAGAAACGGGCTAGTGTATATCGCAGCACATTAGACGAATTGAAAAAGAAATTCGGAGAACGATAATTTTAAACTGTTACAATCATGGCAAAGACAGAGAAAATCTTGATAGACAATATATGCCCGCTGTATGATTTGGAATGTGAGAAGGCAGTGCTAGGCACATTAACCAGTCCTGTATTATCCAATGGGGAGATACCGGAGAATCTGACGGAAGATTGTTTCTATGACGAATTTAACCGCAACATATTCCGGGCTATTCTTGCAATTATATCCCGTGGAGATCATCCCGAACCAATCGCAATAAAAGGGTGTCTTGATAAAATGGGAATATCTTTCAATATAGCTGAATTATTAAAACGCCTGGATGGCATGACGCTTGATTTCAATCAATACGTAAACCGCTTGTTTGATTTGAGTATACACCGCAAATTCAGGGAGATAGGTTTGTTTCTTCTGAAACATTCCGCCTCGGAAGAGGAAGATATTGAACAGGTGCAGACAAAAGCCGTCGAATCCCTATCCGGTATGTTCCGGCAATCTTCGGACAACATATACACGCTAAAGGATGGTTTGACGGGAGTACACCAACAAGTGAACCGCAATCTTTCCGGTCAGACATCATTAACCGGAACGCCTACCGGGTTCGATCAGTTTGATAGAAGGTCAGGAGGATTGCAAAAATCCGATTTGATAATCATTGCGGCAGAGCAAAGCATGGGTAAAACATCCCTGTTAATGTCTATTTTGCGGTTTGCGGCACTTTCGGGCACAAAGAGCATAATATATTCAATGGAAATGAGAAAAGAGCAAATTGCGTCCCGTTTGGCTTCTATTGAAAGCGGAGTACCGGCAAATCAAATCATGTACTCTCAATTAACAAGTTCCCAGTTAGAAAGCTTTGATAAAGGGTTGGCTAGATTGCTTCATCTTCCGATATATTTCGACGATAACAGTACCAGCAATATAGACAGTATAATAAACTCTATCCGGTACATGAAACGAAAGTATGATATAGACGGTGCGGCTGTTGACTATTTGCAGATTCTCAACGTAAACATGAAGGGAGCCAATAAGGAGCAACAAATGGGAGATGTGGCAAGGCGTTTGAAGAATCTTGCTAAGGAACTTGATATTTGGATTATCGCATTATCACAACTCAACAGAGACAAAGATAACCCGGTTCCCTCTATAGCCCGGTTGAGAGATAGCGGACAAATAGCAGAAGCCGCCGATGTGGTTATGTTGATTTATCGTCCGGAAGTGAAAGGTAAGCCATATCCGGGAGATTTTTCCCACGTAGATACAAGAGGTACGGCAATGATAGATATTGCCAAAGGGCGAAACATCGGGATAATGAAGTTCATTTGCAAGTTCGATGCTCCGACCACTCACTTTTACGACTTACAGGATATACCTATTTCGGCAAATGTTGAACCTGATCCCTTCTAGCTATGGAAATAGAAACAATCTACGGGCAAGTGATAGCGAAAGCAAACAACTATCAAGCCGTACCGGGCAAAGACGGCCAGAAGCGGATCATCAAAAACGACCGGATCAGGGAGTATGAGAAATCCTTCTGCCTACAATGCAAGAAGTATCGAGGAAAGCGCATTTCCGGTCGTTTCAAACTATTTATTCGTGTATGGCATGGAAATATTCGCTTCGACCTGGATAATACCTTAAAAACGATCCTTGATTGCTTGCAAATGGTGGAGGCGATTACAAACGACAGCCTATGTTTTGAGATTCATGCGGAGAAACGGATAGACCGACGGAATCCGAGAGTAGAGTTTGGTATGGAAGAGATAAACGAGCAAAAAAATATATTCAGCCAAAATAAAGCGATTTAAGCCATTTTCTTTTGCGGGATGATAAGATGTTCATCTTTGCGGAGAAAGTTGCTAATACAGAAACAATATACTAAATAAGGGCAATTAATAGAGTAATGTTCAGCTAAATAATTTAATAACTAATTTAATTTTTAAAATTATGGAAAATAAAGTTTATTCGATCGAGAACCAAGACGGTTTAAATTTCAGTGTACAAAAGACATCACCGTGCGCCATTACGCACAAGGGAAAGGAGAAGTTACCCGAAGAGATTACTTTTCTTTTTGAAGGAATTGATCCTGAATCTGATTTGACAGAAGATAACAATCTAGTATGTAGTATCAGTAAGGAAGAAGCCGTAAATCTGGCAATCCGTTTGCTAAAGCTTAGTACGGGGAGAGTACCGGAAAACGGGCTATTGTTGCACAACTTTTCAGGACACGATTTTTCTGTTCATCATGCCAAAGAAGATGGTGTACATATTGATGAACCTATTTTCGAGATCGGGAATTTGGAGGCGGACGATATTGCGGAGGATGGAACCATCTCCGTATGTCTGACTAACGAATCAGCAAAAGAGTTAATTAAAGCGTTGGCAAAGATTGTATAACCCAATACCGGGTAGGTCTGTTTTGGATGATCTACCCGGCATAAAAAAATTAAATGACATGGAACAAATAGACGAAAAAAAGAACTCCGAAGAATTAATAGGGCTTATTAATTCGGGAACAAAGGATATTTTCAATAAGAAAGAAGTTGCTTCACGTTTGGGTGAAGATGTGGCTAATCGCATAAAAGACGGATTGGAGGAAAAGAAAGATGAAAAAAGAGGAAAGTAAAAAAATCTGTATCGGTTCCGGTGACACAACTTTTCGACGGGACTTTGAAAAGATGCTTAGCAAATTGCAAGGCATTATTAACCGTCAAAAAGTAGAAGAGTTTGGTATTGAGTTGAACACCGAAGTATTGCAAGATTTGATTGCTGGCGGTGAAAACACCGGGAAAACCGTATTGGAACGCCTTAATAAAGACCTGTTGGATGATGCCAGTTTGCCGATCATACGCAGACAGAAGGAGCAGATGTACAACCAGCTCTTGCAGGAGTTCGAACAGTTGAAAGTAGCCGTATCCAAGTCGGTGAAAGACTTCCCTTATGTTCTTCCAGAAATGTATTTCATTGGTGATGACGGCTGGATTCACGCCCAGGAAGAAGCGTTTGCCCTATGTGATGAACAAGGAAAGATTTACATAGACAAGCCGGAGCAAATAGAAGTTTATCATCAGGCTATAAAAGCCATTGATGAAATAAACAAGCTTCAGGAGATGGCAGCTAAGTATTATTGCAGTGCTCTAGGACATAGGGCAGTGATAGGCTTTGAAAAAGATACTGCCCGCCTTTATCCCGGTGCTTTGATAGAATGTCATTCCAGCGGAATTTTTGTGAGAATGTTTGAAAGAAAATAAATCTAGTTATTTCGGGCAGGTTATCTGTGTGGATCCTGTCCGGTTATCTAGTAAATAACAGGGCTTTAACAGAGTGAAATATGAAGTTTGAAAAAGGAAAATCAGGAAATCCCAAAGGTAGACCGAAGGGAGCTAAGGGAAAAGCAAAGTCCGATTTAAAAACATGGGTAGCCGAAATATTAGACGGAGGCCGTGATAAATTTGAACAGGCTTTGAAGTGCATACCTCCACAAGACTATATCAAAACATTCATGGGACTTCTTAATTATTCGCTTCCGAAGTTGCAAAGTATGTCTCCAAATGAAATGCTTGATGAAGAATACAAGAGACTGGAGGAGCTTTTAGAGAATGCACCTGACGAAGCAATAGATCAGATTGTTGAACGAATAAACAGACTAAGAGATGAAAACAGAAGAACGGAAGCAGAAAATAGATGAAATATTATCTGCCATTAGAGAAAATCCCGTGCTTTTTAACGGAATATCTCCTTCTATGTGGATTGAGGTAGAGAATAACCCGGCAAATCCTGAATGGTTGAAGATTTGTCAAAAGGCTGTTGACTGGCATTATCAGGAATACGGAAAGCGTGATACAGAAAGCGTGTTTGCTAAATGCCTTAATATGGCTAAAGTGCAAAAGGAGAATAGCGAAGTATGAAAGATAACATTTTAAACTTGCCAAGTGATGTCCTTGGTGACATATTCAAAGAGATTTATTCGGAGTATGAGAAAAGCATCCGTAAAATGTTCTCCGCTCCGCCCTGTGAGATAGAGATAACCGCCCAACAGGTTGCAAAGGCTTTTGATAAAAGAGAACTGATAGAATACGCTCCACAATTCTACATCTTTGCCACTGGGGTGTTTATCGGGATCAAGGATAGGTGTAATCCCTACCAAGAGATTAACGAATGGGTTGCCGCCTATCGGATGGCTAAGGAGATGAACGTAGATGTCTCCGTTATAAATCCAAAGAAAGCATTTGAGTATTATCAACAAAAAAATAAATAGTTATGAAGAAATCTGTTATTATCGGTGGAAATACGTACAATCTTACAAGTCCAACCATTAAAAACATAACATTAGCCGGGAAATGCCTGGGAGATATTCCCAACAAAAATGATATTTATGAAATATTGAATGAGAAAGAGAAAGATACTTTGTGTGATACACTATCTTATTTCATTGCTGGGGATTTATCTCTTGCTAAAAGGCTAAGTAAGGGAGATAAGAAAGAAGTTGTAGAAGCGATAAAAATAATAATCGTTGATTTTATTCAACCGATATTATTACGTGCTAGCCTCATGGCTAAAAGTGTGTCATTAATGGCAGCAAAACCTAAGCTATGAAAATCAAAAAAGATTTATCCGGTTTGGATTCTTTCATCCAAGAAGTCGAAGATGAAATTAATCAGGGCTTGATAGATGCGGCTCATAAGGCTGTTGATACCCAGAAAGTAAGAAATGAGAGTAGCAAAAAGACTTATGAGAACCACACTTGGAACTTGCGTAATGCTCCCGGTGCCGCTGTTGTTCGCAATGGGGAAATCATTGATTTATATGTTCCGGCAGACGGGGAGCATTCCGAAGCGAAAGCTAAAACCGAAAACCTTCTAATCTACGGGAAACGTCCTAAAAATGGGATTGTTGCAGCGGACGGAATGGAATACGCAAGCTTTGTATCAAGCAAAGGTTTTGATGTTATGGACACGGCTAGCCATGTCTTAGAGAGAGAAGTAAAAGAAAATGTAACAACTAATATTAAAGTAAAATGGCAGGATTGAAATTTACACTAGAAGCGGATGTAAAAAAATTACAGGAGCTAAGAAAGGAAATTGAGAAGGTTACTGTAGCGATAGGCAAATTACCTTCCGATTCTCCACAAATAAGAAAATTGGAAGCACAGTTAAGTAAATTAAGAAAGGAATACGATGGGATAGAAACTTTGCTCTCCAAAGTTCAATTAATGGGTGAAGAGTTGGCGAAATCAGAAGATTTGATAAAACATACTCGGAAACAAACCAATGAGACAAAGAAAGCTACAGAATATTTTGAAGCAGAAGCCGGTTCACTTGCCGCCCTTGAAAAGCAAGCTAAAAGTTTGACAAAAGAATGGCTTGCAATGTCAGTGGTAAGAAGAGAATCAGAAACTGGTCGAAATAAAATGAATGAAATCGCAAAGATCAGCGCACAAATAGACATTGAAAAAAATAATCTCCGATCCCTACAAAAAGAATATATTAACGCACAAAAAATACAAGAATTACAGGAGGGGTCTATTAAATCCCTAAGGGCAGAATTGAGTAATTTAAATGCTGTATATGATTCTTTGGGTAGAAGCCAACGGAAAGGAGCATACGGGAAAGAGCTTTTGAATGGTATTCAGACGGTATACAAAGAACTGGTAGAGGCAGAGCAGGCTTCAGGAAGGTTTCAGAGAACAGTTGGGCAATATGAAAGAGCTTGGAATGGACTTGGTTATCAAATACAGACTATCAGCCGTGAAATACCAAACTTCTTTATTAACCTTCAAACTGGGATTATTTCTCTAACTAATAATATTCCTTATCTGGCCGATGAAATTCATAAGGCTAGAATAGAATACCAAAAGTTAAAGGCAGAAGGGCAGGCGGCTGTCCCTGTTTGGAAGCAGATTGCAAAATCTGTAATGAGTCCACAGACCGCTTTAATAGCTGCCATATCTTTATTTACTTTGTATAGACAGGAAATCTCGGAATGGATTAAAAGTATAGGAAAAGCTAAGGAGGCGGACGATAACTTGCTTTCAGCCGAACAAGAATTGGCATTGGCTAGAAAATCGGCATGGGGTAATATCGCTAAAGAACAATCTCAACTCGATATTCTGTATAACAAATTAAAGAATGTAACTCTTTCCACTACAGAGAGGAATGCGGCTGTTCGTGAGTGGGTTAAAAATTACAAGACTCATAGCGATATACTGGACGGCGAGAAAGTAAGTATAGATAAGCTGAAACAATCTTATGCTGCATTATCTAAAGAAATATACAATAAAGCTGTTGCTGATAAGTATTCAGAAAGAGCCGCTGAACTAGCTGTGAAAATAGCAGATGCACGGACGAAAGCAAACTATCAACTTAAGGACGTATTAGAAGCACAAGCTAAATCTGAAAATGCTCAAAGGGAATATGAGGAAAAACAGAGACAATACGGAAATACTGATAATTATGATGAGCAACAAGAGTTGTTAAGGTTTAAAATGGCTGCATCTACTGCGAAGAATCAGTTAAATAGTCAACAGAAGATACAAGAACAATTAAAGAAGAATTTAGCGAATCTTACTGACACTTACAATGTTTTTATAGATCAGATAAACAAATATCAACCGTTTGCAGCTCCCAAAGAAGGAACCTATGATTATTGGCAACAACAGGTTGAGATAGCCGATAATGCACTAAAACAAATTCAAGATTCTTATTTAAAGGTTTTAAAGTCAGGAAGCACCCAAGGTGTACCGGAAAAAGTCGCAAAACAATATAATGCTCTCATAAAGCAGAAAACGGAAGCCGAGGAAAAACTAAAAATTTATGATGATAAAGGGCTTTCTAAAGAGTATAACTCTATCGTTGACCAGAATCAAAAAATCTCTGACCTCATAGATAAGCAATCCATCGAAAGAAAGCGAAGAGAAGAAGATTTGGAAAATCAGGTTATACAAGTTCGTATTGATGCTATGGCAGAAGGAGAAGCCAAAATCCGTGCTCAACGTGAATTAAACAACAAATTGGAAATTCAAAATTTGAAACGTCGGAGAGAAGATTATGTTCGGACGGAAATTGAATATCAGAAGAAGATATTTACTGAACAAGAAAGGCTAAATAGCATCTATACTAAAAAATATAAAAAGAAAACATTTGACCCTTCTTCTGTTAAAGTTGATACTTCTCTTTTTGATAATGCTATTGAAATCATAAGCAAGCGACAATTAAACGACCAAATACGCAGTCAAGAAGAGGCGTGGAATGAATATATCATAAAATATGGTACATTCCAACAAAAGAAAGAGGCTATTACCCGAAAATATACGGATGCCATCAATAAAGCTGCCAATGCCGGAGAAGCAGCATCCTTACAAAAGGAGTTTGAGGAAGCTTTAGCTAACTTGGATTTGAGTAAGCTTAAAGACGAAATAAATTGGGAAATGATTTTTGGGAGTATAAGTAAGGCTACCAAAGAACAACTAACCAAAATAAAGAAGCAGTTGCAGGAGTTTAAGAAGTCTCCTGAATTCAAAAATGCTACTCCGGAACAAATACAAGTTATTGAAACCGCAATAAATTCCATCAATGATACCCTTGTCGATAAAGGTGGTTTCTTTGGAGGTTTATCAAATTCGCTTACTGAATATGAGGATGTCGTAAATAAAGTAAAGGAAGCTCAAGAAGAATTAAATAAAGCGTTAGAGTCTGGCGATGAGGTTGCAATAGAAAAAGCTCAAAAGAAGAAGAATGCAGCCGAAAATACACTAGCCAATGCACAGACCAATGTTGAAAAATCCAGAGATAAGGCAATTAGTAATATAACGGCTGTTGCTGATGCTATGAAGCAACTAGGAAGTGCGGAATTTAACCTAAGTAGCTTTGGTAGTGCTGTTGGAGGATTGGTAGATGCGTTAAGTGAATCCGGTAGCAAAATAGGGGGAATTATTGCAGCTATCCTCTCTCTTCTTGATGAATTTGGGAAAGATGGAGGAGTCGAATTTGGCAAAAATATTGTGAACAATGTTATTAGTGCCATTGGTGGAACTATTGAGGTTCCGTTCAAGATGTTAGGAATTGATTTGGGGCTCGGAGGTGCAAACTATTCTGATTACAACGAAATGGTAGCCAAGTATGACGTATTACTTGATGTTTGGGATCAACTCTTAGATAAGAAAAAAGCTTATATAAATGAATCATACGGAGCGGAAGCAACCAAAGCGGGCAAGGAAGCTTTAGACCTATTGAAAGCCGAAAGAGATATAACTAGGGAGCTTGCTAGTGAACGCTTAGACGCTGGAGCAAGTGCAGGGAGTCACTCTATGGCGTATAGAATGTGGCAAGGCTCCTATAAATATGAAGGTCAGAACTGGAAAGATGTAGCTGGAGAAATATCTAGTGCTCTTGGAGGTGTCGAATTCAGCAGTATGTGGAACTTGCTTTATATGTCAGCCGATCAACTGGAGTGGATAAAGACAAATTATTCCGGTTTATGGTCACAAATGGACACGGATTTTAGAGGTTATTTGGATGATATTATTCAATACGGAGAGACGGAGGCGGAAATCATAGAATCAGTAAAGGAGCAGATTACAGGAATATCCTTTGATAGTTTCCGAGATAGTTACGTAAGCCTGTTATCTGATCTTGATAGCACCAATAAAGATTTTGCCGATAGTTTTGAAGAGTATTTAAGAAAATCCATACTTCAGTCTGTTATAGCCAAGAACTACGATACTAAAATACAGGAACTTTATGATAGTTGGTCTAAAGCTGGAGAAGATGGAGTATTCAGTGAATCAGAAATAGATAGGTTACGTGCCATGCAACAAAGTATAACAGATGCGATGTTGGCGGAACGTGATCGACTGGAGGAAGTTTTTGGATGGTCTTCATCTTCATCCCAAGAAGCCTCAAAGAAAGGCTTTGCCACTGCGTCACAGGATTCAATCGACGAACTTAACGGACGTTTCACCGCTTTGCAAATTGCCGGAGAAGAAATCAAGAGTCAAAGCGTAGAACAAACTAGGCTATTGGATTCTATAAACTCGATATTACTTAACATAGATCCTTCACAGGCTTCTTTCAAGATTCCCGATCTATCAAACAGAGAAGCATTGAATAGTAGTTTTGCAGCTGATATAGCAATGAGGGCAGAATCTAACGCCCAGTTACAGGCGGCTATAGTTAACCTAACCGGAGAAGTTCAAACGATTAAAAACAATGTTAGTGAGATGTTGACTTATAGCGTAGAAGTTATGGCGGATCAACAAACTATTGCTGAAAGCTCTAGCGCCCTTAAAAAGAATCTTCCTAAGATTACCCAGGCATTAGACGGTATTAAGCAAAATACTAACGGTTTATCACATCGTTAATTTTATTCCATGCTATTATAGAAGAATCCCCGACCGCTTGTGATAAGTAGCCGGGGATTGCTATTTTTTAATTTTAATAGTACCGTTATTCTATAATTAGCTCTAATTTATGATAAAATACTCCTCAATTTATCTACAGTATCAAAACGTGAAAAATCAATAGAATAATTACCCCCAAGTTTAGATAGCTCTTTTTTATATAAATTACATTTGTCTTGATATTTGCTGATATATTCCTCTGTGATATACTTATCACTCATTTCACCAGCTGTTACTTCTTTGTATATGACAAAGATATCGTTTATAAAACATCTATTATAGATTTCAAATGCTTTATCGGGGTTTCCTGCCAATAATTCTTTTTTGGCACTTTCAAAAGAAACATCAGTACCATTTATTATATTATCTTTTATCCTTTTGACATTACTAGTCATACCCCATAACTTGAAGAACAAAATAATCTGTAATACACCAAATACGATGATTACAATAGATACAAATAGTGTGATATTTTCCATAATTCAGTGTGTTTTATGTTATACAATGCGCAAACGTACAAAAAGCAGGAACAAAAAACAACTATTATAAATGTTTTCTAATTTTGCGGGAGGTAAAAAAGTAAAAGAGCGTCACCCGAACCACCAGATAGACGCCCTTCCCTAATTCATAGTACAAATATACTATTTACTTTTAAATAATCGTACTATGTTTTCAGAAATCAACGAAAAAACAACGGTAAATACAGGGGTGAAAGGTAAGAGACAGAAGGAGATAATCAAGGCGAACAAACCCTTTTCGATCCGTGTCCTTTATATTAGGTACGGGGTTTATGATATTGTGTTCACTTACCAAGAGACAACCGTTTTTCAACCGATTTCAGACGAACAGTATAGGGAGTATAGGAAATTGTGTTATTTGCGCCCTATCAGGGCTAAAAACTATCTTCTTGATCTTGTAAACTTTGACGGTACACCATATAACAGGGGAGATTTTCAGTTTATAGGTAAAGATGATGAACCAACAAAGGCAATGATAGCACTTTGGCAGGAGATAGAAAAGAGCTTATTTAGCCGAAATAATCAACATACATAGATCGGGGTTGGTTGATAATATCCCCTTCGCCATTTCGGGCAAGGGAGTTTCCCGGCAGAATCCGCAAAACCGATCCGTGCGTGGACTGGTTATAATACTGAAGAAAATAATCCATCCGGTTTTTGCCGGAGTGTTTTCCGTATTTCCGGGGAAAATTCCACTAAAATTGATAATCAAGTATTTACGTATTAAATATGGGTTAATCACACATTTTACTTTTAAAGGTAATTGTGAGTTACGTTTTAAATACGGGAATTATCGTGTTTCCTTTATTGCCTGAAGATGAAAAGCTGACCCAAACATTGTTTGTATCAGGTCAAAGAAGATTATCAATGAGACGGAAATTTCTGCCCACATGAAAAGGGTAGCCGGATTTTCGGCATACCCCTTCAAATTGCGAATGATATTATTGAGGCTTCCACAAAATAGTGGACGTTGACTCCCTGTTATTAACAGCAAATTAACAGTGATTAAATAAGATATAGAAACGCCCGCACAGGTTAGCAAATCATGTACGGGCTTTCTCTTTATTTTTTCTCTGGCTTAATAAACCCGATCGGATTACGTGGCTTATTCTCCATCTTCTTTTGCGCCTGAAGCTCGGCTAAGGTCTGGTTGATTAGTTCCAGCTGCATCCGGGTATCGTCGTTTATGTCGTTGTAGTCCGCAAATACTTCCTCTATGTATTCTTTTAGCTCTTTGACTTCTTTCTCAATATTGCCTAACCGGTCTACGGGTGGATTAGCCAGCATTTGCCGGATAGCGACAAAGGCACGCATGATCCCCCGGTTTATTTCTATTGCAATCTTTGAATTAAGAACACTACTAAGCATTGCCACCCCTAATTCAGTGAAGGCAAAAGGCATGTATTTAAAGTTGCTTCCTCTACCTTTGTTCAAGATACCAATTTGGCATCTTGAAAGTTCTTCTTTTGTTAGTTCAAACATAAAGTCCTCACCTTCAAAACGTTCGATGTTACGTCGTACCGCCCGTTTCAGTTGTCCGGTTTCGGTTCCGTACATTTCAGCCAGATCGAAATCAAGCATTACTCTTTGCCCTCTTATTTCGTATATCTTACTCTGGATTAACTCTAGCTGGTTCATGCCTATTCTACTTTGATATGAATCTCCGTACCACAGTTGGGGCAAGTGAGAGAAAGACCGTCTTTCTTTGGTTGCTCGAATAGCTCTGTTACTGGACAACCTATAGCGTCCGCTATTCTTAAAAGTATCTCCGTAGATGGGTTGCCGTTGATATGAGTGCTCAACGTCACCCGTGATATTCCCATTTTGTCGGCTACTTCATTTACGGATGTACCGTTACGTTTCATAGCTTCTTTAATCATTAATCTATCTATCATAACTATAAGTATTAAGTTCTTTGCAAAATTACATAGAATAACGAAATGTAAAACGATTGGCTTACTAAATGATGTTAAATTTAAAACGATAATAATTCATATTCTTGTATAAGTAAAACGATTGGCTTACATTTACATCATCAAAGTTAAACCAATAAATAAAAAAAGATATGGCACGTTACGATTTAAGCAAGATAATGAAGAGAGCTCACAACCTTTACAAAAACGCTCATGCAAAGTACCCGACATTTGCCGATGCACTCCGTAAATCTTGGAGCATGGCAAAGTTTGAGGTTAGAGTAGCCGAAGAACGCCAAGCAATCGAAGCGGAGACTAAAGCACGTGAAGCAAAGGTACGTGAAGAGAACGAGCAAGCCGCAATTAGTTCGGTTCTTCTTCAGGCACAAATCGAAGCCGACCGGATCAGAAGAGAAGCGGAAGCCAAAGCGGAACGCATGAAAGGCGAAATAGCAGCACGCAAAGAGGGTATCTCTTACAATGAGTACCAAAACCGTATTAATCGTGCAATGGGCTACGGGTGTGGCTCGTATTGCGGTGACTAGTTTTTTTATTCATAATATTTGATTTGTTTTCATGGAAGTACTGGTTTGTGAAAATAGGTGCTTCCCTTTCACTGAATTATTAACCGGATGGGATCGTAAAACGCTACCCCATCATAAAACATATACAATGACAGAAACAAAGGTTTACAAGCTCCATGAGAGCAAGCAAGTGGAGGATATTGCTACCATGCTAAAGATAGAAGGAATAAAGTATAATGTATTCGAATACGAAGAGTACACAGCAATAGAAGTGACCGGTACACCATTAGAGATAATAAGAGCCTCCACGATATATCAACAGGTTGCAACCATTAAGCTATAACGAGATGGAGATATTGATAGTATTCGGATGCCTATACACTGGCTATAGGATATTCAAGAAGCCCGGCGAACACTTTTTTGATATTTAATCAATTATGAACGCTACACTAATTATTTGTATCATCCTTCTTGCTTTCTGCGTATGGGATGAAATGTTTAACGATAACAACAGGAATCAATCAATATAAAATATAACTTTAATAACAATGGAAACAATTGACTTACAAGATTTAATCACAGAGAAAAATGTAGAATTACAAGAGTTCATCAAAGAGCAAATGAGAGTACACCAGCTTAGTAATTTATCAATAGACCAAAGAGAGTTAATGATAGATACTCCAGCAATAAGTACAAAGCAAATGATTGATGCTTATTATTCCACGATCCAACATGTGGCAGCTCGGCTGATTGAATTAGAAGGCAATAATGAGGCATGGAATAAACATCGAGTTATTATTATGAAGAAAGTAGCAAAAGAAGAAAAAAAATGTAAGAGAATAGAGAAGAAAGCCCGAAAACATGAAAGATGTAGCCGGAAACTCACACAGGAATATAACAGAAAATATAATACTAATATATCGTGATAACATTTAAGTCAGGGGACTTCGGTTCCGGCACATTAGTTGACGCCATCAACATAGCCACCCCGGTAACAATACGGTTGCCGGGTTTACATTTAGGACCAGGTGAAACCTTGCAAGTTCTTGAAAGATATTCAAGAATTCATTAAACTTTCGAATTATGAATATACATCAAACATCACCCAGATCTGATTGCACCCACTTCGCCAAGTGCGGCAAGCGGTCTATAGCTTACTGCCGGAGATATGGTACAAGTGAGTGCCTTTCGTGCCAGCTGGTTAAACGGAAGCCAAAGAACCGGGTTATAGTGGACGGAATAGAGCGGAAGAGGTGCACGCATTGCGGCAAGGTTCTTCCCCTTCATCGCTTCTATGATCGCACGGTGTTCCGGAACGGCAAAAGCTATCATTTAAAAACATCATGGTGTCGGCTGTGTATGTCCGGTGCTCAATGCGAAAGGAGCAAAAGAAAATTAACGGGCTAAAATTTAAGCTGGTTGAATATAAAACAATAGCTTTAATAAACTGGGTGGAAGAGTCGGAACTGTATTGATAAAAAATTGTATATTTGCAACCTATGGAAATAGGGACGGCTGTCAACGCAATGCAAGAAGAACGTTACACAAAAGGTTTTCGTATTGTTGTATGATAGTCGTTCTACTTTGTACAATCAATATTTTCTTATATCTTTGTATTCGAAATCATGAACTATTTTTTAAGTTGGTGCAAAACTAAATAGATTCATTTATTGATATTTTGTGTTTGTTTTGTGTTTGTGTGCTTATGCTGTTTCGTCGTGAGATGAGGCGGCATTTCTTATTTACCCGTATTCCTTTCAGGGTTTGCGATTTTAGGGCTTTCTCTTTTCGGATGATAGTTTCTTTGTTTGGTGCTAGAAAGTCGCTTAGATGCAAACAGAATGAGAAAACGAGCAAAAAACGAGCAAAACACCCTAAGATTACCCTAATGTGAATTGTTGGATAATGGCAAGGTTCAGTCAAGGGTAAAATGTGATTTTTGATAATCCTCATGATCTATAACTCCAAATAACCGTTATTTGGAACTACAACACACTACAAAGATTTTTCCGTAGTCATTACACATGTGAGAAGAAGAATCACACTTCTCCTACCCTAATTTTGTAGTACCAATGTAGTACCATTTTCAGTTAAGAGCAAAGAAAAACCCTTCCAGAAAACATCTGAAAGGGCTTCGTGAGGTTCCTGGCGGATTCGAACCGCCGTACACGGTTTTGCAGACCGCTGACTAAGCCACTCATCCAAGGAACCATTATTTCTCGTTTGCGGTTGCAAAGGTAGTACAAATTTTGAAACTACCAACTATCCGCAGCAATTTTTCTTTGTACTTTTTTTCTTTACATCGCATTCTCCGCGTTTCTTGTCCATCATATCCTTTAGTTCACAGCCACTTACACAGCTGTCACAAGGATTCTGATTTTCTCGCGTACGACGAAAAAAACGAAATATTCCATATATGACGCGGGCAATGCAGAGTACAACCAGTACTCCGACTACCCAATCTTGCCAATTATTCATACAAACAATCCTCCAATCTGATAAACAGCAAATGATACAAGCCAAGCCAATCCCGTTGTGTAACAAGCAGCAAAAAGCGCCCATTTCCAACTACCCGATTCCTGTTTTATAGCCGCTATCGCCGCAATACACGGGAAGTAAATCAATACAAACAACATATAACAGAAAGCAACCAATGGAGTAATCGGAATTCGTTCTGCCAAACTTACTGAATCAGCATCCGGATCATCTGCATATAAGACACCTAATGTACTTACTACCAATTCTTTCGCTCCCACACCGGAAAGCAAGCCAATACCTAGTTTCCAATCAAATCCCAGTGGTTTTATAACTGGCTCTATACCACGTCCCAACTGGCCGATATAAGAATTTTCCTGCTGCTCGGCAACTGTTTCATAAGCATCATGATTCGGATAATACCCCAAGAACCAGATTATAATAGAAGCAATCATAATAATGCCTCCCATCTTTTTCAAATACTGCGCTCCCTTTTCCCATGTGTGACGGAAGATCGATTTTGCTGTCGGCATCCGGTAAGGTGGAAGTTCCATCACAAATGGAGTATCATCACCCTTCACCAGAAACTTGCTAAACAAGCGGGCCATTACCACAGCCAGTACAATACCAATCACATAAATACTTAACAACACCAGACTTGCATTGTTCGGGAAGAAAGCACCCACCAACAATAAATAAATTGGCAGACGCGCACTGCAAGACATCAAAGGATTTACCAACATTGTAATAAGACGGCTCTTCCGGTTCTCAATAGTACGGGAAGCTATAATAGCAGGTACATTGCATCCAAATCCCATAATCAAAGGAATGAATGATTTTCCGTGCAATCCCATTTTATGCATGATTTTATCCATGATAAAAGCTGCACGAGCCATATAACCCGAATCTTCCATAAGAGAAATGCAGAAATACAAAATCAAGATATTCGGCAAAAAGACAATAACCGCTCCTACCCCACCAATAATTCCATCAATCAGCAAATCTTTAAATGGACCTTCCGCCATATTATTGCGTAACAAGTCACCAATCTGCTCGACAAGCCATTCAATCCCCATCATCGGATATTCTCCAATGACAAACGTACCTTCAAACATCAGATACATAAAAAGGAAGAAAATAGGAAATCCCCAGACACGGTGAGTTACGATCGAATCCAGCACTTTTGTTGTCTGCGCCTGCTCCAAGTGATTATCTGTGAATGTCTCCTTCAGTGCACCACTGATAAATCCATATTTAGCATCCGTAATAGCCGATTCACAATCCTCATTCATTGTGTCCTGAACACGCTTCGACATCTTATCACGGACATGGAATATCTCATCCGCATTTGGTAATGTCCGCACAATGCGCTCAATGTCAGGATCATTCTCCAACAATTTAATGGATAGGAAACGGGTAGAATATTTATGACGGATAAATTCGTTTTTGGACACTTCACTTTTTACAGCTTCAATCGCTTTTTCGATATCAGGACCATGATTGATATGAATATGCCGGAAGACACGCCCCGTCTTTTTATGTTCACGTACATAATCTTCCAAATGCTCTTCCTCGTGGTTCTTACGATCTTCCAGAGAATCATGCCATTCGGTCAAATCCTTAAGAACTTCCGGATTCATATTTCCCTGTTTATCAAAGAAGTCTACTCCTTCATACAGATTGATAACAACATGAAACAAGGTATCCAATCCACGATTTTTCTTACTGACAGTAGGCAACATCGGCACCCCGAACAACTTACTCAACAGATGATAATCCAATGTATTTCCACTGGCTTCCAACTCATCATAAATATTCAGAGCTACCACCATGCGGACATTCATATCTATCAATTGAGTAGTCAGATATAAGTTTCGCTCCAGATTAGAGGAATCGACTACATTAATAATCACGTCCGGAGTTTCATCGATAATATGACGACGCACATAGATTTCTTCCGGTGTATAAGCAGACAAAGAATAAGTTCCCGGCAAATCGACAATACGGAAATGATAGCCTTCGAAATCAAAATAACCTTCTTTGGCATCCACGGTTACGCCGCTGTAGTTTCCAACATGCTCATGAGCACCGGATGCAAGATTAAATAAAGAAGTCTTGCCACTGTTCGGGTTTCCGACCAAAGCAACATTAATGGTACGGCGTTTACCTAACGCCAACCGTTTCATATCTTCTTCTTTTACTGAAAGGTCTTCAGGCAATCCTTCATGATAAACGGTCTTCTCGGCCAGTTTCTTTGCTTCCTCTTCGCTGATAACTTCGATCATTTCAGCTTCCTGACGACGAAGAGAAATTTCATAACCTAAAACTTTATATTTTATGGGATCTTTTAGCGGAGCATTCAACAGCACTTCAACCGTTTTACCTTTAATGAAGCCCATCTCCACAATACGTTTACGAAAACCACCGTGCCCCAATACCTTTACAATAACACCTTTTTCTCCTGTTTTTAATTCGGACAAACGCATAACTCTCAAAATTTTTGGCAAAGATAATTCATAACTTCGGAGCATGCAAATTATTTAGAATGTTTTTAAATAACAGTTTTTTTCATCCTCTAAAAGATTCAGAAAAAATAAAAAAACTTATTGATAAACTCGTATCTTTGCAGGTATGATACAACAACGCGTTACAAAATATATAGAAAAGGAACATTTATTCTCACCGGATGATAAAATCCTGGTCGCATTGAGTGGTGGTGCCGACTCGGTGGCATTACTATATATTCTGCATACAGCAGGCTATCATTGCGAAGCCGCACATTGTAATTTCCACCTGCGAGGCAAAGAGTCAGACCGGGACGAGTTATTTGTCCGCCAACTTTGCGAAAGAATGGAAATCCATTTACATACCATTGATTTCAACACGACCCAATATGCAACGGAAAAACATATTTCGATTGAAATGGCCGCACGGGAACTCCGCTACCAATGGTTCGAGAAAATTAGAAAAGAATGTCAGGCAGATGTTGTCGCTGTGGCCCATCACCAGGATGATAGCATAGAAACTATACTACTTAACTTGATTCGGGGAACAGGAATTACCGGTCTGTTAGGAATCCGCCCCCATAATGGAACCATCGTACGCCCTCTGCTTTGTATCAACCGGGAAGAGATAATTCGTTACCTGCAAAACATCGGACAAGATTATGTGACAGACAGCACCAATCTGGAAGACGAATATACCCGTAATAAAATCCGACTCAACCTCCTTCCCCTCATGCAGGAAATTAATCCGTCAATCAAAAACACTCTGATAGATACGAGTAATTATCTGAATGATGTAGCCACTATATATAATAAATGTATAGAGGAAACTAAAAAGAAAGTCATTACGGCAGAAGGTATCCGAATCAGTGATTTAGTAAAGGAACCGGCACCCGAAGCCATCTTATTCGAAGTCCTGCATCCTCTAGGATTCAATTCCGCACAAATCAAAGATATCGCCCATTCGCTTCATAGCCAACCGGGCAAGCAATTCTGTAGCAAAGAATGGAGAGTGATAAAAGACAGAGAATTCCTATTAATAGAAACAGCTGAATCTGAAAATGAGACTCTTCCTCCTTTTCAAATTATCAAAGAAGAAAAAGAATACACCCCGGATTTTCTCATTCCACGTGAAAAGGAAATTGCCTGTTTTGATGCCGACAAACTGAATGGAGAAATTCATTACCGGAAATGGCAGCCGGGAGACACTTTTATTCCTTTTGGAATGAAAGGAAAGAAAAAAATAAGCGATTATCTGACCGACCGCAAATTTTCTATCAGCCAAAAAGAACGCCAATGGGTACTCTGCTGTGGAGAACACATCGCATGGCTGATAGGCGAACGAACAGACAACCGCTTTCGTATTGATGAAACGACTAAGCGCGTCGTGATTTACAAAATAGTCTGAGGTAACTTCTGTTTCTTGAAACAATCTGATAACAAAGCTGCAAAAGGAGTTTCATACACCCTTGCTTTCCTAACGCAAGCTTTTACACAAGCGCAACATTTGATACATTTAGCCTCATCCGTATGTAGCTCATCCCCTTTCGTTATAGCCCCTGCCGGACAACGGACCACACATAACCCGCAATGGGTACACAAATCCTCATCTTCCACCCAAGGAACGCGGGGAAGCGGTGTACCACTTTTACGTAACTTGATGACTTTCCTCAAAAAACGGAACAAAGGAAAGAATGGTTGACTCGGACGTTTGATAGTACGTACATCCACCGGATAAAGGGTATCCATACTATCAGCTGTCTGTATTTTTTCCATGATTTTCTTCCCAAACTCCGCAGCAAAGGCTAAATCCGATTCATCAGGACGTCCCACTGCAATCGGGTATTTGTCGGTACTATATGAATGTTCTCCAATAAAAGTTGCCCCGGCAATTACTTTAAATCCATGAGGAATAGCAAAAGCATCCAATTCCATTAAAGCTTTTTCATAAGCGCGATTTCCGTAAACCACTACCAAAACGGTAGGAGTATCCACTCCACGGATATACTGCAAACGTTCCATTGCCAAAGGAGCGACATGTCCTCCATACACAGGCACTACAATAATAGCCAAAGAAGATGTAGGAATCACAATTTCATCCGCAATCTGCTGCGTCACATTGATAGGAAAAATATTTTTTATGCCCGTCCCGTGAACAATCGCCTCCGCAACTTGTTTAGATGTGTGTGTAGGCGAAAAATAAATTAAATGAGCTTCATTTACTGTCATACTATTTTCTTTTATGTAGCAAAGATACACTTTTACGTGGAAAAAAATGTTTGATTGTTCATGAAACCAAAAAAAATTATTATCTTTGCCCCGTTGAAACATTCTACGATTCAACATATACATCCCTAATTCAGAATAAAAAACAAAACGTATGCTCGCATATCTGTAGCCATGAGCTGTAGTAATGCTGTCCATAATTCAGCAAAAAAGAAATATTAATAACTTACCATACTATATGTATAACATTATCCAATTAAACGACAAAAATCTGTCGGAACTTCAAGTTATTGCCAAAGAGTTAGGCATAAAAAAAGCAGACTCATACAAAAAAGAAGACCTTGTTTATAAAATACTCGATGAACAGGCCATTGTAGGAGCTACAAAGAAAGTTGCCGCAGATAAGCTAAAAGAAGAACGCAAAAATGAAGAACAAAAGAAAAAGCGTTCACGGGTAGCTCCTACCAAAAAAGAAGACAAAGTGGTTTCCGCAACAAAGAGTGAAGAGGTTAACAAGACAAAAGAGACCGCTCCTGTAAAAGCTGCACCACAACCTTCCAAGAAAGAAGAAAGTACAAACAAAGAAAAAGAAACTGTTGTTGTAGAAGCTAAAGCGGAAAACACTGCTACTCCCAAGCGTAAAGTAGGCCGTCCTCGTAAGAGCTCTGATGCAGAAGAGAAAAAAGAAGTAGAAAATGCAAAACCGGCAGCACCCAAAGTAGTGGAACCTAAACCTGTTGTTGCAGAGAAAGCTACTGGTGCTACGGAAAAGCCAGCTCCGGTACAACAGCAAACAGCTGAGAAGAAAGCAAAAAACAAACCAGCTGCAGAAGCAAATAAGCCTGTTGCAGAAACAAATAAACCGGCTACTGAACCTAACAAACCTGTTGTAGAGAAAAAGGTAATAGATAAACCACAAAAGAAAGCTGCACCCGTTATCGACGAGGAAAGCAATATCTTATCCAGCGTTGACGACGATGATTTTATTCCAATCGAAGATCTGCCTTCTGAAAAAATAGAGCTTCCTACCGAATTATTCGGAAAATTCGAAGCTACTAAAACAGAATCAGCACAGACAGCACCGGAACAGCCATCTCATCCTCAACAGCAACAACAATCTCAACAGCAGCAGTCCCAGCAGCAACGTCCGCGTATTGTTCGCTCACGCGACAATAACAACGGTAATAACAATGCTAACAACAATGGAAATAATGGCAATAACGCCAATAATAATTTCCAGCGTAACAACAATAACCAGAATCAGGTTCAGAACCCAAATCAGAATCAGAACCAGAACCAAAACCAACAACGCTCACCGATGCCACGTGCCGCTCTGCAGAACAATGCGGGTGAAAATCTTCCGGTACAACAGCAGCAGGAACGTAAGGTTATTGAACGCGAAAAGCCTTATGAATTCGACGATATTCTCAACGGAGTAGGTGTTCTGGAAATTATGCAGGATGGATACGGATTCCTCCGTTCTTCCGACTATAACTACCTTTCTTCTCCGGATGATATTTACGTATCACAATCTCAAATCAAACTATTTGGTCTGAAAACCGGTGATGTAGTAGAAGGAGTTATCCGTCCACCCAAAGAAGGAGAAAAATATTTCCCATTGGTAAAGGTTTCGAAGATCAACGGACGTGATGCAGCTTTCGTTCGCGACCGTGTTCCTTTCGAACATCTGACACCTCTCTTCCCGGATGAAAAGTTTAAACTTTGCAAAGGCGGTTATTCAGACTCTATGTCTGCCCGTGTCGTCGATCTTTTCGCTCCTATCGGTAAAGGCCAGCGTGCATTGATCGTTGCCCAGCCAAAGACAGGTAAGACCATCTTAATGAAAGATATCGCAAACGCTATCGCAGCCAACCACCCGGAAGTTTACATGATTATGCTGCTGATTGACGAACGCCCGGAAGAAGTAACAGACATGGCGCGCAGCGTTAATGCAGAAGTAATTGCTTCTACTTTCGACGAACCGGCAGAACGCCACGTAAAAATTGCAGGTATCGTATTGGAAAAGGCAAAACGTCTGGTAGAATGTGGTCACGACGTAGTTATCTTCCTTGATTCTATTACTCGTCTGGCTCGTGCATACAATACAGTATCTCCTGCATCCGGTAAAGTTCTTTCCGGTGGTGTGGATGCAAATGCACTTCATAAACCTAAACGCTTCTTCGGTGCTGCCCGTAATATTGAAAACGGTGGTTCACTGACTATTATTGCTACCGCATTGATCGATACCGGTTCTAAAATGGACGAAGTTATCTTCGAAGAATTCAAGGGTACAGGTAACATGGAGTTGCAGCTCGACCGCAACCTGTCCAACAAACGCATCTTCCCGGCAGTCAACATTACCGCATCCAGCACTCGTCGCGACGACCTGTTGCTTGATAAAACAACCCTTGACCGCATGTGGATATTGCGCAAATATCTTGCCGACATGAATCCGATCGAAGCAATGGACTTTGTTAAAGACCGTCTGGAAAAAACCAGAGACAACGACGAATTCCTGATGAGCATGAACAGCTAATCAACAGCAAACTTATAAATGAACGGTGAACAAACTGCGCCATAACAAGTGCAGTTTATTCACCGTTTTCTTTTTCGGTAACCCATTTTATGACTTATCACCTGCCGTTTATCACTTATCATTCAACTCCCATCACCGATAGTTACCCCTAACCGCTTGCCACACCTTTCATTTTTGTACAAAATACTTTCATTTGCGTCCAAAACTACTACCTCGCCCTTTTTTACGTTTCCTTTTTTCCTACTTTTGCTTCCAAATCAAATATTACTTAATTCTAACCAGTAATGAAAACTATTTATCCATTCATGGGATTAGCCCTGTGCAGCGTGACAGCGCAGGCCCAAGAAAAGCCCAATTTCCTGATTATCCAGTGCGACCATCTGACACAACGCGTTGTGGGAGCTTACGGACAAACACAAGGCTGCACCCTCCCTATTGACGAAGTCGCTTCACGAGGAGTTATCTTCTCCAATGCTTATGTAGGCTGCCCTCTCAGCCAACCCTCACGCGCTGCTTTATGGAGTGGCATGATGCCTCATCAAACCAATGTACGTTCCAACTCCAGCGAACCTATCAACCCACGTATTCCCGAAAATGTACCGACATTAGGAAGTCTTTTTTCTGAAAACGGTTACGAAGCCGTACACTTCGGAAAAACGCATGACATGGGTTCACTTAGAGGATTCAAGCATAAAGAACCAGTAGCCAAGCCATTCACTGATCCGGAATTCCCGGTCAATAACGACAGCTTCCTGGATGTAGGAACATGCGAAGACGCTGTTGCTTATCTAAGTAATCCGCCGGAAGAACCATTCATCTGTATCGCAGATTTTCAGAACCCTCACAATATCTGTGGATTTGTAGGAGCGAACGAAGGAGTACATACCGACCGCCCCATTAGCGGAACCCTTCCGAAACTACCAGCCAATTTCAATGTAGAAGACTGGAGCAATATCCCTAAACCTGTACAATACATCTGCTGCAGTCATCGCCGCATGACCCAGGCCTCTCATTGGAATGAAGAGAATTACCGTCATTACATTGCTGCTTTCCAACACTATACCAAGATGGTTTCCAAGCAAGTAGACAGCGTATTGAAAGCACTTTACTCCACTCCTGCCGGAAAAAACACAATCGTTATTATCATGGCTGACCATGGTGATGGGATGGCTTCACACCGCATGGTGACCAAACACATCAGCTTCTACGATGAAATGACCAACGTACCGTTTATCTTTGCAGGTCCCGGCATCAAACAACAGAAAAAGCCCATAGACCAAGTATTGACACAGCCTACACTGGATCTTCTGCCTACCCTTTGTGATTTGGCAGGAATTCCTGTTCCGGCCGAAAAACCGGGAATCAGCCTTGCACCTATATTAAAAGGAGAGAAACAGAAAAAAACTCACCCTTATGTCGTTTCCGAATGGCATAGCGAATATGAATATGTCGTTACTCCCGGACGTATGGTACGCGGACCGAGATACAAGTACACTCACTATCTGGAAGGTAACGGAGAAGAGCTATATGATATGAAAAAGGATCCGGGAGAACGCAAGAATCTCGCCAAAGACCCTAAATACAGTAAAGTCCTCGCCGAACACCGTGCCATGCTTGATGATTACATCGCCCGCACCAAAGACGATTACCGGAGTTTGAAAGTAGATGCCGATCCACGATGCAGAAACCATACTCCCGGCTACCCCAACCACGAGGGCCCTGGGGTACGAGAGATACTCAAAAGAAAATAAATTATAAAAAAGAGTGAAGATTTCTTTGTAATCTTCACTCTTTTTAGTTCTTTTGCAGATAAACTTACAAGCAAGCAATTCTTATATCAGGTGAAAAAACACAGACGTCATATAATTGCAATAGTCGTAACCGCATTAATATCGGTCACCTTATATGCTGCACGTACAAATTCAGATCGTCTTTCTTTATTACAACCTTTACTTGAATACAATCATCCATTTAGTCCGGACGCCCCTGTCGACAGCATCATTGCCTGGGAAAAACTTTTAGAACCGGAATTACAAAAGGAACAACAATACCCACTCCTATTCCAGATAAATCTGCTGACCGTTCAAGCCTTAATCACAGAAGGCAACATCAGTCTCGCCATCAACCAGGCCAATCAGATGTACCAGAAAGCCAGAGAAATGGACTATCCTTTGGGAATAGCACTCGCATTACACGCCATTGGAAATACCTATTTAAGTTCGTCAACACCACAAGTTGCCATCAAATCGTATAAGGAAGCATTAGAAATCATCCAGAAACTCCCTCATGCCAACCAATATATCAAAACGATCTTGTCCCAATTTATCCTGACGAAGCTCAACTATCACCAAATGACAGATATAGAAGACAATATCCGGGAACTCGAATCTGTTATCAACAAGGATACGAATCCCCAAGACGATTTCCACCTTGTTTATTGTCAGGCATTCTATCGCATCCAGATGCATCATCTTCCGGAAGCATTAAACTATATACGACAAACCGAACAAATCAGCCGGCAACACCAGTACCCATATTTTCATTTAATGATTAAATACCTGTATTCACGCTACTACACTGAATCCAAAGAATACACGCAGGCACTAACCACACTTGACGAATTACTTTCGCATACCAAAGCAGCCAACTCATACAGATCCCTGCAAGTACTGAAAGATCGTGCACACATACTTACACTAATGGGAAACAGCAAGGAAGCATGTGAAGCTTATGAAATATTCAATACGTACAAAGACTCTTTGGACGCAATGAATTATATTCGCCAAATCAATGAATTGCACACCCTCTACCAAATAGATAAAAATGAACTGGACAACTTAAACAGACAGAAGACAATCCTCTACTGGAGCTGGTTCACCATCCTATTCATAGTCATACTGATTGTATTTTTCATCCTTTTGGTTAGACGAGGAAATAAAAAACTGCGCCAATCACAGCAGGAACTGGAAAAAGTGAAAAAGCAAGAAGAAAATTCCATCCGGACAAAGAGCCTTTTCCTTTCCAACATGAGCCATGAAATTCGCACGCCGCTCAATGCGTTGTCCGGCTTCTCCTCCATCCTGACGGAAGAATCCATCGACAACGAGACCCGGAAACAGTGTAGCGATATTATTCAGCAAAATTCAGAACTGTTACTCAAGCTGATTAACGACGTAATCGACTTGTCCAGTCTCGAAGTAGGCAAGATGAAATTCAAATATGAGCGATGTGATGCAGTGGCAATATGCAGAAACGTTATCGACATGGTTGAGAAAATAAAACAAACGAATGCTAACGTCCGTTTTTCGACCTCTCTCCATTCATTAGAATTGACGACAGACAATGCAAGGTTACAACAATTATTAATCAACCTTCTCATCAATGCAACCAAATTTACTCCGCAAGGTTCCATCACCATGGAACTGGAAAAACAGACAGAAGACATAGCACTGTTTTCCGTGACCGACACCGGTTGCGGTATCTCTCCGGAGAATCAGAATAAAATATTCAACCGTTTTGAGAAACTGAATGAAAATGCTCAAGGGACAGGACTCGGTCTGTCTATCTGCCAACTCATTATCGAGCAGCTGGGCGGCAAAATATGGATTGACTCCAATTATGAGGAAGGAGCCCGTTTCCTGTTCACACACCCCATTTACCATGAGCAACAAGGAAAGGAGGAAGCCGAATGAAACAAGTCCTGCTCCTGATCCTTCTATTATGCTGCACCCTCACCGGAAAAGCCAGCACCGAGATTGTTTTGGAATCCGACAGCCTGATAAAGGTGTTGGAAACATTACCATACGATACGACACGGCTGAATGTTCTCAATCAAATCATCAGAATAGAACAAAACAACCAGCAATGTATCCAATATTCAGATGCATTAATGAAAGAAGCATTGCAACTGGGAAATGACAAATATGCCGGTCTGGCTGCTTACTACCATATTTTATACTATTACAATCGTAATAATCAAGACAGTGTAGCCAAATGGCTCACCATAATGGAGCCTCATGCCCGGAAATCAGATTTATGGAATTACTTCTTTGATGCCAAACGTTTCCAGATAGACCTGTACACATTCAACGAACAATACGAACTTGCTATCAACGAATCTCAAAAGATGCAACAGCAAGCCTCCCAAATGAATAGTAACCGGGGTAGTATGGCTGCCTATCAATGCTTGAGTAATGCATATATCGGCAGCCAGCGCTGGGATAAAGGAATAGAAGCACTGGAGGCTGCCTACCAGCTACTCACTCCGACAGAAAATCCGGTGGTCCGTATCTCGGTATTGTCACAGTTAGTATCCGTTGTCAAAGAAAAGAAGGATAATAAAAAACTACTCAAATATTTGCAGGAACTGGAAAACACTCTTCATAACCACATCAGTGCGAACCCATCCTTAAAAGCGGGATTTGCCGATGTATACCTGTTCAATGAACTGTTCTACAGCTATTATTACCTGAATACCCATCAGCCGCAACAAGCTTATGAACATCTCGTAAAATCTAAAGAATATCTGGACGAGAATACTTATTTCATGTATAAAGTACTCTATTTCGACACATTTGCCAAATATTACCAGGCAATTGGAGCCTACCAACAGGCATCGGATTATATCGACACGACACTGACGATGTTGAAGAAAGACTTCACAAGCGACTATGCCGAACAGCTACTCGAAAAGGCCAGAATATGGAAACAGGCAGGGCAAAGCGGAAAAGCCATCCCCCTGTATGAGCAGGCACTTGCCATCAAAGACTCGACAGCCACTGTACTCTCAAACAATCAGATGGCACAGATACAAAGCAAATACAATATCGAAAAAACAGAACTGGATCAAAAAAGGGAAAACAACCGGATCCAGCTCACCTATCTGATCTTTATATTTGTTATCCTGATTCTGCTTTTTATCTTTATGGCACGACTCTTTATGGTACGGAAGGCACTCAAATACGCGGAAAACGAAATCCGGAAAACAACAGAAAACGTGCGGAAGACCAATGAAATAAAAAATCGCTTCCTGTCCAACATGAGCTATAACATCCGTACCCCACTCAACAATGTGGTCGGTTTCTCACAACTCATAGCCAGCGAACCCAATATAGACAAGGAAATAAGGCAAGAATACTCAAACATCATCCACAAAAGTTCGGAGAAGTTAATGAGACTTGTCAATGACGTTCTCGACTTATCCCGTTTGGAAGCTCAGATGATGAAGTTCCAGTTGCAAGACTATGATGCCACTACCCTATGCAAGGAAGCATGCAGCATGGCGCAGATGAGGAACGAAGAAACAGGTATCCAGATTGAATTTTCCAGCGAAACGGACGCCCAAATTCATACCGATATAATGCGACTGACACAGGCCTTGATTAGCGTACTGGTGTACCCACAAGAACACCGGCAAGCACGAATCATCCGGTTCACATTAAGCCAGAATGAAGACATGCTTTGTTTCCGGATCACTAATTCACCTTTGGCAGACCATGCATTCGTATCACAGGAAACCATCATCCGGCATGATATCAACCTGTTGTTACTAAAACATTTCGGAGGAAACTATCTCGTCAACGATAAAACTCCCGAAGGTCCGGAAATTGTTTTCATCTACCCCATCGTTTCCGAATCGAAATAAAGCACTATCTTTGCAAAGTGTAAACTTAAACACTTAATTATGTACACCAACAAACAGATTTGGAGTGTCAGTTATCCGATACTACTAAGCTTGCTGGCACAAAATGTCATCAATGTCACCGACACAGCATTCCTCGGACACGTGAGTGAAGTAGCCCTTGGAGCATCAGCTATGGGCGGGTTATTCTATATATGCGTATTCACCATCGCATTCGGATTCAGTACCGGTTCGCAGATAGTCATCGCACGACGCAATGGCGAAGGACGCTATTCGGATGTCGGTCCCGTCATGATTCAAGGAATCATGTTCCTGTTCGTCATGGCCCTGCTGCTATTCGGATTCACCAAAGCATTCGGCGGAAACATCATGCGTTTGCTGGTTTCTTCAGAATCCATCTACGAAGGAACAATGGAGTTTCTGAACTGGCGTATTTACGGATTCTTTTTCTCTTTTATCAATGTCATGTTCCGGGCATTGTACATCGGCATTACACGCACTAAAGTGCTAACCATCAATGCTATTGTCATGGCATTAACTAATGTCGTACTGGACTATGCATTAATTTTCGGAAAGTTCGGTTTGCCGGAAATGGGTATCAAAGGGGCTGCTATTGCTTCCGTATTGGCAGAAGCCTCCTCCATTCTCTTTTTCGTCATCTATACGTATGCCACGGTCGATTTAAAGAAATACGGTATGAACCGCCTGCGCACATTCGACCCAGCATTGCTGATGCGGATTCTTAGTATCTCCTGCTTCACCATGCTGCAATATTTCCTGTCGATGGCTACCTGGTTCGTTTTCTTCGTAGCCGTAGAACGGTTGGGACAACGGGAACTGGCGATTGCCAATATCGTCCGGAGTATTTATGTCGTATTGCTGATTCCGGTCAACGCACTGGCTACGACTACCAACAGTCTTGTCAGCAATGCTATTGGTGCAGGAGGCATCCAGCACGTGATGCCGCTCATTAATAAAATTGCGCGTTTCTCCTTTTTCATCATGCTGGGGTTAGTAGCGGTATCGGCACTGTTTCCGCAATTCCTGCTCTCCATTTACACTAGTGAAGCTGCGCTCATTACGGAATCCGTACCCTCGGTATATGTAATTTGTTGCGCCATGCTTATCGCATCCGTAGCCAACGTGGTGTTTAACGGTATCTCCGGAACAGGAAATACACAGGCAGCCCTGTTGCTCGAAACGATTACAATTATCATCTACGGATCATACATCATTTTCATCGGAATGTGGCTGAAAGCACCGATCGAAATTTGCTTTACGATTGAGATTGTGTATTATAGCTTGCTGTTGATAACAAGTTATATTTATCTCAAAAAAGCAAAATGGCAGAATAAAAAGATATAAATACAAGAGATTTTTGTACATTTGCAAGCTCAAATAAAGAGTAGACGGAAAAGTCCCTCTTTCGGCCAAGTAAATTGTAATTAGTAATTCGTAATTAAATAACTATGTTCGATAATTTAAGTGAAAGACTAGAACGGTCATTCAAGATTCTGAAAGGTGAAGGCAAAATCACCGAAATCAACGTGGCGGAGACGCTGAAAGACGTACGTAAAGCACTTCTCGACGCCGACGTAAACTACAAGGTGGCAAAGAATTTCACGGATACAGTGAAAGAAAAAGCGCTTGGCCAGAACGTTCTTACGGCTGTGAAGCCAAGCCAATTGATGGTGAAAATCGTGCATGATGAACTTACACAATTGATGGGTGGAGAGACAGCCGAGATCAACATCGACGCCCGTCCGGCAGTTATCCTGATGTCAGGTTTGCAGGGTTCGGGTAAGACCACCTTCTCCGGTAAACTGGCACGGATGCTGAAAACCAAGAAGAACCGTAAGCCATTATTGGTGGCTTGTGACGTTTACCGTCCGGCAGCTATCGAACAGTTACGTGTATTGGCAGAACAGATTGAAGTACCGATGTACTGCGAACTGGACAGCAAGAATCCGGTAGAAATCGCACAACACGCCATTCAGGAAGCCAAAGCCAAAGGATACGACCTCGTTATCGTCGATACAGCCGGACGTCTGGCAGTAGACGAGCAGATGATGAACGAGATCGCCGCTATCAAAAAAGCAATCAACCCGGACGAAATTCTGTTCGTGGTAGACTCCATGACCGGTCAGGACGCTGTAAACACAGCTAAAGAATTCAATGAACGTCTGGACTTCAACGGTGTGGTACTGACCAAACTCGATGGTGATACCCGCGGTGGTGCGGCTCTTTCTATCCGTTCGGTAGTGAACAAACCGATTAAATTCGTAGGTACAGGTGAAAAGCTGGAAGCAATCGATCAGTTCCACCCTGCCCGTATGGCCGACCGTATTCTCGGTATGGGTGACATCGTTTCATTGGTAGAACGCGCACAGGAACAATACGATGAAGAAGAAGCCAAACGCTTACAGAAGAAAATTGCCAAAAACCAATTCGACTTCAACGACTTCCTTAGCCAGATTGCACAAATCAAGAAAATGGGTAATCTGAAAGACCTCGCTTCCATGATTCCGGGAGTAGGAAAAGCAATCAAAGATATTGATATTGACGACAATGCTTTCAAGAGCATCGAAGCCATCATTTATTCCATGACTCCGGCAGAACGTTCCAATCCGGAAATACTGAACGGTTCACGCCGTACGCGTATCGCCAAAGGTAGCGGAACGACTATCCAAGAAGTGAATCGCCTATTGAAACAGTTCGACCAGACACGCAAAATGATGAAAATGGTGACTAGCAGCAAAATGGGTAAGATGATGCCTAAGATGAAAAAGTAATCATTCTGTAGATCCAAATCTAATGATAAGTAAAAAGAGGGAGTTTCGGCTCCCTCTTTTTTTATACCCCCCATCTCTTGACAAAAATTCCAATCCCTTTGGAGAGTTCAGTTATTTATTTTACTTTTGTCCATCACCAATAAATACTCTGAAAATATGACTCTGATAGACGGAAAAGCAATTTCCGAACAAGTAAAACAAGAGATTGCAGCCGAAGTAGCCGAAATGGTGGCTCATGGCGAAAAACGCCCGCACCTGGCCGCTATTCTTGTAGGACACGATGGTGGTAGCGAGACTTATGTAGCTGCCAAAGTAAAAGCCTGTGAAGTATGTGGATTCAAGTCTTCCCTCATCCGTTATGAAAGTGACGTGACCGAAGAAGAACTGCTTGCCAAAGTACGTGAACTAAACGAAGACAACGACGTGGACGGCTTTATCGTACAACTTCCCTTACCCAAGCATATCTCCGAACAGAAAGTAATCGAAACAATTGATTACCGTAAAGACGTAGACGGTTTCCATCCGATCAACGTAGGCCGTATGTCCATCGGGCTTCCGTGTTATGTATCCGCTACTCCCAACGGCATCCTCGAATTGTTGAAACGTTATAACATAGAAACTTCCGGAAAAAAGTGCGTCGTACTCGGACGCAGCAATATTGTCGGCAAACCGATGGCTGCCCTGATGATGCAGAAAGCCTATCCGGGCGATGCCACAGTAACCGTATGCCACAGCCGCAGCAGAGACCTGGTAAAAGAATGTCAGGAAGCTGATATTATTATCGCTGCTTTGGGACAACCGAACTTTGTAAAAGCCGAAATGGTGAAAGAAGGCGCGGTAGTTATTGACGTAGGTACTACCCGTGTGCCGGATGCAACCAAGAAATCAGGTTTTAAACTGACCGGCGACGTGAAGTTTGACGAAGTTGCACCGAAATGCTCATTCATCACTCCCGTACCGGGCGGTGTTGGACCAATGACGATTGTATCGTTAATGAAAAATACACTCTTAGCTGGTAAGAAAGCTATTTATCAATGAGACATACCCTGTTTCTGATGATTTTGCTTCTCTCTTTGTCCTGCACCTCCCGGTCGCAGGCAAAGAGAGATTCTATCATTGACACCCTGTCGGACAGCCTTTCCGACAGCATCTTCCCCACCGACACCCTACGCCTCCTTTTCGTAGGTGACCTCATGCAACATCAGGGACAAATCAACGCTGCACGAACATCAACCGGCTATGATTACTCCACATGTTTCACGTATGTCAAAGAAGAAATAAAGAAAGCCGACCTCTCCATCGCCAACCTGGAAGTGACATTAGGAGGCAAACCTTACAAAGGTTATCCTGCTTTCAGCGCGCCGGACGAATTTCTGACCGCAATTCACGATGCAGGTTTCAATGTTTTAGTGACTGCCAACAACCACAGTCTCGATCGTGGTAAATCCGGACTGGAGAGAACCATTCAATTAATAGACTCTTTAAAGGTTCCACACGCAGGCACGTATATCAACGCTGATGAACGCGAAAAGAAATATCCTCTTTTATTAGAAAAGAACGGATTCCGCATCGCCCTGCTCAACTACACGTATGGAACAAACGGCATCCCCGTTACCCCTCCTAATATCGTGAACTATATCGATACAGCCATCATCGCCAAAGATATTGAAGAGAGTAAAGCAATGAAGCCGGATGCCATCATAGCTTGTATGCATTGGGGAATCGAATACCAGTCACTCCCGGACAAAGAGCAAAAATTCCTCGCCGACTGGCTGATTGAAAAAGGAGTAAACCATATCATCGGCTCCCATCCTCACGTAGTTCAGCCCATCGAAGTTCGCACAGACAGCCTGACGAATGACAAACATCTCGTAGTCTATTCGCTGGGAAATTATATTTCCAATATGTCCGCCCGCCGCACTGACGGAGGACTGATGGTAAGAATGGAATTAGTAAAAGACAGCACTGTCCGCCTCAATAATTGTGATTATAGTTTGGTATGGACAGCCCGTCCCATTCAATCAGGAAAAAAAAATCATCAATTGCTCCCAGTCAATTTGCCGATTGATTCAATTCCTTTACAAGCACGTAACTCTCTGAAAATCTTTGTAAATGATGCGCGAACCCTTTTCAGCAAGCACAATCGGGGAATAAAAGAATATACTTTTTTCGAAAAAAAATAGCAGAATCTTTTGGAGATTAGAAGATAATATCTATCTTTGCACCGCGTTAGAGAAACGCAAACATGGTGGATGTAGTTCAGTTGGTTAGAGCGTCAGATTGTGGTTCTGAATGTCGCCGGTTCGAGTCCGGTCTTCCACCCTTAGGTAAGTCCTTGTAAGTTAGAAACTTATGAGGACTTTTTCTTTGGTAGTGGGGTATCATTCAGGTGCTAAATCTGGTATAAAATAACCTGTTAAAGTCCAATTGTTGGCTAATTGTTGGTGGAAAAATACAATACCTAACATGCTGACATTCAAGGCAGAAATCAGAAAGAATGAGATGAAAGTTGGTGGAACTTTCAATGTGAAGATTAGAGTAACCTATAACAGAGAGGTTAAGAGGTTGGCTACTCATATCTTTGTAAGAACAGAAGACCTGACTAAGGACTTCAAGTTAAAGAATCCAAAGTACATCAAGGAAGCTGACAAATTGGTCAGATACTATGAAGAGTTATGCATGGGGCTTCCATTAGAGGCTTCCAATTTAACCTTAAGTGATGTACTTGATTATATCCAGAAAGAGAAGGAAAAAAATACTCCTATTGACTTTATCCAGTTCTGCAAAGACTGGTTAACAACTACAGAGGTCAAAGGTAAGAGGAATTATCAAACTACCCTTAATACCTTCATTGCCTTCTTAGGAAAGGATAAACTGAATACCAACCAAGTTACCAAGTTGTTAATGATGGAGTTCATGGAATACCTTCACAAGAAAAGGGCTAAACAGGTGGCAGAACTCCAGAGGAAAGGCAAGAGAATACCTTCCAATAGAATGGTATCTTTATATATGGGGAGTATCAGGCATCTATTCAATGAAGCCAAGAAGAAGTATAATGACTATGACAGGAATGTCATTAGAATACCTAATTCACCTTTTGAGAATTTGGATATACCAAAGCAAGAAGCAACTAGGAAGAGAGCATTATCAGTAGAGTTAATCAAGAAGATATGGGAACTGCCTTATATCATCAATACCAATGGTAGGGAAAGGTTGTGTCCTTTTAACTTAGCCAAGGATTGTTTCATTCTCTCCTTCTGCCTAATAGGGATAAACTCTGCTGACTTGTACAACTGTACTGAAATGGAAGGTGGTTCAATTACTTATTACAGGACTAAGACTACAGACAGGAGACTTGACAAGGCTAAGATGAAAGTAGATGTTCTTCCTATCCTGTTACCTCTAATGAAGAAATATGAAGATTACACCCAGAAGAAGGTGTTCTGCTTCTATCATCTCTATTCTACTTTCAAGAACTTCAACAGAGCCATCAATCTTGGGCTAAAGCAGATTGGCAAGATACTCAAAATTGATGATTTGGAGTACTATGCTGCAAGGCACTCATGGGCTACATTAGCTGTTAACAAGGTAGGTATTGATAAGTACACTGTTCATGCTGCATTGAATCATATTGATGAGACTATGAAGGTCACTGACATCTACATTGAAAGGGACTTTAAGATAGAGAATGAAGCTAACAGAAAGGTGATTGAATATGTATTTAGTAACCATAGTGAGTTATCTTGTCCAGAAGTGAAATAAGTTTAACACAAAAGAACCTCTGTAATTGATTGAATTATGGAGGCTCTTTAGTATATTTGTTCACTTACAATCTATATACTAACTACAAACTAAGTGAGATATGAGCAAAGAAGATGAACTGGCAAAAGAACAAGCAGAAGTAGTACCTAATACCTATGGTGACTTACATGATGCACCTGTAGAATATATTGGAGAAGGAGCAGGCATTAAAACCATACCTCAAGACACAGTAATAACTAGTTTGGATAACTTACTATTTGGCAGAGCACCAGAAGTAATAAGAGAAGAAGTCAGTGACTCCTTCTGGAATCTGGCTGACTTCATAGATAAGATGCCTCATGGTATTGTAGACAAGAAGATACCAGGTATTGGAGCTACTACACTTGAGATAAACTCAAAGAGAAACTCAATCATAGTCTTTCCTACTAAGGCTCTGGCTTATGGCAAACACTCAAAGCATCCTAATACATTATATGTAGGTAGTGAGATTAAAGGTGAAAAGGTCACTAATCAGCAGATTGAGGAATACTTGGCTAAAGATGGATACAAGAAACTTCTAGTAGTTGCAGACAGTCTAGGTAGACTATTAGGTATCATAGGAAAAAACTACAAGGACTACTTCCTTATGATTGATGAGGTTGATGTTCTCCAGACTGACAACAACTTTAGACCTCAATTGGAGAATGTGATTGACTACTACCTTATGTTCCCATCAAAGAACAGATGTATGGTAACAGCTACTATGAAGGAGTTCAGCAATCCACACTTAAAGACTGAATGTAGATTTCCTATAACATGGCAATACAATACCCATAGAAATATAGACTTACTACATACAGACAATATCACACAGGCTGTCATAGAAAAGGTTATCTCTCATCCTACAGAGAAGATATTCATTGCCTATAACTCCATACTCCAGATAAGGAATATTATAGCATCACTAGATGAAGAAACCAGAAAGGAATGTGCTATCCTATGTAGTGAGGCATCCATAAAGGAAGCAGGAGAATACTTTGCACCCAAATTAGGAGACAATGATACCTTACCTGCTAGGATTAACTTTGCCACCTGTTGCTACTTCACTGGTATAGATATAGAGGATAGTTACCATCTAATCACTGTATCAGATGTAAGAAGAAGCCACTCAATGTTAACCTTAGATAGGATGACACAAATACATGGTAGATGCAGAAAGGTCAATGGGATACTTAGTGAAACTATCATATATAATACCTTAGGATATGTATCAGTAATGGAAAGTATGGATAGCTATACAGTCACCCTCTTAAATAAAGCTAAGAAGGTGCTCAAAGTAATAGAATCAGCAGATAATATCATGCAAGGTGACCATACCCTAACTGATCTGTTTGCAATGGTCAAAGAAGCCATAAGAGAGAAAGCACAAGAAAGAATTGCGGGAAATGAGTTAATTAACTTGACTAGAAAGGATATATATGGAAAGGATGTACCTGCCTACCTCAACATAGACTACATCATTGAAAGAACCGAGTTATATGCCTCATACTTCATGCCTGAAACACTGAAAGAAGTACTAAGTAAACAGGTTAAAATCATTAGCTACAAATCCCTGAAGTATGATGTATCCCCAGAGCAAAGTAGCATAGAAAAGGCTAATAAGGATGCACAGAACAAACTAACAGACAGCAATATCCAAGATGCCATAAAATACATCAAAACATTATCAACCACAGGACAGTTGAATGATAATACCTTGTACTCATATACTAGACATTGCAGAAGTAAAACTAAGATATTCTTAGAGAGATTCATCAAGCTATATAGGTATGTTGACCTTGATAGTCTACTACATCAACTATGGGAAAGTAGGACAAGTAACAGTGTAGTCTTCAAGAACCTCAATAATACAGTCATGTACTGGGCACTAGATGAAGAGCATCCTTTCAAAGTTGCTATAAGAAGAAGTCTCACCTTAAATAAGAGCTATTCAGCAAGTGAGATACAAGAGATATTAGCTCCTATAGTTCAGTATCATCTACACAAGATACTGAAACCTAGAAAATATGTAGCCCTATTGAGAAGCATATATGCCACTGACAGGACATCTAGGAATAAGTACACCATCAGAGAAGAGAATCCAAGAGGTTTTAAAGAACATACTGGCAGGATAGCTACTAAGGAAAATAATTTGTTAAAGTTATTTGTTTTATAAATTTCCCATCATAATGGATATAAGTATGAGTAATTTAAATTGGAATGAGTTTGAAATAGTTTGGGAAGGATTTAAGCAAGAGTTGCTTAGGGTAATTGCTTCTCAACCTTCTGGTAAGAGAATAGGTTCAGCTTTGCCTATTAACATTAAACATAGTGGTTACTTTGCTCTCATACCAGAGAACCTAGACCTAAATGCACATTTAGAGCAATATCCTCTTACTGACTACAAGTTTGTTAATGACCACGGACATATTAAAACTGTTACCACCACTGGTACACTAGGTGCTTACTTTGACATAGAGAGGTTGATTTATATCATGGGATTAATTAGCTCTATTCCTTCTATCAAGAAGGATTCCATAGATGAAGAAGGTTATGTATCAATTAATGCAAAGTACCTTAGGCACTTCTTCAAAGACTATCTAAGCTATCTTGATTACCTTATAAAGACAGGAATACTAATCACTGATAACCAATATATCAAGGATGAGAAGTCTAAAGGTTACAAGTTTGCTCCTGCTTATGATAGTGTTCCTCTGGTCAAGTATGTATATCAGTCAGTTAGAGAGCAAACAGTTCAAATAGAAGCTGTTCCTCAAGAAGTATTCAATGAGTCCTTAGGAAAGTTTACATTTAATCATCTACTGGAGTATCCTTATTTATCACATTGGTATGAGCAAAAGCAATTAACAATCAATGCAGACTTAGCCAGACAATATGCTTATCAAATGATGACAGAGAAGTTCAATGGGGGATATGAGTCATGGGACTCCAACAGAGATAAATGGTGTAGGAGTAGAAATACCTTTTGCAAAAAGTATCCTAGAAGTCAGTATAATGCTGCAATACATAATATTGAATCTATAGCTTGCTATGATTACAAAGCTAAGATTGACAGCAATGTCCACAGGTTACATTCAGTTATCACCAATATACAGAAGGACTACAGGCACTTCCTCTTGTATGATGAACAACCTTTAGTAGGAATTGATATAGCTAATAGTCAACCTTATCTACTGTGTCTATTGTTCAATCCTATATTCTGGGAGAAAGACTCTAATACCACTTTGAACATAGGAACACTTCCAACTAATATCCAGTCCTTATTCTCTCAAGAACACTTTGTAGAGATTAGAGATTATGTAAGTTCATTGACAGCAGAAGCACTCCAAGAGTATAAACAAATAGCCTCTGAAGGTAGAGTATATGACCATATTATGAGTCTGATTAATAGCAGGAGAAATACCACATTAGACAAGAAGAATGTCAAAACCATGATGTTAATAGTATTCTTCTCAAAGAATAGATACTACCATCAACAAGGAGCAACCCTTAAAAGATTATTTGACAATACTTACCCCGAAATATATTCACTAATAGCATTAGCCAAAAGGGACAATCATGCTGCCTTAGCCTGCCTATTGCAATCAATAGAGAGTGAAATCATTCTCCACAGATGCTGTAAAAGGATATGGAAAGAAAGCAATCATCAAGTTCCTGTATTTACTATCCATGACTCCATTGCTACAACAACTGAACATGTTGAATGGGTGAAAGGTATCATGCAAGAGGAGTTAACCAATGCAATAGGGATACCCCCAACTCTCAAGGAAGAGCAATGGAACTTAAGCCAAGTTGGACATCCTCAATACTTATACTAACTAAGACTCTAAGCATAAGACAAAGAGTATACTTATTCCCCTGTTTTCCCACCAGAAGACAGGGGCTTTCTATATCTGTACATAACTAATATATAGCACTCCCTACTGTCATCTGATATACTGTCTCCCTGATATTTTTAATTTTTATTTTCAATTTCTGTAAACTTGATACCTACAAGTGCACTCTAAGTCACAAAGTCTCCCTCCCCTTACCTTAAGAGTGGGATATCCCCCTCTGCAACAATAATAAAAAAACAATTATGGAAAAGTTAAAGTTCTTAGAGACAGTGACAGTAAATGAGTTCAAGGCTCAAAAGGGTGTAAACAAGATTGAGATTAAGCAGAATCCTCATACAGGTAAGTGCTTCTTTGTTTATGGCTGTGAAACAGGTGCAGTTAGTGACAAGTTCATCAATGGAGAGGTTACCAATCCTGTTATCTCTCAAGTATGTTCACCTGATACAGGTGACATGTTTTATATGCTGCATCAGAGAGGTGAAGGTGGAGCTATGACATTGGCAACTCTATGATGGGTGTCAATGTTGACCTCAAGGAGGCAAGTTTATTAGGACTTGCTTCCTTTTTTCTTTATAGACTGTGTATAACAATTAACCCTATTCAGATATGTTGAACTTAAGAGTTTCATCCAAGAAGCAGGCTAAGATTAAGCTTGCTCTACAAGGCTGTGCAGGTTCAGGTAAGACCTATTCAGCATTACTTTTAGCTTATGGTTTATGCAATGACTGGACTAAGATAGCCATCATTGACAGTGAACATGGAAGTGCAGACCTTTATGCTCACTTAGGTGCTTATAATGTATTAAGTCTAAGTGATAACTTTACACCTGAAACTTATATACAAGCTATTGAAATATGTGAAGGTGCAGGCATGGAAGTTATCATCATTGACAGCATCTCACAGTGTTGGGATACCTTGCTTGAGTACCATGCAGGATTACAAGGTAACAGCTTCACTAATTGGCAGAAGGTGACACCCAGAATCAATGCTTTTATGCAGAAAGTATTGCAGTCTGGAAGCCATGTAATATGCACTATGAGATGCAAACAGGACTATGTTCTAAGTGAGAAGAATGGCAAGATGATACCAGAGAAAGTAGGACTAAAAGCAGTCATGAGGGATGGCATAGATTATGAGTTTACCATAGTCTTTGACATCAACATGAAGCACCAGACTATTGCATCTAAAGACAGGACAAACCTGTTCATAGGTAAGCCAGACTTTACCATTACACCTGCTACAGGACAGATCATATTAGATTGGTGTAATGATGGTGTCAATCTGGAGATGATAAGGAGTAAGATTAACAGCAGTAAGACCATTGAAGAACTGACTGCTATTTACCATCAATATCCTGAATGGTATCAACAGTTAACATCAGACTTCATGCAGAAGAAAGCAGCACTTCAGGTACAAAAGAATCAACCAACTATTAACTATACCCCTAATTACATTAGATATGGAAACAATGCAGTTGCAGCCAGTCAGAGCTAATCTGATATACCCTAATAGAAATAAGGCGGATAACCCTTATATTCAAACAGTTGAGCCAATAGAAATCATTAACACAGGCATTGTATCAACAAATCCTGTAGAAGCTGAACCAATAAGCACCAGAGAAGGCAATAAGTTACCTTTTATTGAAGCTAATACAAAGGAAGTCACTATGCAGTACCTCAAGGAAGAATGTATTACACCTGTGTTCTCTAAAGATAATGAGGTTACTATATCACACTCCAGTTTCATTGAAACTGTATGGGATGCAGCTAATAAGGTGTTCTCCAATGAGAGAATAGAAGAACCTGCCATCAGGGTAAGCCATGTTATCAAAGGCAGAATACCGGAAGCTATTCATAAACCAGTGAATCAACTACTGGAATCAGATAAAACCATTTACTTTGAGAGAATGATGTTCTGTTTTGAGATACCTACCATATATGAGGATATTGCAGGTAACAGACTGAATTTAACCATAGGTGGAGTTAGGGCTTATAACCATGAGAACCTCTACAGCAAGAAGGGTGCAGAGAAGTTCAAGGTATTCATAGGTTTCAAGAACTTAGTCTGCTGTAACATGTGTGTATCAACAGATGGTTACAGGTCAGAATTAAAGGTTATGAGTACTGCTGAACTATTGAATGCAGTGATGAGGCTGTTCCAAGAATACAATATAGCCCAACACTTGTATTATATGTCAGCTTATGAGGATACCTATATGAGAGAGTCTCAATTTGCCCAGTTCTTAGGCAGATGCAGATTATATCAGTTTCTTCCTATTGACCAAAAGAAGAAGTTGCCGCAAATGCTGATGACTGATACCCAGATAGGATTAGTTGCCAAAGCATATTACAATGATGATAACTTTAGCACCCTTTTGGACAGCAGGGAAATCAGCATGTGGAATGTGTACAACTTACTAACTGGAGCTAATAAAAGTAGCTACATTGATAACTTCTTGGACAGGTCACTTAATGCCACCCAATTGGCAGAAGGACTTAATAAGGCTTTATATGGTGAAAGTGAATATAGTTGGTTCATTAATTAGTGCATCTCATGAACAGTATAATGAATGTGGCAGAGGTTCAATTGAGCTATAAAAGTAATGTCAAATCATCAACTAGATACAAGATAAATAGTTCACAGGATGCCTATGAACTATTGACAAAGTACTTCCCTGACGACACAATAGAATACAAGGAAAGCTTTAAAGTAGTACTACTTAATCAGTCTAACAAGGTACTGGGTATAGTACCTATTTCAGAAGGTGGAATCTCCGCAACTTATGTAGATGTAAGGCTGATATTACAAGCTGCATTGCTGGCTAATGCAACACAGGTAATATTGGCACATAATCACCCTTCTGGAAGCATGAAACCCAGTACTCTGGATGATGCTTTGACTGAAAAAGTAAGGAAGGGGGCTGAACTCATGGAAATTCATGTAGCAGACCATATAATCTTAAGTCCAGAGAAGGAATATTACTCCTATCATGATGAAGGAAAGCTATAAACATTTAACCTTCTAAGGTCTACAATATCCTACCTTCTATTAAATCTATCCCCCTCTGCTGTTATTATACCATTATGATGGGAAATTTCTCCTGTCTCACTTTCTTGCATATTATATATACAAAGTAAGTGATGCAGAATGGCAAATCAGGGGATAGTTTTATAGAGGTTGACTGCCTCTTTTAATATAGGTTGAGGGTATTTGATTACAGGGTAAAGAGATGTACTGCTATAATAACTTAACCACTTGAGGTTCGGTGAAGTATGTAAACGTGAATTGCATTAGTAGTTAGTAAGTTGGATTAAATAAAATATTGATTGAATTATGTGTGAGATTATCTTGATTCTAGTGGGATTTATCCTCACCAGTATGATACTTAAGGATTAAGAGGTTATATACCTCTTACTATGTGATTTTATTGTTGTTGATAGCCCTAGTTCTGTAATGGACTGGGGCTTTAACTAGTGTATATATGACAGCATTAGATATGATATTACAGTGGCTATTATTGATAGTAACTGGTGCTCTATTTATCAGTTTTGCATATAGAAAGTGAATAATTAAGTCTACCTTTGTGCAATAAGGATATAAGCCTACACCTATGGTACTAATATGACTTGAAACCTATCAAATTATGATAGTCAGATGATGAAGTATGACTAGAAAGTTCTATCTTTGTAGCTGTATCAACTAAATGACAACTAATGAAATAGAAGTTTAACAAGACATATTAGATAAAGAAGTGTCAGCTTCTTACTTGTGACAGTCCTAAAATTACCACCTTGAAGACTAACAATCACAGCAGTAAGTAGTGGATACTCATACCATTAGGTGTGGGCTTCCCTTATATTGTGTGATTGTAGGTATGTGGTAATACCTTGGACTCCCAATAAGGTTAGGCTCACATCTTCTTTTTGTAGTATGGCTACAAAAGGAAATACCATGAAATATTATTATGTATTATTACTAACATTAGTTATTGTATCTTGTAACAGCAACCAACAGAAATCCTCCTCATCTAATAAGGAGACACCTCAACTTAGCACTGCCCAAGATTCAGTACCAGAAGGTTGGTACAATGAAACACTCACCCCTTATACAGGTAAAGATAAAGCTGAAAAGAATATGATCAGCCAAATGAATACCTATAATCAAGCCTTGTTGAGAGGAGATATAAATAATGCTTCCCTATACATATATCCTGATGTTATTAAATATTGTAAGAAGTACTATCCAGAATTATCTGATAGAGCTATTATACAAACCTTATATAAGGATATGTCAGAAATGTATCACACTTTAAAGACCACCTATGATGAGAAAGGCATTGATTACAACATCATAGTTAGTAACATAACTAACAGGGTAGCAGACAAGGAGTATATCATTATCACATTTGAAGTGGTAGGTGTACTTACACAAGGAGAGAAGTGCATTCACGACAACCCAGAAACTAATATAGGTGTATCACATAATAAAGGTAAGAATTGGACATTCCTTGCCCTTACTGATGATGTTCCTAATATATTAAGGATGAGGTTTGATGAAGAGATAATTAACAAAATAATGAATTACTAGAATTTAAAATTATGGAAATTAGGAATTTAAGCCAGGAGGAAGAGCAGAAGCTCTGTAGATTAAGGGATATGATAGTTTTAGCTTTGTCTGGAGATGGAATTTTATCAGCAGAAGAAGAGCTATGTATCAAAACTGTAATGACTATGAAATCTATAAAGTTAGACTATGTTGAATTGGTACTATCAGACCCTTTTGCTATCAAGGATAGTTATCCAACTACACATAAAGAGAAGCTAGAATACTTAGCAGACATAGTACAACTTATGATGTCTGATAATAAATGCCCCATTAAAGAAATAAAATACTGTGAAGCCATTTCAGATAAACTTGGTCTTAGCAGAGATGATTTGAGCACATGTGTAGAAGCTTGGTCTTTTGACTACCCAAAAGCAGCAGATGATTATGTTGCTAATGGTGGAATAATAGTGAGATGATTATGTGGTGGATAATAGTTATAGGAATAATAGTATTCATCATCTATAGACTTACCAAAGAGCATGATGAATATGTAGATAAACACATTACCAGCTTTGGTGGAATGAGGGTTAAGTACAAACCCCTAATAGATTACTTAATTGAACCACAAGGAGCTAGAATAGTTAAAGAAGCCAATGAATATATTGTTATATCTTCTTCTTGTTGGACAGTAAATATCAACTATTCTGCTGGAGATTTAATCATCTCTTTGAAAGGAAGCATGCCACTTATAGGGCAGTTCTCCAAGAAATGGACATATCCTTCAGGATACCCACAAGATAAAATGATAGAGGAAATGGAGAACTATATGACTTGGCTAATGGAAGAATATCAGAGACTAAGTAAAGGTTAAGATATGGAATATCATCTTTCCTTTGGATTACATAAAGCTAAATTGCCCATTATCCCTATTGAGATAAAGGAGCAATATCTTTGCTTCATCTTAGATACTGGAAGCACCTGTAATCTGATAGACAGTACTGTAGTAGAATATTTCAAGGATATAGTAGAACCAGTTGGTGACTATTGTATCAGTGGAATAGAAGGAACTAAGCACAAGGTAGATATGATTACTCTGCCTTTTAACTTTGAAGGTCAGGTTTATAAGCCCAGATTCTGTGTAAGACCCTTACTGGATGCTTTTAAAAGCATTGAGGATGAAAGTGGAATACAAGTACATGGACTAATTGGGACTGACTTTCTACTAGAGAACAAGTGGGTTATTAACTTTGAGAAATTAGAGCTTATATATTAAGAATCAACAAAGCATTATGAAAAAAGTATTTTTAGTGTTAGCTGTAGTTCTACTATGTGTAGGATGCAGCAAAAGTGATGAAAATGAACCTTTAACAGGGTATCCAGAGATGTCTGACCCTGATGATGTATGTACTGCTATGGATGATATAGAGTTTATGAAGTACTGCTATGAACACTTTGATGTAAACAAAGATGGCAAGGTATCTCCTGTTGAGGCTCAAGCAGTCACAACTATTGGTTTTGGTAATTCAACCACCAGTATAAGTGGTATATTAACTAAAGTAAAGTCATTAAAAGGAATACAACATTTCACAAATTTAACATCTCTAGAATGTAACTGTTGTTTCATACAATCATTAGATGTGTCTAAGAACCTAAAATTAACCTCATTAAAATGCAATAACTGTGGATTAAAAGATTTAGATGTATCTAAGAATAAAAACCTAACTCATCTAGAATGTGGTAACTTACTCATTATTGATGGTAATAATAATGATATAATTGATGAGGAGGATCTTGAATATATGAACACAATTAGGGAGTTAAATCTGTCTAATAACAAAAGTTTACAGCAACTAATCTTTAAAAATTTATGGTTTATTTCTAGCATTGATTTATCAAATAACCAAGAATTAAAGAAATTAGATTGTGAGCAAGCATCAATTTCAACATTAAATATATCTAAGTGTCCCAAATTAGTTGAATTAAACTGTGGACTAACAGACATACATATATTAGATATATCGAATAATTTTGAGTTGGAAAACATAAATTGTAATTATAGCAAAATTACAAGCTTAGATATATCTAACAATCAAAAGCTTAAATCACTGAGTTGCAGCTATACGGCAATTAGTACTTTGGATATATCTAATTGTCTCCAAATAGAAAAAGTATATTGCTATGACTGTTCTTTATCTAGTATAACTATGAAAAGAAGCCAAGATAGATACAAAATATTTGGATATGTAAGTGTAGGCAATGTCTACTATATTGACTAGAAGGTATCTAAAGTTAAATCATATAGGGATAATTGCAGTCTCTTATTAATTTCATTACTAACCATAGTCAGTTCCCATATGTAAGAAGAGAAAGGCAAATGAAGTATTTCAAGTAAGTTACTTTGAATACTTGCAACCCTGACCTTGTTAAAGCTCTGATAGGGTATTTACACTCATGCCTACTTATAATAAGATGAGTATCTATTGAATGACACTTTAAACTAATTAAGTTATGAAACAGAAGGAAGAAACTTAGCACATCTAAGTGCTATTGGTAGCATGATACTAGCATAATAGTAATGCAAGAAAAGCTCAACTACAACATAAAGCCAGAGATTGTTTGGAGAACCAAACATATTCACTATATTTGCATCAATCATTAAAATCAAAAGTAATGAAGAAAGCACCTTAGAGTTTAACAGTGATTAGCAGGTAAACCTGTTACACTGACACCATATAAAATGGTGGAGAAGCTAGCCAAATTAGTAGCAATACTATCATGTTGACTAATAGTTGACTAATGAGCTAGCAAGGAGATATTTAACTTGCTGACAGTTGAGACCACTATAAGGCTACTCGTTAAAGATTGTGGTTCTGAATGTCGCCGGTTCGAGTCCGGTCTTCCACCCAACAAAAACCCTTGTAAGTTAAATATTTATGAGGGTTTTCTGCTTTCAGGAAATAGGCATCTTAGAGAGCAAATCATGCTAAATCCTACCTAATATTCCTTGTTGTTGGTCTATTGTTGACCCCAAATTAAGTAAGTTAAAATGCTAACAAATAATACATAAATCTTTCCATTTAACCCATAAACCAAATATATTCTCTATATTTGTGTAGCATTTGCATTAAAAGAACATAGTATATCATGGAAAATGAAAAGAAATTAACCCGCTCTTCCAATCGAATGATTGCAGGTGTATGTGCCGGAATAGCCGAATATTTCGGATGGGATGCTACTTTATTGAGAATAGTATATATATTGGCTACATTCTTCACTGCTTTCGCCGGAGTGATTATATATATTATCTTGTGGATTGTCATGCCGGGAAGAAAACCTTCAGACGGATATGAAGACCGCATGAATCAACGCCTACATTGATATGAAAATCAAGAATATCGACCATATCGTCATACCGGTGTCCGATATAGATAAAAGCCTACATTTCTACACAGAAGTCCTGGGAATGGAAGCCGATACAAGCAACCAACGCTTTGCCGTCAAGTTCGGTAATCAGAAAATCAATCTTCACGTAGGAAAAGCACAGTTCCTTCCTGCTGCCAAGCATCCTGCTTTCGGAAGTGCGGACATCTGTTTACTTACAGGAGGAAACATAGAGGAAATAAAAGTCGAAGTAGAATCCAAAGGAATAGAAATAGAAGTCGGTATAGTCCAGCGTCGAGGTGCGCAGGGTGCCATCCGGAGTATTTATTTCAGAGATCCGGATGGTAATCTGATAGAAGTAAGTACATTAATATAATTCCAGCCCGAACTCATCTTTCAGTTGCATCAATGCCTGATTCTTTTGAGCCATCATCTGGAATTTCTCGACACGTCCCACAGGACGTACTGTTTCTGTTGCCTCACTTACCCGCACTGTCATCATCACTTTACTGTTCTTCAGTCTGCCGCGAAGATAATCCTGCAATTCGGGAATCAAAGCTGTAAAATCCTTTGCAGCAAACTCATTATCAACCACCACTTCAAAAGTAGTTGAGTTGTTAAGCAACGCCGGACGGAGCATCTGCATACGTTTTGCAAGAGCATCCTGTTCTTTCGGCAACTGGCCGGCATACTCCTGCCAATAATAATTCAAATCCCGGTCATTGAACATAAAATCCTCTTCCGGTTGTTGCACCTTAGGAACATAAGTTGTAGTCGCATTCTGCGATACTTGGTCACGCTGCGGATTCTTGATAGATACCCCCAAGCTGGACATCTTCATCACGGGAATTTTTCGTTCTTCCTTGGCAGTCTGAGCAACTCCCGCTCCTTGTGACGGAGCAGACGAAGCCGCACCAGGAGAAGCCGATGCTCCCGGTTGCACAGCCGCAGAAGCCTGCGGATGCTGGGCAGTAGTGCCATTAGCAGCCTGTGTTGTAACTGAAGACGGAGACGAATGAACTGGAGCCTGCTGAACCTGAGTGGCAGAAGCTACCTGCGGCTGCTGTGCTGCGGCAGGCTGAGTGAATACGGGTTTTATAGTCTTCTTAGGGCCACGCCCACCACTCACGTCATCCCCCTCGGTGGTAAGCTGTGCAACCTGTATCAAGGTCAGTTCTACCAGCAAACGCTTATTTTTGCTGATGCGGTAATTCAAATCGCACTCATTACACAGCTTCATAGCCCGGTACAAGAAAGGTAACGGACATTTCTGCGCCTGTTCCTGATAACGTTGGCGTATGCTCGCTCCCACTTCCAGTAAAGGCAATGTCACCGGGTCTTTCCCGACCAACAAGTCACGGAAATGAGACGACAATCCGGTAATAAAGTGACTTCCGTCAAAACCTTTATTCAATATATCATTGAAAAGCAACAATGCGTCGCTCACCTTGTTTTCGAGGAAGCAATCCGTCAGACGGAAATAATATTCATAATCAAGTACGTTCAGATTATCAATCACACTCTTATAGGTGATATTTCCTCCGGTGAAACTAACCACCTGATCGAAGATAGACAATGCATCACGCATACCACCGTCCGCCTTCATGGCTATCACGTTCAGCGCTTCCGGCTCTGCCGTGATTCCTTCTTTCGAAGCAACATACGACAGATGATTCACCGTATCTTCCACGCTTATCCGGTTAAAGTCATAAATCTGACAACGTGAAAGAATGGTAGGAAGAATCTTATGCTTCTCCGTCGTAGCCAGAATAAAAATCGCATGACGGGGAGGTTCTTCCAGCGTTTTCAGGAACGCATTGAAAGCAGATGCCGAGAGCATGTGCACCTCGTCGATGATATATACCTTATACTTACCAATCTGTGGCGGGATACGCACTTGCTCCACCAACTGGCGAATGTCATCCACCGAGTTATTAGAAGCAGCATCGAGTTCGTGAATATTATATGACCGCTGTTCGTTGAAAGCTACACATGACTCACACTGATTGCAAGCCTCTCCGTCAGCGGTAGGCGTCATACAATTAATGGTTTTGGCAAAGATACGCGCGCAAGTCGTTTTTCCTACCCCGCGCGGTCCGCAAAACAAATAAGCATGAGCCAGTTTTTGGGTAGCAATTGCATTTTTCAGCGTAGTAGTCAACGCCCGCTGTCCCACCACCGATTCGAACGTGGACGGACGGTATTTACGGGCTGAAACAATATAGTTTTCCATATCCGGGATTCTCTCTGTTTTTGAAATTTCGCTTATTCTGCAAATGTACACAAAAAAAGTGATAAGTAATAAGGGATAAAGAGAGAAGTTTTGAAGCCGAAGCGATAAGTTTTTAAGTTATTAGTTTTATCTTTGCAGATATTAAAAGGAGAAATTATGGGTAAACTAATCAGTATCTGGAGTTTCATATGCAGACGCAAGTACCTCATTACGGTCGTTGCATTTGCTGTTATCATTGGCTTTCTGGACGAGAACAGCCTGGTTCGTCGTTTCGGATATGAACGGGAAATCAGCCAGTTGAAAGAAGAGATAGAAAAGTACCGGGCAGATTACGAAGAGAACACCAAACGTCTCAACGAAATAAGTACCAATCCGGACGCCATCGAACAGATCGCCCGTGAAAAGTATCTGATGAAGAAACCCAACGAAGATATTTACGTTTTTGAAGATTAAAGAATGAAACAATTAGCACCCGCCCTTTTCACCGTAGGCGCCATCATGGCTCTCATCGGAGCAGCTGTGTTTATTACCGGATGGATATACGCTCCTTACATATATACTGTTGGAGCCGGATGTATCGCATTGACACAAGTGAACACACCCGTCAAAGGAAAGAGCAAAACATTGAAACGCCTGCGTGTTCAGCAGATATTCGGTGCACTGGCACTTATCCTGACCGGAGCCTTTATGTTTACCACACGAGGCAATGAATGGATTGCCTGCCTCACAGTTGCTGCCATCCTCGAACTTTACACCGCTTTCCGTATTCCACAGGAAGAAGAAAAAGAAAGGTCATAAAAAAGCCCGTTCATAGCTTTTCAGTCTTGAACAGGCATCACTTTTTTTAATTCGATAATGTTCCGTCCTTTTATAAAGAACGGAACAATTTTATATCATTTATTTCTTCACAGGTGAATATCTTGCATTCAACCCGTCAACAATTTCTTTTGTAATATTGAAAGTGCTGTCAGCATAAAGCAGGTTATCGAAACCAGTGTTGCTGAAGATCAGGCTATATCCGTGAGTCTTATTATATTCTTTCAGGAAAGCGTTGATAGAATCGCGGAACTGCAAGCTATTCTTGTTGTTCTCTTCCATCAAACCATTCTGAAGTTTGTTGCTCAACTCTTGCAAATCTTGTTCCAACTTCACCAGACGGTTGTACTCTTGCTGCGCTCTATCTTGTGACAGGAAAGCATTGTTTTCAACTTTCTTCTGAAAATCTTGCTTTTCCTTGTTCAAAGAGGTAGCCTTCTGATTCAATGTCATACGAACGTTTTCGCTCTTCTTTACCATCGCCTCATTCAAGTCAATACAGAAATTGTATTTGGCAAGCAGCGTATCTATTTCAACATAGGCAATTTTCATTCCTGACAGTTCGGCATTAGCCTGAGCCGGAGCATTGGTAGTTTGATTGTCAGTTTTGCCAGCACATTGTGAAAATAAAACGATAAACGCAAGAGCAGCCAAACCGTTCATGAGGTAGTTCATTCTATTCATAATTAATAAGTATTGTTTTTAATAAATTTAATTCATACTATCGTTCAAGGCTTTTTCCAACTCGTTAATAGAAAAACGCGGTTTCTTTTGTGCTTCGCGATCCTGCGACTGTGCGCATCCGATTCCTTTCTGACGCAACGCTTTACTCCCGCTTACGTGACCATTCGGGAACTTCCCACCCTTCGTAAAGAATACTTTCACCCCTAATAATACCAGGGAAATAGCAACTATTAACAAAGTTATCAGTATAGTCTCAACCATTTCTATTAATTTTGTGAGTGCAAAGATAGGCTTTAATGAGATATGAGTTCAGATAAGTCAATCAAATTAACCATATTTAGCAATAGAAGAAGCGAAAACAACCCTTCTATTCCTATTATAAAATAGAAACAGCATGGAAAAAAAAGACTTAAAGCCGGCTGGCGTATTCAAGTATTTCGAAGAAATCTGCCAAGTGCCACGCCCTTCGAAGAAGGAAGAGAAAATGATTGCCTACCTGAAGGCATTCGGAGCAAAACATAATCTCGAAACCAAGGTGGATGAAGCCGGTAATGTATTGATTAAAAAGCCCGCTACTCCGGGAAAAGAAAATCTTCAAACCGTCGTTCTGCAATCGCATATCGACATGGTGTGCGAAAAGAATAACGATGTTCAACATGACTTCCTCACCGATCCCATCGAAACTGAAATTGACGGTGAATGGCTGAAAGCCAAAGGCACTACCCTCGGAGCCGACAACGGTATCGGTGTAGCTACCGAGCTGGCTATCCTGGCTGACGACAGCATCGAACATGGTCCGTTGGAATGTCTGTTTACCGTAGACGAAGAAACGGGGCTTACCGGAGCTTTTGCCCTGCAAGAAGGTTTTATGAGCGGTGACACCCTTCTGAACCTCGATTCGGAAGATGAAGGAGAAATCTTTATCGGATGTGCCGGAGGTATTGACTCCGTTGCAGAATTTACGTATAAAGAGGTAGAAGTTCCCGCCGGATATTTCTTCTTCAAGGTGGAAGTGAAAGGGCTGAAAGGCGGTCACTCCGGTGGTGATATTCATTTGGGACGGGGAAATGCCAACAAAATACTGAACCGTTTCCTTTCACGCATGGCTGGCAGACATGATCTGTACCTTTGTGAAATCAACGGAGGTAATCTGCGTAACGCTATTCCCCGCGAGGCATACGCTATCTGTGCTGTTCCTGAAGATGCCAAACATGATGTCCGCACCGAACTAAATATCTTCACCAGCGAAATGGAAGACGAATTATCCGTTGTAGAGCCCGACTTAAAGTTGGTTCTCGAATCGGAAACTCCACATAAAATGGCTATCGACCAGGATACTACCACCCGTTTATTAAAAGCTCTGTATGCAGCTCCTCACGGTGTATATGCTATGAGCCAGGATATTCCCGGCCTGGTGGAAACGTCTACCAATCTGGCATCTATCAAGATGAAGCCCAACCATATCATCCGTATTGAAACCAGTCAGCGAAGCTCGATACTGTCCGCACGCAACGATATGGCGAACACAGTTCGTGCCGTATTCCAACTGGCGGGAGCCAATGTTACGTTTGGCGAAGGTTATCCGGGATGGAAACCAAATCCCCACTCGGCTATCCTCGAAGTGGCTGTTGAATCTTACAAGCGTTTGTTTGATGTAGACGCGAAAGTTAAAGCCATCCATGCAGGATTGGAATGTGGTCTGTTCCTTGATAAATATCCAACGCTGGATATGATCTCTTTCGGACCGACACTGACAGGTGTTCATTCTCCTGACGAACGAATGCTTATTCCTACTGTAGAAAAGTTCTGGAAACATCTGTTGGACATCCTGGCACATGTACCTGCCAAGAAGTAGCGGGCAAATAAGTCAACATAAAGAAGAGTATGGTAACAGTCAAAAAAGAATAGCTGTTATCGTACTCTTTTTTACTATGATTTTATCAGGTGTAAGTTTCCTCGCTCCTTCCGATATCATTGCACAAGAGGTTCACGGCAGACAAGCCTCCTCTCAACAAGAAAGAATCCCTTTCCGTGTTGTTAGTTGGAACATAGAAAACCTGTTCGACACACACCACGACAGTCTGAAGAACGATCATGAATATCTTCCCGATGCGATACGTCATTGGAATTATAGCAGATATAAGAAAAAACTGGCTGATGTTGCCCGTGTAATTACCGCTATTGGCGAATGGAATCCTCCCGCATTAGTTGGATTATGTGAAGTAGAAAATGATACAGTGCTTCGTGACCTTACCCGTCGTTCTCCTTTAAAAGAGCTCAGCTATCGTTATGTAATGACCAACTCCCCTGATTTAAGAGGAATTGACGTAGCCTTGCTTTATCAACGGGATCTATTCAAACTATTATCTTCCCGTTCCATCTCCATTCCTCCGTTTAAGCAGCACCGTCCGACAAGAGATTTGCTACACGTCAGCGGGCTTCTACTGGCGGGAGATACACTCGACGTATTTGTCTGCCACTTCCCCAGCCGTTCGGGTGGAGCCAAAGAATCGGAACCTTATCGTTTATATGTAGCTCACATACTGCGTACGGAAGTCGATAGCATTATGAATATTCGTTCTCATCCGCAAGTCATTATCATGGGGGATTTCAACGATTACCCGACGAATCAGTCCATTCTGAAAATACTGAAAGCCGAAGCGCCTCCTGTTAAAACCAATGACCTAGCTTCAACAACCGACTCCGCCAACGCCTCAACAGTTACCCCCTCCTCACTAAAACTATATCATCTACTTGCCCGAAAAGCAAAATCAAAAAACTTCGGTTCTTACAAATTTCGTGGTGAATGGGGATTACTCGACCACTTGATTGTATCAGGCACGCTATTAAATCAATCAAATCACTTTTTCACCAGCGAAGAAAAAGCAAATGTATGTCTTCTCCCTTTTTTACTGAAAGATGACGAAAAATATGGTGATAAAGAACCTTTCCGCACTTATAAGGGAATGAAATATCAAGGAGGTATCAGTGACCATCTTCCTATCTATACAGATTTTGAACTGATTCTATATTAATTATAAACATTGGCAATCACCCATTAGCAAGTTATTACAAGCAGCATTAGAATATACTCCGACAAAAGACTATTCTCATCATGTTAAGCATGTTTCGAGAATGCTATCTCTAAAAGACACTTGAGAAAAGAGTAAAATATCTATCCCCAGAATATGACAAAACTATTCGATCAACACAAACCCACCCCACTTATAAGGTTCTTCAGGATAACGTTTTCTCAAATCCATTTGAGCTTTCTCAAAAGCCTGTTTCATCGGCAAACCGGATGTCCAAGCTATATAAAAGGCTGTCATCAAAGCAGTAGTCTCTTCGTCAGGAACTTTCCACAACGAAATTATCATCGACCGGACACCCGCCAACCGGAAAGCACGTTGCAAACCGTAAATACCTTCACTGTAGTCAATATCACCCAAGCCTGTATCACAGGCGGAAAGCACAACAAGCTCCGTGTTGGAAAAATCCAGATTAGCAATTTCATAGGCTGTCAACACACCGTCATTTGAAATATCTGCCGGTGTTCTTCCTGTCCAGATATTATTTGCTCCCGAAAGAAGCAAGCCCGAGCGCATCATAGGCTCTACAGCCTTGCTAAAGCTGTTTCCCTGCACTCGTCTTACATCAAGCAATGAGTCCTTATCCGGTGGCGAAAAATAAAATCCGTGGGTAGAAATGTGGAGAACTTTCGACGAGTTGCCCGAGTATGATTTCAGACGGGTTTCTGTCGCTTTAGTATCCGTAAACAAGGAAGTCTTCCACTTTGCTGCTGATGTGATTTTTTCAATAGCCTGTACTTCCGCCAGAGAACCGGGCAGAAAGTCGAAACCTTGTCCACGTCTGTTCAACAAATCATCAACAGTTCCACGTACCAAAGACGACCGTGATTCTTCAGCAGTATCGACATTGTCACTAGCCTCAAGCATACTTGCAGAAAGCCCGAAATCAGCTCCTCCGAACAGTACGACATCTTTTTTACCGGACGTTTTTTCTTTTCTTTCTTTTAGAATTGCAATATCCCGTGTAGACAAAAGATTGTGAATTGTATATTTTCCCGCTATATAGCTGCCATCCGGATTCTTGAAGGCAGCAAACGAGATTGTACTGAAAAGTCCGGAAGGAGCTACATACAAAGTAACAATATCTGTTAAATAAGGCACGATAGACTCCCAAATCAAATTATACAAAGGCCCGATCGTCTCCTCCGACTCTGCGAGAATAGTGTACATCCATTCTTCTTTTCCTAAAATAATCAGTTCAGGATATTCCGTACCGGCACGGACAATCAAGGCGAAGTAATATATCTCCGGTTCCCCCTTACTTATTTCTACCGGAAAGTTTATAATCTCTATAGCCGCTTCATCAGGTTCGAGCATCTGGCGGATAGTCTGCCAGTCTGACGAAAATTCATCAGAAATGCCTTCTTTTTTCAAAGCATTTATCAGTTTGCGTTCCAATTCGTATGACTCCTTATCACGCGAAACATTGCGAAGCGTTTTCATCTGCTGCCACATAGCCCTCAACTCACGATTTCCACTTCTGTATATCGCATTCTGTTTGGCTACGGCAGAGCTGAGAAGCAAGTTTTTGGCAAACAGTTCGCAATCATAAGCGAATGCCGTATAACGCTTATCCTCATCATCAAAATAGTTCAATATGGCAAAATTGAGAAAATGTTTCAAACGGTGATTGTGCGCTCTCCAATATTTCTCCCGTTCCTGTTCAGAAAGAAACAGAAAGTCACGCGAAGCAAGCTCCTTGATAACTTCGAGGCATTTCTTATGCCATAACAAGGCATCATCCCGGCGCTTCGCCAGGTAGAGAGTCAAGGCATAATTCCATGCCGTATTGACATACTGCCAGTTCATTGTTCCATTTCCATCATGGAAATCTTTTATCACTTCTTCATATAAACCCAACGCTTTATCATACTGATCCATTGCCATGTAAAATGAGGCAAGATTGTTTCGTGCACTAAGGTATAGAATACTATACGGACTAAAATTCTCTTTATAAACTCCGACTATGGCAAGCAATTCTTTTTCCATTGTAGATATATCCTTACTCGTATCCTCAAAAAGCGCAGAGCAAATATTATTAGTTATTGCAAGTGACAGATTATCATCCAATAGATTATTCTCACGCATCTCCGATAATGCCATCCTGAAAGTAGCGAGGGCTTTATCAAAATGTTTCTGTTCCAGATATGCCATTCCAAGCGTATTGAGCACCTTCACTTTCATAGCAGTCAGTGAATCGGAAGCAAATGAATCGGAACCGGACGAATTGGAAGCAAGTGACAACAAATCCAATGCCTGTCTTGTTATTTGTGCCACCCTATCATAATCGGCGAGATTCAAATATACTATTCCGAGCTTATTTAATAATGTAACAGCAACGACAGGATTCGTACCGCTATCAAGTTTTTTGTTTATCGCTAACGCAAGTTCAATCTTTTCAACAAGCCCGTCCAGCCTGTTATCCTCAATGCATGTGTCAATACAGTCACAGAGCTTTGACAGGTATTCGGGAGTTTCCGTAGCCAATGAGTCTGCTTTTTCAACATCCCATCGCACTTTTTCTTCTACAGAGAATCTTTCCGTCTGTGAACATACAAATGAAGTACAGGCAGAAAAGACAATCAATAATACATATTTAGAGAATGGACTGTTCAAAACCATCGTTTCTTAGTTATTTCATTGATTAATTCATCCACTTCTTTAGTGAACGCTCCATTGTTGCCGACTATTTCATGCAATATTTGAAGAGCTTCGTTTCGTTTTCCCGATTTTAGATAAACCATAACCAATTGCCACTGTGCATCCTCCCTGATTTCCGGTTGTCCGTCAGCAGTTAAAGGTAATAACAATTCAACCGCTTCCTCCATCTTTCCGGAACCAGCAAGAGCGATTGCGCTTTCAAGTGATTTCTTTTGAGCCTCTGCAACATCGTCACCACCCCGTACAACAACAGGTTCATAAGGTACGGCGGTATGCCACCGTACATAAAGTTCATCGGTGGAATAACGCGGCTGTACTCCGATAAACACCACTATCGCAATCACTGCCGCTACTGACATCAACATGACTATCAGCCTGTTCTTCTGAAATGCCGCTTGATGATATCCCCGTACAGTAGTACGATTCATGGGGACAGGACGATACCTACGCTCGGCATCATCCATGATTTGCCTCAATTTATCAACCGACTCTACACCAGCCAATTCTTCAAGTGTTTCCTGTTCGCCCTTACGTACAAACGCATCAGCAATATAACGTTCGACTTTTTCATCTGTCTTATCCTTTTCCATAGCCATACCTTTATAATAGTCCTTCTGAAACAAATTTCTTATATAGTACTGATTTTAATTTTCGCAGACAGAGTGATTTTCGGTTTTGAGCTACCGGTGCTCCCGAGTAATTCATTTTGCGTGCAATCTCTTCCATGCTGCATTTATCCCAATAATAAAGCGTCAGTACCGTATTGCACGGCTCTTCCATACGCTGTACGATTTCATAAGTAATCTGATGTTGGGGAGTCCATTCATCATCATGCTCTATGAAATCCTCTGTCAAGGGCATATGTGGTTTACTGTCACGCAGTCGGTTCATCATTTTGTTTCGGGCTATGCGAAAGAGATAAGTTTTCAAAGAGGCGGTCAGTCTCATCAGTTTGCCATCTCTGACGTTCTCATAAAGAGCAATAAAACTTTCCTGATACAATTCGACGGCATCATCCCTGTCCAGTGAAAACTCACGGCAGACATAAGCGATGAACTCCCCACGATACATGTCATAAAAACGGGAAACTAATTTATTATCCCCCGAACGAATGCCGGACAACGTCTCACTATATACCGATTCTGAATATTCCTTTTTCATCATTAGTTTTTAAAAGTGGAATTTGCGTTTTTCCCCGACGAGGCTTCAATTCGTCAACACGATTTTTCAACAGTTCACACAAGCGGGAAAACGGAAGAGACTCGTTTTTCCGCATAATCTCCCACAAGGCATAAGTCAGCGAACCATAATAAAAGCCATGCGGAGAACGATATTCATAATTCAATTGTTCCGGCATACATGCCGCTATGACGGTCATTGAAGCCATTCCCGGTTGCGAATAGATTTCTTTCAAGGTAGAATCCGTACAAACAACTGCCGGTGGGACAAAATCTTTCGGAGCAAAGACATACGAGGTACCACGGACATAAACATCATCCCCTTTATCCCTGTCCGCCGTTCCGCTATGGCAGGCATCCAATGCCAAAGTAACCGTTCCTTTGTCGCCTGTTTTCTTGCGTATATCATCCAACAAGCTGCCTAATTCATCGTCCCTCAGATGCTTCTCACCCACATACACTCCTTTTTGATAGCGTCTAGGTGCGTCATAAGGAATCAATGCTTCATCAAGACCGTCAGTTTCATCCCCGTTATCATCCGCCATCTGTTGCCCGTGACAAGAGAAATGAATATATATGTAGTCTCCGTGCCGACTGTCCTTAGCCAACTGTTTCAATGCTTTGACTATGGCATCTTTAGTCGCCTGTTCATTCAGTAAGACAGTGACATGCGCCGGAGCGAAATTTCTTTTGATAAGTAAAGGCTTGAGCAGATAAATGTCATTGGTTGCATGTATTTCATTCCAACCACTTTCGGAAGGATATTTATCAATGGCTACCAGTAATGCACGAGATGTTTGCCCCTTTACAGAGACAAAAAAGAAATAAAAAAGTAAAGTCGTAACTATCTGTTTTACTGGCATTATATTGTTCATTTACTGCAAATGTAGAAAAAAAATCGTAGATGCCTGTTAGGTTTTCCTGTTTTTTGGTATTAAAGGGAAAAGACAGTGAATGATGAAAAGAACTGCAACAGTCCACAGGGAAGTGGTTGGATATTTGCGATTTTTGTGTATCTTTGCTCGCAAAGACATACGGAATGCGAACGCGAATCGCATGAATTTATTCTCTCGTGCAAAATCTGGTAAATTTTCAACGGGCGAGAATAAGTCAACTTATCCCATCCATATTATATGGCGTGGGCTGTTGCTTATTTTAGCCCATCGGTTTACCAGAGCCTGCACGATAAAGTAAGTTTTCAGTCCACGTCATTTTTGTGTATTTACCTATTGTATAATTTAATATGGATGATTTATGAGGAAAATTCTAACTATGCTATTCGTATCTTTCGTAATCTTGAGTTGCGACAAGAATGATGACGGAGAAACAACTGCCATCACCGTTCCCAATCAAACGGAACTGGAACAAACCGTCTATGCGGACAATACTACCGGAAAAAGCGGCATCACATTCACCACTACCGGCGCATGGACTTCTTCTATCAATGAAAGCTCCCTTACCCGCTCGGACAAAACATCATCACCGGAATGGATTTCAATTGATCCCGCAAGCGGTGATAAGGCAGGAAGCTACACGATCAGTATTTCACTAAACAAAAATTTGACAGGAGCCAAACGTTCCGCCATTATCACCATTATATGCGGCGGAGAACGAATCACTATCTCAATCACCCAAGAAGCTACCACTGAAGAGGGAAAAGAACCGGTTCCGGAAGCACCGGACGGAAAAGTGAAAAAGATTAATGGACAAATAATCAAATATCATGATGGTGGTGGCTTATTCAGCAAAATAGGTGATGCGATATACGGCAATAAGTTTTATTCTGAAACGGAATGGGCTTATTTAAGTGGTGAATCACCAAGATTCGATGGCTGGTATTGCTATTTTAATTATGGAACTAATGGATTGGTGAAAGAAACAACATTCCAATATGGAAACCTTGCTATTAACCAAAAGATGAGTTATCAATGGGATGGCAACAAACTCATAGCTGTATACGACAATTATTATAATGAAATACAAAACGAAGGAATGCGGTTGAATATTAAGTATGGTGAAGTTGAATATTCTAAAGGGAATATTGACATTAATTGGCTGATAACTAATACGATTGACGGTAACCGAACATTCCTGACACCTCCCGAATCCTCAATTGGTATAAAGAGTATACCTTACAATAATTTGATTTCTCAAATAGTACTTACCGACCTCAACTTAGATAAGTATAGTGCAGTATACACCTATCGCTACGATCTAAACTCTGAAGGATATATTACTAAAATTTATGAAAAGTACACGATGAAATTAGATGGATATGAACAAGATGAACGAATCATTTACACATTTGATTATTAACTAAATAATAAAAAGCCATGAAAAGATTTACATTATTATCACTGTTCCTAATGACTGTATTATTTATCGGTTGCTCCGACAGTAATTCAAATCCGGCCAAGGTCGCCGAAAAATTCACTAAAGCATATTATAAAGGTGATTTCGACACATGCAACAGTCTTTTGGAAAAAGAAAAATTCACTCCTTCCAAAGATATGTCCGAGATGGAAAAGGAAGCCTTTAAGGAAATGAAAAAGAACCTTGACGAAATGAAGTATGTAATAACTCCCGATAATGAGGACAACGTTGTAGAGGAAGACTATTATGAAACGACATTCATTATCACTTCCAAAAAAGACGCTGACCTCAAGGACAAATTTAATGTTAGTGTTGAAAAAGGAGACGATAACAAATGGCGTGTCACCGACTTTGATATTGATTGACCGGCTCTTTAATTTTTGTATTAATCATCATTTACCAACTACTTATGAAAAGAAAAAACATCATCATCCTGTCATTGATAATATTGTCAATATGTGCACCTGAAGCATCTGCACAAGGCTGGCTCAACAAAGCATTAAAGAAAATAGATAACGTATCGAAAAAAGTCGACGAAGGATTAAATAAATTGAACGGAGACTCAAACACGGAAACCACCGTGAAAGAACCGGCCACCAATTCCAATCCGACCGGAGCCGATATAAAATGCAGCAATCCGAAACTGAACATACAGTTCGAAAGTTGCATACGGGACGGAAGGCTGACCGTACTCACTTATTACATTATCAATAACGGCAGCGATTTAAAAATCAACTATTTAGGACGTAGCACCATGCCTTCCAAACAAACCAACACAAGTATATACGATAGTGAAGGCAAACAATATAAATGGACGGATTTGACTTTTGGCGACGAACGATATAACGGCACTGAATGGCTGGCTCCGGTTATTTTACCCGAAGGGATTAAAGTGAAATGCACACTCGTCCTGCGTGATGTCAGCAAAACTGCCAAACAGATTAAACGGGCTACTATTACGGGATGGGACTTTGTCTTACAGTTTAACAACGTACCGATTCTTACTGTCAACGAAATATTAAATAAAGATAAGATTGTTTTCAAGAAAGAAAACCCGGCAGTAGGTTCACAAACGAAGTTGGACGAAAAACTGGCAATTGAATCGGTAAGCATTACCGAAAACAACACGCAAATACGTATTCTGTTTGAAGCACCGCAAAACAGCACATACGGTGCTGACGCTCCTGTATTCCAATCAGATGCAGGCATAAATGCCAATGGTCAAAGCTACGCTTTGCTCAATGCTTTCGGCGTGACAAAACATTATAGTTACGCTTCAGACTACAAGTTAAATCCCGGAAAGTCAGCTTATGTAGATCTAATCTTCGAGAAGATTCCCGAAACAACGGAAGTCTTTGACATTAATTTCGGAAACTTGTTCTGGAAATCTGTTCGGCTTGTAGAAGCAGGGGCCTTGAATGTTCCGAGAACTCAAGGAGTACTTTCACTTAACGACACATACAACCAACATGATAACCGCAAACGAATGACAGCCGCCGAAAGAACAGCATTAAAAATAAATTCGATTAAAAACGCTGATTTCAATATAAAATGGACCAACAACCAATTGTCAGCAGGAAAAACAATTTATAAAGGTAAGGAAGGCAAGTTACAGACTGTCCTGTTTATTGAAAAGGAGAATGCAGTTGATGAGTATCTAGTCAGTTACAATGCGTCAGGAAATGTAGTTGATTGTATCAGAATCGCTTCTATCAGGGCATATGGCGGTGACCGCGGTGAGGGGATTATTGAAGGGAGCATTGTCAAATCTGCCGCCGATTCATTTAGTGAAGATTCCGAATCGACAACATGGACTAGCTATAGAATAACTCCTGAACTGAAATTTGTGCAAATAAAATAAGAAGAAAACTTTTTTCTATCACCGAATATGGATTGCTCCAGCACTACACTGCCGCAATCCATGTTCAGTAACCAAAGCAATTAATTAGTCCGAATACTGATAAACCTTCAAATCAAACTTAGGAACCATTGCCAGCAAATGGTCGAAAATGTCCGACTGGATACGTTCGTATTCTTTCCACACTTTGTTTCGGGAGAAGAAGTAAACTTGAATAGGGACTCCATACATCGTGGCTTCTTTTTGGCTGATAATCAAGTCCAAGTCCTGGTTTACCACAGGCAGACTGCACAAATAGCGCTCAATATACACCCTGTACACTTGAGAATTAGTAGGAACCACTCCTTCTTCCGGTTGATAATCCGCCATTAATGGAATTTCTTTCCGGTAACGGTCCAACATTTCCGGAGTACAGAATTGAAGTGTAGTCAAATCCAAAGTTATACTCTTCATCACCCGTCGTCCTCCCGACTGTGTCATTCCCCGCCAATTCTGAAAAGGACTGCTCACTAATGTATAAGGAGGAATAGTGGAAATGGTATTATCAAAATTCTGAATCTTGACTGTATTCAGCGTTATTTCCTGTACAATGCCATTTGCGTCACCGGAAGGAAGCGTCACCCAGTCCCCCGGACGAACCATATCGTTGGCAGAAAGCTGGATACCCGCCACAAAACCTAATATGGAATCTTTGAATACTAACATTAAAATAGCCGCTGAAGCGCCCAAGCCCGCAAACAAAGTAGCCGGAGACTTATTCACGATAATAGCAATGATTACAATCCCGCCAACAAAGAAAAGAAGCACCTGCAACACTTGGATAAAACCTTTCATCGGGCGGTCTTTCATCGACTCTCTTCCGTCATAGATATCCATTATCATCAACAGAATCCCATTTATAGCCAATAGTAAAGAGAAAATAATATAAATGACGCACGCCTTCTGGGAAATCAGCAACAGCTCTTTTCCACGGATAAAAGCCATCGGCAACAACGAATAAACCAGAAAAGCCGGGATGGTATGAATCAAATTATGAAATACCCTACGCTTCATCAACAATGTATTCCATTGATGAGGTTTACGTCTCGTATACTGTTTCATACCTCCAATAAGAATTGCCTGGCAAAGATAATTCAAAACGATAGCAACCACTATCATCAGTAAAGCCATAATAGTCTCATCAAAACGATCGGCAACTGCCGGATCTATTCCCCAATTAATGAGGGTTTTATTCATCCATTTTCCTAAATCTACTACTAACATAACTTCTGTCTTTTTTTATAAATAACAGTAAAATATTCATTTGGTTTAGAAAAAAAGAGACTAGTATCCGATTTATCAAGAATCAAGACACCGGTCTCCACTGCTACTCTCTAAGCATATCATTTTTCGATGAGGGCTCCATCAGGGAATCACCATCACCCCTATTTCATTCATATTTACTTTAGCAACGGTAGCATCAGGTGTAGTGGCCTCCAGTTTAATGAAACGTGCCTGTACTTTCTGACTGAAAGCAACCATCTGTGGCAACGGATTATGCATAATATTGCTGAACTCTCCACTGGCAGGCACTTCTTTCCAGCTCTTACCATCCATGCTTACAAAGAATTGATAACGGAATGCCATCGTCGGCTTTGCCTCCGCTTTTGAAGGCGCGTACGTGAAACTGCTCAATGTTACCGTCTTCCCCAAATCAATCGTTAATGGAGAAGCAGCAACCTGTTTCCATCCGGAACGCGGCAAATTATTCCAGTCTTCTTTCGTTGTTTCTTCCTGCAAAGGTTCTGCATAATAAGCGGCAACCTGACTAACGTAAGCAGTCAACCGGCACTCGTCTATTCTCACCCGGAGCTTATTGGCATTAACTGCCGGAAAGCGCAACATACGTTTATATCCTATCGTCGTACCTTTTCCTACTTCTTTCCAGCCATTATCCGTCAAGGCTTCCACAGTAAAAGCCTCTACCCTCTGCCCTTTCGTTATATCTTCCTGCAACATGACCAGATTGATTTCCGATTTGGACTTCAAGGCATAGACAGCCTCACCGCCCGAAGTAGTGCTCCAGTATTTTCTTCCGTTTTTCACCCGGTTGTCAGCAAACGTTTGTTGCCGATAATCAGCAAACTCTTTCAACCGCTTGATATCAGCTTCATGAATCAGTCCCCTCCGGTCAGGTGGAATATTCAACAGGAGCACTGAATTATATCCTACCGACTGGAAATAAATATCTGATAAATGCTTCAAAGATTTCACTTTACCATCTTCCTCCGCATGATAGAACCATCCCGGACGGATAGATACGTCGACTTCCGAAGGATACCAGAATAATTCCGTAGCTTTCTCCAATATCTTACGACTTCCCAAATCCTCTGCTTTACTGAAAACACCCAAACGTTTGTTGTTCTCTTGTGAACGGGCATATATACCGGGAGTCAACACAGTTGCGTTCCATTCCGTTTCACGGCCTACTCCTTTCTCGTTTCCGACCCAGCGGACATCATCCCCCATAATTGCCATCACAGCTTTAGGTTGGAGGCGTTGGATGGTTTGGTAAAAAGCGTCCCAGTCATACACTTGCTTCTTTCCGTTCGGACCTTCTCCATTCGCCCCGTCGAACCAGACTTCATGTACTTCACCATAATTGGTGAGCAATTCCGTCAATTGCCGAATAAAAAAATCATTGTAACGGGGAGAGTCTCCATAACATTTCGCATTCCGGTCCCAGGGAGAAAGATATACTCCAAACTTCATATCATATTTGTCACAGGCAGCACGAAGTTCTTTCACTACATCGCCTTGTCCGTTTTTCCAGGGAGAAGAGGCCACGGAATGTTTGGTAGTAGCCGTTGGCCAAAGGCAGAAACCGTCGTGATGTTTTGCAGTCAGAAGCACCATTTTAAAGCCGGCTTCCTTGAGGGTACGTACCCATTGTTCAGCATCCAGTTCCGAAGGATTAAAGAGCGCGGGATCTTCTTTCCCGTCCCCCCATTCACGTCCGGTAAAGGTGTTGATACCAAAATGAAGGAAAGCTGTTAATTCCATTTGTTGCCAAGCGTATTGCTGTGGAGTAGGTACCAGACGCGCTGCCATATCAACCTTCTGTTCGATAGTTGCACTTTGAGGAAATTCAACATGCTTCACATAGTAATTTTCTTTTTTCTGCGCCTGCGCTCCACTCATGAGAGTAACAGACAATAAGAGAGAGGTTAGTAGTTTATTCATGGTCTATTAATTATTGCAATCGTACAAAGATAAAATAAAGGTGCAGATTTCACGATCCTCATGGAATATTTTCTTACGACATTCCATCCAATCAGTGTAACCCCCACCTTTATATATAATCTAAATAACCTATTGATTTAGTATCTATTTCACCGGATAAAGGGTAAATTCAAAACTCTGTTTCTTTAATGGAACCAAGTATTGCGGTAATACTCCGGGACCACAAGTAGCCGTTCCCACACCTGCCTGTTCGGCATCCAGATGTACTGTCAGCAATCCATCACGTTCCAGTTCGTTGATATGGCGGGCCTTCTCTAATAATACATCCGAGAAAGGAATGATACTAAACTGGAAAGCACGATCCGACTCAACAAAGATACCTTCGCCGGAAGTATCTGCCAACTTCACCCAACGTACATCGGTGCGGTTGCCTGTAGATTGCGGAGCAACATAATAGTGGAACATCCGTTCCGGTGTGGTCTGATATACACCGATTTTACCGGACTGATTGCGGTCAATATAGGTTTCATTATCTCCACGTCCCAAGTAAGAAACCTGATCGTAGGCGTTCGACACACGGAACGTCAATCCCAGGCGTGCCATTGATTTCACGATGGTCGTGTCGGGTTGGAAAGTTGTATGTACTTTCAGTGCACCGTTTCTATCCAGTGAATAAACAAAGTCAGCAATTCCTACCCTTTGCGTTTTTGCATTTAGAATTTCTACACGGGCAGTGGTCGAAGTCTTACTTTCCTTCAATGACACTACTTTCTGGGTCAGACAATCCAATCCCGCATCACACCACAAGCGTGCGCCGTTCTTATCCCGGTTGTCATTATCCGTTGCCGGGCGGTAAAGGCTCAATGTCAGCGGAGTAGCCAATAATTCTTTGCCGTTCAGGTTCAATGAAGTCAGCGCGCCTGTTTGCTTATCAACGGTGAAAGTCGTTTCACCTGCTTTTTGCGGACGGTAGCCTGTGTAGTTCTTATTACCGGCAAATACAAACTGGTCGTATGCCACCTCCCAATCCTTATCTATCATTGAAGAAGCTTCACGACGGGTCCAGCTGATATTCAAATAAGCCTCACGGACTGTATTCGGAAGTTTTACAGCACCCAAAGTAACATCAACAATAGCGTGCGGTGCACAATCAACCGTTTTTGTACCTTCCGCCAAAATCTTGCCATTATCTGCCGTCACATTCCAGTTCAGTACATACTCATTCAAGTTAGAGAAATCATACCAGTTCTTGACACGGATAGTCAGATTCTTCTGATTCGCCAGCGTTACTTTTATGTTCTGATATACTTTCTTTACTTCGAGCAAATGCGGGTGCGGTTCACGGTTGGCGCCCACCAAACCGTTACAGCAGAAGTTTCCGAAACTTGGAATTCCTTCCGGTCCGTAATCACCGCCATACGTCCAGTACCATTTACCATTCTTGTCTATTTCGCGGAATGACTGATCCACCCAGTCCCAAACGCAGCCACCTTGTGCCATCGGATTGTTTTCAAATACGTCCCAGTATTCTTTCAGTCCGCCGCAACTGTTGCCCATCGCATGAAGATATTCACAAAGAATGAAAGGGCGGTAGATGTCTTTCTCTTTTACGTATGCTTTGATATCGTCTACACTGCGGTACATACGACAGTAAATATCCGTATTATAGTTCAATTCGGCACGTTCATACTGTACAGGGCGAGTTTTCTCTACCGATTTCAGCCAGTCATAAGTACGTTCGAAGTTAATTCCGTTTCCTGCTTCATTTCCCAATGACCAGATAACGATAGCCGGGTGATTCTTAGAACGTTCATACATCCGGTGAGTGCGATCCATGTGTGCAGTCAGCCAGGTACTATCCTTGGCTAGGGAAGCAGGACCATATCCCATTCCGTGAGATTCGATGTTTGCCTCATCAATCATGTACAAACCGTAACGGTCGCAAAGTTGATACCAGTAAGGATGCGTAGGATAATGCGAGTTACGCACCATGTTGATGTTGTGCTGCTTCATCAGTTTGATGTCCAGTTCCATCAGCTCCTTGCTCACGGTACGTCCCAGTTGAGAATGCTCGTGTCGGTTGGTTCCCTTCACCAATACCGGAACGCCGTTGATGCAGAAACGTCCGTCTTTGATTTCCGAGGTACGGAAACCGACTTCACAACCAGTCAGTTCGGTTACCTTGCCTTGTTCATCCTTCAGTTCGAGTATTAATGTGTAAAGATGAGGATGCTCTGCACTCCAAGCCTTTACATCGGGAATATTCTTTTCATCAAACGTGATAAAATTGCTCAATCCGCGGGATTTTATCCGGATAGCATCCTGCAGGACAGCTTTACCATTGGCGTCTTTCAGGGTATAAGCAATAGAAGTAGCTCCAGATATAGCAGAATGTCCCTCTACGGTCACTTCAAGTCCGAAAATACCATCTTTGTATTTCTCTTTTTCTAAAGAGGCATTCAGTTTATAATCCGCAATGTACTGTTTGGGAGTACTGTAAAGATACACGTCACGTTCGATACCACTCAAACGCCACATATCCTGACATTCCAGATAAGCACCCGAACTCCAGCGATACACTTCCAAAGCAACCACATTTTCGCCTTCATTGAGGACATCTGTAATATCCCATTCGGCAGCCGTCTTTGATCCCTGATTATATCCAAGTAATTTTCCATTCACCCATACATAATAGAAAGAAATGACTCCTTCACAACACAGTACTACCCTGCGTCCTTTCCAGTCGGCAGGCACTTTGAAGGTACGTCGGTAGGAGCCGACTTCATTCTCCGCATAAGGCACCAGCGGCGGATTCTTCTTGAAGTTGAACATTTTATCATCAAACTCATACGTTTCGTTGACATAGATAGCCGTGCCATACCCCTGGCGTTCCCAGTTACCGGGCACATTGATATCCGCCCATCCTCCTGTATAATAAGAAGGTTGGTAAAAGTCCTTCGGACGATTATCGGGATTCTTCACCCAATGGAATTTCCACTTTCCATTGAGACTCATATAAAAAGGAGACTGTTCATACCCTCCCGGCTTTTCAATGTCGGAAGCGTTGGCGTAAGGCCATACGTATGTGTGAGGAGCGAGTTTGTTCAGTCCCACTGCATACTGGCTTTGCCATTCGGGCAACGGTTGTTGCTGCGCTAAAGTGAAAGTAGCAGTCAGTCCTGACAATAGAACTAAAAGAGTTCGTTTCTTTAAGCTAATATTCATAAGCATGTCATCATAATTGGTTTATATAATAAATTAGGCACAGATTAAGCTGATTGACGCTATTATTTTATATACTCATCATTCTAAAAACCGTGAAATTCGTGTAATCCGTCTCTAATAATATAAGATTATTCTGCAAGAGCACTTAATTGCTGTTTTTAACTATTTGATTACTATTCTATAATCACTTCATCAAAATAGACTCTCGCTTCCTGACCGGGACGGACATGCTCGTCGGGACATATCCCCGCACCTTCCGCCGTCACTCGGACATAACGGGCAGATACTCCGCCCATATCTATCGAATAGTCATTTCTAAAAGTTCCTTCCAGATAGATTTCTTCCGGAGAGAAGTTCAATTCTCCCATAGTATGGTAGGTTCGATTGTCATCGGAAACTTCTACGCGAATCATCTTCGGTTTATGTGCTCCCATTCCATAATTCGTAATGCAACCGATGGCAAATTTATTCAAAATCTCCCGCCCCTGCAAATCTATCGTGAAAGATATAGAATCATTTTGATTCCAGTTACACCATTCAAAATCAGTATATTTCAGGCTTCCCCGCAATCCGTTGACTAACAACATTTCGTTCTTCTTATTGCCAAGCAAAGGTTTTGCCGTAGCTTTGTTCCATGTGAGTTGCAAGTCTAAAGTTTCTCCCATTTGCTTGCCGTTCATAAAGGTAGCGGCTTTCACCATTTGTGTCTTCGTCACACGGATAGGTCTGTCGTAACGATGAGAAGACATAGCCGGATTACTTCCGTTCAGTGTATAATGAATCTCTACATCCGGGCGGATACATTCCAAATTCACTTCCAAATGTCCGTCCACTGATGTCACCGTCTGTTGTATGTTATACATTGAACGGGCATAGACAATTCCTTTTTCCGCAATATGCGCGTTGTATGCGTCCATCCGCTTCAAGAATCCAGACCAGTCCTTCGTTCCTGCGGGCGTCCATGCCACTTCTGCTAAAGCGGCCAGGCGGGGGAACAAAAGATAATCCACATCTTCTGGCTTATTACAGAACTCTGTCCACATACAAGCCTGTACTCCCATTAACAAAGACTCATATTCCGGTTTCCAATCCTTCTGTACAGGTTCGTAATCGAAAACATCTTTCAGGGTATTGTTGCCAAAATAGGTTACCGGTTCAAACCATTGCGGTCCCTGATAACGAATCAAGTATAAGACACGCGCCGGAGTCATGATAAAACGATGTCCCTTTTCGGCAGCTTTCAGAGCAGCCGTACCCATTCCCTGCCAGCCTAGGATAATAGATTCTTCAGGAAGAAAAGAGCTGTTTGTCAACTCATCCCAGCCAATCACTTCACGACCTTTCTTACGCAGATAATCACTGATACGTTTCATGAAGTAACCCTGCAAATCTTCTTCATTGGCCAAACGCTGTTTTTTCATCCGTTTTTGGCAAAGCGGGCATTTCTCCCAGTTTGTCTTTCGCGCCTCATCTCCACCAACATGAATATAGCGAGAAGGGAAAAGCTCTAGAATTTCGTCAAAAACATCTTGCAAGAATGTAAATACGCTATCATTTCCCGCACAGTAGATAATCTCGGAATTTCGTCCTCCCAGTCCGGGAAGTACACCGACAAAGTCTTTCACAACCGGACAGGCAAGCTGGGGATAAGCAGCCAGAGCAGAGTTACTGTGTGCCGGTACATCTATTTCGGGAATGACTTCTATCTGTCTGTCGGCTGCATAAGCTACAATTTCCCGGATGTCCTCCTGCGTGTAGAAACCGCCTATCGGAGTAGGTTCTCCCCGTTCCGGGTTGCGACGTGAGTGGAAAGGCACATCTGTACGGTCTACTCTCCACGCTCCTATTTCCGTCAAACGGGGGTATTTCTTTATTTCAATCCGCCAGCCGTTATCGTCTGTCAGATGAAAATGAAGTTTGTTTATTTTCAGCATCGCCATACAGTCAATGATTCGCAGTACATTCTTTTTAGGGATAAAACAACGTACCGGATCCAACAGTAATCCGCGGAAACCGAAACGGGGTTCATCCTGAACCGTCATTGCCGGAACTCTCCAATCGACATTCCGGACCGGTTGTTCCGATTCTATGGCAGCCGGCAGAAGTTGGCGGATAGATTGCAGGGCATAGAAAAAGCCTTTTGTATCCGAAGCTTTAATGAGTATCTGTTCCGGCGTAATCTCCAGTAAGTAGGCTTCACTTTTTAAAGAAGAATCCGTCACAAAACGGACTTGTCCCTTTTCACGCCCGACATTCAAAGCAGGAGTTATTCCGGCAGCACGAGTAAACAAGTCAATAAAATTGCGAGCAATCACGGCTTGTTCCTGACTTTCTACCGCAAACACCGTTTGGGCTGAAAAGGTGAAGTTACCACGGCCCGGCACAATCTGTGTCGGGCGTGGTACTATTGAAATTAAAGGGGATGTTAAGTTATCAGCCTGCAAAAACGCTGTCAGTGGCGAAAGCAGTATGAGAATGATTAAGATGTATTTTTTCATGGCGTATGTACATTGGTATTATTCCTTGTCTCTCTCCGGTGAGAAGCGGACAGGATCATTGTATTGCTCCTGAAGTTTCAGCATTTCTTCTTTTAGTTCTTTCACTACCGGTTCATATTCAGGTTGTCCGTAGAGGTTGTGCATTTCCGACGGGTCTGCCTGCAGGTCGTAGAGTTCCCACCAGTTAATGTCATTATAGAAATGAACCAGTTTATAGCGTTCCGTACGTACACCATAATGACGTTTCACCATGTGTTCAGCGGGATATTCGTAGAAATGATAGTAGAGAGCCTTCCGCCAATCTTTCGGATGTTCGCCTTTCAGCAAGGGGACGAGGGATACACCTTGTATGTCTGAAGGAATCTCTGCTCCTGCCAATTCGAGGAAGGTAGGTGCATAATCGATGTTCTGAACCATTTCGGTGATGTCGCCCCTACGGTCGAATCCTTTCGGCAGACGCATGATGAGTGGTGTACGCATGGATTCTTCGTACATGAAACGTTTGTCGAACCAACCGTGTTCACCCATGTAGAATCCTTGGTCGGAAGTATAGACAACAAGTGTGTTATCCAGTAATCCTTTCTCTTTCAGGTAGTCGAGTACACGACCTACATTGTCGTCCAGCGACTTCACCGTCTTCATATAATCGCGCATATAACGCTGGAATTTCCAGTTGGCTAGTTCCTTGCCTTGCAGGTTCTGTTTATAGAAGTCGTCTATTATTGGGGTGTAGAATTTGTCCCATGCAGCACGTTGTGCTTCATCCATACGACCAATATATTTCTCATATAAGGATTTCAGACGGGTCTTTTTGTCGGGACGAAGCATTTTGAGGTCATAAATCATGTCCATGTCTTTCATAATACTCATCTCTTGTGCGGCAGCGGCAGGGCGTCCTTCGTAATCGTCAAAGAAATTGTCCGGTAGCGGGAAGGTTTTATCTTCGTACAAAGCCAGGTTGCAAGTATCTGCCAACCAATTACGGTGAATAGCCTTATGGTGAATCAAAAGACAGAAAGGTTTCTCCGGATTGCGTTTGTTTTCTATCCAGTCAATGGCATCGTCAGTGATAAGGTTCGTGATATATCCATGTTTTTGGATAGTGTCATTGTTCTGTGTGATGAAATCCGGATTGTAATAGTCGCCTTGTCCGGGGACAATCTGCCAGTAATCAAAACCGGAAGGCAAACTTTCAAGATGCCATTTACCTACCAGTGCTGTCTGATAACCGATTTTCTGCAACAGCTTCGGAAAAGTCTGTTGCGAACTGTCGAATACGCAAGTGGTATTATCATAGAATTTATTAGCACAACTATGTTTACCCGTTATCATGCAGGCACGACTGGGACCGCTTAATGAATTGGCTACAAAACTTTGAGTAAAGCGTACACCATCGGCAGCAATACGATCGAGATTGGGTGTTTCCATGTAGCGTGTGTCATAACAGCTCATCATCTGAGCTGTGTGATCGTCTGTCATAATGTAGACGATATTCAAAGGTTTCTGTTCCACAGGCTTTTGCTTGTTTGAACAGGAAGCAAAGGAAGCTACAGCTGCTACTCCTGCTAAAGGAAAGAATAAGTTTGGTTGCAATTTTTCCATAAATACTAATTTGTATAAGATTGTGTCAGCAAAGATAGAGGACAGCCATCTATTTAACTTCCACAAATTACCATTTAATTTCCAATAATCTCCATTTCTGCATAATTGACTAATAAATAGCCGGAAGCATATCGCCTTCTAACGATAGCTTCCGGCATAAAATTCATTTCACACTATTGAAAGCTAATTGAAAGAGATAGCATTAATAAAATAACTGATTAGCCCAGACTTTTTCAGCATCAGTCTGTACATAATTCTTATTTGTATAGATACGAATCCAATCAATTTCCATTCGAGGCGTATTATCATCCGTTTCACAATTGGCAATACTTTTCAGTACATTATCCCAACCTTCAGGCGCTTTACCAGCAGCCCGTTCCGAGCTTTCAGCCAATCTCATAAAGAAGTAGAGACCGGCACTGCCACCAGCAGCAGTAGCAGGATCAGGATTAGCAGTAGCAGGAGTTCCAGCCTTGTCGAATGGCCACCTGTCAGGAGATTGTGTACGATTCACAGTCAGATTGGTTGCTCCATTAATTCCTAAATTGATTATATTTTCATCCACAAGTTCCACCCAATATATATTCCATTCATTCGCTTGAGGTATTGCTACACTCTTTGAACCTATCTCATTATCAACAGTTACAGCCTGAGTAATTACAGAACCTTGAGTGTTCTTGAGAATATCGATCTCATCTTTCGTGTTCGGAAGGGAATTTTTCTGATTTTTAAGTCCGATTGTCGGAACAAAACCAGTCCGTATTCCTCTCAAACGCGCCTTCACTTCAATTCTCATACCAGGAAAGAACCGAGTATGTTGTGGGGCAAAAATACCACCAAATTTAGAACATTGCAATGCGGCGACACCGTAATCCTTGGTAGCAGTCATGGCACCAGTCCCCTGAACATTTTTATCCACCCACATATTTAAAATACCTTCATTGGTTATATTTGTACATTTTGCATTATTCACAGCTTGTATTTTCTGTGACGGTGCATCATTAATATCAGAAAAGGCCCAAGAAATACGATGTCCGAAAGCATTAGGGGTATTATTTCCGCCACTAAAACTATTATTAATATAATGGAACTCTATCGCATTGCATAATACCCAATCTTTATCTTTCAAAGCTGAAGTGGGATGAGCGCTATTCTTATTCATAGCTATTTTATCTCCCGTAAACCAACTTTCAATTGCAGTTTTATTTTTATCAGACATAAACGGCCTATCCGGGAATTCATACACCTTCGTTATATCAAACAGATTAGGATCTCCCATAGATTCCAAATCAGTCATAGTTATAGTCAGAGTAGAATTTATCATCGGATTCGCTGGAGAATCACTCTCCAGATTCAATACCAGTTGCAAATCCCCTGTCATTTCAAAATCCTGTTTAATAGTCACAGCATCACTTTTTGCCGAAGTTCTTCCTGCAGGAATTGTTAATGTAGAAGGTAAATTTTCATACCTATCTCCTTCCCCTTCTTTCGGAGTAATTTTCATATTAAGAGGTACGGAACTTGGTTTTTCAATCTTTGCAACTAATACAAACTTACCACCTTCCATTACTACATTCTCCGCATTGTTCTCCAATGATGCCATTATCCGATAATAATCGGAAACCTTAATTACCTGACTGGAGCCTTCCATCTTATAACCACGGGCAAAAGCCGTAAAGTTTATAGCAGTACTACCCGTCAGTCCGGATGCCTTTATCGGAAAATCCACCTGAATCTGTTTCTCCCCCTTCGGAAAAGTAACGATTCCATTGAACTGTTCGAATACATTCGAAGCATCCTCCGTTCCGGCTTTCGCCGTAAAGTAAATATCAAAATCTTCATTTGCTACAACCTCCTTGCCATCAGCATCCGGTTCTACATTAATATTCACTTTCAAGTGTTCTCCCATCGCAAATGCGTTGTCATTGATGCTCATCGTTAATGGCACGATTTCCGGCAGAGGGCGGTATTTCGTTTCTTCCTCACACCCAGTCAACCCCATGGTCAACAAGCATATCGGAAATATTTTATATAATATGTTCTTCATATCTTTATCTATCTAATTATCATAAATGAATTTTATTCAGTTCCCTTACTTAGTCGGCCATCCCGGATTCTGATTCAGCTCATGGTCCATCTGGATTTCATCCGGTGGTATGGGTAACAAGTAATCACGATCTTCATTAAACTTGTAGCCTTCAGGCAAGTACTCTTTCAACGGATCCATCCATCCTTCATTATCTGTCAGTACATGATTCAGTCCTTCTTTCCGCAATGTAGGCGAAAAGCTCAGATAAAGTACACCGTCTTTGCCCAGATAAGCTCCACGTCCGCGTCCTTCCACACCTTTCAACGTTCCGGCTACCCTCCAACGCATCAGGTCATCCAAACGAAAACCTTGCAGAGATAGCTCTGAGCGTCTTTCCCGACGTACCTCCTGCACTGCCGGCGGCAGGCCTTGGAAAGGGAAGTGAGGATCAGCCGCCGGAGTAACATAGGCCACACCGGCTCTTTGACGCAATGGCTTCAATGTTTTCTCTGCCACGCCATCGTTATACAGCCCCAATTCGGCGGCAGCTTCAGCATAACAAAGCAATCCTTCGGCATAGCGGAACATGACATGAGCCGTTTCACAATTGCCGGTTACATAGGTCGTATCAATGCCAAGGCGAGTATGGAACCCGGTCACGTTCTTGTAAATACCATCCCCATTCAAGCGCGGAGATGAAATATCTTTATTCTTTTCCTTTTGTTCTTCTTCGGTACCTGTCTCGTCATACGCTCTCACATTCATCAAGCTATTAGATTTGAACTTACAACCGGTATGCATCACCATGGCCAAAAGTCTTCCGTCACGATCTTTAAATACCTCATTAAAGTCCTTATACTTTTCATCGGTTGGGTCAACCGGCGTACCATCCACATTCAGAAAGTTATCCACCAAAGACTTGGATAGTCCCGAAGGCTTCACATTATCTGTTACTCCACCGCTAAGCTGTTGAGTAACGGTATTGAACACGCCATCAGCTATTGAATATTTTTTCCAAAAAGTCACTTCGCTAATGTTGGAAAGATCGTTTGAATTGAATAGCTCCGAAAAAGCGTCATCTATATTGGTAGCTTTCGGATTGGTTGCTGTCATATGCAAAGTCAGTCCGACCGGGAACAAATATTGATCTCCCCAGTTCATCACTTCCTTAAAAAACTCTTCAGAGTTATCTTCCGTTGCAAAATCAGTTCCTTTGTGATACTTCTCCCACGAACCTTCGTACAAAGCAACTCGCATAGCCAGAATCATGGCCGTTTCTCTGTTGACACGCAATCCACTGTATTTACTGCGGGAATGTAAATTAGCACGAGCCTCCGGTATCAACCCAATAGCCGCTTTCAAATCGTTCAGGATGAAACGGGCTGCATCCGCACGTTTTGTCGCCGGAATTTGCAAACCGCCCAACGTAGCATTGCCATCCCAGAAGTCATCCATAATGGGAATATTACCAAAACGTGTGAGCAGATAGAAGTGCCAATAAGCACGGAAGAAATACGCTTCCCCTCTCAATGAAAGCACTTCGTCCGTCTCGTCCACCTCGGAAACTGCGTAATAATGGAAAAAGTAATTCACCATACGCAAGTTTTTATAGCCTTTATTCCAATCGTCAGAACCACTGAATTGATTATTCTCTCCATTCAGGCGCATATCATACTTTTCCGAAAGGATATTGTCACTGTTCACCTCTTCTCCTCTGACACCAATACCATATTGAGCCGGAGCCGGTAGAGAAGTATACAAATTATTTATATAGCTCTCTACATTCTCTCTGGTTTTCAAGAAATCTTCATTGTTAGGCTGCGTATAGGGTTTACGGTCCAAATAGTCGGAACACGCCGACAACAGTAAGCCTGCAAAAACAGTCAGGATAATTATTTTATTTTTCATGATAGCGTTCCTCTTTAATTAAAATGTAAAATCAAGTCCAAACACGAAATTACGGTTCATCGGATACACCTTTCCGTTACCATTCTGATTTTGAGCCGAGGTAAGTCCCGGAGCAGCCGCGTTACTTCCGCCTGCCCACGCGTTCACCTGATTAAGGGTTTCCGGATCAAACTGATTCGGCAGTTTACTGATGGTAAACAGGTTATCGCATGTAAAGTATACTTTCAAGTTACTTAGTCCAATATTCTTCAACAATTGAGGCTTAAAAGTATAGGATACTGTCAAGTTCTTCATACGCATATATGCCGCATTCAGCATATAGCGGGTAGTATTGTATCCCGTATTGGCATTCGTTGTCTGGGCATCGGTCGTCAGTCGAGGTAGATATCCATTGGGATTCTCGGGACTGAAATAATCGAGATGCTCCTTGAACCATTCTTTACCACCGAATAGGTAAGTACTGGCGGCCATCGGGAAATCTCTCTTGGCAACTCCTTGCAGCAAAGTGGATATTTCAAATCCCTTATATCCTACGTTTAGATTGATACCGAAACTGTATTTGGGAGTGGCATTACCGATAATTTTCAAATCACCATGGTCGGCCAATGTACCCTTACCCGGATCCACTTTACCGTCACCGTCGGAATCAATGTATTTCAAGTCGCCTCGTTGCCACTTGTCACCGGACTTAAAGAAACTAAGATCTACTTGTCTGAGGTATGCATCCACTTCACGATTGGACAAAAAGAGATCATTCGCTTCATATCCCCAAATCTCACCAACGTCCATTCCTTCATAATATCCTTTATTAGTTGCCAAACCGGTATGATTGTTGTATATCAACCCCTCCGGATTATTATATTTGGTGACAACAGCTTTGTAATTGAATACATTGAATCCTATGCCATAGCTAAAACCACATTTCAACTGGTCCTGCCAGTTTACAGACAATTCCCAACCACGATTACGTAAAGTAGCGTTATTGACCTTCGCACGGTCATCCGTACTAATACCTCCGAGATTCGGAATAGCTTCAGCAGGTCCAATCATGTCGCGCGTGGTACGCTGATAAATATCGGCAGTAATAGACAGTCGGTTATCCAACAACATCAAGTCGATACCTAAGTTGGCATTATCCACCTTCTCCCACGTAATATACGAACTGATCATCTTAGGCGTAGTGGCTAAAGTTCCTTTTTGAGGAGTAGCTTGCACACCGGGCAACAGCCAAGCATTGGGTGAATCGGAGGTCAAACTCTGAATCCCAAGGTAATCGTAGAGTCCCGCTCCGTTCTGATTACCCAAGCGACCGTAAGAAACACGTACTTTCAATTGAGAAACCGGCAGATTCAAAGCTTTGAAATAGTCGGTACGAGAAATGTCATAACCGGCTGAGAAAGAAGGGAACAATCCCCAGCGATTTCCCGGAGCAAAACGGGAAGAACCGTCATAACGTCCACTGAATTCCAGAAAATAAATCTCCTTGTAATTCCAATTCAGTTTAGCGTACATACCCATTGTAGCCCAATGTGTCCGGTCTTCACCTGCCAATACTTGCCCGTTAGCATTCACAAAAGAGAATATATCACTAGTCAGCAATCCGTCTTTATAAGTATAACCATTCGAATTTTCTTGCAGTTCCATCTGGAAACCCGCCATCGCCTTAAAGAAGTGGTCGCCCCAAGCATGTGTGTAGGATGACGATACGTTTGGAGACAGGTAGTAGTTGAAAGTATTACCGCGTGTATAAGAGCCCCAATTAGAGTTTTTCCAGTTCATGCCCGGATATTGATACCCCTGCTTGGTTCCCTTACTTATATCCAACGTTCCGTCAGGCTTTTCAGCAGTGGGATATCCGCGTTTGAAGTCATTGTTTTCCACATCGAAGCGTACTTTCATTTCACCTACAATATCCCAACCTTCCAGCGGAGTAATCGTAGTGGCAAACGACATCGCATCAGAAATTCTGTTCTGCACATAATGCGATTGTTTCAGATAACGGTATTCGGAATTGTCATTATATTCCGACTTTACAGGAAGATGGGTAGGAGAATTCGGAAAGCTGCTTCCGATAGTTCCATAAAAAATGGTCTGGTTAGCCATCGGACGCTTCAGTATATTCAGCGAAAGGTTATTATTGAAATTAAACTTCAACCATTTATTGGCTCGGATCTGAAACTTCGAGTTTACATTGTACTTACTCAAGTTATCGTCCACTTGATCCAGTAATCCTTCCTGGTAAATATATCCCAAACCTACGTAATAATTAAATTTATCAGAACCTCCCGTTACGCTCAGATTATGAGAATGACGGATGGAAGCTTTTTTAAAGTAGTAATCATACCAGTCGGTATTGGCATACACAGCATCTTTAGAACCTGCCCAACCGGTACCGTCCGCATTAGGTCCTATGCCCGGGAACTTTTCCGAATAAGGATTCTCCATAAAGCCCTGCATCTTTTCGATGAGCGCATCAGGAATCGAGTGTTTTACTCCATCGTTATCATCTCGTTCGTTCAGATAATTGGCAAATTCAATAGAATTCATCATTTGGGGCATATTAATAGGAGAACTGAATCCTACAGTACCACTGTATGATATACGTGTTTTTTCCTTTTTACCACTTTTGGTAGTGACGATAACCACACCATAGGCGGCACGTGCACCATAAACGGCAGCAGCAGAAGCATCTTTCAAAACACTGATGGTTTCAATGTCGGCAGGATTCACATTCTGCAAACTTTGCTCCACTCCGTCTACCAATACATAAGGTTCGCCTCCATTGATAGAACCGATACCACGAATATTGAATTTAATTTCGGCACCGGTCTCACCGCCTACCCCATTAGCAACCGCATCAGAAGAGAAGTTTAAACCGGCTACATTACCCTGAAGGGCACTCGTGAGGTCAGTAACCGGACGGTTGACAATAGCATCGGAACCTACAGTAGCCACCGCCGCCGTAATGGTGCTTCGTTTCTGTTTATCCATACCTACTACTACCACTTCATCCAAGACTTTTGTATCCTCTTTTAACGTAAATCGGTTGCCTTCTGCTTTTGTCACCTTTATTTCAAGGGGAGTAAAACCGACATAAGAAATAACCAATGTGTTACCTACTTTCCCTTTCACGGAAAAGTTACCGTCAATGTCAGTCAGCGTCCCATCTTTAGAACCTTTCACCATCACTGTGGCGCCGATAATGGTTTCACCTTTATCATCTACCACTTGTCCTTTTATCATTTGTTGCTGTGCCAACGCACTCAAAGGAAAGGATAGCAGGAGTATCAGAAACAGAATCAAAAATTTCTGTACTCGCATGAACTTCTTTTTTTCCATAATATTGTATTTGATTAATTTAGATTCTCTTTTATTCCGTCGGATTCGCATAATATTCAAACTCTTCTTTTATGGCCTTCAACAAAGACTTATTATTGGTTACGTCAATATCCGTTGCCAAATCCCAACTCATAATACCTGCAAAGCCTTCTTCACACACATATCTCGCTTTCTTGCGAATCGTTTCTACACTGTTGAAAGTATATGTATTTCCTTTATATGTATATGTATCCTCAATCGTAGTAGCCAGACCGTCATTCACGAAATCATAATAGGCAGCAATCAGACTACCCGTAGAACCATAGAAAGGGACTCCCATCACTAGTTTATTCTTAGGAATTCCATATGTTATAGCCATTTCTCCATCTTTTACAAATTGCTCATAAGGAAAACGCATCACTGCAGGGCCATAACATTGATAAGAGATAAAATCCAGTGCATCAATAGCTTCCGGAGATATTTTAAAAGAAACCGGATGCAAAGACGCAGTGAAGTAAACATACTTTCCTAATGTAGAACGCATTTGGATAACTGTTGCACTATAATTATTAAATTCATTCGTATTTGTAGGCCATTCAAAATCAAAATCAACTCCATCAAAATCATATTGTTCGATAATCTTCTTCACCTCGGAAGCAAATCTTGTGCGAGCAGTGGCATCAGCCATCATCTTTTTCCATTCTCCACCGGCAATGCCCAAGCGCAATCTTCTATCTCCCTGTTGTCCCTGTAAAGCGGTACGTATATTATTCAAACGCCCCAGCCAGGAATGTGAATCCTTGCCAGGTTTCGTGGCATCATCGTATTTCCAGTAAGCAAGTATTTTGGAATTATTCCAATTGTCAAAGGTGATAGGATTTCTACCTGATGTACCTACTACCAGACTGCTTACAAAAGTTTCATCTAAATAACCTTTAAATTTATCTCCAATCAAAAAATCAGTACGTGTATTAGGTACTTCATTAGGGAGAGCACCTACAAAACTTATTGCAGTATTGTTTGTATCCACATAAAGTTTCGCCGTTCCCTGTTCATAAGTCAGCCCAATATAGTGCCAGCCTGTTGCCAGATCAGGAGTGGTAACGGTTGCAACCGAACTTCCAATAGACAGTTTCAAACTATTAGCTGTCGCACCCATTTGAAAAGCAATGATCGTGGAGTTTCCATCCATTTTCTTAAAGAGAAAAGCTCCGTCCACCCATTCACTTATATATATATAGGTACCAAAGGTGAATTTATTAAAGGCCCCATCAGCAGAGTGAAGTAATCCATCACCGCCATTCATAAAACTTGTTCCTTCAAATTTAACCACTCCATTACGACCTTGAAAAGTGCCTGTATGAGATACGTTTGTCATCGTCGCATCATTCAACGGCAATTCAAAAGCTACCTCACCATTTGCATAAGGACGCGCTGCCAAATAAATCAAATCTGTACAAGCACCCATACTGGCTGCCGAAATACGGTTTATTTCAAAAAAATCCCCCCGAATGTAAGAGCAATTAATGAATGATTTTACAGTAGGATCATCCGGTTCTTCCGGTTCACCAGGTTTTCCTGTGATTGCACCTTCAGGAGGAGTACCAGTTGGAACGTCTACCCATTTTGTGTCTTTACAAGCTGTCAACGTTCCAAAAAGGAAGAGACAAAGAAATAGGAATTTGTTTCTCATAAATTTAATAATTAAGATTAGCTTTATTTAATAATTGTGCTGTCCCTTTTGACAATCACGATCACAAATGTAGGCTATATTAAAGGCAAAGAATGTTCTATTTTAGCTACGATTCTTCCAAATTTGTCTAAAATCGTCCATTTCATCGATATATCTAAACATCATAGACATTGTTGGACATCTTACGAATCAAAAAAAGAAAGCGGAAGTATTCATTCCTGAATATTCCCGCCTCTTTTATATTTTATCCTAATATAACTACAACAATTTTCCTACGAAGATATATTATAGGTTTTCTATATCAGAAGATTGAAGACCCGTGTATTTGATAATTGTATCAATGGATATTCCGTCCTCCCTCATCTTTCGAGCAATTTCAATTTGCTTCTTTTGCTCTCCTTTCTCCATCCCTTTCTCCATTCCTTCCTTTATTCCTTCTCTTATCCCTTCCTTTAGCCCTTCTTTCATCCCTTCTTCAGCCGCTTTTCTCCGCATCTCTTCGTTTTTACGCCGTTCATCCTCCTCTACGATTTGATTGACTCTATATCGATCTAATGCCTTATCATAAGCGATACGATTTTCTTCCGAAAGATCGGCAACTGCTGCCAATCTCGCCAGATGTTCAAACACTTGTTCTTTCAAAGCATCCGGCATTCTATTCCAATTGCTCATATTCTTCAGTGCATAAATCAATTTATCATATAATGTAGGCAGTCCGACAAGTCCTTTGTAAAATAAGGAAATTGCAAATAAATCTGCCGGAGATGCAGATTTACAATCTTCCCAGTATCACGGCCGGAAAGAACCGTATCCGTACGGAATTTAGCCTCCAAATTTTCCTTACGGGTTTATATAGTTCATATCTAATTTACGAGGCAAAAAGAACCCCTTTATACAATTAGGATTACGCACACATATCTGAATATGATTCTTTTCTCTAAACCCTGCGTCTGGATAGAGTTCAACACCTTCCCAAAATACACCTTTCACTGAATCAAATTCTCTTCCTGATACTTCTCTGTTAATCTGATGTGCCGTTTCAATAACTGCACAATCCAATCTGCGCAATAGCTTATCTTCAGATATTCCTATTGTAGAATTTGTAGGAAGAGAAATCCCTGTTACACGACATGTTTCCACAAGTACATTATAAGATTCCTTCAATTCACCTAAATACAATGAATCTGTCAAGTCCATGCAGTATCCCAAATCAATAATAGCACCAATTACAGCTGGGCATTTAACAGATGAATGAGCTCTACCCATCATATCATTTGCATATTGCAATGCACGAAGCTCGTTGTTTTCCCAAAAATAGATTCCATGTCCCAGCCAATCATAATCATTAGTACTTGCAATTAGATCATCTTTACCTTCAATTATCTTATTTGCAATTGATTGATCACAACCATGAAAGCCAACAACAAGATTAGAACGACGTGAGTATAATGTTTCTTTCATCTATAAATTTTGGTAAGTTCACCTGATTTAGAGACTATTCCAGCTTTTTTTAGAAAAGATTGGGCATTCCTTTTATTAGCTGTAATTTTCTTCACTACCTCAACTCTAAGTTCTTCCCGAGTTTTTATTTTCTTTGTAGCAGTCATTATATACCTCCTTTCTTGTACAAAGATAACTATTTAAATCCATAAACATAAAAAACAATCCCAAACTTTACGGATTTATAGCCTTTTATAGTAAGCCGTCTCCCTTTCAATTCCTCCAAACAAACAAGAGAAATGTTCTATTTTTCAGATTAAGAAAGAAAACAAAACTATTGAAGATGGTAATCCGGAATTAAAAGCATCCATATTATCACATATATATGCATATTACTACCACAATACAGCATATATTTTCAGATGATATGCGTTTTCTTTAAAGAAATAAATGATTTTCCTCGGTGAGCAATAAGCCATTCCTCGGTGAGGAACACATCCTTCCTCACCGAGAAAGCCTTCCATACTCACCGACCAAGTTATAAAAGCCCTCGGAAAAGCCTGTTTATAGGCTAGTTCATCATCATATACGCACCAAAAAAGAATGATAAAACAAACTACATACGGGCAAACAGTAAGCATATAGATAGCAATACAGAGGAATTATTTATTTTTAGACAGGAATTATCCAGGATAACAAACAATCCTACATTCTTTCATCCAAAATGCAGAGCGTTTTTTCCTTCACCACAAACAAGTGACTGATATATTAAAAACAGAAAGAATAGAATATACCCTTTTTCAGATCAGCACATTTCTAATCCCATCCTTTCAACAACCATACTCTTTCAGAGTCTGCATCAACTTCGCGCCATTGATCGGCTTCACCAGATAATCATCACAACCGGCTTTCAACGCAGCTACCCGGTCAGCATCAAAGGCATGAGCAGTCAGGGCGATAATTGGAATTTCAGCATTGAACTTCCGGATCTCCGAGGTTGCAGTACGTCCGTCCATAACAGGCATCTTCATATCCATCAGTACCAAATCCACCGGTTGGGTACGGACAATCTCAACTGCCTCCAGTCCATTCGGTGCGTGTAACAACTGGCATTTGTTTTTCAAGATAGAAGATACCAAAAAGAAGTTACTTTGTATATCTTCAACGACCAGTACTCTTTTAGGTACTTTTTTTGTTTCTTCGGAGTCAAGAATATTTTCTTTATTCGCATCCTTCTCATTGTTCCGACGTGAAGAAGTCGGTTCGCTGTTAACCGATTCGAACTGGCATGGCAAAACCGCCCAAAATAAAGACCCTTTATCAAATTCTGACTCAAAGCCTATCTCTCCCCTGCAAGCCTCAACAATGGCTTTACAAATGGACAATCCCAATCCGGTTCCCTGTGCAAATTCATCCAGTTTCTCAAAACGATGAAATACTTTATCTTTTTTATCCTCCGGTATGCCGATACCTGTATCGCGAACGTAAAGACGAATATTTTCGTCTATCTTCTCATACCCCATTTCAATAGTTCCTTTGGAGGTATATTTGATAGCATTAGTTACAAAGTTAGTGAGAATCTGCGCTAACCGGTTTTTATCCAAACGAACGGTACAAGTTTCATAAGGATTCACGGGAACTAACCGAACCTGCGGATTTACTACACGACGATGCATCGAAGCAGCTAATTCGTTGAAATAAACAGCCAAATCAAAATTTTCGTATTTCAGTTCTACCGAGCCGGCTTCTATTTTCGAAAGATCCAGTATGTCGTTAATCAGCTTCAAAAGCAACTCATTGTTGGCATTGATAATCTGAATAAATTCTTCTTTTTCTTCTTGATCTTCCGTCACCATCAATAAGTCGGAAAAACCAACGATAGCATTTAACGGTGTACGAATTTCATGGCTCATATTTGCCAGAAAGGCGGATTTCAACTTATCGGATTGTTCAGCGCGGCTCCTTGCCTTTTCAAGTTCACCAATCATGTGCTGCCGCTCGGTAACATCATCTACACGAATCACGACACCGTCAACATCTCCCTGTTCATTAAATATGGGAGTAGCAAAGACTTCTATGACATGCTTGTTATCCAGATTAAACAAGATAGACTCTACCTGACCGGATTTCCGGGCACGTTGCATCACACAATTCTCACAAGGAGTGGTGCGATTATGGGCTGTCAGATAGCAAGGTTCTCCTTTTTTGTAAGCCTCATAAGAAAGGCTTTTACTACAAAGCGAGATATTCTCCCATTGTACGATATAGTCGTTCGCAATATATGCCAATCCCGAATTAATATTGTTCAATACCAATTCATTCTGACGAATCAAATGGATCATTCTTTGTTCGCTCTCAAGAAGTTCTTTTTTCGAACGCACAACCTCTTCGTAAAGATTGTCATATTTGTTTTGCCACAAAACACGTTCGGTGATATCTTGAGTTATCACCATATAATTGGTAATTTCAGACTTATCATTATGTACAAAAGAAACGGTAATCTCGAAAAATTTTATACCGGACAGATTAGTAGGAAAAAGACGGCACAAGTCATCAAAATCATATTTTGCCATGAAACGCACTGTTTCTCCTTTTCTGATCTGTTCCTTGATTTCATCAGAGAAACTGGTGTAGTTGAATAGATTATAGCCCAAAATATCCTTTTTGTCTTTTATCCCCATTGATCTCAACCGTGAATAATTGACATCTATCATGAGACCGTCCTTATCATACAATTCCAAGCCTACAGACAAGTCATTAAAGATATTATGCAATAAGTTATCAGCTATCCCATTTACCAAAGTCTGTTCCATGCAGCAAAATTTGTATAGTATTACAATATTGATTGTTTATCCAAGCAAAGTTACTTTAATATTTTGTTACATAGAAAGAAAGAGGCCTTTTAGCCTCTTTCAGTATCTTTATTTCGCATTTTGGTATAAGAAGCCTTCTGCTTTCGCTAATGTTTCCGGTTTGCCTATATCAATCAGATGCAACTTTTCTGTCAAGTAACCACCATAGTTTACTTGCCGGCAAGTGGCAAGATAGAAATCCATGATAGAGAATTTTCCATCCCATGAGGGAGAGGTCATCCATTGAAAAATGGCGGGCGAAAGTACATGGATGCCACTGAATGCATATTCTTGATAAAGGGAAGAATCATACTGAAAACCTTCCGGTTTCACTTGTTTCGTATCCTTGTTTATCCATCCGCAAAGTCTCTTATCTGTATCAAAAAGAAGATAGCGGGAGGTTTTACGTTGGCTGGCCAGTAAAGTGGCAACAGCACCGCTTCGTAAATGGTAGTCATATAATTCTTTCAGATTCACGTCTGAAAGAATATCGACATTGTGTATCAGGAAAGGCTCATCGGAGTTCTCAAAGAAAGAACGGGCTTTCTTAATTCCCCCACCGGTGTCGAGCAACAGATCGCGTTCATCGGAAATATGTATGATAAGCCCAAAATTCTCATTGGCTTCTAAGAAATCAAGTATTTGTTCGCCAAAATGATGGATATTAATCACTATTTCTGTGAATCCGGCAGCTTTCAGTTTTAAGATCACATGTTCCAACATCGGATGTCCGGCTATGGGAACCAAAGCCTTCGGCATGGTATCGGTGAGCGGCTTCAGCCGGCTACCCAAACCGGCTGCAAATATCATTGCTTTCATTCTTTCGGTTACTTTCTTCTTTAATATTTACTCTTCTTAGATTGTTGCCTCAAACGTATGTTCGATATTCTGTTCCCGATGCACCAGTTCGACTTTCACACCAAATTTCTGATTCAGGTGCTCTGCCAGATGCTGGGCAGAATAAACAGAACGATGCTGTCCGCCGGTGCAACCGAAGCAGACGGACAAATTGCTGAATCCGCGTTCCATATAACGTTGCACGGAGGCATCCACCAAAGCATAGACATGATCGAGGAAACGGAGTATTTCTCCATCTTCTTCCAAGAAAGTGATTACAGGTTCATCCAGTCCGATGAAAGGTTTGTAACGCTCATACTTACCGGGATTATTCACGGCGCGACAGTCGAATACATAACCTCCTCCATTGCCGGTAGAGTCATCAGGAATTCCTTTCTTATAGGCAAAACTCATTACTTTGACGGTTAACTGCCGCTTTTTCAGATCGTCCGTAAATTGTTTCAGTCCGGTAAGCTCTCGCAAAACGTTACAGAGATACGGATATTCCGGATATTCTTCTTTCAACAATTCACGCAGGTTTTCGATGGCATAAGGAACACTTTGGATAAAATGCGGTTTCTTTTCAAAGTAACCACGGAAACCATAAGCTCCCAGCACTTGCAGCGTACGGAAAAGGACAAAGTGACGAAGCTGGCTATAAAAATAGGATTCGTCAATCGGTTGGTATTTGCGAAGAGCTTCCATATACTCTTGCAGCAGTTCTTTACGAAGACTATCGGGATATTTCGCTTTCGCTTGCCACAGGAAAGAGGCTATGTCATAATAGAACGGGCCTTTGCGTCCGCCCTGAAAGTCGATAAACCACGGTTCGCCGTCTTTTATCATCACATTACGGCTCTGAAAATCACGATACATGAAAGTAGCGGAAGAACTGCGAAGCAAGACATCGCTCATTTTCTGGAAATCATCTTCCAGTTTATCTTCCTGAAACTCCATACCGGTAGCTTTCAGGAAGCAATATTTAAAGTAATTCAAATCCCACAGAATGGAGCGTTGATTGAACTCCGGTTGAGGATAACAACGGGAAAAATCAAATCCATCGGCCCCGGCAAACTGAATGGCAGGAAGCAAACGAATCGTTTTGCGAAGCAACTCTTTTTCCTCTTCTGAAAAGACGCTGGTAGCACGTCCTTTCTCTATGGCATGGAACAACAGAGTATCGCCCAAATCCTCCTGCAAATAATAGGTCTTATCTTCCGAAACGATGCGCACTTCGGGAACAGGCAGTCCACATTTGTGGAAGTGTCCTGCCATATAAAGAAATGCTTCATTCTCATCGATAGAAGCTCCGTAAACTCCAATCAATGTTTCTATACCCGTCAGCCGAAAATAACGGCGGTTGGAACCGGAAGACGGTAATTCTGTTATGTTTTCAGCGGGAACGCCCGTATATGACTGATAAAGTTTCTGTAGTTCTTCGGTAATCATAGTCGTATATTTTCGAGCAAAGATAGAGAATCTAGCTAAATAATACTATCTTCCCGCTGATAAAAACCGGCTACTTTACCTAATCTGCTGTGTACAGGCCTTTACTTCCAATAAGCCGGTTATTTAAAAAAGTTGTTGGAATGGCTCCCTATGAATATAAGATGAAGAATTAGCAATTCTCATTGTATTCAAGGATTTTCAGTGCAGAGATTAAAGATTTTCAGTACAGAAATTTATAATAGTTTATGCAGTCGAGTAGTCATCCCCTTATAAGGTGACAATAATCATTTTGTAAAGTGATAAATAGCACCCTATAAGATGACTATTATCCCATTACAAGGGGACAACTTATCTTTAGAAGGACGGAAAGCTTTAAAGATACAAAATTAAATAGAAAAAAGCAACTATATATAACTCTTTTACCTGAAGGAATACAAAATAAGTTTGCTTTTCAACAAACATTCATCCGAATGTATTATCTTTGTTTTAGTTTAACTGACCTAATCTCATGAGAAGAAAGACCTTTTTACTACTATGCATCGCATTTATCGCACTGTTTATCGGCATCTCCCCTCTTCAAGCCGGTCATTATTACTATAAGCAAATCTCACTAAAAGACGGACTGCCTTCTACCGTACGATGCATCTTAACGGATGAACAAGGTTTTGTATGGATTGGAACCCGCTCCGGACTGGGACGATATGACGGACATGAACTTAAAAAGTATGTCCATCAGTCAAACAACCCTCATTCCATTCCTCACAATTTAATCTACCAGTTGATAGAAGATGTACAAAACAATATATGGATTCTGACAGATAAGGGAGTGGCACGTTATCAGCGGCAAAGCGATGACTTTCTTATACCGACTGATGAAACAGGAAATAATATCATCGCCTATTCCGTCTGCCTGACTGATGATGGAGTGTTATTCGGTTCGAAAAATAAAATCTTTTTCTATAATTATCAGGATGCCACTTTCCGCCTCCTGCAAACGTTTGACCTAGAGCCCAATTATAATGTGACTCTGCTAAGTCTATGGGATAAACGAACATTACTTTGTTGTAGTCGCTGGCAAGGACTACTCCTGCTCGACCTGAATACCGGAAAATGCCGCCGTCCTCCTTTCGATTGCGGAAAGGAAATAATGAACGTACTCATAGACTCACAAAAAAGAATCTGGGTAGCCCCTTACAACGGAGGGCTGAACTGCCTGACACACGACGGTAAACTACTGGCTACATATACTACCCACAACTCTTCTCTAAGTAACAATGTTGTACTAAGTCTCGCCGAACGGGAAGGAGAAATCTGGATTGGAACAGACGGAGGAGGCATTAATATTCTCGACCCGGAAACCGGACATTTTTCTCTGCTGGAACATGTGCCCGGAAGTGACAACTATTCACTTCCCGCCAACTCTATCTTATGCCTATACAACGACTACAACAACAATATATGGGCAGGCAGCATCCGCAACGGACTAATCAGCATCCGGGAAGTTTCCATGAAAACATATACAGACGTACCACCCGGCAACGACCGGGGACTTAGCAACAATACCGTTCTAAGTCTTTTCCAGGAATCTCAAGATCAAATCTGGGTAGGCACGGACGGAGGAGGTATCAACAACTTTAATCCGCTCACAGAGAAATTTACTCATTATCCCTCAACCTGGGAAGACAAAGTTGCCTCTATCTGTCAGTTTACTCCCGGTAAATTATTAATTTCTATTTTCTCACAAGGAGTATTTATTTTCAATCCGGCAACTGGAGAAAAACAACCTTTCACCATTGTCGACGCTGAAACAACAGCACTCTTATGCAATCGAGGCAAGGCTGTAAATCTACTCCGGAACACTCATCACAGCATTCTGTTCCTTGGAGAACATATCTATATATATGATTTGAATACACGTACTTTCAGTACGGCTATAGAACAGGAAGAACAAGATATTATCGGTGCTCTCCTGCCAATCGGCAATTATAGGAACACCACTTATCTAAATGATACGAAGCACATATATGAACTGGACAACCATACAAACCGGCTGAAAGCCCTATACAGATGCTGGAAAGACACGACCATCAACTCCGTTTCAAGAGACGAAGAGGGAAACTTCTGGATTGGGAACAATTACGGATTGGTACACTACAATCCCGCCACCAAAATACAGACTCCGATCCCGACCTCTCTATTTAGTGAAATCACTTTGATCGTATGCGACCAGCAAGGAAAAGTATGGATAGGAGCTGACAGCATGCTTTTCGCTTGGCTTATCAAAGAAAAAAAGTTCGTTCTATTCGGCGAATCAGACGGCGTAATCCAGAACGAATATCTTTCCAAACCCCACCTGTTAAGTATGCAGGGAGACGTCTATATGGGTGGAGTAAAAGGTTTACTGCACATTAACTGCAAAATACCATTAACAACTTCTGAACTTCCCCAACTCCAATTATCCGATGTCATCATCAATGGAGAATCCGTGAATAACGAATTAACCAATCGACCAACAGGGATCTCCGCTCCCTGGAACAGTAATATCACTATCCGGATCATGTCGAAAGAGAAAGACATTTTCCGACAGAAAGTGTACAGATACCAGATAGAAGGGCTGAATGACCAGCAAATCGAATCGTACAATCCCGAACTGGCTATACGTTCACTTCCTCCGGGAAGTTATAAGATTATGGCTTCATGTACAGCTAAAGATGGCAGTTGGATTCCCAGTCAGGAAGTACTGGAACTAACCATTCTCCCTCCCTGGTATCGGACATGGTGGTTTATTCTTAGCTGTACCGTTCTTACTGCTGCCGCTATTATTGAAACTTTCCGAAGAACTCTAAAGCGTAAGGAAGAAAAACTGAAATGGGCAATGAAGGAACATGAACAACAGGTATATGAAGAAAAAGTACGTTTCCTTATTAATATCAGTCATGAGCTGCGCACACCTTTAACGCTCATACACGCACCGCTTAGCCGAATACTGAAATCGCTTTCTGCCGAAGATACACAATATTTACCTATAAAAGCAATCTATCGCCAGTCACAGCGAATGAAAAACCTTATTAATATGGTACTCGATGTACGCAAAATGGAGGTTGGGGAAAGTAAATTGCAGATACAGCCGTATGCTCTCAATCAATGGATTGAACATGTATCCCAAGATTTCGTCAGCGAAGGTGAAGCTAAAAACGTCCGTATCCGCTATCAGCTTGACCCACAGGTCAATACTGTAAGTTTCGATAAAGATAAGTGTGAGATTATTCTAAGCAATCTGCTTATCAATGCCTTGAAACACAGTCCACAAGATGCAGAAATAACAATTACATCGGAGTTGCTTTCCGAGAAAAATAGCGTACGTATCTCCATCATTGACCGGGGAAACGGATTGAAACAAGTAAATACACAAAAACTCTTCACCCGTTTCTATCAAGGTACAGGAGAGCAAAGCGGCACAGGTATCGGATTATCTTATTCCAGGATTCTGGTAGAACTACACGGAGGCTCCATCGGTGCACGGGATAATCAGGAAGCTGGTGCAACATTCTTCTTTGAACTACCCTTGAGACAACAATCGGAAGAGATCGTCTGTCAGCCGAAGGCATATCTGAACGAATTGATGAACGATGATAGCAAAGAACAGTTACCGGAGGAAAATACGTTCGATACGAGTCCTTACAGTATTCTAGTGGTGGATGACAATCCGGATTTGACGGATTTTCTGAAAAAGTCACTGGGAGAATATTTCAAACGGGTAGTGATTGCTTCCGATGGTGTGGAAGCCCTTCAACTGACCAGAAATCATGCTCCGGATATTATCGTCAGTGACGTGATGATGCCGAGAATGAATGGATATGAACTTTGCAAAAATATAAAGGAAGATATTACGATCAGTCACATTCCTATCATTCTGCTGACAGCAAGAGATGATAAACAAAGTCAGTTGAGTGGCTACAAGAACGGGGCGGACGCTTATCTGACTAAGCCCTTTGAGATAGAAATGCTAATGGAAATCATTCGCAACCGATTGAAAAACCGCGAATCTATCAAGAAAAGATATTTGAATACAGGATTAGTCCCTGCGCCGGAAGAGAGCACTTTCAGCCAAGCAGATGAAACATTTCTGCTGAAACTGAATAAAATTATTCAGGAACATCTGGATAGCAGCAATCTGGACGTCACTTTTATCTGCAAGGAGATAGGTATGAGCCGGGCTTCCCTTTACAATAAGCTAAAAGCTCTGACCGATATGGGAGCCAATGATTACATTAATAAATTCCGGATGGAGAAAGCGATCACATTAATCACCAGTACGGACATGTCGTTCACGGAAATTGCCGAGAAGGTCGGCTTCACTACTTCACGCTATTTCAGTACGGCTTTCAAACAATATACAGGAGAAACGCCAACTCAATATAAGGAGAAGAGAAAACAGGAACGGAAAAAAGAGTAATGAGCAGCTACCCGAAAAAACAAATATTCTTTAGGCACGGAATTCTAAGACCTGAGCAAATAATCCGTGCCTAAAAATTTTAATATACTGCAAGTTTCATTACTTACTCAACCATTGACTTTTTTATAGTCTTCCAGAAACTTCTTCAATCCCGAATCCGTCAACGGATGATTCAATAAACCCTTGATAGCACTCAACGGACAAGTAGCAACGTCCGCTCCCACTTCCACACATTCGATAATATGTTTCGTATTGCGGATAGAAGCAGCGAGCACTTGTGTCTTGTAATCATAGGTACGATACATACGTACAATATCTCCCACAAGCCCTACTCCATCTTCACAAATATCGTCCAGACGACCGACAAAAGGCGAAACATAGGTAGCTCCGGCTTTAGCTGCCAGTAATGCCTGTCCTACTGAAAAGACTAATGTACAGTTAGTACGGATTCCCTTTTCCGTGAAATGTTTGATCGCTTTAATGCCATCGGCAATACAGGGAACTTTTACTACAATATGCGGATTGAGCGCGGCAAGTTCTTCACCTTCACGAATCATTCCTTCATAATCGGTTGCTATCACTTCGGCACTGACATCTCCGTTGACAATCTTGCATATCTTGATATAATGTTCACGCTGATTCTGCGTTCCTTTGATACCTTCTTTCGCCATCAGCGAAGGGTTGGTAGTCACTCCGTCAAGTACTCCGAGGT
>OAWW01000070.1_pt1 | contig 124803 bp, 115 predicted proteins | sample 1517191 | NCBI WGS metagenome assembly OAWW01 (sample SAMEA2580253, study PRJEB22360) | human gut metagenome | biome: human gut; feature: human-associated habitat; material: faeces | place: Denmark | collected 2008/2010 | reverse complement strand
TCTTTGTATGGAATGTGCGTACTATTACTTCCGTGATGCGTGTATATGCTCCGGGCATCGCACAAATTTTCGATCGCATTTTCCCCGATTTCTATACAGAGAAAGAATATGAAACAATCAAGAAGTTATTCCCTACTTGCGAAAGCATTTCTATCGACTATGCAGTGATGGAGAAAGCACAGGAGATTTATGTACTTCCCGCTTCTTTTGGCTGGTCAGATCTGGGTACATGGGGAGCACTTCGCGGTTTGCTTCCACAGGATAAGTCTGGAAATGCAACCGTAGGAACCGATATCCGTTTGTACGAAAGCAAAAATTGTATTGTGCATGCCAGCGAAGAAAAACGAGTAGTCATTCAAGGCTTGGATGGATATATCATTGCAGAGAAAGATAACACATTATTGATCTGCAAGTTGGAAGAAGAGCAAAGAATTAAGGAATTCTCGAAATAAATTTTATTTCGAGAATTGATATTCATGTGGTGTCATTCCTGTCATTCGCTTAAAGAACTTCGAGAAAAAAGAAGGATTAGGGAAGTTCAACTCATCAGAAATTTGATAAACAAGCAGATTGCTATGTTTTAGCAATACTTTAGCTTCTAATATAATGGACTGGTTTATCCAGTCCATTACTGTTTGTTGACTGGTTTGGCGGATGATAGTATTAAGATAACGAGGAGTGAGACATAGCTTATCCGCATAAAAACTAACATTACGTTCTCTCTTACTATAAGCATTGACTAAAGAAATGAAACGCTGGAAAATCTCTTCCTGATGTGTCTGACAACTCTGTTCTTTTTGATTGTTGTTTTTGACAAGATACTCTATATTGCACAAAAGACTGATTAGTAGATATTGAATAGCTTCCCGTCGGAACGTTGGTTCTTGTAATATATTCCATATTAAAGCAAAGTAGCTCTTAAACAAATCGTATTCATGTGAGGTCAGAGATAATATGAGATTTTTCTGTAACTGTGAAAGATGAGTGAAAAAATTGTCTTTTCCGGCTATAGAAAGAAATTCTGCGTCCATGCCTACCATCTGCATATCAAAATCCGGAGAGACTTCTATAATCTGAAGAATGGAATTCGGAACAATTACTAATAGCTTGTCCGGCTGAAAAGTTTCTTCTATCAGGTTGATTAATACGCGTGCATATCCCTGTTTGATGACTGCGATACGTCCCTCTTTGATACGGTAAGGTTGATCCACTGTGATAAGATTGGATTCTATTTTGGCGAAGCTGTTTACGAATCCGAAATGCGGAGATATAAAACGAAATTCGTTAAATCGGACGACATCCGGATTTACTAAGATTTCGAGACCTATGTTCAATGGTATTTTCTTTTCCATTTCTATCTGTTTTTCCGCCAAAGATAATAAAAATCAGCAAATAGCCTTTTATTCTTTCTCTTTATCGAACTATTGGAACATTTTTACTAACTATCGGAATGTGAACGTATCTTTGAAACCTCTATCTTTGTCTTTTGAAGAAATTAAAGAAATGATGTGTATGAAAAGAATGGTTTTCAGTTTCTCCTTTTTATTGTTTGTATCGGGAATAAATGCGCAGATAACGTTGGAAGAATGTCAACGGAAGACGCAGGAAAATTATCCGTTGGTACATCAGTATGGCTTGGTGGAGAAAACAAAGGAATATAATCTTGAGAATGCGGCAAAAGGATATTTGCCACAGTTTGCCCTTTCGGCTAAAGCTTCTTATCAGAGTGAGGTAACGGAAATTCCGGTGAAGCTTCCCGGAGTGGATTTGAAAGGACTGCCGAAAGATCAGTATCAGGTGATGTTGGAGTTACAACAGAAAATCTGGGATGGTGGAGGAATCCGGACGCAGAAGAAACAAACGACTGCGGAAGCGGAGATAGAGAAAGAAAAACTGAATGTGGATATGTATGCGCTAAATAGTCGTGTAAATGACCTTTATTTTGGGATTCTTTTGTTGGACGAGCAACTGAAACAGAATGCATTGTTGCAAGATGAACTGGAGAGAAATTATCGCCAGATTACTGCCTACGTAGAAAATGGCATTGCCAATCAGGCCGATTTGGATGCTGTGAAAGTGGAGCAGTTGAACACAAAGCAGAAAAGAGTTGAACTGGTTTCATCGCGTATGGCGTATTTGAAGATGCTTTCACTTCTGGTAGGAGAGAAATTGTCGCAGGAAACGGTTTTGGAGAAACCTGTTCCTCAAGATGACATTTCGGCTGTCAGTGAGATTCGTCGTCCGGAATTATCTTTGTTCAATGCGCAAGGAGTAGGATTGCAAGTACAGGAGAAAGCTTTGAATGTGCGTCATCTTCCACAGTTCGGATTATTCGTGCAGGGAGCTTATGGAAACCCCGGATTGAATATGCTGAAAAATGAATTTTCTCCCTACTATATTGCGGGTGTTCGCCTTTCATGGAATTTCGGTAGTTTGTATACCTTGAAGAATGACCGGAAGGTAATTGAAAATAAACGTCGGCAATTGGATAATAACCGGGATGTGTTTCTGTTTAATACAAGATTGGAGATGACACAACAAGATCAGGCCATCCAATCATTGGAAAAGCAAATGCAGGATGATGATGAGATTATCCGTTTGCGTACCAATATTCGCAAATCGGCAGAGGCCAAAGTGGCGAATGGAACATTGACGGTGACCGAGATGCTTCGGGAATTGACCAATGAGAGTTTGGCACGTCAGTCGAAAGCGTTGCATGAAATTCAACGGTTAATGGGAATTTATCAATTGAAATATACTACGAATGATTAATATAACTTCTTTAGATATGGAACGAATGACAAAGATAGGAATGTATGGAGTGGCATTGATTATGTTGGCTGCTTGTGGTAAGGGAATACCCGGCTATGATGCAACCGGCACGTTTGAAGCCACGGAAGTGATAGTCTCTGCCGAAGCTGCCGGAAAGCTGTTGCGACTGGAGGTAGAAGAGGGAACAAGACTGAAAGCAGGTGAGGAGATTGGGCTGGTGGATACGGTGCAATTGTATTTGAAGAAATTACAACTGGAGGCCAGTATGAAATCAGTGGAAAGCCAACGTCCGGATCTTGCTAAACAGATAGCTGCTACCAAACAGCAAATAGCAACAGCAGAACGTGAAAAGAAACGCGTGGAAAACCTGCTTGCCGCTGGAGCGGCGAATCAGAAACAGTTGGACGACTGGGACGCACAAGTCAAATTGCTTGAAAGGCAGCTTGTCGCACAGGAATCGTCATTGCAGAATAGTACGAACAGCCTGATAGAACAAGGAAATTCGGTTGCCATACAAGTTGCACAGATGGAGGATCAATTAGCTAAATGTCATGTCCAGTCGCCTATTGAAGGTACCGTATTGGCAAAATATGCAGAAGCCGGTGAATTGGCGGCAATAGGTAAACCGCTGTTTAAAGTGGCTGAAGTGGATCGAATGTATTTGAGGGCTTACATCACTTCCGAACAGTTGTCGCAAGTGAAACTGGGAGATGAGGTAACTGTGTATGCTGATTATGGAAACTCGGAGCAGAAAGCTTATCCGGGGGTAGTGACCTGGATTTCTGACCGTTCGGAGTTCACTCCCAAAACGATTTTGACGAAAAACGAACGTGCTAATCTGGTATATGCAGTGAAAATTGCCGTGAAGAATGACGGAGCATTGAAGATTGGTATGTACGGAGGAGTGACATTGAAAAATTAATGATTAAAAATTAAAGGAGAGGAGATGGAAAAGGGAGAACCCATAGTGGTTGTGAAAGAAGTCGGCAAGAACTATGGAACAGTGGAGGCGCTGAAAGAAGTTTCTTTCGTTGTGGAACGGGGAGAAATCTTTGGGCTGATAGGGCCTGATGGTGCCGGTAAGAGTTCCTTATTCCGTATTTTGACTACTTTGTTGCTGGCGGATAAAGGAACGGCCATGGTTGCCGGGCTGGATGTGGTAACGGATTATAAACAGATTCGTACGAAAGTGGGATATATGCCTGGTCGTTTTTCACTTTACCAGGATCTTTCGGTAGAAGAGAATCTGGAGTTTTTTGCTACCGTGTTCCATACGACAGTTCAGGAGAATTATGATTTAATTAAAGATATCTACCAACAGATAGAACCGTTCAGGAAAAGAAGGGCAGGGGCTTTGTCAGGTGGTATGAAGCAGAAACTGGCATTGAGCTGTGCTTTGATTCATAAACCGGATATTTTATTTCTGGATGAACCCACTACCGGAGTAGACCCCGTGTCGCGTAAGGAATTCTGGCAAATGCTCCGAAACTTACGGGAACAGGGTATTACCATTGTCGTTTCTACTCCCATCATGGATGAGGCTCGGCAATGTGACCGGATTGCTTTCATCAATCATGGACAGATTCATGGCATTGATACTCCCGAACGTATTCTTCATCAATTTGCGTCTATCCTTTGCCCTCCTTCCTTGGAGCGGGAGGAAGTGAAGCATGAAGTAGCTCCGGTCATTGAAGTGAAGCAGTTGACAAAGTGTTTTGGAGATTTTACCGCAGTAGATCATATCTCCTTTCAGGTGAACCGGGGCGAGATATTTGGCTTTCTGGGTGCTAATGGAGCAGGAAAGACGACAGCTATGCGTATGCTTTGCGGATTAAGTAAACCGACATCAGGCATCGGAAAGGTGGCAGGATATGATATTTATCGGGAGGCCGAACAAGTTAAGAAACATATCGGATATATGAGCCAAAAGTTTTCGCTATATGAAGATCTGAAAGTGTGGGAGAATATCCGTCTGTTTGCCGGAATTTATGGTATGAAGGAACAAGAGATAGAACAGAAGACAGAAGAATTGTTGGATCGTTTGGAGCTTACTGCCGAACGGGATACTCTGGTGAAGAGCCTTCCGGTGGGATGGAAACAGAAATTGGCTTTTTCAGTATCAATATTCCATGAACCGAGAATCGTTTTTCTGGATGAGCCGACCGGTGGAGTAGATCCTGCTACGAGAAGACAGTTCTGGAAATTGATCTATCAGGCAGCTGATCAGGGTATTACCGTGTTTGTCACTACCCATTATATGGATGAAGCAGAATATTGCAACCGGATATCTATCATGGTGGACGGTCAGATAAAAGCACTTGATACACCTGCCCGTCTGAAACAACAATTCGGTGCGGAAACGATGGATGACGTTTTTCAGAAATTAGCCCGCGGTGCGGTGCGCAAAGCAGATTGATTATGAGACAGTTTATAGCTTTTATAAAGAAAGAGTTTTATCATATTTTCCGTGACCGGCGAACCATGCTGATTTTGTTGGGGATGCCTGTTGTGCAAATTATTCTATTCGGTTTTGCTATCAGCACGGAAGTGAAGAATGTTCGGTTGGCGGTGCTCGATCCTTCTAATGATGTGGTAACGCGAAAAATAATTGATCGTTTGGATGCCAGTGAGTATTTCACCATTACTGCACGTTTTCATTCGCCCCAGGAAATGGAAGCTGCTTTCCTAAAGAATGAAGTTGATATGGCGATTGTCTTTAGCGAACGGTTTGCGGATGATCTCTATACGGGTGATGCTCGTGTACAGCTGATAGTAGATGCAACAGATCCTAATATGTCGACTTCGCAAGTTAATTATGCGACAGGAATCGTTTCTATGGTAGGCCAGGAGATGATTCCCCCGAATATGTCGGCTGCCCGCCTGACTCCTGATATCAAATTGCTCTACAACCCGCAGATGAAGAGTGCTTATAACTTTGTTCCGGGAGTGATGGGCTTGATCCTGATGCTGATTTGCGCCATGATGACCTCGATTTCCATTGTTCGTGAGAAAGAAACAGGCACGATGGAAGTATTATTGGTTTCACCTGTGAAGCCGCTATTTATTATTTTGGCAAAGGCTGTACCTTATTTTGTGCTGTCGTTCGTCAATCTGATAACGATCCTTTTGCTTTCGGTCTTTGTGTTGGATGTTCCGGTGGTAGGAAGTTTGTTCTGGTTAATCACGGTATCTTTGCTGTTTATCTTCGTATCATTGGCATTGGGCTTATTGATTTCATCAGTCACACGTACACAGGTTGCGGCCATGCTGGTTTCCGGATTGATGCTGATGATGCCCACAATGCTTTTATCGGGCATGATTTTCCCTATAGAGAGTATGCCGGTGATACTTCAATGGATCTCGGATATACTTCCGGCACGTTGGTATATACAGGCTGTGCGTAAACTGATGATTGAAGGAGTACCAGTTGCATTGGTGTATAAAGAGATTGGTATCTTGTTATTGATGGCGACGGTACTTATTACGATCAGTATCAAGAAATTTAAGTATAGATTGGAATAATATGTCGATATGCCAATTGGCTGCATGAATACTATACAGTGTGCTAATGGGCAGATTGATAAATGGAAGAATTATTTATGATAAAGTTCCTGATAGAAAAAGAGTTTAAACAATTGCTTCGCAATTCGTTTCTTCCGAAATTGATTCTTGTATTTCCATGCATGATTATGCTGTTGATGCCTTGGGCGGTAAACCTGGAAATCAAGAATATACAGCTGAATATTGTGGATAATGACCATTCGGCTATTTCACAACGTTTAGTCAATAAGATTGCCGCCTCTACCTATTTCCGTCTGGTGGAAGTGCCGGCTTCGTATGAAGAAGGCCTACGGAATATTGAAATTGGAACGGCGGATATTGTGATGGAAATTCCGCGGCATCTGGAACGGGATTGGATGAATAGAGAAGATACCCACATACTGATAGCAGCCAATGCTGTGAATGGGACAAAAGGAGGGCTGGGGAGTTCTTACCTATCTTCTATTATTAATGATTATGCAGCCGAGCTGCGTTCGGAATATCCTGCAACTGCTACAGTCTCCGGTGCTTTCCCTTCGATAGGTATTGATACACAGGGGTTGTTTAATCCGAATCTGAACTATAAACTCTATATGATTCCGGCATTGATGGTCATGTTATTAACTTTGATTTGTGGTTTCTTGCCTGCATTGAATATAGTTAGCGAGAAGGAAGTAGGAACGATTGAGCAAATCAATGTGACGCCGGTTCCGAAGTTTATCTTTATTTTGGCAAAGCTCTTGCCTTACTGGTTGATTGGTTTTGTGGTGCTGACTGTATGTTTCATATTAGCCTGGTTAATTTATGGCATAGTGCCAGTCGGTCATTTTCTATTAATTTACTTTTTCGCAGTTCTTTTCGTTCTGGTAATGTCCGGTTTCGGACTTGTTATTTCCAACTACTCGGCAACGATGCAACAGTCTATGTTTGTTATGTGGTTCTGTTTGTTGGTTGTAATTTTGATGAGTGGTTTGTTTACTCCCATTAGCAGTATGCCGGAATGGGCTCAAATAATAACCAGGCTCAATCCTTTGAGGTATTTTATGGAAGTGATGCGAATGGTGTATTTAAAGGGGAGTGGTTTCTTTGATTTACTGCCACAGTTTGGAGTATTGTTGTTTTTTGCAGTAGTGTTTAATAGTTGGGCAGTGATTAGTTATCGGAAGAATAACTAAGGATAATAATATAAAAACAGCTCGTTTCCTTTTCAGGGAAAGAGCTGTTTTATTACTTCTTATCACCGTTTCCGGTGAACAGCAAGTGGTTACCGTATTACTTTATTTCGATTTGCCGATTGGGCTTCTTCACTTCTTCTTCAGAGAGTTTCGGAAGTTCGATGTTTAAAACACCATGTTCTACGGATGCAGCAATTTTTTCTTTGTCCACATTGTCCGGTAGAATCATTGTTTGCTGGAACTTAGAGTATGAGAATTCGCGACGCAGATAGCGACCGTCTTTCTTTTCCTCCTTGTTTTCAGTCTTCTTCTCCATGCTGATAACGAGGTTGTTGTCTTCATCAATGCGAACATTGAAATCATCCTTCGTCATACCAGGAGCAGCCAATTCCACTTTGTACTCTTTTTCTGTTTCCAAAACATTAATTGCAGGTGCAGTAGCATTTGCTTTTACCATCCAATCGTTATCAAAGAAATCATTAAAGATACTTGGTAACCAACTTTGAGTTCTTCTAACAGGCATCATAATTTTAGTCTCCTATCTTTAAGTTAAACATTCAATTAATAAATTTAGAACTTCGGTGTTTTCACTTCCGATGGTATCGGTTATCCCGCCTTCCATCGTCCGCTCTCGAACCGTTGTTCGCTTCTATAAATGCAAACCTTATGCCAAGAGATTTTAGAGACTAAAATTGTCTATTTGTCATTTTTATAATGTCAATTTTGCAATATAAATGACAAAATGTATCCTGTTTTTATTTATTTTATATAAGATAGATATTAATTTGATAACCTGTTTACTTCTTCTCGATCAGTTTGAACCTTATTCTTAGTGTTTGCCTTTCTTCGTCATAATCATAACTAATGGTTTTGAAGGTACCCACTTCAGAAGTATGGGATACATGCAATCCGATGCAGGCGCAGGCATCATAATCTCCAATGCGGACAATGCGAAGAGTTTCGCTTGCATCGGCAGGTAGCTTACTTAAATCTACAATATCTTTGGCCTGTTCATGAGTCATAAACTCAACAGTCACAGGTAGGTTCTGACTGATAACCTCGTTCACTCTATCTTCAATAGACTGGATTTGTTCCGCTGTCGGACATGACGAAAGTATATAGTCACATTTGCTTTTTTTCCTTTCGATGTGGGCATTGCGAGAACGTGGGCAGCCAAAGGTTTTCACCATGGTTGCATTGAGTAAATGCTCTGCTGTATGCATAGGAGGGTATTCCTGCTTGTTGTGATCGTTGAGTTGAATTTGTTGTTCCATAAATTATTTCAATAACTTTTTATTTTTAATATCTTCTAATATGTTCATTTGTTGAATTGCTATTTGATTTAATTTGATGAGTCTATCCTTTTGTGCCAAACCTTCGTTTATGAAAACTGCATTTAAGTTTTCCATATTTGATAAGCAGATAAGTTCGTTGATTGAGGCATAATCGCGGATATTTCCTTTTAAATCAGGGTGTGTATCCCGCCATTCTAAGGCTGTCATTCCAAACATGGCTACATTAAGGACATCAGCTTCGCTGGCATAAATCATAGATGTTTGCTGTGAAGTGATTTCTTGAGGGATAAGATGTTGTTTGATTGCATCAGTATGAATATGGTAATTAATTTTAGATAATTCTCGCTTTGCCGACCAACCAAGTTGAGCTTGCTCTTGCTCTTTGAGACGTTGGAATTCTTTTACTATGTATAATTCAAATTCAACGGAAATCCAACTTGCAAATTTGAATGCAATGTCTTTGTGAGCAAAAGTGCCCCCATATCGTCCTGATTTGGATATAATTCCAATAGCACAGGTGGTTTCTATCCATTTTTGAGGGGAAAGAGTAAACGCATTTAGTCCTGCTTCTTTTTTAAACCCCTCGAATTCGAGGGGTTTAAAATGGGGGTTGTACAATATCTCCCATAATCCTAAATATTCAATGGTCATTCTATTACGTAGCCAGTTGGCAATAACAGCATTGGCATCTGTCGTCTTGTATTTAGCTATGTCGGTTAAGGAAATGTAATCTGTATCGTTGATTTTTAGGATAGTAACATCTGTTTTCTGAACTGTAATCTTTGCCATATTCTGATTTTTCAGTAAAGGTAGAGCTATATTTGGGAATAAAGAAACGTATATCACTTTTTATTCAGAATATGTTAAACTCACTTCCATGCATCGGAGGTATCTCGCTTATTCAATTATTATTTTCTCTCCCAAGAAATGAGGTTGTTTATCTATACCTAAATCTATAAACATTTTGACTCTTGCAAGTAATTCCCGGATGTTAGTTTTCAGTCCGGCATAAGCATTTACATTTGGGGCGTTGTACCCGATGGCGTCTATTCCATTTTTCTCTGCAAGATAGATCGCTCGTTCGTTATGGAAACGTTGGGAGATGATGGTCAGACGATTTTGTCCAAACACTTCTTTGGCACGTACAACAGAGTCGAGAGTCCGGAATCCGGCATAATCTAAATAAATGGATTTTTCAGGAATACCTTTTTGCATGAGTGCTTTCTTCATTTCTTCCGGTTCATTGTAATCCTCTTTACGGTTATCGCCGCTGATGAGGATATATTTAATTTTTCCGGCTTTATATAACTCTACTGTTGCAAGAATCCGATAATCGAAGTATAAATTGTTATTTCCACTTTTCAACTTGGGAGAAGTTCCGAGAAGTAATCCTACATTGTTGGAGGGGATGGTATTTACTTCCGTATATAGTTTGGAGACTGTGTGTTTCTTGATCGTCCTGTTACATACAACTATGCTGATTACACACAGGATAGCAATTATTAGAGTGGTATAAAGCAGTTTGCGTTTCATGTTTCGGATAATAATTGTGACTTCACAAAAATACCATTCTTTTTTAGGAAATCAAGCATATAGACATAAAAAAAGGAGCAACGCCTTGCTCCAACCTTTGTTAACCTTAAATCTAATACTATGAAAAACACAGTGCAAAGATACGGACTATCGTGAAATTAGCAAATAATCCAAGAAAAAACGTATGTTATATAACATTGATTAAGAAAAAGTACCTTCGCCTTAACGGTTATTCGATGTTTTGGGCGATAGACAAATGTGGATGCTCCATTCTTCTTTCTTCATCAACTTTTTTAATAATTACTATGAACTGATTTAACAGCTGAATTTATTCGAAAAAAGCAAAGCTACAAATAAATTTTAGCACATGCGATTTGCGTTATAAAGATTCAAAAAATAGAAAAATCGAACTATATATTTTAATATATAGTTTATTATTTATATATTTATAATAATACCGGTAAGTGTTCAAGGGGGACTTTTTTAGGTAGGTGTAACCGGCTGCCATATAGCGAGTTATCTGCCTTTGGAGAGCGTTCCACTATGCGTTCGGCAAAAAGGCGCTTTTTTATCCCCCAAATGGAGGCTCTAAACTCATGCGGCAGAGCCTCCGTTTGATACATTCAGAGGCTTTGTTTCAAGCAAATGGAGCCTCTAACTTTTGCTTCCCCAAAGAAAGGTTATTAATATGCGAACGTATATGACTATTTAGAACCGAAACCAATTGAAAAGAACCGATGAATTTAGAAGCTCCCAGCGTATGGCGTATTTTTGCTGGAAACCTGAAAACAATAACAAATATGCAGAAAAAATCTCTCGCGTCTGACATTTATCAGCACATTATGGCATGGAAATGCACAAAAAATGGCCGTACAAAGTATGGTGCATCGCTTTTCTTTTTATCTTTGCATGAAATATAATATTACTAATACTTAATATAAACATGGATAAAAGAAGATGGGGCCAATGGATATTATTGGCTGTTGTTTGCTTGAGTTTCTCGATAGGAGAAAGTTATGCGCAGAAAAATGATTTTGCTAATCTACGTCGTTATTCAAAAGAAAATGCTGCACTTCCACAAGCGACAAAGAAAGACAAACGGGTTATTTTTATGGGAAATTCCATTACGGAAGGATGGGTAAGGACTCATCCGGATTTTTTCAAATCAAATGGTTACATTGGCCGTGGAATCAGTGGGCAGACTTCCTATCAATTCTTGTTACGGTTCCGGGAAGATGTGATTAATCTTTCTCCTGCTTTAGTGGTGATTAATGCCGGAACAAATGATGTCGCTGAAAATACACAAGCGTATAATGAAGATTATACATTCGGAAACATTGTTTCTATGGCGGAACTGGCAAAAGCAAATAAAATAAAAGTAATTTTGACTTCCGTATTGCCTGCTGCTGCATTTAAGTGGAGAATGGAAATAAAAGATGTTCCGCAGAAAATTAAATCTTTAAATGACCGGATAGAGGCTTATGCAAAAGCAAATAAAATTCCGTTTGTTAATTATTACAAGGCAATGGTGGTTGACGAAAATCAGGCCTTGAATCCTCAATATACTAAAGATGGAGTTCATCCAACGAGCGAAGGGTATGATATTATGGAACCGTTGATTAAAAATGCCATAGAGAAGGCTCTTTGATTTATCATCGCTTGAAGTAGGAATAATCCAACTATAAGAAATGGGAGGATTGCATGAATAGATTCAGCCGTAATGAATAATCAGTCTATATCTGCAATCCTCTTTAATTTATGCTTTAGAGAGTGGTACATTATGTCTTTCCAACTTTATATTTTTCATTGAAGGTGACGTATAGACATAAAAAAAGGAGCAACGCCTTGCTCCAACCTTTGTTAACCTTAAATCTAATACTATGAAAAACACAATGCAAAGATACGGGATTCCGGTAACTTTGCAAATTATCAGCCCTTAATTGGTGTTTTTATAACACTAATTAATAGACTAAATGCGAAGTTACAGGTTTGTTAAGAGTTTCAGCCCTTAGCAATCAGGCTATAATAAGTGAACAAAGGGGAAATTTTATCCCCATTTCTCTTTCATCAAGTCCTCCAGTTTCAATAATTCGTCACGATATTGTGCGGCTTCGATAAATTCAAGTTTCTTGGCTGCTTCCTGCATCAGTTTGCGGGTACGCTCGATACTCTTTTCCATCTGCGCTTTACTCATATACTGCACTATCGGATCTGCTGCGATATTCGGAGTAGAAGGTTCTACATAAGCATGTCTTTCTTTCAACAGCTCATCTGCCTCTTTTGCATTACCGAATACAGACAAGTTTCTGGCCTTTTTAATCTGTTGCGGGGTAATTCCGTTTGCCTCATTGTATGCCAACTGCTTTTCGCGGCGACGGTTCGTTTCATCAATCGTCAGTTTCATACTATCCGTCATCTTATCAGCATACATGATTACCTTACCGTTCACATTACGCGCGGCACGTCCCGCAGTTTGTGTCAACGAACGGTGGGAGCGGAGGAATCCTTCTTTGTCTGCATCGAGAATAGCGACGAGAGACACTTCCGGAAGGTCGAGACCCTCACGAAGCAGGTTGACCCCGATAAGTACGTCATAAACTCCTTGACGGAGATCATCCATAATCTTCACACGTTCCAGTGTGTCGACATCACTATGGATATAGGTACATTTCACATTATTATTAAGAAGATATTCTGCCAGTTCTTCTGCCATTCGTTTGGTTAGTGTAGTGACGAGTACGCGTTCTTCCTTTTCAATACGGAGCTGGATTTCTTCCATTAAATCGTCAATCTGATTGAGACTCGGACGCACTTCGATGATAGGATCGAGCAGACCGGTAGGACGAATCACCTGTTCCACGACGATTCCTTCCGACTGAATCAATTCATAATCCGCCGGTGTAGCACTGACGTAGATTACTTGTTTTGCCATCTCCTGAAACTCTTCAAATTTCAACGGGCGGTTGTCCATAGCGGCAGGCAATCGAAAACCATATTCCACAAGATTGATTTTTCGCGCACGGTCTCCTCCGTACATTGCACGGATTTGGGGTACGCTTACGTGGCTTTCGTCGATAACGATCAGGAAATCATCCGGAAAGAAATCGAGCAAACAATAGGGGCGGGTACCGGCAGCACGGCCGTCGAAATAACGGGAATAATTCTCAATTCCGGAACAATGTCCCAATTCCCGAATCATTTCCATATCGTAAGTTACTCGCTCATACAATCGTTTGGCCTCGTATTCCTTGCCGATAGATTCGAAGAAAGCTACTTGCTTGGTCAAATCATCCTCTATTTCATGAATAGCACGGAGAGTAGCCTCTTTGGTAGTCATGAACAGGTTGGCCGGATAAATCTTATAGGCGTCAAATGGTGCGATAGTGACTCCTGTGATAGGGGCTACCTCTTCGATGCCGTCAATTTCATCCCCCCAGAAGGTGACGCGGAGCAGGTTGTCGGTATAAGCCAGATAAATATCCACCGTGTCGCCCTTGACCCGGAAATTTCCACGATTCAAGTCGATATCATTGCGGACATACAAACTGTCTACCAAACGACGTAGAAACACATTGCGGTCCATCATCCGTCCCCGTTCTATTTCGATGACATTTTTGTAGAAGTCCGAAGGATTTCCCATACCGTAGATACAAGATACGGAAGAAACCACTACCACGTCTTTTCTTCCGGAGAGTAGGGCGGAAGTGGCAGAGAGTCGGAGCTTGTCGATTTCGTCATTGATGGCGAGATCTTTCTCTATATATGTATCACTGTTCGGCAGATAAGCTTCCGGCTGGTAATAATCATAGTAAGAAACGTAATATTCTACCGCATTGTTTGGGAAAAAACCTTTAAACTCACTGTAGAGCTGGGCAGCCAGTGTTTTGTTATGGCTCAAAATCAAGGTGGGTTTATTGATATTGGCGATCACATTGGCAATGGTAAATGTTTTTCCCGACCCGGTCACTCCCAATAAAGTCTGTGCGGGAACTCCCTGAAGGACCCCTTCAGTAAGTTGTGCTATAGCTTCCGGCTGATCTCCGGTAGGTTTATAAGCTGATGTTAGTTCATAATTCATAGTTAAATCCTAAAAAGTGGAGCAATATTCGGTAAAATAATCGAGATAACAAATCATTTTTCCAAATAAATCCTTTACTTTGCAACATATTAATATCAAAAAACAGATTCATACAACTAGTAATACCAGAAGCACATGATTTGGAATGAGAGCATTGAGTGTATGGACCGCGAAAGTCTTCGCAAGATTCAAAGCATACGACTCAAGAAAATTGTAGATTACGTTTATCACAACACGCCTTTCTATCGAAAGAAGATGCAGGAAATGGGGATTACTCCCGATGACATCAATAGTATTGATGATATTGTAAAACTGCCGTTTACCACGAAACATGATTTAAGAGATAATTATCCGTTCGGACTTTGTGCCGTGCCGATGAGCCAAATTGTACGTATTCATGCTTCTTCCGGAACAACCGGAAAACCGACGGTTGTCGGATATACCCGTAAGGACTTGTCTACATGGGCGGAATGTATATCACGTGCTTTTACCGCTTATGGAGCGGGGCGTTCTGATGTTTTTCAGGTATCTTATGGATACGGACTGTTCACGGGCGGATTGGGAGCACATGCAGGAGCCGAAAATATCGGTGCTTCTGTTATTCCGATGTCCAGTGGTAACACGGAAAAACAGATAACCTTGATGCACGATTTCGGATCGACAGTGCTTTGTTGTACTCCTTCCTATGCGCTTTATCTGGCAGATGCAATCAAAGATTCCGGTTTGCCACGTGAAGAATTCCAACTGAAAGTCGGTGCTTTCGGTGCAGAACCCTGGACGGAAAATATGCGTCATGAGATAGAAGAAAAGCTGGGAATCAAAGCATACGATATTTATGGATTGAGTGAGATTGCCGGACCGGGTGTCGGGTACGAGTGCGAATGTCAGCACGGGACTCACTTGAATGAAGACCATTACTTCCCGGAAATCATCGACCCGAATACATTGCAACCGGTGGAATCCGGTCAAACGGGCGAACTGGTATTTACTCATTTAACCAAAGAGGGTATGCCGTTGCTTCGTTACCGTACGCGTGATTTGACGGCCTTGCATCATGATAAATGTTCCTGTGGCCGTACATTGGTACGTATGGATCGTATTTTGGGACGTAGTGATGATATGTTGATTATCCGCGGTGTGAATGTATTCCCGACGCAGATTGAATCAGTCATTCTTGAAATGGAAGAGTTTGAACCGCATTATTTGTTGATAGTAGGTCGTGAAAACAATACCGATACAATGGAACTCCAGGTTGAAGTACGTCCGGAATTCTATTCGGATGAGATCAACAAAATGCTGGCTTTGAAGAAGAAACTGGGAGGACGTTTGCAAAGCGTACTCGGACTGGGAGTCAACGTGAAACTGGTAGAGCCTCGCAGCATTGAACGCAGCGTAGGTAAAGCGAAACGTGTAATTGATAACAGAAAAATGTAAATAAGTATTAGGTATTAAGTATTAAGTATTAAGTATTGACCATGCGGGTGATCTTGGAACTACGGTAATACTTGTTACCTAATACCTAATGCTTGTTACCTAATACTTAATACTTATTACTTAATACTTTAATAAATATGGTAGCAAAACAACTTTCTATTTTTTTGGAAAATAAGTCAGGCCGTTTGACGGAAGTGACTGAAGTGCTGGCGAAAGAAAATATCAATCTTTCTGCCTTGTGCATTGCCGAAAATGCTGATTTTGGTATTTTGCGTGGAATTGTATCCGATCCGGATAGAGCATACAAAGCTTTAAAAGATAATCATTTTGCAGTGAATGTGACTGATGTAGTAGGTATAAGCTGTCCCAATATACCAGGTGCTTTGGCAAAAGTGCTGGGATATTTATCAGAAGAGGGCGTATTTATTGAATATATGTATTCGTTTGCCAATAATCATATTGCAAACGTAGTGATTCGCCCCAGCAACCTGGATAAGTGTATCGAGGTATTGAAAGAAAAGAAAGTCGATCTATTGGCTGCAAGTGACTTGTATAAGCTGTAAATATAACAGTGAGCAATGAATAATGAACGGTAAACAGTTGTGTTATCCAATTCAAGGACAACGCAATTGCTTACCGTTTTTACTATAAATATAGTGACGCTATCCGGTGAAGATAGCGACGGTATATGCCAACGATACCGTCACTATCCCGAACACATACCGTCACTATTGTGATTCGTTTATAATCTGCTGTTTATAGTTTGTCGTTTGTAATTCGACGTCATTTTCTCTCCTTTTGTCGATGTTTAACGCCTTTTATGTATTAAAAAACACAGATTAATTGCTAAATTCCCAGCGAATAAGTAACTTTGCGCATTATTTTTAAATAGGATGAAGAAAAATATCATTATAACTTTGCTTGCAGCGGCTACTCTTACATCATGTGGGGAGTATAATAAATTGCTGAAAAGCACCGATTACGAATACAAGTACGAAGCCGCCAAAAACTATTTTGCGAAGGGACAGTATAATCGTTCAGCTACGTTGCTGAATGAGTTGATAACCATTCTGAAAGGAACCGATAAAGCGGAAGAATCTTTGTATATGTTGGGAATGAGCTACTATAATCAGAAAGATTATCAGACAGCTGCCCAGACATTTATCACCTATTTCAATACATATCCTCGTGGTACTTTTACTGAACTGGCACGTTTCCATGCAGGTAAGGCTTTATTCCTGGATACTCCGGAACCACGTTTGGATCAGTCAAGCACTTATCAGGCTATCCAGCAGTTGCAGATGTTCATGGAGTATTTCCCGAACAGCACAAAAAAGCAGGAAGCACAGGATATGATTTTTGCTTTACAGGATAAGCTGGTTTTGAAAGAGCTTTATTCAGCAAGGCTATATTATAATCTGGGTAATTATTTAGGCAATAACTATGAGTCTTGTGTAATCACAGCTCAAAATGCATTGAAGGATTATCCTTATACTGATTATCGTGAAGAACTTTCCATTTTGGTTCTGCGTGCAAGACACGAAATGGCTATCTATAGCGTTGAAGACAAGAAGATGGATCGTTACCGCGAAACGATTGATGAATATTACGCTTTTAAGAATGAATTTCCTGAAAGTAAATATTTGAAAGAAGCCGAGAAGATATTCAATGAATCACAGAAAGTAATTAAAGACTAAATTTAAATAGATTTATGGACTACAAAAAAACGAATGCTCCTGCTACAACAGTAACCCGTGATATGATGGAACTCTGTGCTGATACAGGTAATGTTTATGAAACAGTTGCCATTATTGGTAAGCGTGCTAATCAGATCAGTGTAGAAATCAAAAACGATCTTTCTAAGAAACTGGCAGAGTTTGCTTCTTACAATGACAATTTGGAAGAAGTGTTTGAAAATAGAGAGCAAATCGAAATTTCTCGTTATTATGAGAAATTGCCGAAACCGGACTTGATTGCTACGCAAGAATACATCGAAGGGAAAATATATTATAGAAATCCGGCTAAGGAGAAAGAAAAACTTCAGTAATTTATTTTCTGACGAAGAATTTGATAGTCAAGTAGTAAGTGGGATGATGATCCCTGCTCCTTATTGCTTGGCTATTATTGTTTAACTCAACTACTATTTAGAATACTTATGATTCAACGAATTCAAACTGTTTATTTATTGATTGTTGTAGGATTGCTGATTACAGCCATGTGTTTGCCGATGGGCTACTTCATTGATGCAATGGGAGAACATCCTTTTAAGGCATTAGGATTGGAAGTAAACGGTGCTATTCAGTCTACATGGGGCTTATTCGGAATTCTGATGGTTAGCACCATCGTGGCTGTGGCTACTATCTTTTTGTATAAGAACCGTATGTTGCAGATTCGCATGACAATTTTCAATAGCTTATTATTAGTAGGTTATTACATTGCTGCCCTTGCTTTTTATTTTGCATTGAAGAATGATGAAAATATGTTCCGTATAGGCTGGGCATTGTGTTTGCCGCTTGTTTCCATCATCCTGAATATACTGGCTATCCGTGCTATCGGACGGGATGAGGTGATGGTAAAAGCTGCGGATAGATTGCGATAAAAAGGACTAAAGTCCCCAGAAATAGAAATCCCCGCTAATTCGTTTAGAGTTAGTGGGGATTTTTTAGTTCGTTATGAATGGGATTTTGTTTATAAATAAGAGGTTTTAATCTCTTCCTCCTTGAAAGAGGGGTTATTTCTTCAAATCAAATAAATATGTGAGCTTTATGGTAATGGTTCCATGCGCTGCACGGGCGAAATAATCTTTCTTAGTAGTGCTGTAGAAATCAGACAGGGCAAAGTAATAACGGCCTTCAACGATGAAGCTACCAGCTTTCTTTGTTCTAAGTTCTACACCACCGCCACCGGCAATACCATAGTCAAACTTATTTTGAATCTTAACTCCGTACAGGGCTTTCTGTGTATCAGATAAGCTATTCATATCAATACCTTTTATTGTTTCCGATTCACTGATTAGAAAGCTGATTTGAGGACCTGCATGGACAAAGAATTGCAATCCTCTGTCTCGTCCGAAAGCGAGGTGAGCGAGGAAAGGAATATCTATATAAGTCATTTTGCGGGTGTAAGTTTTAGTAGGGTCCTTCGAAGTGACTTCATATCCGTTGGCGTCCAGTGATATTGTTTCAAATAATTGGTCCCAGCCTCGTTGCGAGACATTCAACTCGACCTGTGCGCCACAAATCATGGCAAAATACTTCTCGGATATATAACGTGCTGTCAAACCTCCGGTAATTCCCATCAGGCTATTTTGCTTGATGGTGGGAGTAAAGGAAGCACTGTTTAAATTGACACCTCCATTGATACCTACCGATAAATTGTTTCGTGCTTCTCCGATTTGAGCGACAGCAGGAAGGGCAAATCCTGTAAGTAGGAGTGTTGCGATCAAAAATGGTTTTATCTTTATCATTTTCGTATTATTCGAAGTCAAGTTTTACTAATTCAAAATTCTTAGTGAAACGTATGAAGAACACCTTTTTATTAATAAATCCTCCCCAGTTGTTTACACGCTCGAATTTGAATCCGGTCTGGATAGGAGTCAGGTTCATTTTAGGCAGATTGTTTTCCAGTTCCGAGCCATAAAGCGATAATCCTTTCAGGAAGAAGAAGCCGGTGTCAAAACCCAGCATTGCGTAATTAGGGTATTTGCTTGCCAAATCTTTGCTATACCATTTATGGTAAGCATTGGTAAACTGCACAGCTGCCGGGAACAACGTATTCGTATAGAATGAAGAATAGAAATATACATCCAATTCAAAGAAGTTTTCCAGATGATCTCTGGTATAGGTCTGCCATTCCGGATAGCCGAACAGATGAATATTCTCTGCAGGATTCTCTCTGACTAACAGCGTCAGTTGAGGAAGTATCTTAATTAGTAAGACGTTGTTGCCTGATGTCGGAATAAAGATGTTTTCTTTATCACTGCGGAGCGCTGCTTTCAACGTTTCTTTCGTTGCGCTTTCACTGACGGTTCTCATTGGAATTCCTTTGCTTTTCAACTCTTGTTTCAAGCCGCTGATAAATTCCGCTTTCTCCTTATCAACGCTCGCCGGTTCTATGAAGATAACGTTTGCATTGGGAAATTGACGGGTGAAGTGTTCATAAACCTCTGAATATAAGTAAGATTGAGGCGTATTGATCTGATAAACAGCCGGGTTGTTGAATACCTCTTCTCCTTTTTGAGAGAAAGGAATCACCAGGCGTATGTCGTTCTTCTCTGCGAAGTCGGACAATGGCTTTATTTGATTCTGATGCATCGGACCGAAGATGATATTCATACTTTTCATCTCGTTCTTGGCAAGAATCGTATTTAATGTAGAAACCTCTTTTCCGCAATCATATACATATAGATCAAGAGAAATACCTGTACGCTTCAGACTGTCTACTGCCATCAGGAAACCTTCGTAGTATTCCACCATGCGTTTGTCTTCCTGGAAAGGCAACAATAAGGCTGCTTTAATGGTAGACAGCTTTTGGGGAGTCTCTTTACTTTTGCGGAAAAGCTCGCTATTGCTGGGAGGAATAGCGTAAGGATCTTCCTTCTGTGTAGGTTGCACGGTCGTTGCTGCCGGGTAAGGGATGCAAAGGAATTGTCCCTTTTTCATGCCTTTTTTCAGTTCCGGGTTAGCTGCAATTAACTCCTGCTCGCTGATTCCATATTCACGGCTCACGCTAAAAATAGTCTCTTTGCGTTTTACCTTATGCATATCCTTGCATTTCGGAACAACAGGACCTTGAATGGTGGTCTGTTCGGTAGGCGTTTGAGTTGCAGTAGCAGTTTGCTCTTCTTTTTTCTGCGGAATCAGGATGACCTGTCCGATGCGGAAATTTTCGGCACTCAAACCGGGGTTTGCTTCACAAATATCTTTGGCGGATACATTATACATGGTTGTCAGTTTGTATAGTGTTTCTCCGGCTTGAATCGTATGGAATGTTTCTCCCTTCTGACTCTCTTTTCCCGTAGGAATTTTGATTGTCTGTCCGGCATAGATCTTTTCGTCACAGCCCGGATTCAGACGTATGATGTCTGATGTAGTGACATTATACATCTTGGAGATGGAGTATAAACTTTGTCCTTTTTCGATGGTATGCAAGAAATATGATTGGTTTTCTTGTGCATAACTGATAGCATATGAAACGCTTATAAAAAGCAAAAATAAGAATATACGGTTTATCGGTTTCATCAAATTATAACTATTGGTTCTTGAAATCAAGGAACAAAGGTACAAATAATGCCCTATATCTTCATAAGATTTGAGTTAAGAAAATAATATTGTGCTTTTTTAGGAGCATATTTCGGGCGGAAACATTAATTTTGCAACATTTATGGAAGGATATGAATATGCAGGAAACAGAATATATTAATGTGTACGGTGCGCGCGTGCACAATTTAAAGGATATTGATGCCGAAATTCCCCGTAACAGTTTGACTGTTATCACCGGATTGAGCGGTAGTGGAAAATCTTCTTTAGCCTTCGATACGATTTTTGCCGAAGGACAGCGTCGTTATATCGAAACTTTTTCAGCGTATGCCCGTAACTTCTTGGGCAATCTGGAACGTCCGGATGTCGATAAGATAACAGGTTTGAGTCCGGTTATCTCCATTGAACAGAAAACAACGAATAAAAATCCCCGTTCTACCGTAGGAACGACTACGGAGATATATGATTATCTCCGTTTGCTGTATGCCCGTGCGGGAGTGGCTTATTCGTATCTGTCGGGTGAGGAGATGGTGAAATATACCGAAGAGCAGATTCTGGACTTGATTCTGAAAGATTATAAAGGAAAGAAAATATATCTGCTGGCTCCGCTAGTTCGTTCACGTAAGGGACATTACAGGGAACTTTTCGAACAAATACGTAAAAAAGGATACCTGTATGTGCGGGTGGACGGAGAAGTGCGTGAAATCACGCATGGTATGAAACTCGACCGCTATAAAAATCACGATGTAGAAGTGGTTATTGATAAATTAGTGGTAGCGGAGAAAGATGACCGGCGCTTGAAACAGAGTGTGGCAACCGCTATGCGCCAGGGAGATGGGTTGATGATGATTCTGGATGCCCAATCTGAAAGTATCCGTCATTATAGTAAGCGGCTCATGTGTCCCGTCACCGGATTGTCTTATCGTGAACCGGCTCCGCATAACTTCTCATTCAATTCACCGCAAGGAGCATGTCCGAAGTGTAAGGGATTGGGAGTAGTCAATCAGATTGATGTGGACAAAGTGATTCCCGATCGTGAACTTTCCATTTATGAAGGAGCGATAGCACCTTTGGGAAAATATAAGAATGCGATGATTTTCTGGCAAATCGGTGCTTTGCTCGAGAAGTACGACGCAACACTGAAAACTCCGATAAAGGAGTTACCGGACGATGCGATTGATGAAGTCTTGTACGGTTCTGATGAACGGATTAAAATCAAGAGTTCGCTGATCGGTACTTCCTCCGATTACTTTGTTACTTACGAAGGAGTGGTGAAGTATATTCAGATGTTGCAGGAAAAGGATGCTTCTGCAACAGCACAGAAATGGGCGGAACAATTTGCCAAAACAACGGTTTGTCCCGAATGTAAAGGGGCTCGTTTGAATAAAGAAGCTTTGCATTTTCGTATCCATGATAAGAATATCAATGAGTTGGCGAATATGGACATCAACGAGTTGTACGACTGGTTGATGAAGGTGGATGAGTTCCTGTCCGATAAGCAGAAGAAAATATCGGTGGAGATTCTGAAAGAGATTCGCACACGTTTGAAGTTCTTGCTGGACGTGGGTCTGGATTATCTGGCATTGAATCGTAGCTCTGTTAGTCTTTCCGGTGGTGAGAGTCAGCGTATCCGCTTGGCTACACAGATTGGTTCGCAATTAGTGAATGTACTTTATATTCTCGACGAGCCGAGTATCGGTCTGCATCAGCGTGATAATCTGCGTCTTATCAACTCGTTGAAAGAACTCCGCGACATGGGGAACTCCGTGATTGTAGTGGAACATGATAAGGATATGATGCTGGCTGCCGATTATGTCATCGATATGGGTCCGAAAGCCGGACGTCTCGGAGGCGAAGTCGTTTTCGCCGGAACCCCGCAGGAGATGCTGAATACAGATACAATGACTTCGCAATATCTGAATGGCAAGATGAAGATAGAAATCCCTGCCAAGCGTAGAAAAGGAAATGGGAAATCTATCTGGCTGAAAGGAGCGAAGGGGAATAACCTGAAGAATGTAGATGTTGAATTTCCGTTGGGTAAACTGATTTGCGTAACTGGTGTATCAGGAAGTGGAAAATCCACCTTGATTAATGAAACTTTGCAGCCGATTCTTTCACAGAAATTCTATCGTTCTTTACAAGATCCTTTGGAATACGATTCGATTGAAGGGTTGGAAAATATAGATAAGGTAGTAGATGTGGATCAATCACCTTTGGGACGTACGCCACGCTCCAATCCTGCGACTTATACCGGTGTGTTTTCTGATATCCGTAACCTGTTTGTGGGTCTGCCGGAAGCTAAGATTCGCGGTTATAAACCGGGACGTTTCTCCTTTAATGTTGCAGGTGGGCGTTGTGAAGCATGTACGGGAAATGGTTATAAGACGATTGAAATGAATTTTCTTCCTGATGTATATGTGCCTTGTGAGGTTTGTCACGGTAAACGTTATAACCGGGAAACACTGGAAGTACGTTTCAAGGGAAAATCAATTGCCGATGTACTTGACATGACGATCAACCGTGCTGTGGAATTCTTTGAAAATGTGCCGCAAATCTTGAATAAGATTAAAGTCTTGCAGGATGTCGGACTCGGATATATAAAACTGGGACAATCTTCTACCACTCTTTCCGGCGGAGAAAGCCAGCGTGTGAAACTGGCAACGGAGCTATCAAAAAGAGATACGGGCAAAACTCTTTATATCCTTGACGAACCGACTACCGGACTTCATTTTGAAGATATCCGTGTATTGATGGGAGTATTGAATAAGCTTGTAGATAAAGGTAATACTGTTATCGTCATCGAGCACAATCTGGATGTGATTAAAATGGCGGATTATATTATCGATATGGGCCCTGAAGGTGGTAAGGGCGGGGGAGAACTCCTTAGTTACGGAACACCGGAAGAAGTTGCGAAGAGCCCTAAAGGATATACACCTAAGTTTCTTCGCGAAGAGCTGGGTCTCTAATTTAAATCATAGAGTGCCAACTTATCGGACAATCTTCGATGAGTTGGCACTTATCATATCATATTCTTTATTTATCAGATACAGAACTTATAAATACAACGAAAATGAAAATCAATAAAACAAATGCCGCACGGCTGTTAGATAAGGCTAAGATAGCCTATGAATTAATTCCCTACGAAGTAGATGAAAACGACTTGAGTGCTGTTCATGTGGCAGCAAGTTTAGGAGAGAATATCAAGCAGGTCTTTAAAACGCTTGTTCTGCACGGCGATAAAAGCGGATATTTTGTCTGTGTCATTCCGGGAGAACATGAAGTTGATTTGAAACTGGCAGCTAAAGCCTCGGGTAACAAGAAGTGCGAGTTGATTCCCGTAAAAGAACTTCTGCCACTTACCGGATATATCCGGGGAGGTTGTTCGCCGATCGGTATGAAAAAGCATTTTCCTACTTATATTCATGAAACCAGCCAGCAATTTCCGTATATTTATGTAAGTGCCGGTGTACGGGGACTTCAGATAAAAATAGCTCCGGAAGATTTGATTCGTGAATCCAGGGCGGAAATTTGTCGTTTATTTGAGGAGTAGTTTAACAAATCATTGTGCAAAAACTCGAGAAAAAGTATATATTTGCAAAATATATGTGGTATCGACCATTAAATCATTAATTTAATAATTTATATTCTATGTTTAACAAACACCCTAAAGGACTGATAGCAGCCGCTTTAGCCAATCTAGGTGAGCGTTTTGGCTTTTATACTATGATGGCTATCCTTGTGCTTTTCTTGCAAGCCAAGTTTGGAATGAATGGAAAAGAAGCAGGATTTATTTACTCAACTTTTTATTTTTCTATTTACATTTTGGCGTTGGTCGGAGGTATTATTGCCGATAAGACGAGGAACTACAAAGGAACTATTTTCACAGGAATTGTGTTAATGGCAGTTGGTTATTTATTATTGGCTATTCCATCTAAGACTCCGGTAGATAACAAGATGCTCTATCTGGTTATTACTTGTGCTAGTTTGTTTGTTATTGCATTTGGAAACGGATTATTTAAAGGAAATTTGCAGGCATTGGTAGGACAGATGTACGATAATCCTCAATATGCCAACATGCGTGACTCCGGTTTCTCTTTATTTTATATGTTTATTAATATCGGTGCTATTTTTGCTCCGTTTGCAGCTGTAGGCGTGCGTAACTGGTGGTTATCTACTTTCGGTTATAATTATGATGCTGATCTTCCTGCTTTGTGCCATGGTCAATTAGCAGGTACTTTGTCGCCTGAAGCTACTGAAACTTATCATACCTTAGTTACCAAAGCTTCTACTGCTCCTGTACAAGACTATACGGCTTTCGCTTCAGATTATTTGAATGTCTTTACTACTGGATTCCATTACGCATTCGGGGTAGCTATTATTGCTATGGCTATTTCTTTAACCATTTATTGGTTGAATAAGAAAAACTTCCCGGATCCCAGCAAAAAGACCGTTGCTTCTTCAGCATCTTCTACAGTTGTAGAAATGAGTGCAAACGTATGTATGCTCTGTTTGCTGTATTTGGTGTTGTTATTTTCTTTTGGTTTTCATTCCATCAAAATGGTCTGACTTTGACTTATTTTGCGAAAGAATATACTGACTTGAATCTGTTTGGTATGCCTATTTCAGCAGAGCTCTTCCAATCGTTAAATCCATTTTTTGTAGTGTTCCTGACTCCGGTGATTATGGCTATTTTTGCAAGTCAGCGTAGACGTGGTAAAGAGCCTTCGACTCCTAAAAAGATTGCCATCGGTATGGGAATTGCTGCATTGGCATTTATTGTAATGGCAGTCGGATCTTATTTTGCTAATTTGCCGTTGCATGAGGATATTGTAGCTGTTGGAACTTCACCAGTGAAAGTTACTCCATTTTTATTGATGCTGACCTATCTGATCTTAACAGTAGCTGAACTGTATATCTCTCCATTGGGAATTTCATTTGTATCTAAGGTTGCTCCTCCTAAATATCAAGGTATTATGCAAGGAGGATGGCTGGGAGCAACAGCACTGGGTAATCAGTTGCTAGTGATTGGTGCTATCCTGTACGAATCAATTCCTATTTGGATGACATGGACTGTGTTTGTTGTAGCTTGTACGATTTCAATGTTTACAATGATTTTCATGTTAAAATGGCTGGAACGTGTAGCGAAATAAAATCTTGCCATTAACTAAATAAACAAAATGCCCCGGAACAAGTATCATAAATGTTCCGGGGCATTTTGTTTGTATATCAAATATCCAGTCCCATAATATAATCATTCATATAATACCCGTTACCAATCGGGAAATCACCTTCCCGCAACTTTCTCATTCCCATGTGCTCGTAAAACTGCAAAGCCTTATTATTACGATTTACGTTGAGCTCCATCAAACAAGGTTCCGGGTGTATTTCTTTGATACACTTGATTGCTTCCTTGAATAAAAAACTGCCGCAATGCGTGCCCTGAAAACGGGGGAGGACATATATCTTCTGAAGATGGAATACATCCTTTTCCTGTTGTTGAATGGAAACGTATCCGCATGGTTCATTCTCTTTATAAGCAATGGAGTACACATGTCCCTCTTCCTCCATTTGTTTGCGCACATTGGAAGGTGCATACATCCAGTCCATCATATAATCCAGTTGTTCGGGAGATAAAATTTCCTTGTAGGTGGCGGGGAATACCTCCTTTGCCATCTTATGAATAAGCTCGCAATCGGCTACCGTTGCTTTTCGAATTGTAAACATACGTATTTCCTATTTCTTGGTTTAACGGGCACAAATATAGCCATTATTTCTTTTTATAATAAGGTGGAGAGTCTCTAATGTTTTAATTATTATTAATTTATAGTACTTTGCAATGCAAGGTACTAAAGTAATGCATATATTTGTGCATCTAAAAGAAGTGAATAATGAAAGTAGACAATGTAAAATCACAGATGAGGAAAGGCATGCTTGAATATTGTATCATGCTTTTGTTGCACAAGGAGCCCGCTTATGCTTCTGATATTATTCAGAAATTGAAAGAAGCCCAACTGATTGTAGTGGAAGGCACCTTGTATCCATTGCTTACCCGTCTGAAAAATGATGACCTGTTAAGTTATGAGTGGGTAGAATCTACCCAGGGACCTCCCCGCAAATACTATAAACTCACTGAACAAGGAGAAGTCTTTTTGGGAGAGCTGGAAATTTCCTGGAAAGAACTTAACGATACAGTGAATCATATAGCCAATAGATAATCCGAAAAAGAAGAAATAAAAATGAAAAAGACATTGACCATAAATTTAGGAGGAATTGTCTATCATATAGATGACGATGCCTACCGACTGTTAGATAATTATCTGTCTAATTTGAAGCATTATTTTCGTAAACAGGAGGGTGCGGAAGAGATCGTAAACGATATTGAGATGCGTATTGCTGAACTGTTTGCCGAGAAAGTAACTGAAGGAAAACAGGTCATCACAGTTTCGGATGTAGAAGAAATTATCGCCCGCGTCGGCAAACCGGAAGACTTTGGAATTGCTGATGAGGATATGGACTCACAGAAAAGAACGGAACAAACATCGTCCGCTAATCAAGGCTGTACGCAAACCGCTGCTCAACGCCGCTGGTTTCGTGATCCGGATAATAAATTGTTGGGAGGCGTAGCGGCAGGGTTGGCAGCTTACTTCGGTTGGGATATCACATTAGTGCGTATATTGATGATTATCCTGGTATTTGTACCTTATTGCCCGATGATTATACTTTATATTATCGGATGGATCGTTATTCCGGAAGCCCGTACTGCTGCGGAAAAATTGAGTATGCGTGGAGAAGCAGTGACCATTGAGAATATTGGCAAAACAGTGACAGACGGTTTCGAACGTGTAGCGGACGGAGTTAACAACTATATGAACTCCGGCAAACCTCGTACCTTTCTTCAAAAGATAGGCGATGTATTTGTTTCCATTGCTGCTGTTCTCTTTAAAATATTTCTGGTAGCTCTTGTCATTCTCTGCTGCCCTGTCTTGTTCGTACTGGCCGTTGTACTGGTAGCACTGGTGTTTGCAGCAATTGCCGTGGCAGTTAGCGGAGGAGCCCTGCTTTACGAGATGCTGCCTGCCATCGACTGGATGCCGGTTGCTTCCGTATCTCCAATGATGACACTGCTAGGTACGATTGCCGGAGTTGCCCTCATCGGCATTCCGTTAGGAGCTTTCTTGTATACTATCTTGCGGCAATTATTCCATTGGTCACCGATGGGAACGGGTTTGAAATGGTCGCTATTGATTCTATGGATATTGGGTGCAGTCATAATGATTATTAATCTTTCAGCTCTTGGCTGGCAACTGCCTTTGTATGGCTTGCACTGCTCTTAACGAAGTCTCATTCTATTAAAAAAGGATAATATTTATTCCTTTATAAGTAAATGTACCCCGATAGTGTGTCCGGGGTACATTTTTTGTTTACTCTAATTCATCGTAAATCGAGAAATTTTTAGTAAGTTTGTAAATACGTATTCAGGAAATAAAAATGGGTGAACATATATGTTTTAGGAGAAATGAACGTTTAGCGACAGTCAACCCTTATTGGAGAGGAAATCCGATGGTGCGCGGGCGTTTTTTTAATCGGCAGCATCGCTTCCGTCCGGGGATGGGGAGTGTACTGAAATGGCGTCTTTCGCCCAATCCCCAACGCAAAGAGAAGAAAACGGTGAAATGGGATCCGAAAGTTTGTTATCTCCGTTCATTGGATGCGGTGGTAGGAGATTCCCTGATATGGCTCGGACATAATTCTTTCTTTCTGCAATTAGCTGGTAAACGAATCATGTTCGATCCTGTGTTCGGCAGTATTCCTTTTGTGAAGAGACAGAGCGAGTTTCCCGCTAATCCTGACATATTTACGGGGATTGATTATCTACTTGTCAGCCATGACCATTTCGATCATTTGGATAAACAGAGTATAGCCCGTTTACTGAAGAATAACCCGCAAATGAAACTTTTCTGCGGCTTAGGAACCGGTGAACTGATTCAGGGATGGTTCCCTGAAATGAAAGTGATTGAAGCCGGATGGTATCAACAGATGGAAGATGAAGGGTTGAAGATCACGTTTCTGCCGGCACAACACTGGAGCAAACGTTCCGTACGTGATGGTGGCCAGCGACTGTGGGGAGCTTTCATGTTGCAAGGAAATGGAATTTCTCTTTATTATAGCGGTGATACAGGTTATTCCAGTCACTTCCGTGAGATTCCCGATCTGTTCGGAGCACCGGATTATGCTTTGTTAGGCATCGGGGCATACAAACCTCGCTGGTTTATGCGTCCCAATCATATATCGCCTTACGAATCATTGACTGCCGCCGAGGAAATGCATGCTGGTCTTACCATTCCCATGCATTATGGCACATTCGATTTGTCTGACGAGCCTTTGCATGATCCCCCGAAAGTCTTCGCAACAGAGGCTAAGAAACGGAAGATTCCGGTGAAGATTCCCTATTTGGGAGAGATTGTGAAATTGAATAAACAGAAATAATTAGATAAGTGCCTGCCATGAATTAATCGTTATTTTTCTAGGTTACGGATTTCACGGTTTTTAGTGTTGTTATTGTTGCAAAGTAACCGTGTTAATCTGTGTAATCCGTGCCTAAATTATTATATAAACTAATTATGAATACATATTTACGAATAAAGAGATGAAGAAATTAGAAGTAAAAGATTTGAAAGAAAACTTTTTCGAAGCGATTGGAAAAGAGTGGATGCTGGTTACAGTCGGAACAAAAGAGAAGTTTAACACGATGACAGCAAGTTGGGGTGGCATCGGCTGGTTGTGGAATAAACCGGTTGCTTTCGTTTTTATCCGTCCCGAACGGTATACATACGAGTTTGTAGAGAAGAACGATTACCTGACACTTTCTTTCTTAGGAGAAGAAAATAAGAAAATTCACGCTGTTTGTGGCTCCAAGTCGGGACGTAATATAGATAAAGTAAAAGAAACCGGATTGAAACCTTTATTTACAGAAAAAGGAAATGTCCTGTTCGAGCAGGCACGTTTGAGTCTGGAATGTAAGAAACTTTATGCTGACACTATCAAACCGGAATGTTTTCTGGATAAAGAATCAATAGAAAAGTGGTACGGTGGTGCTCATGGAGGTTTCCATAAGATGTATATTGTAGAAATTGAAAATATTTATTCGGAGTAAATTTAGCGAACTTTTTTATAATTTTAGCCGATTTTTGATGAATGCAATGGAGAAGCCCCTGAACTCAAAAGATTGAGAACAGGGGCTTCTTTTAGTTTACTATGTTTATTCTACTATGTAATTAACGTAAAATTTTATTTAGACGGAGCTTTCTTCACCCATTTGTCCAACCATTCAAAGAATGTGCGTTGCCATAGAACCCCATTCTGTGGCTTCAATACCCAGTGGTTTTCATCCGGATAAATCAGCAACTCTGCGGGAACACCACGCATCACGGCAGCATCAAAAGCAGCCATTGCCTGATTAGCCAGAATACGGTAGTCTTTTTCTCCATGAATACAGAGAATAGGAGTATCCCATTTCTCTACGAATAGGTGAGGAGAGTTGGCGAATGTACGCTGTGCCACCGGATTCTGTTTTTCCCAGTATGCGCCTCCCATATCCCAGTTGGCGAACCATTTTTCTTCAGTTTCCAGATACTGCATTTCCATGTTGAAGATACCATCATGAGCAATGAACGCTTTGAACCGTTTGTCGTGATGTCCGGCCAACCAATATACGGAGAATCCTCCGAAACTGGCACCTACGCATCCCAGACGATCTTTGTCCACATACGGCTCTTTTGCCATTTCATCAATAGCAGTGAAGTAATCCTTCATACACTGGCCACCGTAATCGCCGCTGATCTGTTCGTTCCATTCCACACCGAATCCCGGCAAACCGCGACGGTTCGGAGCAACGATGATATAATCATTAGCTGCCATAATCTGGAAGTTCCAGCGATAAGACCAGAACTGGCTTACCGGACTCTGCGGACCTCCTTCACAGAACAGCAAAGTCGGATATTTCTTGTTCGGATCAAACTGTGGAGGATAAATCACCCATGTCAACATCTGTTTGCCATCTGTTGTTTTCATCCAGCGACCTTCCACTTTACCCATTTCCAGCTGGTCATAGATTTGTTTATTCTCCTGTGTCAGTTGAGTGGTAGAACCATTCAGTGCCACAGAGTAAATCTCATCACCCATACTCATTGAATGACGTTTCGCAATCAGCTTATCTCCGAAAAGAGCTACCCCTTCGTAATCGTACATTCCTGAAGTAATAGCCTTTACCGAATCATTTGTCAGGTCAAGCGCATAAATCTGTGACTCTCCATGCCATACACCTGTGAAATAGATCACTTTTGCATCTGCTCCCCAGACAAAAGCATCTACATTCGATTCGAATGCCTTGCTCACAAAACGCTTCTCGCCGGTTTCCAGGTTCATGATGAACAGACGGTTCAGATCCGCTTCGTATCCATCCCGTTCCATGCTTTGCCAGGCAATATACTTGCCGTCCGGTGAGTATTGCGGATTGGTATCATATCCTTTGTTCTCTTCAGTAATGTTTTCCGTTTTCTTGGTGTTCAGGTCATATATATAAATATCCGAGTTGGTAGAAATCGCATATTCCAGGCCCGTCTTTTTGCGGCAAGTATAAGCCACTTTGTCCGAAGTCATATTCCAGGCAAGTTGCTCAATGCCACCCCAAGGCTTCATCGGACTTTCATACGGTTCGTCGTTCAGAATATCCACAATATTGGAAATGCCGTTACCATCAAAGTCGGCAACAAAAGGATGCGGAGCGGTTGTCACCCATTCATCCCAATGTTTGTACATCAGGTCGGTAACGATGATACCGGTAGCTTTCGGCAGGTCCGGATACTTATCAGCAGTGCTTTCTTTCGTCTTTACTTGTGAAATAAACAGCAGTTTTTTGCCATCCGGTGAGATGGAATATCCTTCAATATCTCCGTCGTAGTTGGTCAGCTGCTTGCGCCCGCTACCATCCGGATTCATTTCATAAAGCTGGCTGCTTCCGTTGTCATTACTTAAGAATGCCAGTTTGGTGCCTCCCTTAATCCAAGTCACCTCATTTTCCTGATACGGGGTATGAGTGATTTGTTGATTTTCGCTTCCATCTGCGTTCATTACGAAAACTTCGCGGTTACTTTTGTTTTCCGGTACGCTGTAATACGCTACCGTATACGCAATTTTCTTTCCGTCAGGCGATACGGCGAATCCGCCGATACGTCCCATAGCCCAAAGTGCTTCGGGAGTCATGCGCTTCCCTTCGATCTTAATATCCGATTTCTCGATAAGCACCTGATCTGTCTTGCCTGCGTCTTTGGTTCCTCCGCAGGCAGCTAACAACATTGCCGCCGACATCATAATTAAATTAGCTTGTCTCATATATTTTATAAAATGTTTATTTTCTTGCGAAGATAGTGAAAAAAGGATTTAAATCTTCTTTTTCTGCCAGTTTCCTTTCTTCATATACCAGTAGCAGAACATCAGCGTGAAAATACCATATACGCATTCCGTTGTCCAGGCAAATGCGACGTCCATCCGCAGGTACATGATGAAATATGCAGAGTATGTGACGTAGATAGCCAACACACAAAGTTCCATAGCCAGTGCAGTTCGCGTATTCCCTGTACCTGATACCGATTGGAAATAAACATTGGCAGGCACCAGCACCAGATAGGCAGAACACAATACCCATAGTGAAGGCACGGATGCTGCTCTCAAATCCGGCATATCTGTATAAATACGTAGGATCAGATCCGGAAATAGACAGAAGAATATCAGAATTGGCAATACAAATATATATCCAATGCGAATGTGCTGCCTGATAGTACCCCGTACACAATCCTGTTCACCTGCACCGATCAGATTGCTGACCAATGAACCACAGGTGGATGCAAATGCCATTGCAATCATAAACGGGATTCCCGACACGTTTCGGATAATGTTCGCGATTGCCAAAGAGCGCTCTCCCAAATGTTCCACAAATAGAAAGAACATAAACCAGGTAGACAAAGAAACAAAGTTCTGAATCATTGTCCACACAGAAACATTCAGTATTCGTTTCAGTGTTTTCCCTTGGAACTTAGGCAGTATATTCAATGCATACTTCCTGCAGTCAATCCGCTTCCAGGTATAGATGATAAAGAAAATCACCGATACCATTTCAGCCAGCGAAGAACCGATAGCAGCACCGGCAATTCCCAATTGCGGGAAACCGAATTTACCGAAAATCAGGATATAATTGAATACCACATTCGAAAGTACCATCACAATAGAGTTCAAAGTCAGCGTCTTGGTCTGCGTCGTACCTACAAAGAAGGCGCGGAACATCACCATGATAAAAGAGAAGAAGAACCCGTACACACGCCAATGAATATAACTCTCGGCTGCATCGTAAATGTGAGGAGACGAAATGATATTCTTGAGGATATATGGTGAGAATACGATGGAGAACGTGAATAAAATCACTGCCATGGCAAGCAGGAAATATATGCCCTGATAAAAAATGGGTCCGATTTCCTTGTAGTTTCCTTCTCCATTGCGACGCGCAATTAATATCTGGGCACCGATGCTGAAACCGAATGCCATCATGAAAATGGCAAGGTAATATACACCTGCAATGGCGGAAGCACCTAATTCGATTTCTCCGACACGTCCCAGAAAAGCAGTGTCCGTCATACCAATCATCTGTTCCATAATCAGACTGATTAGGATAGGGTAGGAGATTGTCCAGATTTGTTTATAAGAATATTTAGTTTTCATCCTATTTTATTTTTTAGAGAAAGAAAGCCGGGCGACCAAAATAGGTGTCCGGCTTTCTTAGAATAGATTTCGGGAATTACTCCTTATTTTTTATTCTGTCTTTGCTGCTGCAATTGCTCTTGTTGCTTTTGCATCGCCTCCAGGCGGGCAGCAAATCCGGTCTTTTTCATTTGTTTCGGGTCTTTCTTTTTCGCTTCAAGAATAGCCAACAATTTAGTTTCGTCAGTCGTTCTACGAAGCAGAATCATAGTACCCACACTAATCAGCGTTGACACGAAGTAGTAATAGTTCAAACCTGACGGATAATCGTTCAAGACGAACAAGAACATAATTGGCATCAGATACATCATCCATTTCATAGCCGCCATTTGTGGCTGCGCTCCGGTATCCTGCATAGACATTGTGTACTTTGTGTTCAGAATATTGGTTACTGTCATCAGCAAGCAGAACAAGCTAAGATGGTTACCCAGGAACGGAATATGGAATGGGAATGTGATGAACGCATCATAAGTAGAAAGGTCGTCCGCCCACAAGAAACTCTGTTGACGCAGCTCGATAGCACTCGGCACGAACATAAACAAAGCCATCAGGATAGGGAACTGCAATAACATCGGCAGACAGCCGCCCATCGGGCTTACCCCGTACTGGCTGTAAAGGCCCATCACCTCCTGCTGTTTCTTCATTGCATCTTCCTGTTTCGGATATTTCTTGTTGATTTCGTCAATTTTCGGTTTCAATACACGCATCTTGGCAGAAGACATGTACGTTTTCCAGGTAGCCGGATAAACCAGCACTTTTACCATAATAGTCAGAATCAACAGAACGATACCCATGCTCAATCCCCAGTCGGACAACCAGTCGAATACGTTGATCGTGATAAACTGGTTAATCCAGCGAATCAGCGGCCAGCCCAGGTAAACCAGTCGGTGAAGCTCCCATTTCTCGTCACGTCCTTTATCCAGCGCCTTCAACGTCTTGAAGTGGTTCGGACCGAAGTAGAAGTACATCTCTGTCGGTTCCTTGCCTGACGGATCAAAGAAAGTATTCATTTCAGCAGAATAATCTTTGATATATCCGCTTCCCTGTTGTTCCATTTTTGACTTAACGGAAACCTTGTCGAAATCCTGTTCAGCGATAAATACAGACGAGAAGAACTGATTCTTGAAAGCTACCCAATCAATGCGTCCCGGCAAATCCTGACTGTCATCTTTGGCAGCAGACAAGTTGTCTACATTGTCACCTGTTACTTTATAAGTCAGTTCCGACAGACGATTCTCATAAGTGAATCCTTTTTCCAGTTGGCGGGCACGTTGTGACCAGTCGATGTCCACATACTTAGTACTAGCCAACTTGTCTTCCATGCCTGTCGCTTTGATTTCAAAGTTCATTAGGTAGCTATCCGGTTTCAGCGTATAGATGAAATCGATATAGCTTGCGCTATCCGCAGCCAGGCGCATTGTAACACTACTGTCCGTCTTGTTCACAGCTTCAAAGAAATAATCTTTGGTCTGGATGGCTCCTGCCTTGTTGTAAAAGTTGAAGTTCATCGAAGCATCGTTACCGTCGAACAACATGACCGGCGTCTTTTTGTCTTGTGCCATATAATCTTTCAGCATGGCTGAATAGACACGTCCGCCTTTAGTTGTGAAAGTGATTTCCGCTACATTATTCTGGATGCTGATTTTAGAGTCGGTTCCATGCAAGGCATTGAAAAACAAAGCAGAAGAATCGGCAGCCGATGCCACCTCTTTTTGACTGTTAGCCAGTGCAGCTTCCGTTTTAGCCTTCAACGCTTCCTCCTGCTGCTGTACCACGGCAATAGAATCGTAGTATTTCTTTTGCGCAGCTATCTGTTCCTCGCTTGGACGGCTCAAAAAACTGAATCCTACCAATAATATACCTATCAGAACGAGACCTGTGATGGTGTTTTTATCCATTCTTATTTTAATTACAAATTATATAAATTACAAACTACCGGTTGTTTACCACGTATCGTTAGCCGTTCACCGTTGCTTTTTCGTTTTCGATGGCAGCTTTCACAAATGCAACGAACAACGGATGAGGGTTCAGTACCGTACTACCATATTCCGGATGGAACTGTGTGCCGACAAACCATTTCAAAGTCGGGATCTCAACGATTTCTACCAGATCCGATTCCGGGTTGATACCTACACATTTCATGCCGGCAGCTTCATATCGGTCTTTATAATCATTGTTGAACTCATAGCGATGGCGGTGACGTTCCTGAATATGTTCCTGTCCGTAAGCCTGATATGCTTTCGAACCTTTCTGCAATACACATTCGTAAGCACCCAGACGCATCGTACCACCCATATTGGTGATTGCTTTCTGCTCTTCCATGATATCAATCACGTTGTGCGGAGTCTTTTCATCCATTTCACGTGAGTTGGCATCTGCGTATCCTAGTACGTTGCGTGCAAACTCAATAGCAATACATTGCATACCCAGACAAATACCGAAAGTCGGAATGTCATGTGTACGTGTATATTTGATAGCGACAAACTTGCCGTCGATACCCCGTTGACCGAATCCCGGACCAATCATTACGCCCGCCATACCTTTCAAAGCTTCAGCTACATTCTCATCTGTCAGTTTCTCGCTGTTTACGAAATGAACTTCCACTTTGCGGTCATTGTAAGTACCCGCTTGCGATAAAGCTTCACGGATAGATTTGTAAGCATCCTGCAAATCGTATTTTCCAACCAGTGCAATATTGATCGGTTCTTTTGTCTCTGCAGCGTGACGACGTTCCAGGAATTTACGCCATGGACCGAGTCCCGGAGTTTCTCCTACCGGCAGTCCCATCTTTTCGAGGATAGTGCTGTCCAGCCCTTGCGCTTGCATCAGGATAGGTACTTCGTAAATTGTTTCCGCATCAATAGATTGCACAACGGCTTTATCGTCTACATTACAGAATTGTGCCACTTTCTTACGCAGTCCGTCACTTAGCGGATGCTCGGCACGCAGTACCAGTACATCCGGCTGAATACCCACACTTTGGAGTTCCTTTACAGAATGTTGCGTCGGTTTTGTTTTCAATTCTCCGGCAGCAGCAAGATAAGGCACATAGGTCAAGTGTACGCAAAGAGCGTTCTTGCCGAGTTCCCATTTCAACTGACGGATACTTTCGAGGTAGGGGAGTGATTCGATGTCACCTACCGTACCACCGATTTCAGTAATCACAAAATCAAACTTGTATTTATTACCAAGCAGTTTAACATTCCGTTTGATCTCGTCTGTGATGTGAGGAATCACCTGGATCGTTTTACCCAGATAATCTCCACGACGTTCCTTGTCAATGACGCTCTTGTAGATACGTCCCGTAGTAATGTTGTTCGCCTTTGTCGTTTGTATACCCAGGAATCGCTCATAGTGTCCCAAGTCGAGGTCGGCTTCGTGTCCGTCTACGGTTACATAGCACTCTCCGTGCTCATAAGGATTCAATGTTCCCGGGTCGATGTTGATATACGGGTCAAACTTCTGGATGGTTACATTATAACCTCTTGCTTGCAGCAACTTACCGATGGATGATGAGATGATCCCTTTTCCTAAAGAAGAGGCAACACCACCGGTGACGAAAATATACTTTGTTTCTCCCACAGCTATAACTGTTTTAATAATTGTTTACTTAGTAGTATTCTTACGAACTTAAAAACCGCAAAATTATAAAAAAAAGAGGAAGATTACAGTCTTTCGTCTCCACAATTTTATTAAAAAATGCAATTTTAAAAGAATCCTATGATTTCTAAACAAAATAATGTAGCTTTGCAGCCTAAACCATAGACAAATATGATGAGAATTACTACTTTATGTTCAGCGTTTATCCTGTCAATCTTATCGTTATCGCTTTTTGCGCAGGAACCTGTCGAATCCGCTTCACTTCCGACTGACTCTCTGCAGCCTGCTCCTGAAGTGATTAAACCAGCCAAAACGGTTAAATCTTCAACAGTTGTGGCAAAAGCCAGAGTCGTGAAAACAGATACGCTTTCGGCGGAGCTTCAGAAATATTTGATGCTCAAACTGAATATGTCGGGGCCGACTCCGAAACTGGATACCGTTTCTTATTTATATAATAAGTATGTCGCGCAATTAGATTATTTGAACGACCTGTCTGTGCCGCCACGTTATATTCCGTCTGATCCCGATTATTTTCGTCTGTTCACACCATTGGCATATTATTATGCTCCGATGGCACAATATTCGAAATTGGAATGGAAGCCTATGCAATGGGACACCACTCCTCAACTGACAGCGGAACTTCTGCCTTATGATACCCTGGCATTTACCAAAACCCAGCGTGCCGAGAAAATAGTGAACAGTGCATTGATGGATCTTTATTTGGAACGTCCGAACTTGGTTGTCACTACAGAAGACCGCATCATGAGTCGTGATGTATTCCGTCACGATGTGAAGCCGAAAATATCTCCCAAAGCAAACGTTATTCATCTGTTTCAACCGGAAAATATGGATGATAATGTAGGGAAAGCCAATATGAAGATTAGTCGACCGAACTGGTGGGTGACCGGAGGTAACGGATCGTTGCAGATTAGCCAGAACCACCTTTCGGATAACTGGTATAAGGGAGGTGAAAGTAACTTCTCCGGATTAGCCACTTTCCAGGTTTTTGCCAACTATAATGATAATGAAAAAGTCCTGTTTGAGAACCAGCTGGAAGCTAAAGTGGGTATGACCTCCACTCCGTCAGATGAATATCATAAATATCTGTTCAATACCGACCAGTTTCGTTTGTATAATAAATTAGGTTTGAGAGCTTTCAAGAATTGGTATTATACCATTTCGTCCGAGTTTAAGACACAGTTTTTCAACGGATATAAAGCTAACAGCGAAGAATTAGTTTCCGCTTTCATGTCTCCGGCAGATTTGGCGGTCAGTGTCGGTATGGACTATAAATTGAGCAAGAAGAAATTTAATCTTTCAGTCTTTATGGCGCCGTTGACCTACAACTTGCGTTATATCGGTAGCTCGGAAGTGGACGAAACAAAATTTGGTTTGGACAAAGGAAAATGTTCTAAAAATGACTTCGGTTCCCAGTTGCAATCCACATTGAACTGGACCATCATCTCTGCAGTAACTTTAGAGTCTCGTCTCAATTATCTGACCAACTATCATTGGGCACGTGTGGAATGGGAAAATACATTCAACTTCGTTTTGAACCGTTATCTTTCTACTAAGCTCTATATACATACTCGTTTTGACGATAGCTCGAAACCGACTGAAGGAGACAGCTTCTTCCAGTTGAAAGAATTGCTTAGCTTCGGTATCAATTATAAGTGGTAAGTAAATCGAAAGAATAGAAATCAGGCGCGGAAATTCCGCGCCTGATTTGTTTAGGGATGTTGTACAAAATATGGGTGGTAAAATAGAACCAATGTGATAGCGGATTTTTCATGTTCAGGATAGTCTTAACTGTATATTTCTATTTGTGTGTAAAAAAAGAAAGCGTTTTTTCTTGTTTACTATTTATTATTTTATTTATCTTTGTCACCGAATTCAATCCATTGCCTAAGGAGTAATGGAAAAATGAGGGGTAAAAATACATGATCATTAAGAAAAATGACGATCGAAATCTTCTGCCAACAGATGTGATTGGCAGCAGCGTAGCGCGCTCAAAACGTTGGTTAGTGGCTATAGTACGTATTTGTCACGAGAAAAAAACAAGTGAGCGGCTTACGAAAATGGGGATCGAAAATTTCCTTCCAATTCAACAAGAAGTCCATCAATGGAGCGACCGCCGTAAAATTGTCGACCGGGTACTGCTTCCGATGATGATTTTCGTTCACGTTGATCTGCAAGAACAAAAAGAAGTCTTGACTTTATCTTCTATCAGCCGTTACATGGTATTACGTGGGGAGAGTACTCCGGCTGTTATTCCTGATCAACAAATGTTGCGATTTAAGTTTATGCTCGATTACTCGGATGAGACGATTAGCATGAGTACATCGCCATTGGCTCCGGGAGAGAAAATACGGGTAATCAAGGGACCATTGGCGGGATTGGAAGGGGAATTAGTACATGTGAATGGGAAATCGAAAGTTGCTGTTCGATTGACAATGTTGGGGTGTGCATGTGTAGATATACCGGCTGGATGTGTAGAGCCAGCATCAGAAAATGGGGATTTGAATGATTAAATAATCAATCTTTTTATAGGGGACATGGGGGATTTTACTGCAAGAACATTACAAAAGATCTGCTTAATATAGCAGATTATCTATTTAATGTCGGTGACAAATATTAGGGGCTTGTTGTCCGATAACCTTTCCCAATTAAAAAAAATCCACGAAATATTTAATTATATCTGCTTAAAAATAAAATAAGCAGTGAATACATTGGGCTTTTACAATTAAAAAATACGATAAACAGAATGAAAGGAATCGTTTTAGCTGGTGGTTCAGGCACTCGTCTGTATCCTATCACTAAAGGAGTGAGTAAGCAGTTGCTTCCCATCTTTGACAAGCCCATGATTTATTATCCGATTTCAGTCCTTATGTTGGCTGGAATCCGTGAGATCCTGATTATTTCCACTCCTTATGATCTTCCGGGCTTCAAGCGTCTCTTGGGTGATGGCTCCGACTATGGAGTACGGTTTGAATATGCCGAACAACCCTCTCCGGACGGTCTGGCACAAGCCTTTATTATCGGTGAAGACTTCATCGGCAATGATTCCGTCTGCCTGGTATTAGGTGATAATATCTTCTATGGCCAAAGCTTTACCCGCATGTTGCAGGAGGCTGTCCGTACAGTCGAGGAAGAGCAGAAAGCAACCGTATTCGGTTATTGGGTTGCCGATCCCGAACGTTATGGAGTTGCTGACTTTGACAAGGATGGAAATGTTTTGAGCATCGAAGAGAAACCTGCAAATCCAAAATCCAACTACGCTGTAGTGGGACTCTATTTCTACCCCAATAAAGTGGTGGATGTAGCCAAATATATACAACCCTCTCCCCGTGGAGAGTTAGAAATCACTACCGTTAATCAGGAATTTCTCAATGACCACCAATTAAAGGTCCAACTATTAGGCCGTGGTTTTGCCTGGCTTGATACCGGCACGCACGATTCTCTTTCCGAAGCCAGTACTTTTATTGAAGTGATTGAAAAACGTCAGGGATTGAAAGTCGCGTGTCTTGAAGGTATTGCCCTGCGTCATGGCTGGATAACAGCGGATAAAATGCGTGAACTGGCCAAGCCCATGCTAAAGAATCAATATGGCCAGTACCTTTTAAAAGTAATAAATGAACTGGGACTGGAATAATGCCATATTCCTTTCCGGTAATTTAAATAACTAACAAACACTAATCACAGTGGAAATAATCAAAACTGCTATAGAGGGCGTTGTCATCATTGAACCCCACCTTTTTAAAGATGACCGTGGTTACTTTTTCGAATCTTTTTCTCAACGTGAATTTGCAGAAAAGGTCCGTAAGGTAGACTTTGTCCAGGATAATGAAAGCAAATCCAGCTATGGTGTTTTACGTGGTCTTCATTTTCAGAAGCCACCTTATGCCCAGAGTAAACTGGTACGTGTCATTAAAGGCTCTGTCCTTGATGTGGCTGTCGATATCCGTAAAGGCTCACCAACATTTGGAGAGCATGTATCAGTGGAATTGACTGAAGAAAACCACCGTCAGTTCTTTATTCCTCGTGGATTCGCCCATGGCTTTGTTGTCCTGACGGAAGAGGTTATCTTTCAGTATAAATGTGACAACTTCTATGCTCCCCAATGTGAAGGTGCCCTGGCTTGGGATGATCCTGCGTTGAAAATCGACTGGAAGGTTCCTGCTGATAAAATAATCCTTTCCGGGAAAGACCAACATCACGAACGCTTGGAAGAAGCCGGCTGGTTATTTGATTATAACGAAAATCTGTATTAAGCTCAATGAATATTCTGGTGGTAGGAGCTAATGGTTTGTTAGGCATTTCAGATGACAGCTTAAAATATTTATTTACTTAACTGACTGTAAAAGTTGTGTTTGCGTTATGTGATTGATTCAAATAAACTGAAAAATGAATTAGGTTGGGGCCGAGTTGCAGCTTGAGGAAAGTGTGTAGGGAAGACAGTTAGATGGTATCTAGATAATCAGGAGTCGATGGACGATGTGACGAGTGGGGATGTATTATGAAGAGATGTATAAAGGGGGTATAGATGATGAATATGAATTTAGAGTTAATAATACGACCATACGTTGATAAAGTTGAAAAATGGGAGTTTGATGAGATCGTTCTCAAATATTTAGGGGCTGTTACAATTAGTTTTAAATATGATGGGAGAAAAGTAGGCGATACTTTGACTTTTTGTGATAAAGATTTTGCAATTTATTTTTTAGATTTACTAAGAGATAGTGTGAAAGGTGATGATAAAATAAAATTAGTGTGCCAGGCTTGTCTTGATTTTCATGAACATTGTTAATCCCTGTTGCGTAACACACTTGAATACTTACTTGATGTATAATCTAAATGTTAGTCCAAAACGCTTCATCAAACAATAAAAGAATAGCTAAAAATACGATGTTCTTGTATATCAGAATGTTTCTGATGCTATTCGTCGGATTATTTACCTCGCGCATCGTTCTTAATGCATTGGGGGAGACCGATTATGGTATATACAATATTATTGGAGGTGTTGTGGTATTGTTCTCTTTTTTGAATCAGGCACTGACATCTGCTACACAAAGGTTTTTAAATTTTAATATAGGAAAGGGTGATTTCAAAAAAGTAGAGAGTGTGTTTTGTATGAGTTTGAATTCATACATTATTCTTTCTGCTATATTTCTTATCGTATCTGAGACTCTTGGCCTTTGGTTTGTTAATACTCAATTGAATATACCTACCGAAAGAATGAATGCAGCTAATTGGGTATATCAATTTACAATAATTACATTTATAATAAATCTGATACGAATACCTTATAATGCTTCGATTATAGCTTATGAGCGGATGGATTTTTTCGCATATGTGAGTCTTATTGAAGTTGTGTTAAAACTTGTGGTAGTCTATGTGTTGTTTATTGATGGAATAGATCGATTGGTAATCTATTCACTTCTCTATGCAATAGTACCGTTTATTGTAAACATTACCTATAAAGTATATTGTGGATGGAAGTTTAAAACGACCCATTTTAGGCTTATGTGGGATAAAGCAACATTTCGTAGTCTATTTAGTTTTTCCAGTTGGTCTCTTTTTGGTTCAATGGCTAATATGTTATCACAGCAGGGGCTGAATATTCTTATTAATATTTTCTTTGGTGTGACAGCCAATGCTGCTGTGGGTATAGCGAATACTGTATCTTCGCAAGTTATGCAATTTGTATCAAATTTCCAAATAGCATTTCAGCCACAAATAGTGAAGACATATGCTGCAAATCAGATATCAGAGTTTCATAAACTGATTTTTAGGACATCTAAATTTAGTTTCTATATGATATATATCCTTTCATTGCCAATAATATTGAATACGCAGATTCTTTTAGAGCTTTGGCTTGTAAATGTACCGATGTACACAACAATATTTTGTCAGTTGATTCTTGGATTCATGATAATTGAGACTATAACAGCTCCTCTTTGGATGGCTGTTCAAGCAACAGGAAAAATAAAGAAATATCAAATATGGATGGCATCATGTATATGTTTAAATTTTCCATTGACTTATTTAGTGTTCAAAATGGGAATGCCCGTATATACAGCTTGGTGTATTCGAATAGTTGTCAATATTCTAACATTTACGGTACGTTGTTGGTATATGAAGGTATATCTTAGTTTTCCGGTTTTACAATTTGTAAAGCTCGTCATTGTGCCAATTCTTACAGTTATTATAATAAGTGCTCCTATTCCCATATGTCTTGCAATATTTACAAATCAAAGCATTACTAGTTTTTGTTTGATTATTTTGATATCTGTCATAGCTTGTTTGGCTTCTATTTATAAATTTGGAATGATTGTTGAAGAACGGGAACTTCTTAAAGTCATTGTCTTTAAGAAAATCCTTAAACATAGATAATTTTTATGGTAGTAATTTGTACACATGAAGCTTGTACAGGATGTATGGCCTGCGTAAATGTATGTGCTCATAAAGCTATAACTATAATACAAGATGAAGAAGGCTTTGAACGTCCATCAATTCAACAGAATAAATGTGTAGACTGTGGGGTATGCCAAAAGATATGCCCGATAAATAATCCTCCTACCTTAACCTCTCCTTTACAGGTGTATAGTGGCTGGGCAAAGAATGAGGATCTGCGTTTATCAAGTTCTTCAGGAGGTGCATTTTCTGTTCTTGCAATACCAGTATTGCAACGAGGTGGTGTGGTGTTTGGTGTTACATTGAATAAAGACATGCAAGCAGAGCATATATTTGTTGAGACAGAAACTGATTTATATAAACTTCGTGGAAGTAAGTATGTACAAAGTAGAGTAGGTGATAGTTATAAGCAGGTAAAAAGAATCCTCTTACAAGGTAGGGAAGTCTTGTTTAGTGGAACGCCATGCCAGATAGCAGGTTTGCGCAATTATCTTCATTGTGACTACGATAATTTGATTACTGTTGATTTGATTTGTCATGGAGTTCCCAGTCCTAAAGTATTTGATGATTGGAAAGTGTGGTTTAAAAGATCCTTTGCTTTGAAAGATATTACAAAAATAAACTTTCGTAGTAAAAAAACTTCTTGGATTTTTTTTCATTTGGCTGTAATCGGTTGTACAGAGAAAGATGAAACTTTTGAATATGAGGGGAAATATTACGAAGATGCATGGATACGAGGATTCTTGCGTGATTATTTTTTACGACCGTCATGCCATCAATGCAAATTCACCAAAATAGAGCGTTGCTCTGACTTTACAATTGCTGATTGGTGGGGATATAGCGGTAATTCAGCACAAGATAAGGATTATGAGCGTAAAGGAGTTTCGCTTCTTTTGTGTAATACAGCTAAAGCAAATTCCTTGTTTGTAAAAGATGTAATGACAAGTTTTGAATTTAAAAAGCATACTTTAGAAGAAGCTAAGAAAACTAATTTAAGTCTTTCAAGACCATTTGCAAGACCTAGTACTCGTGATGCTTTTTGGAAAGATTATCATTCAATGGATTTTATGGATATTGTAAAGAAGTATATGTATCCTGAAAGGTTGAAATTGAGTACAAGGATTAAAATCAAGTATCAGAAAAACTGTCTAAGAGATTTTATTTTGAAAATAGTTTATCGATTGGAAAAATATATATGATAATGAACATAAAACAACGATTACAAAGAAAATACAATTACTTGTTGGACAAAATATTTTTAAAAGAACAACAACGAAAAAATATAAATGAAATAGATAATGCCAAGGGCAAAAAAACTATCTATTTCTTTAGCGTACCTCTTCATTCAAATCTTGGCGATCAGGCACAATATTACTGTTGGTTGCGTTTGTTTTTGAAAAACTATCCTGAATATAGAGTTGTAAGTATGTCAGCTCGTACTACAACAGACGAAGAACTCGAACGAATCAAGCATCAAGTAACTTCTGACGATTTGCTTTTTGTTCATAGTGGATATTTGATATTTGATCCTCATCCTGAACTTCCATTTATTTGCAAAGTGGTGAATGTGTTTCATGATATGCCAATAACAATATTGCCACAGACTATAAATTTAATGTCTGCGGAAAAGAAAAATGAAATTAGTAATTGTTTCAATGCGCATCCAAATCTTACGATTATTAGTCGTGATGAGGTTTCATTACATAATGCGGATCTATTATTTCCACAATGCAAAAGGCTGTTGTGGCCAGATGTAGTGACAAGTTTGATTGGTGCAGAGGATTTTAAATTTGACAATGAGGTTCGTGATGGTGTGATGTTTTGCGTGAGGAATGATTTGGAGAAATTTTATAGTGAAAATCAGATTGATGGGCTTAAGAAAAAATTCACTGGTTATAAGGTAAAGGAGGGTGATACAACTATCAATTTGCCATGGCGTTTTTGGCCTTCTCGAAGAGAATCTCTTATTAGAAAAGTAATTTCAGATTTTTCTAAATATCAGCTGATCATTACTGATCGTTACCATGGGACAATTTTCTCTCAGGTTGCAAATACTCCTGTAATTGTTCTTTCTTCCACAGATCACAAATTAAGTAGTGGTGTAAAATGGTTCCCTAAAGAGGTATTTGGAAAAAATATTTTCTATGCAAATGATTTGGATGAGTGCTTTTACTTAGCCAAGGAGATTTTATCTAGAAATGGAAAAGTGTTTGAGAATCCACCTTATTTTGAACAAAAATATTATGGCCATTCATTTTTGTTTCACTAAAGCGTGAAAGATGCTATAATAAGAAGTATATATGGTGTTTGGTCAACAAACTGTCGAAAGTGGTTATCTATTGCTACGAAGACGGCTCCAGAGGGCGTGATGCATTGAAGCATATCTTGGGTGACAGTCAGGTGAAATCCCTTCAGTTAGACGGCTACAATGTCTATATGTATTTGGATGATCATATGGTCGATATAGAACATCTTTGTTGTATGGCTCATGCCCGTGCGAAGTTCAAGTATGCGTTGGAGCAGGGCAATGATAAGGATGTCGCATTCATATTGAAGTTGATAGGTGAGCTTTACAAACTGGAACGCGAGTATGAAGAAGGCAAGTTGTCCTCCGGACAGATAAGGCTTTGCCGGAATAATTTAAAGACCAAAGCAATAATCATAAAGTTACGCAGTAAGCTTGACGTCTTGCTCAGTGACGATCATCCGCTGCGTGGAGATTTGATGGAAAAGGGCATAAGTTATATGAATACTTGGGGGACTCAGCTGTTCGCCTACTTAAATGACGGCTCTTATTCAATCGACAATTCTATTGCCGAACGTTTTATTCGCCCCTTGGCTGGTGAACGAAAGAACTCGTTATTCTTCGGAAGTGACAGGATGACCCGTGTCTCAGCCGTATATCATACCATCATCTCCACTTGCAAGATGCAAGGTGTGTCAGTGCTGGATTATTTCAAGAGATTCTTCAGTGAAATTGTTAAAGGACGTAGGGATTATGAACATTTGTTGCCCTTGACAATCGGACTAGATTAATAACAAATATTAAAAACCAGTATATTTTTTGACGTTATTTATTAGGAAACCGCCTTGTGGCGGCTTTCCTTGAGTGCACGTCAAAATTGGACGCTAACAACAAAAGTGAAAATATGATAGATTTCTATTATCTAGTATTTATAATAATTCTCTATTTCCTAACATTTTCAAGAGGAAATGAAAGAAATAGATTTAAATGGGCAAGTATAATTACTCTATTTTTTGTTGGTTTCAGAGCTTGTGTAGTTGGTGCGGATACCTACAATTATACGTTAGGTTATTTAGACCTTAATTACTATAAGAACTCTGACATTGAAATATTGTATAAAAATATATATATACCATTCTTATCTAACATCATAAGATATGAACCATTTTTTATTTTTATAAATACCTTGGTTACACTTTCTCCTTTATATGTTTTAATAAAAAAATATTCTAATAATAGAGAATTATCTATATTGTGTTTTTTTATTTTTGATCTTTATATTTCTTATTTCGTGGCTTTACGTCAAATATTGGGTATTTCATTTCTATTATGGGGCGTATACTTTGTTGTAAAAAATAATCGTCGTAAATGGGTGTATTATGGATTTTTTTCATTAATAGCTTTTGGCTTCCATAAATCTATGATAATACCCTCTATCTTATATGCAATAGTGTATTTTTTACAAATGCCTTCTCGAAATATTGTTGTGATGACAATTTTGCTGACAGGTACTTTTGGCATTGTTTTGAATTCTTTTGATGTGTTGAAATTATTTAATGCATTTCTTAATCTAAATTTAGGATTAACAACTGACAGATTAAATGAATACATGAATGATAATCATTTGATGGTTGGATTGTCTTCAGGTATGATATATAAACTTAGATTTGTTTGGCTTGGATGTTTTGTTTACTACTTTATGGATGAAAGAAGACTTAATCATTGGTTTTCTAAGTTATTTCTAATTTCGATTTTGTTATATAATGTGTTCCTAAATGTCGATATGATTGCACGTATGAATTTGGCATTCTATATATTCTCTATAGTTGTATTTCCTTGGTCTTTTGGAGAACGATTCAGATCTATCTATATACGGAAAAAGTGGGTAGTCATATATCCAGTATTGATATTTGCTTGGTTTACTCAGGCTTATGTTAGATCTCATATTGACTATAACCTCAATAATGTAGATAGAATGCACCCATATTGTTTCTTTTGGGAGGACTATAATAACCATCCCTCAATAACTAGATTTTAAATCAGAAAAATATGAAAGTACTTTGGTATGAAATAACAGTTCCAGCACAATATGTTGATTCTACTATACCAATTGCAGGTTGGCAGGATTCTCTTCAAACAATAGTTTCACAACATGATGAAATTGACCTATATATAGCATTTGAAGGAAAAACTGGAATGCAAGTGAAAAAAGATAAAAATGTTACTTATATACCCCTTATTCCGAAGATGAGTTTATGGGGCAGTAGAGTTCTTCGTTTCTATAATCAAAAGTATGTCGAAAGTAGACTATTACCGTGTTTGTTAGATGTCGTAAGAGATATTCGTCCCGATGTTATTCATGTATTTGGAACAGAATGGGGGCTTGGAAGTATTGCGAATCTTACAAAAACTCCTGTTGTTATACATATGATGGGATGTGTAGCGCCTTATGTTAATGCCATACTGCCCCCTAATTATAGTATATTGGATAGCATCAAGAGCGCAATTCTTAATCCTGTAAGACTATATCATATCATTAGAGGAATACATTATAATAAAACTTGGATTTCATTTGAAAAAGGAAATTTTTCATCCGTAAAGAATTATATGGGCAGAACTGCTTGGGATAAAGCAATGTGTGAGTTATTTCATTCAGGATGCAACTATTACTATTGCAGTGAAGCTTTACGCCCTTCATTTATTGAAAATCAAGTCAATTGGGTAAAACCTAATAATGCAAAGGTTCAACTCCTAACAATTGGATGTACTACACACTGGAAAGGACTTGATACATTATTGAAAACAGCCAATATATTGAAGATGAAGGGATTCTCTTTCGAATGGAAAGTTGCAGGTAAGATGCCAGATGCATTAAAATGTGAGATTGAGAAGAAAGAAAATCTTACATTTTTAGATTCTAATATAGATTTATTAGGATATGTCGGTTCAAACGATTTAGTGTCACTCTTATTATCTACTAATATATATGTGCATACTGCTTATATCGACAATAGTCCAAATACTGTGTGTGAAGCACAATATTTAGGTCTGCCTATAATTGCTACTTATGTAGGTGGTATCCCTTCACTTATTGAAAATAATATAGAAGGGTTATTGGTTCCTGCGAATGATCCATACCGTTTAGCATATGAAATAGAAATTCTTAGCATGGATGAAGATAGGCAATTATTATATTCTGAATTATCACGCAAACGAGCTCGAGAAAGACATAATCCCCAAAAAATTTACTCGGATCTTCTATTATGCTATAATTCAATCATCAATAATCAATCGATAGATGTATAAGTTAATATTTTTATCTAAAATCAAAAGATTCTGTGTTTTGATTTCTAGTGTTATTTATAGAGGATGCGTATATAAATGTGGAAACAATGTACACTTTGAAAGAGTGGGACTCATAGCGGGTGGAAAGTACATGTCAATTGGAGATAATACTTCATTCCAACAAGGCATTTATCTTACTGCATGGGATAGATATAAATCGCAAAGATTTACCCCTCAAATAACGGTCGGTACAAATTGTTCTTTTGGCGCATTCAATCATATATCTTGTATAAACAAGATTATTATTGGGAACGGCTTGCTTACAGGTAAGTGGGTAACTATATCCGATAACAATCATGGGGGTACTGATTTAGAAGATCTTAAGATTAACCCTCAAGATAGAGAACTTATAAGTAAAGGTATTGTACGAATATTTGATAATGTGTTCTTAGGTGATAAATCTACAGTTTTATCAGGAGTGACGATAGGTGAAGGTGCCGTTATCGCTGCAAATAGCGTAGTTACGCATGACATTCCACCTTATTGCGTCGCAGCTGGTGTACCGGCTAAAATAATCAAACGATTAAATAATAACTAGAATAGATGAAAAATCCAAAAGTATTTGCAATGTACTTGCCTCAATACCATTGCATTCCTGAAAATGATGAGTTTTGGGGTAATGGTTTTACAGATTGGGTTACTGTAAGAAACGCTAAATCACTTTATAATGGGCATATCCAGCCTCGTGTGCCATTGAACGATAATTATTATGATTTATCTATAGAAGAAAATGTAATTTGGCAAGCTAAAATAGCTTATGATTTTGGAATTTATGGTTTTGGCGTTTATCATTATTGGTTTAATAATGAGAAGAATATTCTTACCAAGCCTGCTGAAATCTTGCGCAATAGTAGAGATATTAATATAAAATATTTCTTGTCGTGGGACAATGCCAATTGGAGACGCAGTTGGAGTAATGTTAAAGGTAATGATTGGGCTCCTATTGCAGATAAAGAGCAACCTAAACAAACTGGTCCTCAGATATTGATTCCTTATATATTAGGAAAAGAGCCTGATTGGAGAAATCATTATGAATATGTGCGCACTCATTTCATGTCAGCCAATTATGAGAAATACAATAATAAGCCTCTTTTCAGCATAATTGGATTTTCAAATGAGATTTTGGAAATGTGTGAAAGTTGGGATAAGTGGGCTAAAGAAGATGGCTTTGATGGAATGTCATTTATATTCCAGAACACTCCTGCATCATTTGTTCCTAAAAAAGATTGGTTCTTGTATAACTATGAACCTCATTACGTGGCGTGGATTCACCCTTCATTGGAAGTGATTTTAAAAACATATCCTCAACGAATTATTAACAAAATGTGTAAGACGTTTGGAATTAACAAAAATAGAGGAATAAGCTATTATGACTATGATAAAGTTTGGCATCGTTTGATTAATTATGTCAAGCAGAATGATCAAAGTAACGTTATACAAGGCTCTTTTGTCGGTTATGATGATTCTCCACGAAGAGGTACCAATGGATCTAAAATTATAAAAGGAGCTACCCATAAAAAATTTGCTTTCTATTTTAGACAATTTTTTGATATCATCAGTAGTCAGAATAAGCCATATATATTTATTACAGCATGGAATGAATGGGGTGAAGGTGCCTTCTTAGAACCAGATGAAACGAATGGATATGCTTATTTGAATGAACTAAAGAATATATTAAGATGAGTGAAGCATTAGATGTTATCATACCTGTAGCTGGAAAAGAAGTGCATTTCGTACATCGCGTAACTGCATATGTACGGAAAAATTTACCTGAAGCTGATACACTATATATTATAACGAGCAACAAGAACATCTCTTATCTGAAGAAAAAAGTTTCATGTCAAGATAGAGTAAAAGTATTAGATGAGGATAAACTTGTTTCTGGATTAACAATGACCAAATTGAAAGAATATGCATTCAAGTATACCAAGTGCCCTTCAGTAGGTTGGTATTATCAGCAGTTCCTTAAATTAGGTTTTGCATTGTCTATATATGCAAAAAAATATTTTCTTTCTTGGGATGCAGATACAATTCCTGTTTCAAAAATATCATTCTTTGAAGGTGGAAAGCCGCTTTTTACTCGGAAATCAGAATATAATGACAATTATTTTGCAACCATGAAGCGTCTGCTAGGTTTAGATAAGATGGTACCCTATTCTTTCATAGCAGAGCATATGTTGTTTGATGTGAGTATTACAAAGGAACTTTTGAAGGCAATCGAAAGTAGTAATAATCCTGGTTTATTATGGTATGAAAAGATTATGCGTGCTTGTGATTTTAGTCATTCCAAACCATGTTTTTCTGAGTTTGAAACGTATGGAACATATGTGACGACTCATTATTCGGATAAATACGAAACAAGACAATTGAGAACATTCAGAAGAGGAGGTATTATTCGTGGACGATTTATTTCAGATAACTTACTAGAAAAATTATCAATTGATTTGGATACAATATCATTCGAAATGCGCGATGAGCCATCTTTTCCATATAATATTCCTAATAAATGGTGGAAAATTAGAGATGTATTAACTAAGGTAATTGATAATCCTCTGATAGCAGTTAATAGGATAATTAAACTGGTAAAAAGATAGTTTTAGTTGTTAGCGTTCAAAAATGACGTATTGCTTACCCGCCGCCAAACTCCGAACTTTGCTATCGTTAAATCAAAAAGCAAAGTTTATGTATAGTTACAATCGCACTGGTTTTGAATCAGAATCCGACAGGCGATTCACCGGTTCTTCCGAAAACCGGACTTCGTATATTGGTAGATATCCGTATGAGCAACGGTGTGCATGTCAGTCAGAAGAATTTAAGCTACGAGGATTTGAAAAATCTGATAGGGAAACTGGAGGGCTTATGTTGAATATAACCGGACTCAATTGCTTTTTCTTTGTCCGCGATTTTCACGATATTTGTTGTAAATATGATAAGGTTTTACCCATAATCCATCAGCCGTCGAATCGTGAACCAGAGGATGGCGATGTCTTTATCGTGATGTCTAAAAATTTACGCCTAGTCCGCTTGTTCAGTTATGATCAAATGTCTTACAAGCATGTTTGAGAAACGTTTAAGACCCGGGTATAAGTTTATATTTAAACTATAGTGGCGGTGAAAGGATTTATTCAATTGAGTCGTATGAGCCTGACCAATTGGCTGGAGAAAGATTCCACTCATTTCTGTGGGTTGATTACTTATCTTAAAATACCTGTCTAGAGAAAGCTCCTATCGTGAACTGTGATGAAACTTGGTGTCGGGTAAAGCGTGAAAGATGCTATAAAAGGTGACGGTACGAAGCTCGGCAAATATTTTAAAAAGTATGTCTGGGTTTTGGTCAACAAACTTGATGGTTTAGTCTATTATTTCAAAAGGAAAAGGTGAATATAAAGATGCTTGTATAGAAAAAGCAAAAGTGCAGTATAATAAAGCTAAGCAATATCAAAAGTATATTGAATTGTATCAGCAAATAAAGTATCGAAATAAGTAAATATATTGATATTATGCAAAGAAAAATCAGAATACTGACAATTACTTATACCACTTGGAGAGAGGATAATAATTTGGGGAATTCTTATTCAAATATCTTCAAAGGAATGGATGACCGATTAGAATTTGCATCCATCTATTTTAAAGATACAATGCCTGAAAACGCGCTGTGTCACAACTATTTTCATATTTCTGAGAAGAAACTTTTTAAAAGTATTTTTTCGAGAAAGCCAGTTGGTGAAGGATTTTTTCTGGAGAATCCGATGGATACCCCAAAACAGAAATTCTCGTCAGCATATAACAAAGCCAGAAGCTTGCGGTGGGAAATCTTCTTGCTGATGCGTGATTATATGGCTTCTTGGGGTAATTGGCATTCTAAAGAATTAGATGCATTTATTGAAAATTTTAAGCCCGATTTGATTTTTGGAAACCTACATTATATTCCCGTTATTAATCGATTAATGGTTTATGCGAAGAATAAGTTTAATATCCCTCTTGTTTTATACCCGTGGGATGATTTCTATTCATTAAAGAGAATTTCATATTCTCCTGTATTTTGGACAAGGTATTTATTAGAAAGAAGACTAATTTACAAGTGTGCTACTAATTGTGACTTTATGTATACCATAACTAAGCAGATGCAGGAAGAATATAGGAGTTATTTTGGTAAAGACAGTCATATTCTTTATAAAGGTCATGTTTTTGAAGGCGATGCACCGATTCGGCAATATGATAGGAGTAAACCTATTAAGGTCGTTTACATGGGATATATTGGTGCCGGGAGATGGAAAGTCTTAGCTCAGTTAGCACAAGTAATCAGGGAATTTAATAATGATTCGAAGAATATAGAAATGTTTGTTTATACCATGTCTCCTCATACTCCAGAAATTGAGAATGGTTTGAATATCAAAGGGGCTTGCAAGCTAATGGATCCTATACCTTCGAAAGAAACAATGGAAGTGATGAATTCAGCTAATGTGTTGGTACACGTAGAGCCAGTTAATAATGTGGATATGTACATCTATAGGTTGTCGTTTTCTACCAAATTGGTAGACTATTTTTACAATGCTAAATGTGTACTGGCCATTGGTGGTAACACTGCCTCTATGTCTTATTTGAAGGAAAACGATGCAGCTTTTGTTGTTAATGATGTTTCGGAAACAAAAGATATATTCAAAAGATTGTTGGATAATCCCGAGTTAATTGAAACATACGGAAAAAAAGCATGGGTATGTGGTATGAAAAATCATAAGATTGAAAATATACAGTCAATGGTTTATGCGGATTTTTGTAATATAGTAAAAGAAAGGGAACTATGAAAAGGGTGGCCATTTGTACTTTGTTCCATAAAAATTATAACTATGGAGGGATTTTGCAGGGATTGGCATTGCAGAATGTGTTGAGAGATATGGGTCTTGATGCGTATTTGGTTACTTATAATGACAAAATAAATAAAAATCCGATATATACAACTCTATTGTCAAGGTGTACTCAATATTCCTTTATTGAAATTTACTGTAAGATAAAAGAAATGCTTACAGCTACGATTCATTCGGAAATTAAAGCTAAAATTAAGCCTAGGATAGAACTGTTTGATAAATTTATCAGCAATAACTTTCATGTGACAGATTTGTATTCTGATGATAGTCTTAGTTTGTTGGAGAAGGAATTTGATGTGATTATTAGCGGATCTGATCAAGTATGGAATCCGAATGCAGTAAGGAAGCTTTATCTTCAAGACTTTTCGGTTTCTAATGGTACAAAAAAAATAGCATATGCAGCGAGTATCAGTAGAAACAGATTGAGTAACAAAGAGGCTAAAATCATGATTCCATGTATCGAAAAGTTTGATGCTATAGGTGTTCGTGAAAAGACAGCAAGTAATATTTTAGATTCATTCGGTATCAAAGATGCTAAGACAGTTTTAGACCCCACGATGTTGTTATCAGTAGATGAATGGAATAATGTTGTAGCACCATGTGTTATTACAGAACCGTATGTTCTTGTATATTCATTTTCTGACTGTCCTTTTAAGGATTCCCTTTCTGATTTTTATATAAAAAGGAATATGAAAGTCGTGTTTATTCCTTATGCTAAACAGGAGTATAACTCGTTTGACAACAACTGTGATTTGATTCCTATGTGGAATGTGGGTCCTGCGGAATTCCTTTCGCTGATTAAGTATTCGGAGTTTGTATATACAGATTCTTTCCATGGTTCTGTATTCTCAATTTTATTCAACAAGCAGTTTGCTGTATATGAAAGAGATAAAAGTGGAACAACTTCAAAAAATTCTAGAATGTATGATCTTCTATCAGTATTTGGTCTTGATTCACGAATGATAAGGGATGATCATAAGAAAGTTCTTGAAAATAAAGTAGATTTCTCAAATGTAAATGAAATTCTTGAGAAGAAAAGGATTGAATCTTGGACTTGGCTTAAAAATGCAGTGGACTCACAATGATACGAATAATTGATAAAAATAGATGTTGCGGTTGTACGGCATGTGTGAATGTTTGCGTTCACGGATGTATATCTATGAATGAAGATTCAGAAGGCTTTCTTTATCCAAAGGTCGACGAAGATCATTGTGTGGATTGCCATTTATGTGACCGAGTATGTCCTTATGAAAATATAAGGATTGAATCATTAGAAATAGATCCTGAATGCATTTCTGCGAAGGCTAAAGATGATGAAATACGTTTCAAAAGTTCGTCAGGAGGGTTATTCTCTTTGTTGGCGCAGGTTGTTATAAATCAACAGGGAATTGTATATGGTGCAGCTTTTGATAAGAACTTTCATGTAATTCATAGAGGCGTAGATTCAATTCAAAGATTAGATTTATTGAGAGGGAGTAAATATGTTCAAAGCGAAACTGACTTTACTTTTTCGGAAGTCAAGAAATGGTTGAAGGAAGGCCGTAAAGTAATGTATGTAGGAACTCCTTGTCAGATTGAAGGTTTGTATAATTATTTGGGTAATAAAAAGACAGATAATTTAATTTTGGTTGATTTTGTATGTCATGGAGTACCTTCTCCTAAAGTTTGGAATTTATATTTAGAAGATATCCGTAAACGTTACAATAGTAAAATTGAATGTATCTTTTTTCGTGATAAAAGTCATGGATGGAAGACATACTCTTTGACTTTTCAGTCAGAGAGTATGCCTTTACAAAGCAGGATTTTGACTTTTGACCATTATATGCAGACGTTTTTACGAGATATCTCTCTGCGTCCATCATGTTATAATTGTGTGTGCAAAAAGATAAATAGAGTAAGTGATGTTACTCTAGCTGATTTTTGGGGTATACGCAGAATAAACAAGGCTATGAATGATGATAAAGGAGTCTCTTTGGTTTTATTGCATTCGGAAAAAGGCAAACGATTGTTTCAAAAGATTGAATCTGACATTGAATGGTATAATGAATCTTTGGCTTCTGTTAAGAGAATAAATCATAATATGGTTCAATCAGTAAAAGAACCCCCAAAAAGAGAGACTTTCTTTAGAAACATTGACCGGTATTCTTTCGAAGAATTATATGATAAAACAGTTAGGCGTGGTGTAATGTATGAATTGAAGAATAGAATTAAAGGCTATTTGAAGTTAATCCTGCATCTACTTGAAATATAATTATAGAAATAATTAAATGTGTAAAAATATCATTAAGTGGGTGATTTTTCTTTTTCTTTCTTCTATCTCACGATTGTTTGTTAATTGTTTTACGGGATTTTCTATAGGAAAAGGTGTTCCTATTGGTTTTACTTTAATCTTATATGATAGAATAAAAATAGCAGATGGATGTTACAGTGGACATTTTATCTGATATCAAGTAGAAACTTTGAGATGAAAGAAAATAATAAGATTAAACATTTTAATCGAATTCTTGGACGTTTTGATATGATTATGTATAAATGTGCATGGATAATAGTCAAAATAGAATAACGGGCTTACATCATATATCGTATAGTGTTCCTCAATTTATAATGGGAGAATCATCTGTAATTATTATGAATCATGCTTTCGATGTCACTTATAGAATTACTTTGAAGAAAGGCGTATTGTTTGCCGGTTCTGGTTCGCAAGTATGGACTCATGCTTTCTTATGGGAAAGAATCGTAATGTTCGTATAGATAGGGTTGTGGAAATTGGAGAACGATGTTATATTGGGACGAGGTCAGTTATTTGTTCAGGGGTTATAGCAGATGCTATTGTGATTGGAGCAAATACGACAGTTTCTAAGAGTTTGAACAATCGGGGCTTTATGTTAATCAAGCATTACGTTATATACCTTTTGATGCTGATGAATCTATCCAAAAAATTAGAAGAGTTAAATTGTAGGGTTGATAAAAATGTATACAGAAAAAATATATAAGAAATAGTTTTCATGGTATTATTATAGCCGAATCTTTTTGGGCTAAAGCTGTACTGTTAAAAACCAAAGTTGATTTGTTGAAGTATTATGATTGGTACTATAGTACAAAACGTTATGAATTTCCAATAGCGAATACTATAGAAGAAGCTATGACTATAGTACCATTAGCTCTACCTAAGTTGGATGAACTACGTCAAAAGCAATGGGATGCTTTTCCTTATGATTTATATAAATAATTTTTCTAATTTGTAACGATGAATATTATTCATATCGCTCAATGTGCTGGTGGCGTGGATAGATATCTTTCTATGCTTTTGCCATTATTGAAAAAAGCAGGAATCTATCAGATATTAGTCTGTTCTTTTGATTATAATAAGTATGAGTATGAAGTAAAAGTCGATGAAATTGAGCAGATCAATTTACGACAATCATTGAATCCCTTTTTCATAATAAATAGCATTTTATCTATTAGAACTATAATAAAAAAGCATAATCCTGATATTGTCTATTGCCATAGTAGTATGGCTGGAGGAATAGGGCGCATAGCCTGTTTAGGACTAAGGGTAAAAGTCGTTTATAATCCTCATGGATGGGCATTTAACATGCAATAATTATGTTATTTTATGGGAAAAATCAAAAGTCTAATATATTTAATAGTAGAACGACTTTTAGCTAGATATACAGATAAAATAGTCTGTATATCAAACGCTGAACGTATATCTGCACTTAAGCATAAAATAGCTCCAGATCGTGAGCTTGAAGTCGTTTTAAACGGAATTGATTTTAAGGCTATTGAAAAATCCAGATGTAAATCTAGAGTAGAATTAAGTATACCAGATGATGCCTATATCATAGGTATGGTGGGAAGAATATCAGAGCAAAAAGCCCCGGATGTTTTCATAAAATCAGCAGTGTATATAAAGCGGCATATTCCGAATGCTTATTTTATAATAGTAGGAGATGGTAACGACCGCATTAAAATAGAAAAATTAGCAGATGATAATAATGTTAGATTATATATTACAGGATGGACTGATACGCCTTATGAGTATATGAAGATGTTCGATATTGCCATGCTCCTTTCTCGTTGGGAAGGTTTTGGATTGGCTATAGTGGAATATATGGCTGCACGTAAGAATTTTGTAGCTACGCGTGTGGATGCGATTCCAACAATTGTGAGAGATGGAATCGATGGTATTTTAGTAGATGTAAATAATCCAAAACAAGCAGCCGAAGCGGTTGTGAAACTATATGAAGACAAGGATTTGGCAACTAAAATGAGGGTTGCTGCTTATCAATATGCTCGTGATAATTACGATATAGATAGAGTTGCAAAGCAACACGTTGACTTGTTTAAAGGAATATTGAATCAGGAAAATTAACAGTTTGTTCGAAAAAAATATATTCATGTAATGTCTAATAAACTAAAATTAAGAAAATGAAAAAAGTGGCATTGATTTCTGCTATTATAGGTCAGGATGGTTCATTTCTGGCAGAACTCCTAATAGAAAAAGGGTATAAAGTTCACGGCATTCTCCGTCGCTCTTCTTCTTTTAATACGAGTCGTATTGAACATATTTATTTGGACGAATGGGTTCGTGATATGAAGAAAGAGCGTCTAGTGAATCTTCATAATGGCGATATGACTGATTCCAGTTCTTTGATTCGTATTATCCAACAAGTACAACCTGATGAAATATATAATCTTGCAGCCCAGAGTCATGTAAAAGTTTCTTTTGATGTTCCTGAATGAATATACAGCGGAAGCTGATGCTGTTGGTACGCTTCGTATGTCGGAAGCTATACGTATTTTGGGAATGGAAAAAAAGACAAAAATATATCAGGCTTCTACTTCAGAGCTGTTTGGCTTGGTTCAGGAAGTCCCTCAAAAAGAAACTACTTCCTTCTATCCCCGTTCTCCGTATGGAGTGGCGAAGCAATACGTTTTTTGGATTACTAAGAATTATCGTGAAAGCTATGGTATGTTTGTTGTAAATGGAATTCTTTTCAACCATGAAAGTGAAAGGAGGGGAGAGACTTTCGTAACTCGCAAAATAATCTTGGCTGTTGCTCGTCTAGTCCAAGGTTTGCAGGATAAACTTTATTTAGGAAACTTGGATTCTCTCCGTGATTGGGAGTATGCTAAGGATTACGTAGAATGTATGTGGTTGATTCTCCAGCATGATATACCAGAAGATTTTGTTATAGTTACGGGCGAGTATCATACAGTACGTGAATTTACTACATTGGCATTTAAAGAGGCTGACATCAAACTTCTTTGGGAAGGAAAAGGGGTAAATGAGAAAGGTATTGATGGGGCTACAGGTAAAGTTGTAGTTGAAGTGGACCCTAAATATTTTCATCCTGCTGAGGTTGAACAGTTGTTAGGTGATCCGACAAAAGCTAAAACTCTATTTGTCTGGAATCCTCGGAAAACTTCTTTTGAAGAACTAATAAAAATAATGGTTTCCCATGACAGACATGAAATTCGTAAAGAAGCTTCACATGAAAGAGTTGATGAGTAGAGAATAGCATATTGTGTTATGTTAGAAAATAATTTTACATAAATCATAGCTAAAACTTATGCAGGAAGTCCAACGTTTCAACAAAGTCCTAAAATCTTTGGTCCTTTTGGGGGATCTTATTTTGCTGAACCTGCTTTTATGGGGATTTAATTTGTTTCTGGGTACCCGTTTCTGGTGTATTCATTGTGGTTCTATCTTTCAGGGTATGACTCTTATCACTCTGTGCTATTTACTTTGTAACATGCATTCGGGTGTTATTCTTCACCGTCCTGTGGTCCGTCCTGAACAGATCATGATTCGTGTTTTACGTAACATGGTTCCTTTTGTCTTTTTATCGGTTTGTACGTTGCTTGTTTTTCATTTTCATTTTTCTCATTCCCGCTATTTCGGACTGTTTTATGTTGCACTGATAATTGTCATTATTAGCTACCGCTTAATTTCCCGTCACTTACTGGAGATTTATCGAAAAAAGGGCGGAAATGTCCGCAAGGTAGTATTGGTTGGGAGCCATGAGAATATGCAGGAACTTTATCATGCGATGACGGATGATCCTACGTCCGGTTATCGTGTACTGGGGTATTTCGAGGATTTTCCTTCGGACCGGTATCCACAGGATGTTCCATATTTGGGACAACCCAATGAAGTAAGTGTTTTTTTAGAAAAACATGCGGGAGAGATCAATCAGCTTTACTGTAGTCTTCCTTCTGTGCGCAGTGCGGAGATTGTCCCTATCATAAATTACTGTGAAAACCATTTGGTTCGTTTTTTTAGTGTTCCTAATGTCCGTAACTATTTGAAACGTAGGATGCACTTTGAATTATTGGGGAATGTTCCTGTACTTTCCATTCGTTGTGAACCATTAGAATCATTGGAGAACCGTATTATCAAGCGCACTTTTGATATTGTTTGTTCAGGGCTATTTCTTATTACAGTCTTTCCATTCGTTTATATATTCTTCGGAATTGCCATCAAGTTAAGTTCTCCCGGTCCTGTCTTTTTCAAGCAGAAACGCAGTGGTGAGGATGGTCGTGAATTCTGGTGTTACAAGTTTCGTTCGATGAAGGTTAATGCGCAATGTGATACTCTTCAGGCTACGGAAAATGATCCTCGTAAAACACGTATCGGAGAGATAATGAGGAAGACTAGTGTGGATGAATTACCGCAATTCATTAATGTGTTGAAGGGGGATATGTCTATTGTTGGCCCCCGTCCACACATGTTGAAGCATACGGAGGAATATTCTAATCTGATAAATAAGTTTATGGTTCGTCACTTTGTTAAACCTGGGATAACGGGCTGGGCGCAGGTGACGGGTTTTCGTGGAGAGACGAAGGAACTATGGCAGATGGAGGGTCGTGTACAGCGTGATATCTGGTATATAGAGCATTGGACCTTCTTATTGGACTTATATATTATGTATAAGACGGTGTATAATGCTATACACGGAGAAAAAGAGGCATATTGATAGAATCATTTAAAAACAACAATAATAAGAGATTAGGAATTAAAGGGCGTTTAATTATGAATTTAAGAATTATGATGAGAAGACTTAACAAAAGAAATTTGTGGCTACTGTTGTTGCCATTCCTATTGGTTGGCTGTCAGTCTTATAAAAAGGTTCCCTATTTCCAAAATGTGGAAGTTGTGAACGAGGCAGAACAACAGGAAAAACTGTATGATGCCAAGATCATGCCCAAGGATTTGTTGACCATTGTGGTGTCATGTACTAATCCTGAACTTGCGATACCTTTTAACCTGACAGTTGCCAGCAATGCCGGAATAGCTGTGAGTACTTCGTCTTATGTGACTACCCAACCTGTATTACAACCTTATTTGGTAGATAATGAAGGAAACATCAATTTTCCGGTATTAGGAGAATTGAAGTTAGGAGGCTTAACGAAAAGGGAAGCGGAACAGCTGATTATAGATAAATTGAAGCCTTATATGAAGGAAACACCCATCGTAACGGTACGTATGGTCAATTATAAAATATCCGTTATCGGAGAAGTTATGCGTCCTGGTACTTTTACGATATCTAATGAGAAAGTAAATCTGTTGGAGGCGTTGGCGATGGCCGGTGACATGACAGTCTACGGTCTTCGTGATAATGTGAAGTTGATTCGTGAGGACGCAAACGGCATACAGCAGATTGTTACTTTGGATTTGAATAAGGCCGAAACCATTCTTTCACCTTACTATTGGTTACAGCAGAATGATATTGTCTATGTGACCCCCAATAAAGCAAAGGCTCGAAATTCAGATGTAGGCAACAGTACTAGCCTCTGGTTCTCTGCCACCTCTATCTTGGTATCCATTGTCAGCCTATTAGTAAATATCTTAAAATAATGATTTGCAATGAAAGAAACAAATTTCAACGAAGCACAAGAATCTAAGGAAGAAAATATAGACGTCAAGGAACTACTGTTTAAGTATTTGATCCACTGGCCTTGGTTTGTGGGGGCGGTTGTGGCGTGTTTGATTGCGGCATGGGTCTATCTTTATACATCCACTCCCGTATATAATATTTCCGCTACGGTTTTAATAAAGGATGATAAAAAAGGGGGGAGTGCCGGAATGCTTTCCGGGTTGGAGAGTCTGGGATTGGATGGCATGGTCTCTTCTTCGCAGAATATTGATAACGAGATTGAAGTTCTCCGTTCCAAGACTATCGTCAAAGAGGTGGTTGAAGATTTGGGGCTCTATATTTCCTATACGGATGAAGATGAATTCCCTTCCAGAAACATGTATAAGACTTCACCAGTACAAGTGAGTCTGACTCCGCAGGAAGCTGATTTGTTGGAGGAGCCGATGATTGTGGAGATGGCATTGCAACCACAGGGAAGTATGGATGTGAATGTGAAGATTGCCGGTAATAAATATCAGAAACATTTCGAAAAATTGCCGGCTGTTTTTCCTACCGACAAAGGGACATTGGCTTTTTTCCTGACGCCGGACTCGGTATTATCTTCTAAAAGGACATTGGAAGAAACTACAGATTCGGAAAAGACTACACGTAATATTACGGCAACAATTAATAAGCCTTTGGCTGTGGCGAAATGGTGTTGCAAGAATATGACTATTGAGCCCACTTCCAAAACTACTTCTGTAGCCGTCATATCATTGAAAAATTCGAATGTGGAACGAGGTAAGGATTTTATCAATAAGTTATTGGAGATGTATAATATCAATACAAATAATGATAAGAATGAAGTGGCACAAAAAACAGCAGAATTTATCAATGAACGTATTAGTATAATCTCCAAAGAACTGGGCAGTACGGAAAAGGATCTGGAAAGTTTCAAACGTGGGGCAGGTATTACGGATTTGACCAGTGATGCACAAATTGCTTTGACTGGTAGTGCTGAATATGAAAAGAAGCGTGTGGAGAATCAAACCCAGATTAATTTGCTGCAGGATTTGCAGAAATATATGCAAAATGAAGGTTATGAGGTTTTACCCAGCAATATCGGATTGCAGGATTTGAATCTTGCAGCTGCAATCAACCGTTATAATGATGTGCTTGTTGAAAGGAAACGTTTGCTGCGTACATCAACGGAGAATAATCCTACCATTATAAACTTGGATACCAGCATTAGTGCAATGAAAGAGAATGTACAAGTCTCTTTAGACAGGGTGTTGCGTGGATTATATATCACAAAAGCTGATCTGGATCGTGAGGCGAACCGTTATTCCCGTCGCATCAGTGAAGCGCCTGGTCAGGAGCGTGAGTTTGTGAGTATTGCACGTCAACAGGAGATCAAGGCCGGACTTTATCTGATGTTGCTTCAGAAGCGTGAAGAGAATGCTATAACTTTGGCTGCTACTGCCAATAATGCGAAGATTATAGATGACGCTATAGCGGATGATGCTCCTGTGTCTCCTAGAGGTCGGATTACTTATTTGATCGCTTTGATATTGGGAGTCGGAATTCCGGTAGGGGTTATTTATTTGCTCGAATTGACTAAGTTTAAGATTGAAGGTCGTGCAGATGTAGAAAAACTTACCAGTGCACCTATTGTTGGTGATATCCCATTGACTGATGAAAAGCAGGGAGCTATTGCTGTATTTGAGAATCAAAATAACCTGATGAGTGAAACCTTCCGCAATGTTCGAACGAATCTTCAGTTTATGCTTGGAAATGACAAGAAGGTGATTTTGGTTACTTCCACAGTCAGTGGTGAAGGTAAATCCTTTATCTCTGGTAATCTTGCTATCAGTCTTTCTTTATTGGGGAAGAAAGTAGTAATCGTTGGTCTTGATATCCGCAAGCCAGGTTTGAATAAGGTATTCAATATATCGAAAAGAGAACAAGGTATAACTCAATATTTGGCTAATTCGGAAAAGAATTTGATGGATTTAGTACAGCTTTCCGATGTAAGTAAGAATCTTTATATTCTTCCTGGTGGAACAGTTCCTCCTAATCCGACCGAATTGTTGGCTCGTGATGGATTGGATAAAGCAATTGAAACGCTCAAGAAGAATTTTGATTATGTAATTTTAGATACTGCCCCTGTCGGTATGGTAACTGATACCTTATTGATAGGACGTGTGGCTGATCTATCAGTTTATGTCTGTCGCGCGGATTATACTCGTAAGAATGAGTATACTTTGATTAATGAACTTATTGATGGAAATAAATTACCTAACCTATGTACTGTGATAAATGGTTTGGATTTGAAGAAAAGAAAATACGGTTATTATTACGGTTATGGTAAATATGGCAAATACTATGGTTATGGTAAACGATACGGCTATGGTTACGGCTATGGAGAAACTAGTAATAATAAAGAGAAATAGAGTGCTTCAAAGTACTTTTAGAAAACGTGAGATGAAAAATGTGTAGGTCCCTAGATTTATGTGATAAACATGAATACCCTACATGTGGTTGATTAGGAACAATACAGTGGTATTGTCCTAATCTACGCCCTCGTATCAGTGTGAAAGCCGATACGATTTCCCACCATATCAACTGTCTGTGAAGATCGTTGATATTTTTTTTGTATGCTGCAAGGCAATTACAGTTCCCGGTATTCTGCAATACAATTAAAACACGGACACTCCTTCATCGGATTCAAATCACGATGTCCCACAATCAACGCTTTTGGAAACTGTCTCCGTAATTCACGGAGTAAAGCGAGTAGGGAACCCTGTTGATTCAAAGTGCGAGTATCCTTGGGCTTTCCATCCGCATCCAAGCCACCTTCATAACAAATACCTATCGAATGGCTATTATGATTACGGCAGTGTGCCCCGACCTTTTCTAACGCACGTCCCCGGTGGATCTCCCCGTCGCGAGTAATGTAAAAATGATAGCCAATATCACGGAAACCACGGTGCAAGATATGATCTTGTCGGCAAGCCTCCGCCGAAAGGGATTTTCCTTCCGGCGTGGCACTGCAATGAATGATAATCAGTGTAATAGTTCGCATAGATCTATATGCAACTTTGTACTCCGATCAAGCCTCCGATAGCGGTGGCAACGGTGATGATTACTTTGATAATGAAGCTCCATACGGAGCGGGAAGAGGATGATTTGCTCATACAATAACAGGTTTTAAATAAATGGATAACAGTTTTCTTTTGTCACAGAGCTGCAAACTACGCGATTATGCACACTACTACACAGACTCACACAGAAATAAATAATCGACTACTTTAATGACTACCAATTAAATTATAATCTGTGGAAATCTGTGTAATCAGTGGTGAATCTTTTAAGCAGCAGGGTCAGGTGCTTCGCCGCCTCCGTCCGGTTTCGGATCAGGGTTGTCACCCGAATCAGAACCTCCTCCGGCAGTTGTCGGTTTCTGATATTCCGCCTGCTGTTTCAACTGACTGTCGAGTTTCAGATTATTGGTCGACAGATTACCAGTGGCACGAGCTTTCAGACGCATGCCGCTAATATTCTTCTCCAACGAGAACTCTTCCAGCGTATCGGCTGCCTTACTGCGAATACCCACACCAAAAATGGCAAGATCATCAATTTTCACACATTTGCCATCCAGCAACAATTCCTTGATGCAATCTACCATATCCGAAAGCACACCTTTGATGACACCACCGGAATACGGTGAATTGTGCTTCGACATGTGTTCGGCAAGCTTAGCCAAATCAAACGTCTCGTCGCTTACTGCACGGGCGAACCACTTACCCGCATTCAAGCCTTTCTTCTGCTGGTTCTGATAAATTTTGTAACGAATCATAAAACAATAAATTAAAGGGTTAAACATATTGTCCGGGGATTCTTTTCCCTTTCGACGATACAAAGATACCACCCTCAAACTCCGGAAAATCAATAGTACACAGTTGCGTACGATTGTTGTCGGTTGTGTGCAATTATGATCGATTATTCAATGAAAAAGCGTTGGCTATGTAGAAATATTTTGCTATTTTTGTAATTGTAAATCAGAAATTTATCCATTATGAACGAATTCAAAATACGTGCCTACGGGCGCATGGAGCTGGCGCAACTCTATTCTCCGGAACTTACCGATATTGCTGCCTATCGAAAAATGAAGAAATGGATCTCTTTGTGTCCCGGACTTCTGCAACGCCTGTACGACTTAGGCTACGAATCAAAGCGACGTTCATTTACACCATTGGAGGTGAGAGTGATTGTGGATGCCCTGGGAGAGCCTTAAATAAAGCGTCGCTTTATGATGCATAAAGCACCGCTTTACGATGTCTAAAGCTTAGCTTTACACCTTCTAAAGCGATGCTTTATACAGTAAAAACGGATGCGGTAATCAAAATGAGTGTACCAGTCCAAACGATTACAGTAAGTAAGGCGGGGACAGTGGGGACACTTTCCCCGTTTCACTCATACACACACGCACGCGCGTAACTTCCTTTGCCGTCTACACTGATTAGCTTGCCTTGTCGGGTGAGACGTTTCAGCCAGGTGATGGCGGTGCTTTTGTTGATACCCAGAGCTGTTGCTTTTTCCAGCAACTCCGTGCGGGTAAATTCCTTACCCAGTTGCTGGAAGAGGAAATCCCGGTCGGCATTGGGCCGGTGGCTGACTTCCGTGTTGGGGAGGAATGACAGGATATGCATGGCGTGACAGTAGAGAGGTTCCGCCAAATTTAATACGGCGTGGAAGTCTTCCGCCGAGATGGATACGTTCCAGCGGGTGACGATGCCGTCCTTGCGGTTGTCCGAAGGAATAGACTTGTCGGGTGTGAAGGGGGAGGAGGAGGAAATTTGGAGGCTGTAGGGATTCGGGTGTTCGAGCGCGCGCAACACGGCTACTTCCGACATGATCCTGCACAAATTGATAGCCATACGCGCCACAAAGCTATACATTTCTCTGTCGTTGGCTATGCTCGAACGATCGAACAACTCCGAAAAGACGGCGTCAATTTCGCTTTTCTGCTCGTTCGTGAGCTGCAGCGTGTGGATACCATTCTTCTTTATCACGTCCAGTTGTTTTTTCCATTCCAGTCCCAGAGCGTTGAATACCTCTTCCCAGTCTGTTTCGTTGTCTACAAACTGGCTGACCCATTTGTCGATTCCGTACATGTAGTAGTACAACTGGCGGGAGGATCCTCCGTCTTCCGTTGTCGGGATGAAGGCTTTCACTTGGAGTGGGGTGCCCGACATCAGGAGCGAAAGGCAGACTTTTTTTGTTTCCCGATATTCTTGGTTACCGCGACGGTTGTAGGACAAGAAGTCGTGGTCGAACGCTTTGCGCAGCGTGTCGCTCCAATGGCCGTGTTCCGATCCGATGGCGGTGGACAGTGTGTCGGCTTCCGACTCGAAGATAAGTCCTGTACCTTCGGAGTCCATAATGTTTTGTAGAATGCCTGTGCCGGTGTTGTTGCCCGAAATCAAGAACATTTTGTTAGGGGGCATTTGCGGGACTTCCATTTTCGACCGCTCTTTTCCCATCGCGTCGTATTCGGCTTTTTCTTTTTTATAGATCTTCATTTGCTCCGCCACTTTCGCGCGAATCTCGTCATGGATGGGTTGCACGAGCAGGCGGAGGTAGGAGAGGATGCCTTTGCCGGAAGCAGAGGGCGCCACGATGAAACATTGGAGGCTGGGATAATAGTATTTGCCGCCATAGAGGCATCGCACGTGGCGCGACATGCAAGCTCCCAGTGCGGTGAATGCTCCCATCAGCATGATGTCGCGTTGAATCTCATTTTTCGCAACTTTGATGATACGCTGCAGGAGTTTCGGCCAGTTTGCTTCCGGCAGAGTGGGGAGCGGGTGTTGCGGATCGCTACCGGATAGTAGTTCTTCTTTTTCTTCTGTGATCGTTTCTTCGTCTGTTTCCTCATTTGCCACCTTATTATACGCGCGTGCCTGTGTGAGAATTTGAGGGGCTGTCCTCACTGTCCCCACTGTCTCCACATAGCTGATGGCGACTCCCGTCGCTTCGGCCAGGTGGAAAGCGGTGCCCAGGTGCACTTCTCCGCGTTGGGTGTGGAGTGCGTTGGAGAATACCCGTTCGGCATGTTCGCGCTGATACTTGGGAGACACCCGGCATAGGCGGTGAAAAAACTCACGTCCTGCTTCGCCGCAATCCGTTGCGATGGCGAATGACAATTGTACGTATTCAAGATAAGTGGGAGCAATGTCCGCTCCTGCCGCTTCGACTGCTTCGGTGAGACGGCATAAAGATTCAATATCAGTCATTTGGATTTATGATTTTTGATTTATGATTTATTCGTTGGTGGTTCTGAACAATGCTTCCGGGTCGTAACTAAGGAAACAGGATCTCACGAGGTCTTTGCCGGAGAAATCTACTTTGGATTTTGTTTCGGAAGAAACTGCTGTTACCGTATTGTATGCCGTCTCTACGTACCGCATCGCCCAACTCATGTTGTCTGTGATATTTTGGACATCATTTGTCGTGGAGGAATAATGGCAGGGAACAAATGCCTTTACACCCAGTCCGCTGGGGCTGATAAAGGTGAGTACAGGTTGTAGGAGAGGATCGTCATAGAGCATACGTCGCATTTCCACTGCTTCCTGATAAGAGTGGAGACCGTCCACATCGACTATCACCAGGTGAGACGGGGAGACGAAATTCTTACTGCTACGGCGGGTGAATATGCCGCAGGGGGTCACATACGGTAGCAATGATGCTTTGGCGGCTCGTATATCTTCGGAGTTGCGCACTTGTTCGGTCAGGGCTTTGAGGTTCTCGTTGCAAGTAATCATTTGGAAAACTTGTTTGATGGAGACTTCGCAGAAGGGGATAAGTGTGGGAGGAGTCATCAGTCGGCCTTGTTTGTCTTTGATAGGAGCGATAGGTGGCATGAAATAGGACATTCTGTAGTTGTTTGGCATCATTTTCTTTTTGTTTCAAGTTAAAATATTTATTTTTGCAAAAAATATGAGTGTGTTTCAAAACACGGCGTAAAATTAGTAAATGCAAAATAGACATCGTCCCGACATGTTGGGATGAAAGTGAAAATAATTAACCGTTACGGTGTAATTTTAACAATAAAAAAGAATGGAAAATGAAAAAGGTTTTTATGTAGCTTTAGGAGTTTACATAGGAGAGTTGCAAAAGCGTGCGGATTTGAAAAATGACGAAATATGCAAGAGCGTACACATCGGCCACTCTACTTTTAATGATTTAAAAAAGGGGCAAAACGCCCATTGAGTGATTACGTAAAAGTGGTGGAGTGCTGCTTGGATGCCTTCAATGAAGAGGAAGCCGGAGTTATCTGGGATGAATGGAGGAGAATGTATTTTCAGTACAGGAGAAGAAAAGAGGAGGAGAGAGGAGAACGGTGAAAAAACAGATAAAGTAAAAGTGGCAGGCGGGAAAAAGTTTCCCGCCTGCAGTCTTTATGAATGGATTTTTTTGTAGCTTTGTGAAAAATAAGATTAATATGGAAGATTTGCAAAGATTATATCCTATCGGGATACAGACTTTCTTTAAGATACGTGAGGGGAATTTTCTCTATATTGACAAGACGGAATATGTGTACCGGATGACGCATTCGGCTTCCAGCTATCTGTTTCTAAGCCGTCCCCGACGTTTCGGGAAATCTTTGCTTACCAGTACCCTTCACTGCTATTTCGAGGGGCGGAAAGAGTTGTTTGAGGGACTGGCCATGGAGACATTGGAGAAGGAATGGATACAACATCCGGTGTTGCACTTCGACATGAGTACCGCTAAACATGTGGACAAGGAACAACTGAACGCGGAACTGGAATTGAAACTCATGGCTTATGAGGAGATTTATGGGCGTGTAGAAGAGGAACTGTATGTGAATCAGCGTCTGGAGGGACTTATAAAACGCGCTTACAAGCAGACAGGTAAAAAAGTGGTTGTCTTGATAGACGAATATGACGCTCCTCTGCTCGATGTGGTTCATGAAGAAAAGAATTTGCCACAGTTACGTAATGTGATGCGTAATTTTTACAGTCCGTTAAAGGCGTGTGATCCTTATCTGCGCTTTGTTTTTCTTACGGGTATAACCAAGTTTTCGCAACTTAGCGTGTTCAGTGAGCTTAATAATATCACCAATGTGAGTATGTTGCCTGATTATGCTGCCATTTGCGGTATCACTGCTGAAGAACTTCGCACTCAAATGGTTCCCGATGTAGAGAGTCTGGCTACCCGGTTGGGAATCACTGCAGAAGAGATGTTGGACAAACTGAAGGAGAATTATGATGGTTATCATTTTTCGTGGCCGTCGCCCGATGTTTTCAATCCTTTCAGTTTGCTGAAGGCGATGGCTTTGGGAGAGATCGGCTCTTATTGGTTTGAGAGTGGTACGCCCACTTATATCATAGAGATGCTGCGCAAATATGCTGTGTTGCCATCAGAAATTGGTGGCGAGGAAGCGTCTCCCAGTGATTTTAACGTACCTTTGGAGTTGGCTACCAATTATATGCCGTTGCTTTATCAGGCTGGTTACCTCACGATAAAGGGTGCGGATTTGGAATTTGACGCATATATGCTTGATATTCCAAACAAAGAGGTGCGTGTCGGTCTGATGAAAAGCCTGATCCCATCTTATGTGAAGAGTGACAGTCATGAGGTGAACAGTGTGGTGCGTAATTTGGCGCGTAACATTGTGCGGGGAGATATGGACGAGGCGTTGAAGCTGCTTCAGGCTTTTCTTTCCACTGTGCCTTATTGTGACAACACGGATTATGAAGGACATTACCAGCAGATGCTATATGTGATATTCTCATTGCTGGGCATTTATACCGATGTGGAGGTGCACACGCTGAAAGGACGAGTGGATATGGTACTTCGCACCAAGACTACTCTTTATCTGGTAGAGCTGAAATTGAATCAAAATGCGAAGACTGCCATGAAGCAAATTGATTTGCAGCAATATGCAGATCGTTTTGCTCTTTGCGGGCTTCCGGTGGTAAAGGTTGCAATAAATTTTAGTGCGGAGACTCGGACAATTGCTGATTGGGTGATTTCAAGAGAGACGTACGCATAGTTGCATTGTAATTTAAATAATTTTAGAAGAGTATGAGTAGCAAGATATACCCCATTGGCATACAGAACTTTGAAAAAATCCGGACAGACGGTTATTTCTATATTGATAAGACTGCTTTGATTTATCAGATGGTGAAGACAGGCAGTTATTATTTCTTGAGCCGTCCCCGTCGTTTTGGAAAAAGTCTGTTGATATCTACGCTTGAAGCGTATTTCTTGGGCAAGAAAGAACTTTTTGAGGGCTTGGCCATGGAAAAGCTGGAAAAGGATTGGATTACATATCCTATTTTTCATATGGACTTAAATACGGAGAAGTATGATACGCGGGAGAGCCTGGATAGCATATTGAATTTCACATTGGAGAAATGGGAACAGCAATATGGCACCGCCCCGTCAGAAACAACTTTTGCATTGCGTTTTCGCGGCCTTATTGAACGGGCTTACAAGCAAACCGGGCAACGGGTTGTCATTCTGATTGATGAATATGATAAGCCCATGTTACAAGCAATAGGTAATGAGGAGCTTCAGAAGGAATTCCGTAATACCATGAAAGCTTTTTATAGTGTGCTGAAGACCATGGATGGTTGTATTCAATTTGCATTTTTGACGGGAGTGACGAAATTCGGTAAGGTAAGCGTGTTCAGCGATTTAAATAATCTCGATGACATCTCAATGCGGAAGCAATACGTGGATATTTGCGGAGTTTCTGAAAAAGAATTGCATGATAATCTGGAAATTGAACTGCATGAACTGGCGGATGCAAAGGAGCTGACTTATGGTGAACTGTGCAATAGATTGAGGGAGTACTATGATGGCTATCATTTTACATACAATTCTATCGGAATATATAATCCGTTCAGCTTGCTTAATACTTTTAAATATAAAGAGTTCGGTAGTTATTGGTTTGAAACGGGAACTCCTACTTATCTAGTGGAGTTGCTGAAAAAACATCATTATGACTTGGGACGTATGGCGCATGAGGAAACGAGTGCCGCTGTATTGAACAGTATTGATTCGACATCGGACAATCCCATTCCGGTCATTTATCAGAGCGGTTATCTCACTATCAAAGGATATGATAACGAATTTGGAATTTACAGTTTAGGGTTCCCGAATCGCGAAGTAGAGGAAGGGTTCATCAAATTCTTGCTTCCTTTTTATGCAAACACCAATGCGGTAGAGTCGGAGTTTGAAATACAAAAGTTTGTTCGTGAAATACGTGTCGGAGATTATGATTCTTTTTTCCGTCGTCTCCGGAGTTTCTTTGCTGATACTCCTTATGAGCTTATCCGTGATTTGGAATTGCATTATCAGAATGTACTTTTTATAGTCTTTAAACTGGTCGGATTTTATGTGAAGGCGGAATACCACACAAGTGAAGGACGTATCGACTTAGTTCTGCAAACTGATAAGCTTGTTTATGTGATAGAATTCAAATTTGACGGGACAGCGGAAGACGCCTTACGACAAATCAACGAGAAACATTATGCACTTCCTTTTGAAGCTGGCGGCAATCGCCGATTATTTAAAATAGGAGTGAACTTTAACGCGAAAATGCGTAATATTGAGAAATGGATAGTGGAGTAATCCGCGAAATAATTGATAGAAAATCCCGGCTGAATAAATAAAAAGGCCGGGATTTTTTTTGTTTAGGATGTCTATTTGTCATTCTTGGAAAATATCAAATGGTAGCCATACCTTTTCCGTGTGCGATAACGAAAACACAAAAAATAACATTTTATTAGGTAGAAAAAGTTTGAGGAATGCTTCGTAGTTCACAAATAATGATTAAATTTGCCGCGATTTGTAATGCGGAGTTTGCAAAATGACGAATAATACTATAAAGCATCTAGGTATTGTGGAAAACATACAGGGTTCTCATCTGTCGGTGAGGATTGTCCAGACATCGGCTTGTGCGGCATGTAGCGCAAAGGGGCATTGTTCCTCGGCGGATAGTAAGGACAAAATCATAGATATCATAGATACCGCAGCTTCTTCCTATCAGGTGGGAGAGAAGGTGATGGTGGTCGGCGAAACGTCGATGGGCATGATGGCGGTAGTGTTGGCTTTCGTACTTCCTTTCGTACTTCTTATATTTTCGTTGTTTCTTTTGATGGCATTGATAGAGAATGAACTGTATGCAGCTCTTCTTTCTCTGGCTGTCCTTATACCTTATTATTTCGTTTTATGGCTTAACAAAACGCGACTCAAACAACAATTTTCATTTACTATAAAACCAATAAATAACTAAAAACATTATGAATTTGATTCTGATTGCAGTGATTTCATTGGGAGCTATAGCGCTCGTGCTGGCCGCTATTCTTTATGTGGCTTCCAAGAAATTTGCCGTGTATGAAGACCCGCGGATTGCCCAGGTGGGAGAAGTGCTTCCCCAGGCTAATTGTGGTGGATGTGGCTATCCCGGTTGTAGCGGCTTTGCCGACGCTTGCGTCAAAGCCGGTTCGCTGGATGGTAAATTCTGCCCCGTAGGCGGACAGCCTGTCATGGCACAAATTGCTGATATCCTAGGGCTTGCAGCCGGAGAAGCTGAACCGATGGTAGCAGTGGTAAGATGTAACGGAACGTGTATGAATCGTCCGCGTATTAATCAGTACGACGGTGCGAAGAGTTGCGCTATTGCCGCTTCGCTCTATGGTGGGGAAACGGGTTGTAGTTACGGATGTCTGGGGTGTGGTGACTGTGTGGCTGCCTGCCAGTTCGATGCCATCCACATGAATCCTGAAACAGGACTTCCGGAAGTGGATGAAGCGAAATGTACCGCTTGCGGTGCCTGTGTGAAGGCTTGTCCGAAGGCGATCATCGAAATCCGTCCGCAAGGAAAGAAATCACGCCGTGTGTATATCTCTTGTGTGAATAAAGACAAGGGAGCTGTGGCACGCAAGGCTTGTACAGTGAGCTGTATCGGCTGTGGCAAATGCGTGAAGACTTGTCCGTTCGAAGCTATCACGTTGGAGAACAACTTGGCTTACATCGATCCGCACAAGTGCAAATCTTGCCGCAAATGTGTGGAAGTCTGTCCGCAGAATACCATTATCGAATTGAATTTCCCGCCGAGGAAACCGAAAGAAGAAGCTCCGGCTGCTCCAAAACCGGCTGCTGTTTCTAAAGAAGCGGTGGAAACTCCTGCACCGGCGGCAAAAGTGGAAACTCCTGCTGAAAAGGCTACAGAAGCTCCGAAAGTAACAGAATAATAACAGAATAAAATACAGAACTGTATGTTAAAGACATTTTCAATTGGTGGAGTTCATCCACACGAAAATAAATTGTCGGCACATCAACCTATTATCACAGCGGAAGTTCCTGCAAAGGCTGTTATTTTGCTGGGGCAGCACATTGGTGCGCCTGCAAAACCGGTTGTAGCGAAAGGGGATGTGGTAAAGGTAGGCACTAAGATTGCTGAACCTGCCGGCTTTGTTTCGGCAGCAATTCACTCTTCAGTCAGTGGTAAAGTGGCGAAGATTGATACTATTGTCGATGCCAGCGGTTATGCGAAACCTGCTATCTTTATCGATGTGGAAGGCGACGAATGGGAAGAAACAATCGACCGTAGCGCCACACTGGTGAAGGAATGTGAACTTCCGGCAGAAGAGATCGTGAAGAAAATTGCCGATGCCGGAATCGTTGGTCTGGGTGGTGCTTGTTTCCCTACACAGGTGAAACTTTGTCCTCCTCCTTCTTTTAAAGCTGAATGTGTGATTATCAATGCCGTAGAATGTGAACCTTATTTGACTGCCGACCATCAGCTGATGCTGGAACACGCGGAAGAAATCATGGTAGGTGTTTCCATCCTGATGAAAGCAGTGAAAGTGAACAAGGCATTTATCGGAATCGAAAATAATAAGCCCGATGCTATCGAACTGATGACTAAAGTAGCTTCCAGCTATGCAGGCATCGAAGTCGTTCCCTTGAAGGTGAAATATCCGCAAGGAGGTGAAAAGCAGCTGATTGATGCGATCACCAAGCGTCAGGTGGCCAGCGGTGCATTGCCAATCTCTACGGGAGCAGTCGTGCAGAACGTGGGAACGGCGTTTGCCGTTTATGAAGCTGTGCAGAAGAATAAACCGTTGTTTGAACGGGTGATTACCGTGACGGGAAAGTCGGTTGCGAAGCCGTCTAATTTCCTGGCCCGTATCGGTACACCGATGAAACAGTTGATTGACGCTTGCGGTGGTCTGCCCGAAGATACGGGTAAGGTGATCGGTGGCGGTCCGATGATGGGTAAGGCGCTCGTAAATATCGAGGTTCCTACTGCGAAGGGCAGTTCCGGCATCCTGATTATGAACCGGAAGGAAGCCAAACGTGGTGAAGCTCAAACCTGCATCCGTTGCGCGAAGTGCGTGAGTGCCTGTCCGATGGGACTGGAACCGTACTTGCTCGGAGCCTTGTCTGAAAACGGAGATTTTGAAACAATGGAAAAAGAAAGAATCATGGATTGTATCGAGTGCGGCTCTTGCCAGTTCACTTGTCCTGCCAACCGTCCGCTGCTCGACTATTGTCGTCTGGGTAAAGGCAAAGTAGGAGCTATGATTCGTGCACGTCAAGCTAAAAAATAACGAATATGGAAAATAAATTAATCGTATCACTATCGCCCCACGTTCATGGCGGAGACAGCGTACAGAAAAATATGTATGGCGTGCTGATTGCACTGATTCCGGCTTTTCTGGTGTCTCTCTATTTCTTCGGACTGGGTGCCCTGATTGTCACGGCTACTTCCGTTGCGGCTTGTTTGTTCTTCGAATGGGCGATCGGAAAATATTTAATGAAGAAACCGACCACCACCATCTGCGACGGCTCTGCCATCATCACAGGTGTGTTGCTGGCATTTAATTTACCGTCTAACTTGCCTATCTGGATTATCATCCTCGGTGCACTGTTTGCTATCGGTGTAGGCAAAATGTCTTTCGGCGGATTGGGCTGCAATCCTTTCAACCCGGCATTGGCAGGCCGCGTATTCCTGCTGCTTTCTTTCCCGGTGCAGATGACCAGCTGGCCGGTAGTCGGACAGTTGACCGCTTATACGGATGCTACCACCGGTGCCACTCCGCTGGCCTTGATGAAGCAAGCCATTTACGGTGACACTGCCGCTTTAAGCCAGATTCCGGACGCATTGACCTTGCTGATCGGACAGAATGGCGGATGCTTGGGTGAAGTGAGTGCGCTGGCTCTGCTGATCGGACTCGTTTATATGCTCTGGAAGAAAATCATCACCTGGCATATTCCTGTGTCTATCCTGGCTACTGTGTTTGTCTTTGCAGGCATCATGCACCTGGCAGATCCGGAAAAATACGTTTCTCCGGTATTGCAGTTGCTTTCCGGTGGTCTGATGCTGGGTGCTGTCTTTATGGCAACCGACTATGTGACTTCTCCGATGAGTAAGAAAGGGATGCTGATCTATGGTGTATGTATCGGTCTGCTGACGGTAGTTATCCGTCTGTTCGGCGCCTATCCCGAAGGCATGTCGTTCGCCATCCTGATTATGAATGCGTTCACTCCGCTGATTAACACCTATTGTAAACCAAAACGCTTTGGGGAGGTAGCGAAGAAGAAATGAAAAAGTTAGAATCATCTTTAAAGAATATGTTGCTGGTACTTACGGGAGTGACTGCTATTTCCGTTGCGTTGCTGGCTTATGTAAATGAACTGACAAAAGGCCCCATTGCCGAAGCGAACGCGAAGACACTGAACGAGGCCTTGAAAAAGGTTCTTCCCGAATTTACCAATAATCCGGTAGCGGAAAGCGATACGATCTTCAGCGAGAAAGATGGAAAGAAGAATGTTGACTTTATCGTTTATCCGGCTAAGAACGGTGAAGAGCTTGTAGGTACGGCTGTTGAAGCTAAATCAATGGGATTTGGCGGTGAACTGAAAGTGCTGGTAGGCTTTAATGCCGAAGGAAAAATCTATAACTACTCTCTGTTGGCTCACACGGAAACTCCGGGATTGGGCTCTAAAGCCGACAAATGGTTCGGAGCGTATGATCCTGCGAAAGGAGAAAAGGCAGTATCTCACGAAGAGAGTACGAAATCTATTTTGGGTATGAATCCGGGTGAAGCTCCGTTGACCGTCAGTAAAGATGGGGGAGCAGTGGATGCCATCACAGCTTCTACCATTACTTCACGCGCTTTCTTGAATGCCGTGAATGCTGCTTATCAAGCCTATAAGGCCGAAGGCGGGGAAGTGAACGGGGTAACCGGTGCTTCTCAAAAAGCGAAAGGCGCGGACGCAGATGCTGCTGACGCTGCTACGGGAGCTACGATCAAAGTTGAACTAACTGATTCAGTCAGTGCTAAATAAGAAAGGAGACAGATATGAATAACTTTAAAGTAATGATGAACGGGATTATCAAAGAGAATCCTACGTTTGTACTCCTGCTCGGTATGTGTCCTACATTGGGTACTACATCATCGGCTATCAATGGTATGGGTATGGGACTGGCTACCATGTTCGTATTGATCTGCTCGAATGTGGTGATCTCTTTAATAAAGAACCTGATTCCGGACATGGTGCGTATCCCATCGTTTATTGTGGTGATCGCATCCTTCGTGACCTTGCTTCAAATGGTGATGCAGGCTTACGTGCCGGGACTGTATGCTACACTCGGTCTTTTCATTCCGTTGATTGTAGTGAACTGTATTGTGTTGGGACGTGCCGAAGCCTTTGCTGCCAAGAATAACGCAATTGCTTCTATGTTCGACGGTATCGGTATGGGGCTTGGCTTTACCATCGCCCTGACTTTACTGGGTGCTGTCCGCGAGTTTTTGGGAACCGGTAAAATCTTCGATTTGACCATCATGCCGGAAGAATATGGAATGTTGGTGTTTGTATTGGCTCCGGGCGCTTTCATCGCTTTGGGATACCTCATTGCGTTGATTAACAGTTTCAAGAAAGCCTAATTCAATTAAATAAGAAAAGAATATGGAATATATATTGATATTTATTTCGGCAATCTTTGTAAACAACATCGTGTTGTCGCAGTTCCTGGGTATCTGTCCGTTCTTGGGCGTATCCAAGAAGGTGGAAACTGCGATGGGTATGAGCGCTGCGGTTGCTTTCGTGTTGACCATCGCTACCATCGTCACTTTCCTGATTCAGAAATTTGTACTGGATGTTTTCGGACTGGGATACTTACAGACGATTACATTTATCCTGGTGATTGCCGGATTGGTGCAGATGGTGGAAATCATCCTGAAAAAGGTGTCTCCGGCCCTGTATCAGGCGTTGGGTGTGTTCTTGCCGCTGATTACAACGAACTGTTGTATTCTTGGTGTCGCTATCCTGGTGATTCAGAAAGACTATGACCTGCTGACAGGTGTTGTATACGCATTCTCTACGGCTATCGGCTTCGGTCTGGCACTGGTGCTTTTTGCCGGATTGCGCGAACAGATGAGCCTTGTGAAAATTCCGAAAGGAATGCAAGGAACTCCGATTGCTTTGATTACCGCCGGTTTGCTTGCTATGGCATTCATGGGATTCTCCGGCGTGGTGTAAGGATTTACAGTTGATAATTAAATAGGGGATTGGAAGCTCTGCTGTGTGGCGACATACAGGTTGGAGTTTCCAATTCTTTTTTATACCTAAATGCTACCAAATCGTACCTTAATTACTTTTCAGCAAATAAATTTGTGGCAGATTATTGCAATTCCATTTTATTTCCATACATTTGTAACTCAAACAATAATAAGCCGAGAAACTAACCATTTTTTATAAAGTATATGAAAGAAAGAATTTTAGTAACAGGCGGGACAGGATACATTGGGTCTCATACTGTTGTAGAACTACAAAACAGTGGATATGAAGTAATCATCATCGATAATTTATCAAATTCAAGTGCCGACGTTGTTGACAATATAGAGAAAGTTTCCGGTATTCGCCCAGTTTTTGAAAAGCTGGACTGTTTGGACTTTGCCGGTCTGGATGCAGTATTTGCAAAATATAAAGGAATTAAGGCAATCATTCACTTTGCAGCTAGCAAAGCAGTAGGAGAGTCGGTACAAAAACCGTTGCTTTACTACCGTAATAACCTGGTTTCTTTGATTAACCTTCTCGAACTGATGCCAAAACATGGAGTAGAAGGTATTGTGTTCTCTTCTTCTTGTACAGTATACGGTCAGCCGGACGAGCTGCCGGTAACGGAAAAGGCTCCGATTAAGAAAGCGGAATCACCTTATGGAAATACCAAACAGATCAATGAAGAGATTATTCGTGATACGGTAGCTTCAGGTGCTCCGATCAATGCGATCATGTTGCGCTATTTCAACCCGATTGGCGCGCATCCTACTGCATTGCTGGGTGAACTGCCTAACGGGGTTCCTCAAAACCTGATTCCATATCTGACCCAGACAGCCATCGGTATCCGTGAGAAACTTAGCGTGTTTGGTGACGATTATGATACACCGGACGGTTCTTGTATCCGTGACTTTATCAATGTCGTTGACTTGGCTAAAGCACACGTGATTGCTATCCGTCGTATCTTGGAAAAGACACAAAAAGAAAAAGTAGAAGTATTTAATATTGGTACAGGACGTGGTGTTTCTGTATTGGAATTAATAAATGGCTTTGAAAAAGCCACTGGCGTAAAATTGAATTATCAGATTGTCGGACGTCGTGCAGGTGACATTGAAAAAGTTTGGGCTAACCCGGATTTTGCTAATAAAGAGCTGGGTTGGAAAGCCGTAGAAACTTTAGAAGATACTTTACGCTCTGCATGGAACTGGCAGCTGAAACTCCGTGAAAGAGGGATTCAATAAAAGAGAAACTTGTTTTAAATAACATAAAAGTTTAAACAAATCGTGCATGCGATTTGTTTAATTGATGCTAATCGACCTGAAGCTGTTTATGAGTATGTGAATATACGTAGATAGTACTTATGCCTCCCCGGCATAGACAGGAAAGATTGCATAGTAGTTTTGTCGTGTTTTATTTTGTGTTTGTGTTGTGACGGTACTACGACGTGAGTCGTGGTACCGTTTTTTGGTACGCCCAGCATGGATGTTCTGTTTTATAAAATATTTAGCACTAATTCTTTTGTTATCCAAAATTATTTTGTAATTTTGTATCAAATGAATAAGATATGAGAGTAGTATCACATAAGAAATTGAAAGATTTCTACGAGACGAAAGGGTGTGAAGATTCACGTGTTGCTTTAGAACGTTGGTATGATATAGCGGAAAAAGCAGAATGGCGGAATTTGTCTGATATAAAAGCGGATTTTCTATCGACTGATTATGTGGGCAATCAACACTATGTTTTTAATATCAGAGGGAACAACTATCGGCTGGTAGTGGTTGTTAAATTTACGGTGGGATACATTTTTGTCCGTTGGGTGGGAACTCATAAAGAGTATGATAAAATAGATTGTTCAACTATATAATATAATAGATATGACTAAAATAACGAAAGAACAATACGAATTTGCATTGGCAAGAGTCGAAGAACTTCTGCCTTTGGTGGACGACAGCACTCCTGCAAATGACAAGAGCATGGTGGAGCTTTCTGTTATGTCTGATATAGTGATTGCGTATGAGAAGGAACATTTTCCTATAGAAAAACCAACCGTAGCAGAATTGATAGAATTGTCCCTTGAAGAAAAGGGGATGACACAAAAACAGCTTGCCAGTGAAATAGGGGTTAGCCCTTCACGCGTGAATGATTATATTTCGGGTCGCTCGGAACCTACTTTAAAAATAGCTCGCTTGCTTTGCCGGGTACTCAATATACACCCCGCTGCCATGTTGGGATTTTGAAAAAATAGTCAAAACATAATTGTTAGTGAGATTTATTTGTTTAATGTACCTTTGAAGCAGAATACATCAGTTCCCCAATCAATTTCCGGTAAGACGAATCCGGGAGCAAACAGCCCGAATACGGATGAGCCGGAGCCGCTCATGGATGCGTAGATTGCTCCTTGATGATAGAGTTCTTCTTTGATTTCTCCAATGACGGGATGTTGCGGGAATACACTTGCTTCGAAATCATTGATTAACGTATCCTTCCATTCTTGTACAGGACGCTGGATTGCCTCCCTAACCGGATATTTCGGACGATGGGGATGAATGTTTGAAAAGGCTTCCCGGGTGGAAACAAAAACATTCGGTTTTATAATCATGATTTGGTAGCCGTTTAATGAAAGTTCGACCGGGGAGAAGATGTTTCCAATTCCCTCGGCAAATATCGGTCTGTTTTTGATAAAGAAAGCGCAGTCTGCTCCCAAAGTGGCAGCGTATACTTCCAATTGTTCTTCGGATACTCCCAGCTGATAATGATCGTTGAGCAACTTTAGCATGAAAGCGGCATCCGATGATCCTCCTCCCAGTCCGGCTCCTGAAGGGATGTGCTTGTATAAGTGGATTTCGATAGGAGGGAGATGAAATTCCTTATCCATCAATAAATAGGCTTTTACTACCAGATTGTCTTCAGGGTTACCGGCTATTTCCATTCCATGTTGGTGGAGAGTGAATTTTCGGTCAGCGTTAGGGGAGGTACGGATTTCCAGTGCGTCTTCCAGAGCCACCGGATAGAAAACTGTTTCCAGATTGTGGTATCCGTCCGGGCGTTTTTCCGTGATGGAAAGTCCCAGGTTTATTTTGATATTGGGAAAAGCAATCATATTTCTATTTACTATTTTACTATTTACTATTTACAGTGCTTCACATTACAATTAATCATAGCTGGATAATGTGAATCGGGAGCAAAGTTACTAAAATCTTCATTTTTCCTTATTCATTCTTCGTGATTATATTCTATCTTTGTCGTCTCGACTGGAAGAATTCCGTGATAAATGTGATAATAGAGTCTGTCCAGTCGTAAAATAATAAATAGTAAATCGTAAAATAGTAAATATCTCGATGGCCGAACAGAAAAGAAATACCCGCAATTCAAAGTCTACTAAAATACAACCGGTAAATGATTATGGTCGTATTCAGCCGCAGGCGCCTGAACTGGAAGAAGCAGTTTTGGGAGCTTTAATGATTGAAAAGGACGCTTATTCATTGGTGAGTGAAATTCTTCGTCCCGAATCATTTTACGAACGCCGGCATCAGTTGATTTATTCTGCTATCGTCGATCTTGCGGTGAACCAGAAACCGGTGGATATTCTGACTGTAAAGGAACAACTTAGTAAACGCGGAGACTTGGAAGAGGTGGGAGGTCCCTTCTATATTACTCAATTGAGTAGTAAGGTGGCTTCATCCGCACATATTGAATACCATGCCCGTATTATTGCACAGAAATCGCTGGCGCGTGAGTTGATAACGTTCACGAGCAATATTCAGAGTAAAGCGTTCGATGAAACGCTGGATGTGGACGACTTGATGCAGGAAGCGGAAGGTAAGCTTTTCGAGATCTCACAGCAGAATATGAAAAAAGATTATACGCAGATCAATCCGGTGATTGACGAAGCCTATAAACTAATTCAGAAAGCTGCGGCTCGAACCGATGGTTTGAGTGGTCTGGAGAGTGGTTTCACGAAACTTGATAAGATGACTTCGGGTTGGCAGAATTCCGACCTTATTATTATAGCTGCCCGTCCTGCTATGGGTAAGACTGCTTTCGTTCTTTCAATGGCTAAGAATATTGCGGTGGATTACCGGAACCCGGTGGCGTTGTTCTCTCTTGAAATGAGTAACGTTCAGTTGGTGAACCGTTTGATTGCGAATGTCTGCGAGATTCCGAGCGAGAAAATCAAAAGCGGGCAGTTGGCAAATTATGAATGGCAACAACTGGACTATAAACTGAAGAATCTGATGGATGCACCGCTTTACGTGGATGATACGCCGTCTCTGTCTGTGTTTGAACTTCGAACCAAAGCGCGTCGTTTGGTACGCGAACATGGGGTGCGAATCATCATCATTGACTACCTTCAGTTGATGAATGCGAGTGGGATGGCGTTTGGTAGCCGTCAGGAAGAGGTTAGTACCATTTCCCGTTCGTTGAAAGGATTGGCGAAAGAGTTGAGTATTCCGATTATCGCACTGTCACAGTTGAATCGTGGTGTGGAAAGTCGTGAAGGTATTGACGGTAAACGACCGCAGTTGAGTGACCTTCGTGAATCGGGAGCCATCGAGCAGGATGCCGATATGGTGTGCTTTATCCACCGTCCGGAATACTATAAGATATTTCAGGATGATCGTGGTAATGACTTGCGCGGTATGGCGGAAATTGTAATCGCCAAGCATCGTAACGGTGCGGTAGGCGAGGTGTTGCTCCGCTTTAAGGGTGAGTTTACCCGTTTCTCTAATCCGGAGGACGATATGGTGATCCCGATGCCGGGCGAGCCTGCAGGAGCTATGTTAGGATCGAAAATGAATACAGGTAATGCTGGTTCCATACCTCCTCCCGCACCTGATTTTGCACCGCAGACGGAGAATCCATTCGGAGCACCGGGAGATGGACCGTTACCATTTTAGTTAATAGTTGATAGTTGATAACTGATAGTGAAAATGCTCTGCGCAACATTTCTTCTATCTGTATGTTATTCCGCATGGTAACTATCAACTATAAACTTTTTTATCTAACCTTCTCGGTCAACCGAAAAATCTTATTAACTTTGCAAATCTTTTTGAGAAACAATAAAAAATTAAATATATGAATATCTCTTATAACTGGCTGAAAGAGTATGTCAACTTCGACCTGACGCCCGATGAAACGGCTGCTGCGTTGACGTCTATTGGCTTGGAAACAGGTGGTGTAGAAGAAGTGCAAACCATTAAAGGTGGTTTGGAAGGACTGGTGATCGGTGAAGTGCTGACCTGCACGGAACATCCTAATTCTGACCATTTGCATATTACTACTGTCAATCTGGGAGACGGTGAACCGGTACAGATTGTTTGTGGTGCCCCGAATGTGGCTGCCGGACAGAAAGTGGTGGTAGCTACTTTAGGTACAAAACTTTATGACGGTGACGAATGTTTTACCATCAAGAAATCAAAAATCCGTGGGGTGGAATCTACTGGTATGATTTGTGCCGAAGACGAAATCGGTATCGGTACGGATCATGCAGGTATTATCGTATTGCCGGAAAATGCTGTTCCGGGTACGCTTGCCAAGGATTATTATAATATCAAGAGCGACTATGTGCTTGAAGTGGACATCACGCCTAACCGTGCGGATGCTTGCTCTCACTATGGGGTGGCTCGTGACTTGTACGCTTATCTGATTCAGAACGGCAAACAGGCTACTTTGCAACGTCCGTCGGTAGACGGCTTTAAAGTGGAAAACCATGACTTGAATATTGAAGTGAAGGTGGAAAACAGCGAAGCTTGTCCGCATTATGCCGGTGTTACGGTGAAAGGTGTCACTGTGAAGGAAAGCCCGGAATGGCTGCAAAACAAATTGCGTCTGATCGGGGTGCGTCCTATTAATAATGTAGTGGATATTACTAATTATATCGTTCATGCTTTCGGTCAGCCGTTGCACTGCTTCGATGCCGGAAAGATAAAAGGCAATGAAGTAATTGTAAAGACAATGCCGGAAGGAACTCCGTTCGTTACGCTGGATGAGGTGGAACGTAAATTGAACGAACGCGACCTGATGATTTGTAACAAGGAAGAGGCCATGTGTATTGCCGGTGTATTCGGCGGACTGGACTCCGGTTCTACGGAAGCTACGACAGATGTATTCATTGAAAGTGCTTATTTCCATCCTACATGGGTGCGTAAGACAGCCCGCCGTCATGGCTTGAATACGGATGCTTCTTTCCGTTTCGAACGCGGTATCGATCCGAACAGTGTGATATACTGCTTGAAACTGGCTGCTTTGATGGTTAAAGAACTGGCTGGCGGTACGATTTCTTCTGAAATAAAAGACGTGTTCACTACTCCTGCACCCGATTTTATAGTTGATCTGGCTTATGAGAAAGTACATTCTTTGGTAGGAAAAGTAATTCCGGTAGAGACGATCAAGAGCATTGTGACCAGCCTGGAAATGAAGATCACTAATGAAACGGCGGAAGGGCTGACATTAGCTGTTCCTCCTTATCGTGTAGACGTGCAGCGTGATTGTGACGTGATTGAAGATATTCTTCGTATCTACGGATATAACAATGTTGAAATCCCGACTACACTGAACTCCAGCCTGACTACCAAAGGTGAACATGATAAATCGAATAAATTGCAGAACCTGATTGCAGAGCAATTGGTGGGCTGCGGATTTAATGAGATCCTGAACAACTCATTGACGCGTGCTGCTTACTATGATGGCATGGAGACTTATCCGTCCAACCACCTGGTGATGTTATTGAATCCGTTGAGTGCGGATTTGAACGCTATGCGTCAGACTTTGCTGTTCGGTGGACTGGAAAGTATTGCTCATAATGCAAATCGTAAGAATGCTGATTTGAAGTTCTTCGAATTCGGTAATTGCTATCATTTCGATGCTGACAAGAAGAATGAAGAGAAGGTATTGGCTCCTTACTCGGAAGATTATCACTTGGGCTTGTGGGTAACCGGTAAGAAGGTTTCCAATTCATGGGCACATGCAGATGAGAACAGTTCGGTATATGAATTGAAGGCTTATGTAGAAAATATATTGAAGCGTCTGGGACTGGATTTGCACAATCTGGTTGTCGGTAATCTGACGGACGATATTTTTGCTGCCGCACTTTCTATCAATACGAAGGGTGGTAAGCGTCTTGCTTCCTTCGGTATCGTGACTAAGAAGCTGTTGAAAGCATTTGATATCGACAATGAAGTGTATTTTGCCGACTTGAACTGGAAGGAGCTGATGAAAGCTATCCGTTCTGTGAAGATCAGCTACAAGGAAATCTCCAAGTTCCCTGCTGTGAAACGTGACCTGGCATTGTTGCTTGACAAGAATGTGCAGTTTGCCGAAATCGAAAAGATTGCTTACGAAACAGAGAAGAAGCTGTTGAAAGAAGTGGAACTCTTCGACGTGTACGAAGGTAAGAATCTGGAAGCAGGCAAGAAGTCGTATGCGGTGAGCTTCCTGCTTCAGGATGAGAGCCAGACTTTGAATGATAAGATGATTGATAAGATCATGTCGAAACTGGTGAAGAACTTGGAAGATAAGCTGGGTGCCAAACTTAGATAAACTTAAAATTTCAATCTAAAAATATAAACCAATGGGAAGAGCATTTGAATATAGAAAGGCCGCTAAACTGAAAAGATGGGGCCACATGGCTAAAACATTTACAAGACTGGGTAAACAAATCGCGATAGCTGTAAAGGCAGGCGGTCCGGAACCTGAAAATAACCCGACTTTGCGTTCGGTGATCGCTACTTGTAAGCGTGAAAATATGCCGAAGGATAATATTGAACGTGCTATCAAAAACGCAATGGGTAAAGACCAGAGCGACTACAAGAGCATGACTTACGAAGGATACGGTCCTCACGGTATTGCTGTATTTGTGGATACGCTGACAGATAACACAACCCGTACGGTGGCTGACGTTCGTTCGGTATTTAATAAGTTTGGCGGTAATCTCGGTACAATGGGATCTCTCGCGTTCCTGTTCGACCACAAATGTGTATTCACTTTCAAGAAGAAAGACGGATTGGATATGGAAGAACTGATTCTGGATCTGATCGATTATGATGTGGAAGATGAATACGAAGAGGATGATGAAGAAGGAACAATCACTATCTATGGTAATCCCAAGAGCTATGCCGCTATTCAGAAACACCTGGAGGAGTGTGGCTTTGAAGATGTCGGTGGAGACTTCACTTATATCCCGAACGACATGAAAGAGGTGACTCCGGAACAGCGCGAAACATTGGATAAGATGATCGAACGTTTGGAAGAATTTGACGACGTGCAGACTGTTTATACCAATATGCAGCCGGAAGAGGGAGAATAAGACAAGGTTATGGAATATGTGTATAGAACCCAGGGAACTTGCAGCACCAACATCGAACTGAATGTGGAAGATGGAGTGGTGAAAGAAGTTGCTTTCTGGGGAGGATGTAATGGTAACCTTCAAGGTATTTCCCGCCTTGTGAGAGGAATGAAGGTAGCGGATGTTATCGCAAAACTTGAAGGAGTGCATTGTGGTGGCAGACCGACTTCATGTCCTGACCAATTGTGTCGTGCATTACATGAGATGGGATATTAATCGACTTCTTTTATTTTTGTAAAATTTGATATTTTTCAAGACCTTCGGCAATTTATTTTGTCGAGGGTCTTTTTTTTGCGGGAATCCATAGGGGGCCGGGCGTTGTTTACTTACTTGTCGGTATTTTGAACTAAAATTGACCTTCACTCGTTATTTATAAGTATATTTGTAAGGTTAAAACTATTATGCAAAAATGAAGAATATTTTTCAAGACTTAAAACGCAAAGATCATAAACGCTATCTGGGTGGACTGGATGTTTTTAAATATATTGGTCCGGGGCTTCTGGTTACGGTAGGATTTATTGATCCGGGAAACTGGGCTTCTAACTTCGCCGCCGGTTCCGAATTTGGCTATTCCTTACTTTGGGTGGTTACATTGTCTACTATTATGCTGATTGTGCTTCAGCACAACGTTGCCCACCTGGGGATTGTTACCGGACTTTGCCTTTCGGAGGCGGCCACTAAATACACTCCCAAATGGGTGTCGCGACCTATTCTTGGTACGGCGGTATTGGCGTCGATTTCTACTTCTTTAGCGGAAATTCTGGGAGGTGCCATTGCGTTGGAAATGCTCTTTGATATTCCTATTATATGGGGAGCTGTGTTGACTACGCTTTTTGTCTCTATCATGCTTTTCACTAATTCGTATAAAAAGATAGAGCGTTCCATCATTGCATTTGTCTCCGTTATCGGGCTTTCGTTTATCTACGAACTGTTTCTGGTGGAAATAGACTGGCCGGCTGCGACAGCAGGGTGGGTGACTCCTTCTTTTCCGAAAGGAAGTATGCTGATTATCATGAGTGTGTTGGGAGCGGTAGTGATGCCTCATAATCTGTTTCTTCATTCGGAGGTGATACAGAGTCACGAATATAATAAGAAAGATGATGCTTCTATTAAGAAGGTTTTGAAATATGAGTTGTTTGATACTCTTTTCTCTATGATTGTCGGCTGGGCGATTAACAGTGCCATGATTCTTCTGGCTGCCGCTACTTTCTTTAAAAGCGGTATTCAGGTAGAGGAACTGCAACAGGCTAAGTCATTGCTCGAACCTTTGTTGGGAAGTAATGCTGCCATCGTATTTGCACTGGCATTGCTGATGGCGGGTATTTCATCCACCATTACGAGCGGAATGGCGGCAGGTTCCATCTTTGCGGGTATTTTCGGTGAATCGTATCATATCAAAGACAGCCATTCGCAGGTAGGAGTCCTTTTATCTCTGGGAATTGCCTTATTGCTGATTTTCTTTATTGGAGATCCTTTCAAAGGATTGATTATTTCGCAGATGATACTTAGTATTCAATTACCTTTCACGGTATTTTTGCAGGTGGGACTGACGTCTTCCCGAAAGGTGATGGGAGATTATGTCAATAGTCGTTGGAGCACGTTTGTGTTGTATTCGATTGCCATTATTGTTTCGGTACTGAATATCATGCTTTTGTTTTCATAAAATGAATATAAATCAATACATATAGATCGATGAAGATTATTACTTATAATGTGAACGGACTACGTGCCGCCGTATCTAAAGGTTTGCCGGAATGGCTGGCGCAGGAGAATCCTGATATTCTTTGTCTGCAAGAGACGAAACTGCAACCGGACCAGTATCCGGGAGAGGTGTTTGAAGCGTTGGGTTACAAGTCTTATTTGTATTCGGCGCAGAAGAAAGGATACAGTGGAGTGGCCATACTTACCAAGCAGGAACCGGACCATGTGGAATATGGGATGGGAATGGAGGCTTATGATAATGAAGGACGTTTTATCCGGGCGGATTTCGGAGACTTATCGGTAGTCAGTGTTTATCACCCTTCGGGAACGAGCGGGGACGAACGCCAGGCTTTTAAAATGGTGTGGCTGGAAGATTTTCAAAAGTATGTGATGGAGTTGCAGAAGTCCCGTCCCAATTTGATTCTTTGTGGTGATTATAATATCTGCCATGAGCCGATCGACATTCATGATCCTGTCCGGAATGCAACAAACAGTGGTTTCCTTCCTGAAGAACGGGAGTGGATGACACGTTTCCTGTCTGCGGGGTATGTGGATTCTTTCCGTACGCTTTGTCCCGAAAAACAGGAATATACCTGGTGGAGCTATCGTTTTAATTCGCGTGCCAAAAATAAGGGTTGGAGAATTGACTATTGCATGGTTAGTGAGCCGGTACGCCCGCTGTTGAAACGTGCGTATATCCTGAATGAGGCCGTACATTCCGATCATTGTCCGATGGCGTTGGAAATATTATAGGATAGTAATACTCAATTTACGGGTGTCTCCTCCGTCGCGAAATTCGCAGAGGTAGACACCTTGCCATGTTCCCAGGTTCAGGCGGTGATTCTTGATGGGGATAGTGACCGAGCTTCCTATCAGGGAGGCTTTTATATGGGCGCTCATATCGTCGGGGCCTTCGAGGGTATGGATGAAATAGGGGGCACCGTCGGGAACCAGTTTATTAAAGAATGTCTGGAAGTCATGCCGTACGTCCGGGTCTGCATTTTCGTTGATAGTTAGTCCGGCAGAGGTGTGTTTGATAAAGATTACCAGTAGGCCACTTTCGGGAAGTGCTGGTAGTTGTGAAATGATATCACGCGTGATTAAATGAAATCCACGCGGGTAATGAGGGAGTTGAATATCGAATGTTGTAGCCATTGTTTTATCTCTTAGAATTTGGAGGGTGGATTCAGGTCCACATAGGGGTCGTTGATAGCTGACGCCATCATTGCATTGACGGCAATTCCTGCATCCTCTTTATAATTTCTTCTCTTGTTCCATTCACGTACATCTTTGAGAGTGACATCACGTTTCTTTCTGTTTTGGGGAAAACCACTTTTTCTTTTCCTGTCAGCATATTCATCCTTTCTGGCTGCGCTTATCATAGCTTGGATGGCAATGGCTGTCGATTCTTTATATGAAATAGTTTTGTTCATATTTTCTTTTTTTTGATTTTAATCTTTACGCCCTATCTGATGCAAAGATACTTTTTTATATTTTTGTGCGAAATAAAAATGCAAAATAGTTTATGGAAGATAGAATACAGAAAGCAGTGGAGCTTTTTAAGAGCGGATATAACTGTTCACAGTCGGTAGTAGCGGCCTTTGCGGATATGTATGGATTTACACAGGAACAGGCGTTGCGTATGGGTGCTTCCTTTGGTGGGGGGATAGGACGAATGCGTGAAACGTGTGGAGCTGCCTGCGGCATGTTTTTGGTGGCGGGCCTGGAAACCGGCGCTACGGAAGCGACAGACCGGGAAGGAAAAGCTGCCAATTATGCGGTGGTGCAAGAACTGGCGGCTGAATTTAAGAAGCGTAACGGCTCGCTGATTTGTGGCGAATTGTTGGGATTAAAGAAAAAAGATCCCGTTTCAACGATTCCGGAAGAGCGTACTGCTCAATATTATAGCAAGCGTCCTTGCGCTAAAATGGTGGAAGAAGCGGCAAGAATTTGGTCTGAATATCTCGAAAAGCATCCTAAATGAAAGAAAAAATGCTTTTTTATTACAAAAACGATAAAAAAGTGCTCAATAAAGTGTTATATAACATAAAAATAACTATCTTTGTCCCCGAAATAAAATCTGAAAGTCTTTTTGACCGGATGATTTTAAGCATGTCTAACTAAAATTGCAAAGCAAATGTTGAAAGAAAAAGCTGGTGTAATTGCAGGTACTATCTGGAATGCACTGAACGAAACAGAAGGAATGACTGCCAAGCAGCTTAAAAAAGCAACTAAATTGGTTGACAAAGATCTGTTCCTCGGCCTTGGCTGGTTATTGAGAGAAGACAAAGTCTCTGTGGAAGAAGTTGAAGGTGAACTCTTCATCAAATTGATCTAAGCGAGTAACTCACTTAAGCAATAAAAAAATGCGTTGGTACATGATCATAATGTTATCAACGCATTTTTTTTTATTCCGCCATTTACGTATCTTTGCACACCAAAAAGCTAAAATAATAAGAATTCAGAATGAAGAATATTCGCAACTTTTGCATTATTGCTCATATTGACCACGGTAAGTCAACGTTGGCCGACCGTCTGTTGGAGTTTACTAACACCATTCAGGTGACTTCAGGGCAGATGCTTGATAATATGGATCTGGAAAAAGAAAGAGGGATCACTATCAAGAGCCATGCGATCCAGATGGAATATACTTATCAGGGGGAGAAGTATGTCCTTAACCTGATTGATACTCCGGGACACGTGGACTTTTCGTATGAGGTGTCACGTTCTATCGCTGCATGTGAAGGGGCATTGCTGATTGTCGATGCTTCGCAGGGAGTGCAGGCGCAGACGATCTCGAATCTGTATATGGCCATTGAACACGACCTTGAGATTATTCCGGTTATCAATAAATGCGATATGGCGAGCGCCAATCCCGAAGAAGTGGAGGACGAAATCGTTGAACTGTTGGGTTGCAAGCGCGAGGAGGTAATCCGTGCATCCGGTAAAACGGGTATGGGAGTGGAAGAGATACTGGCTGCTGTGATTGAACGTATTCCTCATCCCGAAGGGAATGAAGAGGCGCCGTTGCAGGCTTTGATTTTCGACTCTGTATTCAACTCTTTTCGTGGAATTATAGCTTATTTCAAGATTGAAAACGGCACGATTCGCAAGGGCGACAAGGTGAAGTTTTTCAATACGGGAAAAGAGTATGATGCCGATGAAATAGGGGTGTTGAAAATGGATATGGTGCCTCGTAACGAACTTCGTACGGGGGATGTAGGATATATAATTTCCGGTATCAAAACTTCCAAAGAGGTGAAGGTGGGAGATACCATTACACATATTGCCCGTCCGTGTGACAAGGCTATTGCCGGGTTTGAGGAGGTGAAGCCGATGGTGTTTGCCGGAGTGTACCCGATTGAGGCGGAAGATTTCGAAGATCTTCGCGCGTCTTTGGAAAAGTTGCAGCTGAATGATGCGTCGTTGACTTTCCAGCCGGAGTCTTCATTGGCTTTGGGTTTTGGTTTCCGTTGCGGTTTCCTCGGATTGCTCCACATGGAGATTGTGCAGGAGCGCCTGGATCGTGAGTTTGATATGAATGTGATTACTACGGTACCGAACGTGTCCTACCATATATATGATAAGCAGGGCAATATGAAGGAGGTGCACAACCCCGGTGGTATGCCCGACCCGACGATGATTGACCATATCGAGGAGCCGTATATCAAAGCATCTATTATTACAACGACTGATTATATCGGTTCGATTATGACGCTTTGTCTGGGTAAACGCGGTGAATTGATTAAACAGGAATATATCTCCGGTAACCGGGTGGAAATCTATTACAATATGCCTTTGGGAGAAATTGTGATTGACTTTTATGATAAGTTGAAGAGTATTTCTAAAGGGTATGCGTCGTTTGATTATCATCCGAATGGTTTCCGTACTTCGAAGCTGGTGAAGCTGGATATTTTGTTGAACGGTGAGCCTGTGGATGCACTTTCTACTTTGACGCATATTGACAATGCTTACGATATGGGACGCCGGATGTGTGAGAAACTGAAAGAGCTTATTCCGCGGCAGCAGTTTGATATTGCCATTCAGGCAGCTATCGGGGCTAAGATTATTTCCCGTGAAACGATTAAGGCTGTTCGTAAGGATGTGACAGCGAAGTGTTATGGTGGTGACGTGAGCCGTAAACGTAAACTGCTTGAAAAGCAGAAAAAAGGTAAAAAACGAATGAAACAAATCGGTAACGTGGAAGTGCCGCAAAAAGCCTTCCTCGCCGTACTGAAGCTGGATTAAAAATACTGCCGCAAGCAATTTTTCAGAGATATGTTCTGAACAAATTGACTTGCGGTTAGTTTTTAATACACCAGGTGATTGCCTTCTGTCTGCAGAGCTTTCCTTGGCAATTACTTTTTAGCAACAAACAACTATAAATATGAGAAAAGTTCTGTCTTTTTCGGGCTTCCTGATGTTGGGGCTCGTGGTTTCGCAATTCCTGCCGATGATGGCAGGAGATGGGTATGGAGCTGTTAAATCCATATCGAATGTACTACTCTATGTATGTCTTAGTTTTATAATGATTAATGTAGGCCGTGAGTTCGTCCTTGATAAAACGCGGTGGAAAAGTTACGCTCAAGATTATTTTATTGCAATGGCTACGGCTGCTTTACCGTGGTTTATGATTGCCATTTATTATGTGTTTATTTTGCTTCCGCCCGAGTTTTGGAATAGTTGGGAAGCGTGGAAGGAGAATTTATTGTTAAGCCGTTTTGCTGCACCTACATCAGCCGGTATTCTGTTTACGATGTTGGCGGCTATCGGACTGAAGTCCAGTTGGATTTATAAGAAGATACAGGTATTGGCAATTTTCGATGACTTGGATACGATTCTTTTAATGATTCCTCTTCAGATTATGATGATCGGGCTGCGCTGGCAGTTGATTATTGTGGTGGTGATTGTGTTCTTGTTTTTGTCGATCGGCTGGCAAAGATTGAATAAGTATGATTGGCGTCAGGATTGGAAGGCTATCCTCTTTTATTCAGTGATTATATTTCTGGCTACTCAAATACTGTATCTGGGGAGTAAAGAATTGTATGGGGACGAGGGAAGTATTCATATTGAAGTCCTGTTGCCGGCATTTGTTCTGGGTATGATTATGAAACATAAGGAACATGACACACCTGTGGAACGAAAGGTGTCTACCGGGATTTCATTTTTCTTCATGTTTCTGGTGGGAATGAGTATGCCGCATTTTATCGGAGTGAACTTTGCGGAGACTCATGCAGGTTCTTATTCTGTAACGGGATCGCAGGAGATGATGTCGTGGGGAATGATTATGTTTCATGTGGTGATTGTCTCTTTATTGTCGAATATAGGAAAACTTTGTCCGATGTTCTTCTATCGTGACCGGAAATTAAGTGAGCGACTGGCTCTTTCCATCGGTATGTTTACCCGTGGTGAGGTAGGGGCCGGAATCATTTTCATTGCATTGGGATATAACTTGGGTGGTCCGGCATTGGTTATTTCAGTGCTTACTCTGGTATTGAATCTGATTCTGACGGGTATCTTCGTTCTTTGGGTGAAGAATTTGGCTTTGCGGAGTTATGCGGATTGATGTGATATGGAAATGTTGTAGAGCATTTTCTGTTTAGTGTCGAGGTGTGTCGAAACACTTTCTTTGATTTTTTAGGCACGGATTATACGAATTGCACGGATAAGTTTATTTTCTTTCCGTGTTTATCGTGTAATCCGTGCCTAAATAATATCAGTTAGTAATCTGTCAAATCGTCCTCTACGTCAATAGGGAGAATCTTTTGGCTTTCTTCGTGTGGCAACTGTTCCACTTGCCGCAGTTTGCGTTCGATGGCACGTGTTCGTTTTCCCATGACTTCTTCGAGTTGGTCACCAGCGCTTTGCAAGTTCTTTTGTACTTTTTCAAGTAACCCTCCGAATTTACTGAATTCTGTTTTGACAGCTCCCAATACGGTCCAGACTTCTCCGGTACGTTTTTGGATAGCAAGTGTGCGGAATCCCATCTGGAGACTGTTGAGGATGGCGCCTAATGTTGTCGGACCTGTAACTACAATCTTATACTCCTTTTGGAGTGTTTCGATGAGACTGGTACGTCGGATTACTTCGGCATATATGCTTTCAAACGGGAGGAACATGATGGCAAAATCTGTGGTAAAAGGCGGGTCTACATATTTATCATGGATGTCTTTTGCCATCTTTTTGATTGTATTTTCCAATTGCTTGCCAGACGATTCCATCAATGCTGCGTCTCCCGCTTCGAATGCGTCATAATATTGTTCGTATACATCTTTCGGAAATTTGGCGTCGATGGGGAGGTAGACGGTGCTGTTGGCGTCATCTTTTCCCGGAAGTTTGATGGCAAATTCTACAAATTCGGTTCCGCTCTTTTTGGTTTTGACATTGGCGTCGTACTGTTCGGGGCTCATCATTTGTTCTAAGAGTGCACCCAGTTGGACTTCGCCGAACGTTCCTCTCATCTTTACGTTGCTCAATACCTTTTTTAGTCCGCCGACATCTTGAGCAAGAGATTTCATTTCTCCCAGTCCTTTTTGCACGTTCTCAAGTTGCGAACGGACGATTTCGAATGATTGGCCGATACGTTCATTCAGGGTTTTCTGGAGCTTTTCTTCCACCATCAGGCGCATATCATCCAGTCGTTTCTCGGTGGATTTCAGTAATGCTTCCTGCTGGCGGGCCATCATGTCGAATTTCTGTCGTTGCAGTTCTCCGGTAGTCATCATATTCTTGTGCAGAACATCTTGGAGCTGTTGCATATTCTGGTTCAGCGTTTGCGTCATTTCCATGCGAAGTTCCCGGATGCTGCGGTTCAGTTCTTCCCGGTTTTCCTGCATTTGCTGGCGCAAGGCTATTTGTAATTGTTCTGCTTGAGTTTGATTGTTGCCTTTGGTTAGTGATAATACAAGTAGGACTATCATTAACACGGCAATAACAATAAGTAGAATCAGTTCCATTAATATGTCAGAATTTCGTTTCCGGTTTCAGTAATCAGAATCATATTTTCCCATTGGGCGGAAGGCAGTCCGTCGTCGGTACAGACAGTCCATCCGTCGGCATCATCTACAAACACTTCGTAGGTTCCCATATTAATCATGGGTTCGATGGTGAAGGTCATGCCCGGCACAATCATCATGCCTGTGCCCCGGCGTCCGAAATGTTCTACGTCCGGTTCTTCATGGAATTGCATCCCTACACCATGTCCGCAGAGATCACGGACTACGCTGAATCCGTTCTTTTCTGCATGTTCCTGGATGGCGGCGCCTACATCACCCAGCTGTTTCCAGGGTTGTGCGGCAGCAATTCCTATTTCCATACATTCTTTGGTTACCTGTACTAACTTTTGCATATCAGGGTTGACGTCTCCAATCATAAACATACGGGATGCATCGGAAAAATATCCTTTGTAAATGGTGGAAACATCTACATTGATAATATCTCCGCTTTTCAGAATCTCATTTTTATTGGGTATTCCGTGACACACTACATCGTTGATGCTAGTACAGACACTTTTGGGAAAGCCTTCGTAGTTGAGTGGGGCAGGGATGGCACCGTGACTGGTAGTGAAATCATACACTAGCACATCAATTTCTTCGGTGGACATGCCTTCCCGGATATTCTCTGAAATATAGTCCAGCAGTGCCGTATTGATTTTGGCACTTTCCCGGATACCTTCCAGTTGCTCGGGAGTACGGAGTACTTTGCGCGGTGGAAGTTTATAACCTTGCTTTCTGTATTTCTGTATTTTTGCTTCTACTTCTGCCGGATAATTAGAGGGGGTAAACCGGAATCCCTTGATAAAGTTCTTCATTATGATAGCATATTTAATCGTATGACAAAGGTACGAGAATAAATGGAAAATATGCTTTCTTGTTTTCTAAAACTTTTCGATTCCTGATTGTCGGCACGGGTTACCATTCGTATGAAACACTAATTTGAGGTATCCATTCCCATCTTTTGCGGAGGACATTGTATTGGTATTGTACCCCTGTTTTTATTTTCCAGTTTTTACTTATTTTGAGAACAACATTACTACCCAATTGGGTGGGTTCCACTTCGGAAGGGAGGCCCCGGTGTTTTCGGGTATCAAGGTTTTGTACGCCATATATGTTGAGAGACCATTTGGGAGATAAATTATATTCTATTTGGCTTTGGATATGAAAGCAACTGGAATTTTCTGCAAAATTACTTTTACTGTGCAGCACAAGATTCTTGTTTATTCTTAACCAGGAGTAAGTGGGTAAAAAGGTGGAACCCGGTTTTAGGAATGTCTGATAAGTGCGAATGGAAGGTTTCGAAAAAATCATGGAAGATTTTAAAGTCGGTAGTGTGGGATCAAAATCTACAAATGGTTTTCGAGAGTACATGTTTTGCTCTACTTTTTCGATAAACTTTCTATTTATCTTGATCTCCTGACCGGATTCCAGCATTTGCTGAAGTCTCAATGAATCCTGTTTGTTCCATTCTTGTCCTGTTGCGGATAAGGGGAACAATAATAGGCAAAAAATATTGAATTGATATTTTCGAATGTCCATACACTGTGCTAGTAAAGTTTATTGTATGGACGGTGGAAAACAGGAAATGCTGCTCTAAACGATCAGCGACTAATAATAATTTCACATAATATGAGAATACTTTTCTTTTATTTATGATAGTTTTTTAGCCTTGAAAACCGGTTGTATCTTCTGAATCTCCGACTCAAAACCAAACCAGTAACCATGTCCTTCTTCATCGGTGGGAAGGAAACATAATCGTAGATTCTCGCGATATGCTCCGTATTCTATTTCCCAGTTTTCAGGTGGTAGCTGTCTTTTGGTTCTTACTTTTTCTGCCGGAGCTTTTTTTAATGACATACCCGCTTCTATCCATGCAATGCTGACTTGTGTCAGGTAGTCGGGATAATGATTCTTGCAGAAGTCATAGAGGATTAATCCTCTTTTTTCCAGGCTAAGAGGGGTGTCAATCACATCTGTTTGAACTAAATGATCGAGTAACTCATGTATAAAATGAGGGTTTTCGAGAATGAGTATCCGTGTGATGCTTCGCCAAGTTGGGGTATTATAGAAACCGTCTAACAGGCGGGACAGATAATGTGCTGTCTGTAATTCATCTACGGTGATCTCACGAGTTTGAAGAACTTCGTATGGAGGGAGTGGAGAGTACTGTATACCTAATTCGTCCGCTCTTCTTTTCATTTCGGTGCCCGGAAGTAATTTGAGGGATTCCAGTTGGATTTCTCCTGCGCCATACTCTGCTAAAGTACGGACATCATCGAAAATTTCTGATAGATGGTAGAGTGGGAGCCCTGCTATTAAGTCGGCATGGGTTTCCATGTTTTCAAGGGAACATAGATACTTGAGTCCGGCCAAAGCATCGGAGAGCTTGCCTATTCTCCGGCTTTGTTCAAGCACGTTTTCCCGAAGGCTTTGGATTCCGGCTTCCAGGTGCAGCAGTCCTTTAGGAAGGGTGGCTAATTCCTGTTTGAGTTCATCGGAAAGGAGTGCAGGATGAATTTCCAGATGAAAACAGATATCCGGGTATTCGCGGAATAGATTTAGTAATTCTTTTGCCCGTTTGTTGTTGTAATTGAAAGTGCGGTCCAGTACCCGTACATTCTTGATTCCGTGTTGGTGTATCACGTCAAGACGTTTCCGGGTTGCTTCAAGAGATAGGGTGCGAACCGGTTTTTCACCTCCACTGACACAAAAGGCACAGGTGTTAAAACATCCGCGGGTAGTTTCTAATTGCACAAAGGGTTTGCTCCAATTGAAGAAACGGCTCTCTTCAGGAGGGACTAATTCGGAAAAGTTCATGACACGGGCGAGCCCGTTGTCATGGTATGCTTCCGATTCATCCAGATAGCAGAGTCCTGTGATTGATTTCCATTCTTTTCTTGGCTGATTCCACACTTTTAACCATAAAGGAAATACTTCTTCGCCTTCTCCGCGAAACACTCCGCTTACAAATTTGTTCTTATATAAGAAAGCTTCATTATCTCCTAAAAACTCGGGACCTCCGAGTATAACACAGCAGTGAGGTAGTAACGCTTTTGCGCGTGAAACGATGTGCAGGAGTTGCTCGTGATTAAATAGCCAGTTGGTAGCTGCAATGATGTCCGGTTGATGGCGGTAGATTTGATTGACGACACTACCGGTATTTTCATTGATAGTGGCGGAGACCGTACACCATTCAATGTCTGTATTATTTGCTATCTGGGCATGTAAGGCTGGCAATGCCAGCGAAGAATGAGCGTACGAACTATTTAAATCAAGCCAAAGAAGTTTCATGTGGAAAATTTAATATTATCTTTGCAAAGGTACAAAAAACTTGTGGCTTGTGATGTATAGTAAATATAAAATGCTAATTTTGTATTAATAAACGCAATAAACTAGAGAATTATGAAAATGATAAAGAGATATGCAGGTATCTTGATGATGCTGACTTTATTGGTTGGCTTTACTTCGTGTGAAGACGATGAAGATATTTATGATGATTTGATGGGACGCACCTGGGTGGGTGATTTGTGGTTCGGTTCTGATTATAATCCGATAGAAAGTGGTATTCGCTTAGATAATAATGGACTGGGAATAGACTATCAGGTTTATGATTATGATGGTAGACCTGCAGGTGATTTGCCTTTTCGGTGGTGGGTTGATTATGGCACATTGTACCTTGATTATGGACGTGATTTTGCCTTACGTGAGATAAGAGGCGTTCGTGTTAGAGGACGTTATTTGCAAGGTGACTTGTATCTTGATGGAGAATATATTGATTATATTGAGTTGCAGATGCAATAGAATAAGATATGATTTTAAAAGAAAAGGAGTTAAATCAATTGATTTAACTCCTTTTCTTTTTGAACGTATTTTCTTTATTTTTTCAGAAACAACTTCTTAAACTCCGCCGGATAAGGCGTCTCGAACTCCATCAAATCTCCCGTTACCGGATGGTAGAAACAAAGTTTGAAAGCATGGAGTGCCAGTCGTCCGATAGGGTTGGGAGCATCTTCTCTTCCATATCTTCCATCACCGATAATAGGATGTCCTAAATCTTGCATGTGTACACGAATCTGATTCTTTCGGCCGGTTTCCAAATCGAGTTCCAACAGAGAATATCCGTTGGCACGTTTGATGGTCTTATAGTGGGTAATAGATTTTGATCCACCGTCATCATATTCACTGGAACTTACATAAAGCGTTTTATCAGTCAGCCAGGAAACGACTGTATCATAATCTTTTTCCATACTTCCCTCCACCACAGCTACATATCGACGGTCAGTCACGATATCGTGCCAGTTATCACGTAGTGTCCGCTGTGTTTTTTCGTCTTTAGCAAACATCATCAGGCCGGAAGTGTCCCTGTCCAGGCGATGAACGATAAACACACGGAATTGACGTCCGGAACGTTGCACGTATTCGTTAAGTATTGTATAGGCTGTGCGCTCTTTCTGTCTTTCTGTATTGACTGATAAAAGTCCTTGCATCTTTTCGACAACAATGATATATGCGTCTTCATACACGATTTTCAGCAGTCTGTTATTAAATTCTTTTTTTCCCTTTTGTTTGCTGATTTGCACTTTCATGCCCGCTTCAAGAGGAAAGTTGAATTGTGTGGTTATCACATTATCAACAAATACAACCCGTTTGCTTAACAACGATTTTAATTTCGTACGACTTGCGTCCGGCATCTTGGCAGCCAGGAACTCCATTAGTTCCATGGGTTCTTTCACTGCATAATTGGTATATTGAGCACGTGCTTTTTCAGCAGGAGTTCTTCTAGGTCTTTTTCCCATTTCTTTTTTCTTTTGAAATTCTATTATCACCACGGATTATCGAAGTTCCAGCAACACCACATTTTCTACGTGGTGGGTGTGAGGGAACATATCTACCGGTTGAATGGCTTTCACCTTGTATTTCTCATCGAGTAATTGCAAATCCCGTGCTTGAGTAGCAGGATTACAACTTACATACACAATCCGTTTCGGTTCGGCAAACAAGATGACATCAACTACATCCTGGTGCATACCGGCACGAGGAGGATCAGTAATGATTACATCCGGGCGTCCATGCTGATTGATGAAATCCTGCGTCAGTATATCCTTCATATCACCGGCATAAAACAATGCATTCTTGATATCATTGATTTCTGCATTTACCTTTGCGTCTTCGATAGCTTCCGGCACATATTCGATACCGATTACCTGGCGAGCCTGGCGTGATACGAAGTTGGCGATTGTTCCCGTTCCTGTATAGAGGTCATATACCAGTTCGTTGCCTGTTAATCCGGCAAATTCACGGGCTACTTTATATAAGTTATAAGCCTGTTCCGAGTTGGTCTGATAGAATGATTTCGGTCCTACTTTGAAACGCAGTCCCTCCATTTCTTCAAAGATGTGATCTTTCCCTTTAAATACATGCACATCCAAATCATTGATTGTGTCGTTGCACTTATTATTAATAATGTATAGAAGAGAAGTGATTTCAGGGAAAGAGTCCGCTACGAACTGGAGTAACTGCTTGAACAGTTCCATTTCGTGATCTTCTGTAATCTTGCAAATGACGATTACCATCAGTTCGCCAGTTGAAGAGGTGCGTACAATCATATTCCGCAGCATACCTTCCTGTGTGCGCAGATTGATGAAAGAGTAATCGTGTTCGTAAGCGTAGTCACGTACAGCGTTGCGGATACGGTTGGATATATCATCCTGTAACCAGCATTTCTCAATAGCCAGCACCTTGTCAAAGGCTCCCGGAATGTGGAAACCCACCGCATTCATCTGGTCATACTTCACATCCTGACGAACTTCTTCGTTTGTCAACCAGCGTTTATTTGAGAAGGTGAATTCCAGTTTGTTCCTGTAGAATTCCGTCTTGTCAGAACCGAGAATCGGAGAAATTTCGGGAAGTTCGATTTTCCCGATACGTCTCAAATTATCTTCCACTTGCTTTTGCTTATATCTGATCTGCTCCGAATAGGGGAGCACTTGCCACTTGCAGCCACCGCATACGCCATAGTGTTGGCAGAAAGGAACAGCGCGATTGGGCGACAGCTCGTGAAACTTCACCGCTTCAGCTTCGGCATATTTATTCTTTTTACGCTTGATTTGCAGGTCTACGACATCACCCGGCACTACATAGGGAACAAAAATCACCAGGTCGTTTACTTTTGCGATGGCTTTTCCTTCGGCAGCCACATCCATGATTGTTACCTTCTCCAATAAGGGAAGCTCTTTTTTCTTTCTTGCCACTTTTACACCAGTCTAATAATTACTTTGCAAAAGTAGGTATTTTTTTTGGAAAATTTTCGTGTATGCAGAAATATTCCAGATTGTAATGTCGAAATTGCATTTTGATAGAAAGTTTTTTCTCAAAAAGTTTTCTGGTTTGCGAAATATACTTAGATTTGCGAACAGAAAAAAATCATAATGTAACTTTAAACACAATATTATGGATAAAAAAAGAGTTTATACCTTTGGTAATGGTCAGGCAGAAGGAAAGGCTGACATGAAGAATTTGCTCGGTGGTAAGGGAGCCAACCTTGCAGAAATGAATTTAATCGGAATTCCTGTCCCTCCCGGATTCACAATAACTACAGATGTTTGTACGGAATACAATACGTTAGGACGTGATAAAGTGGTTGAGCTGCTGAAAGATGAAGTGGTAAAAGCAATCACTCACGTGGAAACGTTGATGAAATCTAAATTCGGTGACGTTGAAAATCCTTTGTTGGTGTCTGTACGTTCCGGTGCGCGCGCATCTATGCCGGGTATGATGGATACGATTCTGAACTTGGGATTGAATGACGAAGTGGTAGAAGGTATTATCCGTAAGACAGGTAATGCACGCTTTGCATGGGACTCTTATCGTCGTTTTGTGCAGATGTACGGTGACGTAGTATTGGGCATGAAGCCTACCAATAAAGAAGATATCGACCCCTTCGAAGCAATCATCGAAGAGGTGAAAAAAGAGAAAGGGGTAGAACTGGATAACGAGTTGAAAGTGGAAGACTTGCAGGAACTCGTAAAGAAATTTAAAGCTGCCGTAAAGGAACAGACCGGAAAAGATTTCCCGACTGGTGCATACGAACAACTTTGGGGAGCTATATGTGCCGTATTTGATTCATGGATGAATGAACGCGCTATCCTTTACCGTAAGATGGAAAGTATACCTGATGAATGGGGTACAGCTGTCAATGTACAGGCTATGGTGTTCGGTAATATGGGTGAAACTTCGGCTACTGGTGTTTGTTTCTCACGTGATGCCGGTACGGGTGAAGACCTTTTCAATGGTGAATATCTGATTAACGCACAAGGTGAAGACGTAGTGGCCGGTATCCGTACTCCGCAACAGATCACCAAGATTGGTTCTCAACGTTGGGCTGTATTGGCTGGTGTGACCGAAGATGTTCGCGCAGCGAAGTTCCCTTCCATGGAAGAGGCAATGCCGGAAATCTATAAAGAATTAGATGCTCTCCAGACTAAACTGGAAAATCATTATAAAGATATGCAGGACATGGAGTTCACCGTACAAGAAGGTAAACTCTGGTTCCTTCAGACACGTAACGGTAAGCGTACAGGTGCTGCTATGGTGAAGATCGCTATGGATTTGCTCCGTCAGGGCATGATTGACGAAAAGACTGCTTTGATGCGCGTGGAACCGAATAAACTCGATGAATTGCTTCACCCTGTATTCGATAAGGATGCTTTGAAGAAAGCCAAAGTGTTGACTCGTGGTCTTCCGGCTTCTCCGGGTGCTGCAACCGGTCAGGTGGTGTTCTTTGCTGACGACGCTGCTGAATGGCATGCTGCCGGTAAACGTGTGGTAATGGTTCGTATCGAAACTTCTCCGGAAGACTTGGCCGGTATGGCAGTTGCCGAAGGTATTCTTACGGCTCGTGGCGGTATGACTTCTCATGCTGCTGTTGTGGCTCGTGGTATGGGTAAATGTTGTGTATCAGGTGCAGGTGCATTGAATATCGATTATAAAAACCGTACCGTAGAAATTGACGGTGTTGTGTTGAAAGAAGGCGATTATATCTCTCTGAACGGAAGTACAGGTGTAGTTTATAATGGTAAGGTAGAAACACAGGCTGCAGAACTTTCCGGTGACTTTGCCGAATTAATGACGCTGGCTGATAAGTATACTCGTCTGCAGGTACGTACGAATGCAGATACTCCTCATGATGCGGAAGTGGCTCGTAACTTCGGTGCAGTAGGTATTGGGCTTTGCCGTACGGAACACATGTTCTTCGAAGGTGAAAAGATCAAGGCAATGCGTGAAATGATTTTGGCGGAAAATGCGGAAGGACGTCGTAAAGCATTGGCTAAGATTCTTCCATATCAACAAGAAGACTTTAAGGGTATCTTTAAAGCAATGGCTGGTTGTCCGGTAACGGTTCGTTTGCTCGATCCTCCTTTGCATGAGTTCGTTCCTCACGATTTGAAGGGACAGCAGGAAATGGCAGATACTATGGGTGTGAGCCTGCAATATATCCAGCAACGTGTAGAATCATTGTGTGAGCATAACCCGATGTTGGGTCACCGTGGTTGCCGTCTGGGAAATACTTATCCTGAAATTACACAGATGCAGACACGTGCCATCTTGGGTGCTGCACTCGAATTGAAGAAAGAAGGAGTGGAAACTCATCCGGAAATCATGGTTCCATTAACTGGTATCTTGTATGAATTCAAGGAGCAGGAAAATGTAATCCGTGCGGAAGCTAAGAAGTTGTTTGAGGAAGTAGGAGATAGCATTGACTTCAAAGTGGGTACAATGATTGAAATTCCGCGTGCCGCTTTGACTGCCGACCGTATCGCTTCTTCTGCCGAGTTCTTCTCATTCGGTACAAATGACTTAACGCAGATGACCTTCGGTTATTCTCGTGATGATATAGCTTCTTTCCTTCCTGTTTATCTGGAAAAGAAGATTTTGAAAGTAGACCCGTTCCAGGTTCTCGATCAGAATGGTGTGGGACAGTTGGTACGTATGGCTACAGAAAAGGGCCGTGCTATCCGTCCGGATCTGAAATGTGGTATTTGTGGTGAACATGGTGGTGAGCCTTCTTCAGTGAAGTTCTGTCACCGGGTAGGTTTGAACTACGTTAGTTGTTCTCCATTCAGAGTGCCGATTGCCAGATTGGCGGCGGCGCAGGCAGCAATAGAAGGATAGTCAAATACGCTGGTTAGGTACTTAACTATCTGATAAATAGACTGTAAATACTTGTGAAAGTATTTGCAGTCTATTTTATTTTATGCCTGTTGGGTATTGATGTCCGTTTACCACCCAATATTTATTTGGTATTTATTATAAAAAACTAACTAAATGTTTGTTTAATCATAAAAACAGCTTTACATTTGCACCCCAGAAATCGACCGAATTGGGGTCTAACGTTTAATTTAAAAAAACAAAGAAAATGAAAAAGGGTTTATTATTGGTAGTTGTAATGTTAGCAACTATCGCTGTAAAAGCACAAGACATTTACGTAGGCGGATCTTTGAACGTTTGGCGTAACAGCACAGGCAACACTACTTCTTTTAAAGTTGCTCCGGAAGTTGGATACAACTTTAATGAAAGATGGGCATTAGGTGCTGAATTGGATTATTCACATAATTATAATGGTGGACTAACAAAAAATTCAGTAATTGTTGCTCCATACATTCGTTGGTCTTACTGTGAAACCGGTGCGGTTCGCCTGTTTCTGGACGGAACTGCTGCTCTCGGCTTCGTGAAGGTTAAAGACGGAGACACTACTAAAGCCGGACAAGTGGGACTTAGACCGGGTATTGCTGTTAAATTGAACGATCACTTCTCTTTCATTGCCAAGTATGGTTTCCTGGGATATCGTAGAAATATAAATACGCTTGGAGATTCTTTTGGTCTTGAACTTACTAGTGAAGATCTTTCAATTGGTTTCCATTACGCATTCTAATAAGAAGAAAACAAATCAACAAATTAGGAAAGGGAGTTCTCAAAAATAGGGAATTCCCTTTTTTTATGTATAATCTCTATAAATTGCGCACTTGTTAACGAAAAAGTTGTTTAATACAAATTACAATTATACATTTGTATTGTTAAACAATGAGGTCAATAGAAACCTTTAGTATTAATTTAAAACTTTAAAATTATGAAGAAGAGTGTTTTGTTTGTTTTATTTGCACTGATTTCAGTGGCAGGTTTCTCTCAAATTACAGGTTGGAATGCCAAAGTAGGTATGAACTTTAGTAATTACACCGGTGATCTTGATCTGAATGCAAAGGTTGGATTCAAACTTGGTGGAGGTTTTGAATATGCTTTTACTGATACATGGTCACTGCAACCTTCATTATTCTTAACTAGTAAAGGTGCAAAGAAAGATGGCAATAGCATTAATGCAATGTATTTGGAATTGCCAGTAATGGCTGCTGCACGTTTCAATGTAGCAGATAATACTAATCTGGTGGTGAATGCAGGTCCTTATTTTGCTTGTGGTATTGCCGGTAAAACAAAGTTTGACTTAGGTAATGACACAGAACGTAAAGTCGACACTTTTGGTGATGATGCTTTGAAGCGTTTTGATGCAGGTCTTGGTGTAGGAGTTGCATTGGAATTTGGTAGAATCATTGCAGGCTTGGATGGTCAATTTGGTCTGGTTGATGTGGAAAAAGTTGGTAATCCTAAAAACATGAACTTCTCTATTATCGTGGGATATAAGTTCTGATAAGAAAACACCGAAAATACAGAAAGCCGTTGCGGAAGACAATTCGCGGCGGCTTTTTTATTTTATGATTGAGAAAGTCATTTCCTTTATTGGATATACAATAGGAATGTACAGTCAGTTTACTATCGGCTTTTTATTAATCTGATAGCTTTTTCAACTTTTTAAAGTGCTCGATTACGGCTAAATAGTTCTGATCTTGACAGGCGTCGAATTTGTTCCAAAGATCTCCTAAAACGACAGCCCCTCCGAAACCGAAATCTTTAATCTCCAATAAATTGTCTTCATTGATACCTCCCAATGCCATCACTTTCGAGTCGATAATCTTAGCTCTTTGTGCTTCGCGTAATTCTTCGGCAGTGTATGTTGAATAGTAATTCACTTTAGAGATACTATCATAAATAGGACTCATAAAAACATAGTCGTAAAAATGCTTTCTGTTTTTTACCTCCTCCACTGAATGGCACGAACAGCTGATGTGACCATAATAATCATGCGGCTCTTTGGGATTACGTGCATTCAGGTGGATACCCATCAGATTAAATTCTTCTTTCAAATAGAAATGTTCATGCGTGACGATACGGCGGTGATATTTATCCGGAATAAGTGTCAATAGCCGTTCCGAATACATAGCCGGAGTTTCCGGCTTCCTAAGATGTAGGACATCCAGCCCCTCTTCGAAAAGAGCGGTAATAATCTTATCTTCTTCGACGAAGAAGGTAGGGGTGGTAACTACAATTAGTTTCATTTCTTTTGTTAAAATTGGATTGCTTAGCAAAGTTACTAATTAACTATGTCAGAAACCAACCTTTATAGTGAAAATTTGTTAGATTGCCATGTCCGCAGGTCGATTGTCCATAGTTCGCCGGCTAAAACATCTCCAAAATCACAGATTATTTTCAGCACTTCCGTAGCTTCAACACTTCCTACAATGGCAGGAGTAACTCCCATCACACCTTTAGGCGGAGGAGGCATCCGTTGCATTTCTTCTTCGTCAGGATAAAGATCCCGGTAGTTCTTTTTCTGGTTTCCGTAGTTGAATACAGAAACCTGTCCTTCAAAACCGCAGATAGCACCATATACGTAAGGCTTTTTCTGCTCTATGCAGATATCGTTAATCAGGTAACGGGTGGCAAAGTTGTCACAGCCGTCGACTACTATATCATATTCCTGAATGATATGATAAGCATTTTCTTTTGTCAACCTGGTAGAGTAGGGATGTATTCTGATCTCGCTGTTGAGAGCGGAGAGCCGTTCCGCTGCACAGATAGCTTTCGGTTTACCCAATTCTTTTTCGGAATAGAGAACTTGTCGTTGCAGGTTAGTGATGCTTACCAAATCGTCATCTACCAGTCCGAGACATCCCACACCGGCGCCTGCCAGGTAGAGAGCGATGGGAGAGCCTAGCCCTCCCACACCTACAATAAGCACTTTGGCTTCCTGCAGTTTCTTCTGACCTTCTTCTCCGATTTCGGGAAGTATGATTTGTCTATCGTATCGCATCTGCCTATCTTTTAAAATCAAAAGACTGATCCCAATCCTTCCAAACCGGTTCGCGACCCAGTTTCTTCAAGTCACGTTCCACTTCAACCGCCTTTCGCTCATCACTTACGTGAAATTGTTCCAGGGTTTGAGGATAACTGTAATATCCTCCCGGTTCAGTTTTACTCTCCGCACTCATGGTTGTAACACCGAGCGTTGCCATGTGATTTCGGATTTCTGCACTTTCACGGGTGGAATAGGAGATATCTACGTCGTGGTCGAAGATTCGCATCGCGAATGTAAGTTGAGCCAGTTCCCGGTCGTTCATGACTACATTCGGTTGGAATCCGCCATTTTCAGACGGACGCATACGCGGGAAATTTACGCTGTATTTTGTTTTCCAGTAATGCTTCTGCAGATAACGCAGATGATAAGCCATCATCGTTACGTCTGTCCGCCATTCCTCCAAGCCGATCAGGACACCCATGCCAATCTTATGTACACCTGCCTGTCCCATGCGGTCGAAGCCGTCTACACGCCATTCGAATTTAGACTTCATGCCTCTCGGATGATACGTTTTGTAATTTGCTTTATGGTAAGTCTCTTGAAAACAGATCACTCCATTCAGACCATGATTAGTCAGTTCCTGATATTCTTCTGCTTTAAGGGGCATTACTTCAATTTGCAGGTTGCTGAAATAAGGTTTTGCCAAATCCAGCGCCCGGGCAATGTAGGGAACACCTGCTGCGGCAGGGTTTTCACCGGTTACGAGCAGTAGATTTTCAAAAGGAGCCAGTCGTTTGATGGCTTTGTATTCGTTGACAATCTCTTCCTCTGTCAGTATCGTTCTCTTCATCGGATTGCTGATGTGGAAACCGCAATAGACGCAGGAGTTGGTACATGAATTAGTCAGGTAGAGCGGTACGAACATGGAGATAGTCTTACCGAACCGTTCCATCGTATATTTCTGACTAAGGCGTGCCATCACTTCCAGATAAGGAGTGGCGGCAGGTGAAATCAGCGCCATAAAGTCGTTGACATCCAGATGCTCTTTTTTACCCAATGCACGGCGTACGTCGGCATCTGTTTTGGAATAGATGGCTTTTGTCGTCTCTTCCCAGGATATTTTTTCTAATTCGTCGGAGAACATTCTTATTAAATTGAGAATTAAAAATTGAAAATTGAAATGAGGGGAGGGCAGGTTCGGTCAGTGGGCTGACTTTCTGTTTCTCCCCACTCATTATTTGTTGGTTTTAGCGCTTTTCTTTAAATCGCGTGACAATCTCATTGCACAGAAATTAGGTCCGCACATCGTACAATATTCTCCATCGATATGATGTCCTGCACGGAAATAGGTCTGCGCCCGCTCCGGGTCGAGAGACAGGTCGAACTGATCTTTCCAGCGGAACTCATAGCGAGCTTTACTCAATGCGTTGTCTCGTACCTGTGCACCCGGGTGTCCTTTTGCCAGGTCAGCGGCATGAGCGGCTATCTTGTAGGTAATGACTCCTACGCGTACATCCTCTTTGTCGGGTAAGGCAAGGTGTTCTTTCGGAGTGACATAACAAAGCATAGCCGTACCCAGCCATCCGATTTGTGCGGCACCGATAGCAGAAGTGATATGGTCGTATCCGGGAGCAATATCCGTCACCAACGGGCCGAGTGTATAGAATGGGGCGTCATGGCATTTTTCAATCTGACGTTCCATGTTCTCTTTGATTTTATGCATCGGAACGTGTCCGGGGCCTTCAATAAATGCCTGAACATTCTTATCCCAGGCACGAAGCACTAATTCTCCCATGGTATCCAGTTCGGCAAACTGCGCTTCATCGTTCGCATCGTAGATAGAACCCGGACGAAGTCCGTCGCCTAAAGAAACGGCTACATCATATTGTGCCAGGATATCACAAATATCATCAAAGTGATCGTATAAGAAACTTTCCTGATCGTGTACGAGACACCATTTACTCATTATGCTTCCTCCACGGCTGACAATACCGCACAACCGCTTATCGGCAAGATGAACATTATGGCGGCGGATCCCTGCATGAATGGTGAAGTAATCTACACCTTGTTCACATTGTTCAATCAATGTATCCCGGTAGATTTCCCAGGTGAGATCTTCCACTATGCCGTTCACCTTTTCAAGTGCCTGATAAATAGGAACCGTGCCGACGGGTACGGGACAATTACGGATAATCCATTCGCGTGTTTCATGAATATTTTCTCCTGTGGAAAGATCCATCAAGGTATCGCCACCCCATTTGCAGCTCCACAATGCTTTCTCCACTTCTTCATCTATGCTTGAGGTAGTAGCCGAATTTCCGATATTCGTATTGATTTTCACAAGGAAGTTGCGTCCGATAATCATCGGTTCAGCTTCCGGGTGGTTGATATTGGCCGGTAATACAGCACGTCCTTCTGCAATCTCCTGACGGACAAATTCTGGAGTAATGTGGGTCTTAATTCCCAATTCCTCGCAATTCATGTTCTCGCGGATTGCTACATATTCCATTTCAGGGGTGATAATCCCTCTTTTGGCGTATGCCATTTGAGTGATTGCTTCTCCTTTTTTAGCGCGATAGGGCAGAGCGATGTGCTCGAAACGTAAGTGATCGAGACTTTTATCGTCCCTTCTCATTTGTCCGTATTCCGAAGTAATTTCGGGAAGTTGTTCCACATCACCACGGCCTACAATCCATTCTTCACGCATACGGGGCAGTCCTTTTTTAAGATCAATGCTCATATCTGCATCGCTGAACGGTCCGCTGGTATCATATACATATATCTCCGGGTTCGGTGTTGCTATCTTTTCTTCGCCTTCAAAGCTGACACTGGGCACTTGTTCCACTTTCCGCATCGCTACACGGATATTCGGATAAAGTTTACCGGGTAAATAGACTTTCTGCGAGCGGGGGAATTTTATTTTTTGTTCCATAGTTTATTCGTTTTTAATCAAGAAAAGCCGTTAGAGGTGAACTTGCTTCTGCCACGAAGTCGACGGCTTGTAATCCTAATCCTGCTTCGTAAGCCTGTCTTCCGGCTTCTGTAGCCGCTTTGAATGCTTTTGCCATTTCTATCGGATTTCCGGCAACGGCTATTGCGGTATTAACTAATACAGCGGAAGCTCCCAGTTCCATTGCTTCGGCAGCATGACTGGGTGCACCGATACCCGCATCTACGACTACCGGGATACCTGCCTGTTCGATAATGATTTGCAGGAATTCTTTGGTCTGCAATCCTTTATTGGTACCGATTGGTGCACCGAGCGGCATAACGGTAGCTGCGCCCGCTTCTTCCAGACGTTTGCAGAGTACAGGGTCAGCCTGGCAATAAGGCAACACGATAAAACCCAGTTTTACCAGTTCTTCCGTAGCTTTCAGTGTCTCGATAGAGTCAGGGAGCAGATAGCGTGGGTCCGGGTGAATTTCCAGTTTCAGCCAGTTTGTTCCAAAGGCTTCACGAGCCAACTGTGCTGCAAAAACAGCCTCTTCTGCATTACGTACACCGGAAGTATTGGGCAATAGCTGAATATTCGGATGAATAATATGTTTCAGCATGTCATCCTCTTTGTTGTCCATGTCGATTCGTTTCATGGCAACAGTAACCATTTCCGTGCCTGAAGCCAGAATAGCTTGTTCCATTACTTCATTGGAATTGAATTTTCCTGTTCCCAGGAAAAGACGGGAGTTAAATTCGCGTCCCGCAATTACTAACTTTTCCATTCTATATATATTATAAATTAAATTACTGATTGTACATCATTGCTTTACGCATGATTCAGGATTCTACGTGTTTCTTCTACCGGATTGTCCGCTCCGAGAATGGTTCCCGACAGGGCTATTCCATTGACTCCTGTGTGAAGTATGGCAGGAATATCCTCATAAGTGATTCCTCCAATCGCTACTACGGGGACTTCGATATTCGCCTCTTTCATCTGTGAAAGGATGGAGGAATAGCCTTCCAATCCCAGTACAGGGCTTAAATTCTTTTTAGTGGTAGTAAACCGGAAAGGACCGATGCCAAGATAATCGGCTCCGGCACGATAGTGCTGTACAACATCTTCGAATGTATTTGCAGTGCCGCCGATAATGAAAGCCTCTCCAAGAATTTGGCGGGCCTGGTCGATAGGCATATCCTTTTTGCCCAGATGCACACCGTCCACTTCCAGCTTTCGCGCCAGTTCAACGTGATCGTCCAGAACCAGGATTGCTTCGTGCTCTTTACAAAGCGGTTTCAGTTGCAGGGCTACTGCCTCCACTTCTTCGAGAGGAGCCTCTTTCATGCGTAGTTGGATCCATTTGCACCCGCCTTCGAGTGCCATACGTGCCGATTCGAGGTACGAATACCGTTCGGTCTGATGCGTGATAAATTGTAGGCTGACCATTCCCTTATCCTCCGCAAGCAGCTTTGATAATCACCAGGTTATCGTTCTCATGCAATATGAAACCCTCCCATTCGGTACGGGGAATCATTTTGTTGTTTACGGCGATAGCAATGCCTTGAACCGGAAGTTCGAGCTGTGCTGTCAGTTGTGTAAGGGTAGAGTCGGGAGTAATTTCCACCTCTTTGTTGTTCACTTGTACTTTCATTGTCCTATCAGAATAAATAAGTTGAAAGTAAATACAAAGAGCGTGCTTGAATGGAAAGGCGATAAGAAGAAACACAATCCCTACGTCAGTACTAACTGCCTCAGGTTCCTAGGGTATAATCTCAGCCCCTCATGGGGCACCCCTTTGTCTTTACGGGGGCAAAGTAAGTGAAAAAGAAACAGAAAAACACTAAATCATTCGATTTTTTTTCATTTTTCTGTTGATTCCTGTTTTTTGATAGGATGAGAAAAGATAAACCGGGCACCATTTTTGTAATTCTTGTCAATCCAGATATCACCTCCCATATATTGGATGGTCAGTTTGCAGATAGCCAGTCCCAATCCTGTACCCTGTACGAACTCGTTCAGCTTTTCGAAACGTTGGAATACCAGCTCCTGTTTATCTTCGGGGATTCCGGTGCCGGTATCAGTTACCGAGAACAGCATACATTGCTTTTCTTCGTCCACTTCATAATCCAGCGTAATGCTTCCTCCGGCAGGAGTGAATTTCAAGGCATTGTTCAGCAGATTGATAATAATCTGCTGCAGGCGCAAGGGATCTGTGTAGAGCATGTAAGGCTCTTTAGGCATTTGCAGTTTAATGTCTACATCCATTGTCTTGTTCCGGTTGGTCAGAGTAATCATATTCTGGCAATGGTTCACCAGCTCACACCATTCATAGTTGAATTGCAGTTTTCCTGATTCCAGGCGTGATATATCCAGTACATCACTAATCAGTTGGAGCAACAGATTGGAGTTGGTCTGGACAATATCTGCGTATTCTTTCAGTTCGTTATTCTGCTCTACCGAACCGATAATCAGGCTGGAGAAACCGACAATAGCATTTAGCGGAGTCCGTATCTCGTGGCTCATATTCGAAACAAAGGCACTTTTCAGTTGGTTAGCTTCTTCGGCGCGCTCTTTAGCATCACGCAATTCGACTTCAGACTCTTCCAGTTTCTTTTTATCTTCCCGTAGTTGTTTCGTAGTTCTTTCAAGGTGATTCTTCAGGATTTTAGTCCGGTAATAGTAATACAGCGAAATCATTAGACTTCCTACTAATACGAGAAATATAATCAGGATGAATTGCACTTCTGTCTTATAGGCCACAAAGAACGGGATGGGCTGATTGATTACCATTGAGTTAACAGGTAACTTCTTGTTTTCAAATCCCCATTCCTTTAGTTTCTTCGCATCAAATTTATATCTGTTGGGTAAGATATTGATACTGCTGATATCAGTTTCCTTCTGGTCTAAAAAGCGGTAGGCATATTCTCCCATGCTTTTTCCCACTCCTTCATATTGCGGGACATATCCTCCGATAGCCCAGTAACCTATTGCGGTAGAAGTCATGCTGAACATAGGCAGGAGAGGATTGGCTTTGGAAAAAGCATAAACGGAGTTATTCATATAAGTAATGCCCCGGTTGTCGATTCTCCAGATGCCAAGCAACATGACTGTGTTTCTGGGAAGATTGCGCAATTGACTGGCAGCCATATCGAGTGTATGGATGCGGCCATCGACGTAGGTGATAGACAACTGTGGGAAATGTTGCAGGTTTTTCTTGAACCATGCCAGTTCGGCAAGTCCGTTGTATGTGTTATCCGATACAAATACAAGGTGTTCTGTTTCCGGATAGAAATCCTGTATCATTTCAATATCTTTTTTAATGTCATATTCGTATGTGCTACAATATCTTACGTTATATTCCTTCATGCGTTCCATTAAGTTAATGCTTTCAGGATTATAGCTTCGGATGTCGGTCGAATCCTCCGGAATACGTATTCCGTTGCGTGATGCCATTGCACAGAAAACAGGAAGCTGCTTGTACTTTTCATCTTCGAGATGGAGGAAACTGCTCCATGCTTCACCACCCAGGAGAATAACTAATTTGGCTTTCGGATGTTTGTCCAGAATATCGGTCAATGTTTTTTTCCATTGATGCGCCTGCGTTAAGTCTGTTGCATTCATATTTTCTACCATGGTCGAATATTTTCCTCCCAATTGGGTGTAGGTCTCTATAAATGTGCTGATGTTATCGTAGGTATATTTAGTGTCAGAATTATAAGAGGTGATAAACAGGATTTCTTCCTCAGATTCTTCTGTGGTGGCAGCATTGCCAACATTGCTAAAAAAGGGGAGGAAAAGGAGTACGGCAATGGAGACAATAAATCGTATTTTTTTTCTTTTATACAGTATCATAATTGTTTGTTATGTTGTTTTATGAGTTGCAAAAATACAACTAATGCATCTGATATACAATAAAAGTCTGTTCTTTTTAATCTGTAAAAAAGGTCGCTGTGAAAAACACAACGACCTTTTCCATAAGTATAGTTTAGCTTGTAAATTTGATTACATTCTTTTTTCAACCACATCCCAGTCGATGATATCCCACAGGGCGTTTACGTGGTCGGCACGGCGGTTCTGGTAATCCAGATAATAGGAGTGTTCCCAAACGTCAAATCCAAGAAGTGGTTTCAAACCGGCACGTACTGGATTGCTGCCGTTCCCCTCTTTAGTGATTTTCAGTTTACCGTCTTTATCTACGGATAGCCAAGCCCATCCTGAACCAAACAATCCGACTGCTGCTGCATTGAATTCTTTCTTGAAGTTTTCAAAGCTGCCAAAGTCACGTTTGATGGCTTCTCCCAGTTTACCGGCCGGTTCTTTCTTCGAAGGTTTCGGGGCAAATTGCAGGAAGTACAGGTTGTGGTTCAATACTTGTCCGGCGTTATTGAATATAGCTCCATCCGGTGCGGCTGCAACGATTTCTTCTACCGTTTTACCTTCATATTCTGTTCCGGGCACGAGGCTATTCAGATTATTTACATACGTTTGTAGATGTTTTCCGTAATGGAAATCTATTGTTTGCTGACTGATTACAGGTTCCAACGCATTGTTAGCGTAAGGAAGTTTAGGCATTTCGTAAGTCATGGTCATCATAATTAAAGACATTAATATAGTATTCATAATGTTACAAGTTTTAATCGGCTTGTTATACTATAATAACAGAAGCCCTTTGCAAAATGTTCACAGCATCTTACTTTATTTGTAAATGTACTGTATGCGTTCCACTTCTTTCGGATGCTCACGGTCGGTCCGGCAGATCCATTGGCCCGTATTATCATATTCATAATAAGAATTGCTATCGATCTGGTTTCCGTATTTATCGTACAGGCAGGTCAGGCATCCCGATGTTTTCTGGTTATTGCCTAAAATCCGTTGGTAAACGATTTGTGTCAGATAACCGTATTTATCGTATTCATAAGCATCTTTTTGTGAAATAATCTGATCCGAAGAATTGGCAAAAAGCAGGTTTTGATGTTGGGATGAAATCAATCTGCCTTTATCATCATATTTGTTTGCGGTGTACGCCTGAAGTTCTCCATTCTTATTATACTCTTTGGTTTCGGTCAATAACCCCTGTTTATTATAGGAACTTATGATGACTCTTCCATCTGTATACTTGAGCGAATCACTCTCGATACTTCCGTCCGTACCGATACGGCGTGTCCGTCGGTAGAGATCCGTTTTGGTTTTCGGATTCGTTTGCACTTCAAAGATGCAGTGACCTTGCGGATCGTATAATCTGTTCGTTTGTATTTCATTGCTTGGCTGACCGTTCTTTACGGTAAGCGACAATGTAGAAATGAGCTGCCCCTTATCATCATACGAATAAGTGGTCGAGGTATTTCCCGTACTGTCATTTTCCGCAGACTTAATCAATCGTCCTCCATTATAGTATTTCACGGAAGTAGGAGTGGATATGATTGTTTGCAGAATAAACGGTGTCCGTAGTGCATTGGCCTGGTCACGAAATTCCTTGTATCTGTGTGTGCAAAGAAAATCCTGCAGCATACTCAAAGATTCGGAATTGACAATGGCAGCTTTTAAAAGCTCAAAATCAGCTTTTTCACTAAGATATTCAAGGTCGTCCAGATGAGTACGTGCTGTGGAAGTCAGGTAAGGTGATTGCTTATACTCGTCAATAATCTGCCGGATGGCTGTTGCGTTTCCTTTCTCCCGGAGGCTGTCGATTCCTTGAAACAGAAAATCATCGTATAACGCGCGAACTTCCGGAAGGAATGGACGCGTGTCTTTATCCGTGAAGAATTTCTGCATGTTGGCGTTATCAAAAAATGCCTTGAAATTCGCTGATGTCGGATTACTCTTTACAATCTGGTAAAGCCGTTTGTTTTCCGCAGTGTTGATTTGAGAGATAAATTTGCCGTTCGGATATTCCGTGATGTACGTTTGATAAATATTCAGCGTAGGTGTTTTCAGCATACCTTCCAGTAAAGCCATTTCACGGATGTCCCGTACCTTTTGCAAGATGGTAGAATCTCCCGGATAACCGCTTGACTGGATACTGTCCATCAACGTCTTGCTAAAAGGGATTTGATCTTTCGAAGCTTCCAGAATGGAGATAACAGCCAGTTCCGCTTTGTTTTGTACGTTGGAAAGTTGTATTTTCTCTTCTTCACAGATATTGGGAAAATAAGCTTTCGTTGCCCTTTCGTAGCATCCGAAATAGTTGGTGGCAGCCTGTTCGCTTTGCTCGTTCCACAATCCGTTGAGCACATCCAATAATGCCAGTTCCTCGGCATAATAGGTTTGTGTCTCGTCATCTATCTTATCACGGTTTTTCTGCCATTTGTCGGCGTCATTATCGTTCAGATACCTTAGCAGCTTTTCCAGGCGGCTCTGCTTTTGTGCCATTGCCTGTGGAATGCAGGCGACCAGAAACAAACTCAAAATAATCGATAAAAATATACTTCTTTTCATTGCTTTTTGGTGTTAGGTTAAAATAGTTAGTGATGAAAATTCATAAAAATACCTTCATTCTCGAATGAATATTATACTTTTGTATTGAGAACAAATTTGAATGCCAAGGGTTTGTTAAAAATCCACATTGTTTTTATAATGCTGTTATGAATACCAATTATATAGATGAATTGAACGAGAGTCAGTGTGCTGCAGTGACTTATAATGACGGTCCTTCGCTGGTGATAGCCGGTGCAGGTTCGGGGAAGACGCGCGTATTGACTTATAAAATCGCTTACTTGCTGGAACAGGAGAACGGCTACAATCCGTGGAATATTCTTGCACTGACCTTTACGAATAAGGCGGCGCGCGAGATGAAAGAGCGTATTGCCCGTCAGGTAGGTATGGAACGGGCACGTTATTTGTGGATGGGGACTTTCCATTCCATCTTCTCACGGATTCTTCGTGCCGAAGCAACATTTATCGGGTTCACTTCCCAGTTCACCATCTATGATACGGCTGATAGTAAGAGTTTGCTCCGTTCCATTATTAAAGAGATGGGATTGGACGAGAAAACTTATAAACCGGGAGCGGTACAAGCACGTATCTCCAATGCCAAGAATCATCTGGTCACTCCCACGGGGTATGCTGCCAATAAAGAGGCTTACGAAGGAGATATGGCTGCCAAGATGCCTGCTATCCGTGATATCTATACTCGTTATTGGGACAGATGTCGTCAGGCAGGTGCAATGGATTTCGATGATTTACTGGTGTACACCTATATTTTATTCCGTGACTTTCCGGAAGTGTTGGCACGCTACCGGGATCAGTTCCGTTATGTGCTGGTAGATGAGTATCAGGATACGAATTATGCGCAGCATAGCATTGTCCTGCAACTGACTAAAGAGAATCAACGTGTCTGTGTGGTGGGAGACGATGCGCAAAGTATCTATTCTTTCCGTGGGGCGGATATTGATAATATTCTCTATTTTACGAAAATCTACCCTAATACGAAAGTCTTTAAATTGGAACAGAATTATCGTTCCACACAAACCATTGTTTGTGCTGCCAACAGCTTGATTGAGAAGAATGAACGCCAGATACGGAAAGCCGTGTTTTCGGAGAAAGAAAAGGGGGAACCTATCGGCGTATTTCAGGCGTATAGCGATGTGGAAGAGGGAGATATTGTAGCTAATAAGATTGCAGAGCTACGACGGGAGTATCGCTACGGATATGCTGATTTTGCTATCCTGTATCGTACGAATGCACAAAGCCGTATTTTTGAAGAGGCTCTTCGGAAACGGAGTATACCTTATAAGATTTATGGAGGACTTTCGTTCTACCAGCGAAAAGAGATAAAAGATGTGATTGCTTATTTCCGTTTGGTAGTGAATCCGAATGATGAAGAAGCATTCAAGCGAATCATTAATTATCCGGCTCGTGGTATTGGAGATACGACAGTCGGGAAGATTATATCGGCGGCTACCGATCATGGTGTAAGTCTTTGGGCGGCACTCTGCGAACCATTGAGTTACGGACTGGATATAAATAAAGGAACGCATGCGAAACTGCAAGGCTTTCGTGAATTGATAGAAAGTTTCATTGTCGATCAGGCAGATAAGAACGCTTATGAAATAGGAACGAATATCATCCGTCAGTCCGGCATTATCAACGATGTCTGTCAGGACACATCCCCCGAGAACCTAAGCCGTCAGGAAAATATAGAAGAGTTGGTGAATGGAATGAATGACTTCTGCGCTTTGCGGCAGGAGGAGGGTAACCCGAATGTGTCTCTTACCGATTTCCTTTCGGAGATTGCATTGCTTACCGATCAGGATTCCGACAAGGCGGATGATGGGGAAAAGATAACGTTGATGACAGTTCATTCGGCTAAAGGATTGGAGTTTAAGAATGTATTTGTGGTCGGTCTGGAAGAAAACCTGTTTCCCAGTGGGATGGTAGGAGATTCTCCCCGGGCACTGGAAGAAGAACGTCGTTTGTTCTATGTAGCTATTACTCGTGCGGAGGAACATTGTTATCTGTCTTTTGCCAAAACCCGTTTCCGTTATGGAAGGATGGAATTTGGAAGCCCCAGTCGTTTCTTGCGTGATATCGATGTTCATTACTTGCAACTGCCGCATGAGGCAGGAGTGAGCCGGGCTGTCGATGAAGGTGCAGGACGTTTCCGTAGAGAGATTGAAGGAGGATTCACCCGTTCAGCTTCTCCGTCGCGTGCCCCTTTCGGAAGTACATCTTCCGAACAGCGTGAACGTCCGAAAGCACAGATCATTGCTCCCAGCGTACCGAGGAATTTGAAGAAAGTTAGTACTGTTAGCCCAAGTAACGGTGTACAGGCAACCTCTTCCACTTCAGCATCGATAGCAGGAGTACAGGCCGGACAGATGATAGAGCACGAACGTTTCGGATTGGGTGAAGTGATTAAAGTAGAAGGAACGGGAGACAATGCGAAAGCAACTATTCATTTTAAAAATGCGGGAGACAAACAACTATTATTACGTTTCGCTCGTTTTAAAGTGGTAGAATAAATAATAACACTAAATAGAGAGACTCATGAAGAAACAACTAACAGTAATTTTGCTTTCCGCTTTGATTTTGAGTGGATGTGCGTCGGGGCGTATGGGAAATCCGGGAGCTATCATGGCAGGTGCTTCTATCGGAGGTAGTCTGGGAAGTTCGATAGGCGGACTTATCGGAGATAATAATCATGGCTGGAGGGGCGGTTACCGTGGTTCTGCTATTGGGAATATTGTGGGAACCATTGCCGGTGCGGCTATTGGAAACGCGTTGACGGCGCCGAGACAAGAGCAAATAGAGGAAGATGCGTATATTCCTGAAGTGAGGGAAGTCCGTGTGCAAAAATATAAGAAGCAGCCGGTGCAGCAGCCTATTTCTCAACTGAAGTTGCGCAAGATCCGTTTTATAGATGATAATCGCAGTCATGTGATTGATGCGGGAGAAAATAGCAAGATAATTTTTGAGATTATGAATGAAGGGAGAAATCCTGTTTATAATGTAGTTCCTGTGGTAGAAACGGTGGGGAAGGTGAAGCATCTCGGCATTTCTCCTTCTGTGATGGTGGAGGAAATTCTTCCGGGTGAAGGCATCCGTTATACCGCTTCCATTCACGCAGGTGAAAAATTGAAAGACGGTGAAGTGACATTCCGTGTCGCAGTGGCGGACGAGAATGGAGTGATTTGTGATTCGCAAGAATTTACCCTGCCTACACAGCGCGGAAACTAGAAATAACAGCCCGAATATCCGGTTTAAACATAGTGACGGTATATGCCTGGAATAGTGACGCTATCCTAAGCATATACCGTCACTATGTTGGTGGGATAGCGTCACTCTTTTCGGAGTATCTTTTTCTTTTCATAAGCAGTGCTGACTCACTTTTTCTGCAATAATATTATTTCTGTCATGATGTATAATTATTAGGGCATCTATTAGTATCATGAAATCGTAATATTATTATCTTTGTTGGTAAATGATAAAAACCTGAAAAACAGGAGGAAAAAGATAATGAATAAATTTTATTTTATCTTATTGTTGTGTTTGTTTTCATCCTGTAGGATAAACAAGACAAACCATGTAGAAACATGCAAAACTGAAAATGACAGTACAGAACAGTTCTATGACCAGTCGGAGGGTATGGAAATATTGGATACACTGGGTAAGGTTTATGGTAATGAACCTCATATAGCCGGGTTGTCTTTGGAAACTCCCAACTGCCCCGACTTTATTGAAGGTATCTATTTTGATAAAGCTACTCTTGTTTTTCAGGTCACAGGAGATACAGTCAAAGCACGGCAGATATTGGAAAAGGCTTCCGGAAGTAAGAATTTCAGGCTGGAACTTATGGGTGGTAGTAATTACTCGCAAACCCAGTTGCTCGCTATCCAGAAGGAGTTAAATAAGAAAATGGAAGAGTCGGGATATGAGAATATAAAAAGGAATGTAACGGGATATGGTGTAGGATTGCGACATATAGAAATCCGTCTGATTGTGAATACTCCCGAAAAACAAAAAGAATTCCGGGAGAAGATTATGGACTCGCCTGCTTTTCAATTTAGTGGTGTGACAGAGCCGATTATCAATCAAAAAGTGGGTGTGAACCATATAAACGGTATTTATATCCGTCCCGAATATCCGGTTTATTCTACAGCTGCAGAACAGGTAACATTCATTCTCAATAACTACAGCGGTGGAACAATAGAATGTGGAGAACGTTATTATGTTACTTTTGAAGATGAAAAGGGGATCTGGCGGGAATTGCCTATGAATACCGCTTTTGTTAGCATAGCTTATGTTATACAGGATAAGAGAGAACGGGAGATGAGGGCTTCGCTTTATCCGGATGTGCATCCGAATAAAGCCGGACGTTACCGTTATTTTTACGAGGTGACCATCAACAGGAAACCTGTCTTGATGATGGCTGAATTTAGATTGTCGGACAATGAGAAGGAATGGAAAGAGGCAAAAAGAACGCCTTTACCCGAAGGATTATTGACAATGAAGCAGGACAACACTCATCAGACGGTTGGGGAACAGGTGGAAGAACTGGTTTATGATATGGTGGAGGTTATGCCGGAATTTCCAGGAGGTGTACGCGCTATGCTTGATTTCATTAAGAAGAATATTCAGTATCCGGAAATAGCTCGCAAAAATGGCATACAGGGGAGGGTGATTGTAGGAGTTGTGGTTGATAAGAATGGCTCTGTAACCAATCTGACTATCCTCAAAAGCATTGATCCTTATTTGGATAAAGAAGCTATCCGTGTTATCAGGCTTATGCCGAAGTGGAAACCGGGGACACAGATGGATAAACCGGTGAAGGTTAAATATGCTATTCCCGTAAGTTTTAAACTTGCCGATTAAAGATAACAAATTCCGGAGATAAAACTAGGTTGGAGAAGTTGCTTTCATACCGAAATAAGACTATACCTAAAACCATACCTAAAGTTATGCTTTAGCATCTGTAAAGCGTAGCTTTATCTAATCTAAAGCTACGCTTTTCATAGTCTTACCAATTATTTCCGGCGTTACTGCTATTGACCAGCATCTCTACCCGCTGTCTGTATGTATTTGCTCCTTCAGCGATATTCTTTCCCGCATCCGCTGTTCCCATTCCATAAACAACGATAGGAGTCTGCCACACCATACCTGAATGGATAGCACTGCCCTGATAAGGGCGTAAAAGTTCGTCCGTAGTGAAACCATTCCTTCCTCCGCTGCGGTAAGCATCGAATTCGGACCCGGTAGTTGTTACCACTGTCAGCGGTTTACCGGCGACTGCCGGAGTCTTGGATAGGAAAGTAAAGACTTCATCCTGCCATTTCTTTAATAATGACGGTGCAGACATCCAATAGAAAGGAAACTGATAGATCATAGCAGAGGCATCAGAGATGATTTTACTCCATTCGTCTACATTGAAAGCGATGTCAGGCGATAATTCGTAAAGGTTGAATACGGCTACTCCTTCAATGTCACCAACGGCATCAATTAATGCCTTGTTTGCTTGAGATCCTTTCATGTTTGGATGTGCCAGCAGGATCACTACTTTTCTTAAATCTTTATTCATATTCAATCAGGTATTTAGGATGATATAACTACTTATAGATTATAAAGGTGTAAAAATAAGAAAAAGTTCGCGAAAACCAATATCTTAATTAAAAATAAAACAATCCCTCTTTGCTTTTGAATTTGTATTTTTGCATCCACGTTCGTAAGGCGTTATTTTAGATAATAATTTATATATGATAGATTTTAATCAGTTTCCTTCTCCTTGTTATATCATGGAAGAAGAGCTTTTAAGAAAGAATTTGTGTTTGATAAAAAGCGTAGCCGACAGGGCGGGAGTGGAGATCATTCTTGCTTTTAAGTCATTTGCCATGTGGCGTTCTTTCCCTATATTCCGTGAATATATAGATCATTCTACGGCAAGTTCAGTGTATGAAGCCCGTCTGGCACTGGAAGAATTCGGCAGTAAGGCACATACATATTCTCCTGCTTATACGGAACAGGATTTCCCGGAAATAATGCGTTGCAGCAGTCATATCACTTTCAATTCAATGCAGCAGTTCGATCGTTTCTATCCGATGGTGGTTGCAGAAGGAAGCGGCATTTCTTGTGGTATCCGTGTGAATCCTGAATATTCGGAAGTGGAAACGGAGCTTTATAACCCATGTGCACCCGGTACACGTTTTGGGATAACAGCCGATTTGCTGCCCGATACATTGCCGCAGGGAATTGAAGGCTTTCATTGTCATTGTCACTGTGAATCTTCTTCTTATGAGCTGGAACGTACATTGGAACATCTTGAAGCTAAATTTGCCCATTGGTTTCCACAGATTAAATGGTTGAATCTGGGTGGTGGACACCTGATGACTCGTAAGGATTATGATACCGAACATTTGATAAGACTATTGCAAGGATTAAAAGCACGCTATCCTCATTTGCGCATTATCCTGGAGCCCGGTTCGGCCTTTACCTGGCAGACGGGAGTGCTGACTTCCGAAGTGGTGGATATTGTGGAAAGTCGTGGTATCAAGACGGCTATTTTGAATGTTAGTTTCACTTGCCACATGCCGGATTGTCTGGAAATGCCATATCAACCTGCCGTGCGTGGTGCAGAGATGGGAAATGAAGGAAAATATATTTATCGTCTCGGAGGAAATTCCTGTTTGAGCGGTGATTATATGGGACTGTGGAGCTTCGATCACGAGTTGCAAATCGGAGAGCGTATTGTGTTCGAAGATATGATTCATTATACGATGGTCAAGACAAATATGTTTAACGGAATTCATCATCCTGCCATTGCCATTTGGACAAAAGAGGGGAAAGCTGAAATATACAAGCAATTTTCTTATGAAGATTATCGTGACCGAATGAGTTGATAATCAAAATGATTGTTTTGCGGTAGGTGCAAAGTGAACAGATTTCTGTGAAAAAAGTAGGCAGAATGTTTGCAGGTTTACGGAAAATCCCTACCTTTGCAACCGCAAACGAAAAAATGCGGAAATAGCTCAGTTGGTAGAGCATAACCTTGCCAAGGTTAGGGTCGCGAGTTCGAGTCTCGTTTTCCGCTCATGTTTCTTTGAAATGTTGGAACTAAATTTTGCCCAGGTGGCGGAATTGGTAGACGCGCACGTTTCAGGTGCGTGTGTCGAGAGGCATGCAGGTTCGAGTCCTGTTCTGGGCACAAAGGTTAAACTTTAAAATTATGGAGAGGTGGCGGAATTGGTAGACGCGCTACTTTGAGGTGGTAGTGACAGAAATGTTGTGGGAGTTCGAGTCTCCTCCTCTTCACAGTTTATGAAAGTGAAATGCGGAAATAGCTCAGTTGGTAGAGCATAACCTTGCCAAGGTTAGGGTCGCG